>Ga0075030_100000037_pt1 | contig 81199 bp, 61 predicted proteins | sample LitLauG_LLR_2012_FD_71393 | JGI IMG/M metagenome (GOLD analysis project Ga0075030, IMG submission 71393) | Freshwater sediment microbial communities from Pennsylvania, USA - Little Laurel Run_MetaG_LLR_2012 | ecosystem: Environmental > Aquatic > Freshwater > Creek > Sediment | place: USA... | reverse complement strand
CGAGTAGTGACCAGACGCTCCTATGGCTTTCGCACGTTCAAGGCCATGGAAATCGCCCTGTATCACAACTTGGGCCGCCTGCCGGAGCCGGAATCAACCCACAGATTCTGCTGAGGAGGCTCTTTGATAAGCCATTGGACCTGCTCACTGAGGCGGACCTTTTCGCCCTCATTGAGAATCAAGTGCGCGAGGATTACCAGATCGAGTACAAGCAGGCGGTCTTGCGGGACGGCAAGGAGCGCCAGGACAAGGTGGATTTCCTCGCGAGCGTTACGAGTTTTGCGAACACGATTGGTGGGGACTTGCTCATCGGCGTCGAGGCCGAGAGTGGCGTGCCGGTGGGCTTGCCGGGATGGCAGGGTGTCGATGTCGATAAGGAGAAGCTGCGTATCGAGCACTTGCTGCGGGACCTCGTGGAGCCGCGCGTCGCGTTCACAATCCGGGAGATCCCGCTCGGCAGCGGAAACACGGTGCTCGTCTTGCGGGTCCCTTGGAGCTGGGCGCAGCCGCACATGGTCCGCGTTGACCAGGTCAATCGCTTCTACTACCGGCATTCTGCGGGGAAGGACATCATGAACGTCACGCAACTCCGTGCAGCATTCGCCCTTACGACACGCCTGGAAGAGCAGGTCCGGAGGTTCCGTGACGAGCGCATCACGGCTGTCAAGAATGGCACCGACGGTCGCCTGACGCCACCCGCCGGTCCAACCGTGGTCGTGCACGTCGTTCCGTTTGAATCCTTCCGGTCCGGCTTCACGCTGGATTTGGAAGCGACGATGAAGATCGCGCAGGGAGGGCTGTTGCCCCTGGGCACGGGAAGCAACGGTCACGTGTACACGCTTGATGGGATCTTCTGCTTCGACGAGCTCCCGTCGTGCAACGCGTACACGCAGGTTTTTCGAAACGGGATCATGGAGACCGCGAGCCGACGCTTGCTCACGCACCCCCACGGGAAGAAGCTCATCCCGTGCGGCGCCGTCCCAAGAGATGTGCTCGGGTACGTCCGGTCAGCGATCACGTTCTATCAGCGCATAAGCGTCCCACCACCACTCGTTGTGATGATGAGCATCATCGGCGTCCAGGGATTTGAGTTCGCCACGAGCACAGAGTTTGGCGCCGGGTACTACACGCACCGCGTCGACCGCGACGACTTGGTCCTCCCCGAAGTGCTCGTGCAGGATGTCACGATGTCACCCACTGATCTCTGCCGGCCCATGTTCGACGCGCTCTTCAACGCCGCCGGGTTTGCAAGATGGCCCGAATACGAGACGTACAAACGACAGGGCTGAAGCGACGAGCGTTTCCTGGCATGTGATTGTCCAATAGACGCTTACGCGCGTGCGCGCCGGTTACACCGCTGCGGCGTGAGTTCTAAAGTCGTCCAGGGTGGGGAGCCCATTTAAGTTCTTCCTTTTCAACGTATCCCCTACTGAACACGCCGTTTGCCGCCGTGCGCCCGAGCTGTGGCCGGTGCTGAGGAATTCCTCATCCTTGCTCGAATTTCCTCGTCCTTGGACGCCGGGTCCCCCCAGAATCCCCCAGTGCTTCTCAAGCACGGCAGGAGGCTGGGTCTCGCTACGGCGTCTGCAGCCGGCGATTCGAGCTTTCAGAAGCCCGACAATCTGTTGCATCACCAAAACGGGATGAACTGATCGCAGCTGAAGAGCCTGCTTGACCGTGGTGTCCAGATCGTCAATCACGTAAATCGCATCCTCGATCTCAACTCTGTACCGATCGACTGCCTGCGAGTGGCTCAACGGGTTTAGTATCCACGTGACGGCATGCTCAATCCTTTGGACCAACGCCGGGGGGACGACTCTCTCTCGCTTCTTCTTCGGTTGCCAAGAAACAACCTTGCCCTTTCCGTTGACCGCGTATTGCATCGGGGGCAAAACGTCGTACTCGGCAGGCTTTACTGCCGCCCACAGATCGGATGCCGGTACCTTCCGCGGATCAGCATGGAATTTGACCGGAAGCCCGAAATCGTAGCAAGCCGACTTTAGAATGATCTCAAAAGCAGCGCGGACGTGGACACCGGCAGCTTTGACCTGCCCCATCTCCAGAAACCACAACGCCCGATAGAGATGGTCTTCGTCGGGGACCAAGATCGGCTGCTCGTGGTCGCCGACGCGAGCAGTGAACAATTCATAGTGGCACCTGCTTGTTCGTGTCGGTCAGAAGGCCACCTCGGCTGGAAAGGAGGCTCGTCACCACCCTCTTCTTAAACGTGCTTACGATGGAGTCTACTGCTCGCTTGAGAAGCCCAGAATACCGGGTCATGTCGGACCCATCCTTCGTTTCCTCATCGGCCCCGTTCGCAGTCGCTTAGCGCGAAGACGGCCAAGCAGTTTGGTCCACCCAGTTGACCTTACTCTGGCGTGCCCCAACAATGCTCGGTAGGTCGGCTCGGCCTTGCCAGCCAGCCGAGCCTGCCGCCCCGGTTGATCTCTCCAAGCCGTAGCCGGACTGCAACACCCGAGCGCTGTGGCCTAGCGACAATCCCATTTGCTTGTTCAGGTGCGCCCCCAACACCAGCGCTCTCGGTCCCACTTGCACCTTGGCCGCTGCCAAGGCATCGGAGGTCTGCAAGGCGCGACGCCCCTGCACCGCGCTCGGCAGCACTGGCAACGGCGCGGCAGGGGCGCCGGCAGCATTTCATTCACCTGCAGCGGCACGGGCCGGAAGAATCGCTCCTGGCTTGGCGATGGGCGGCGCGATGGAGCTTCTCCAAATCCTGTCGTAACCGCTCCGCTGCCGTTGGCGATTTCGTTTCTCCGTTGTTGAAGTCGCCCCTGCTGGTTTTGTGGAGGCTGCGGAGCTGGCATCGAAGCGGGTCGCGCAGGGATAGGGGCTGGCGCTCCTGGCTCGTATAATGAATGCGTGAAGTTCTTCCACGTTGCGAGTTTGCTGGTTCTGGCGGCGGTGGGCGGCGCGCAAACGCCGGCGGCGCGGCACCCCATAATCCCGCTCGAGGCGCAGTCCTCGAGCCACTTCGACCCTTTGGCCGCTACCAATGCCTACCTGGCTTCGGTCCCCAAGGAACAAGGCCAACGCAGCGACGCCTACTTCGAAGGCGGCTATTGGCTGACCCTTTGGGATTTCCTTTACGGGGCCGCGGTGTCCATCGCCCTGCTGGCCACCGGGCTTTCGGTGCGCATGCGCAACTGGGCGGAGCGCATCACCGGGCGGCGGCCGCTGCAAACCATGGTCTACTGGGCGGAATTCATCCTGATCACGTCGATCGTGAGCTTCCCACTGACGGTATATGAGGGCTTTTTCCGCGAACATCAGTACGGCCTTTCGAATCAGAATTTCGCTTCCTGGATGGGTGACGAGATCAAGGGGCTGCTGGTTGGCCTCTTCCTGGGCGGGCTGGCCGTCGTGGCGCTGTTCGGCATCGTGCGGCGTCTGCGCCGCACCTGGCACGTTTGGGGAGCGGTGGCGAGTATCGTCTTTCTGATGATCGGGGCGTTGATCGGCCCGGTCTTCATCGCACCGCTCTTCAATGACTACACCGTGCTCAAGGATGAGCGCATCAAGGATTCGATTCTGCGGCTGGCGCGCGCCAACGGGATCCCGGTCCGCGAGGTGTACGAGTTCAACGCGTCCAAACAGAGCAAGCGCGTGAGCGCCAACGTCAGCGGATTCCTGGGCACCATGCGCGTCAGCCTCAACGACAACCTGCTGAACCGCTGCTCGCCCGAGGCCATTGAGGCCGTGATGGGCCACGAAATGGGCCACTATGTGATGAACCACATCTACAAGGGCATCCTCTACAACATGATCGTGTTCACGCTGATATTCACGGCGCTGCGCCGCGGCCTGGAATGGAGCCTGGCGCGATGGGGCCAGCGTTGGGGGATTCGGGACGTCACCGATGTGGCCGTTCTGCCGCTGGCCGTGCTGGCGATATCGGTCATCGCGCTCGTCTTCACGCCGATCAACAACACCTTCTCGCGAACCCAGGAATTCGAAGCCGACATGTTCGGCCTCAATGCGGCCCGCCAGCCCGATGGCGAAGCCGAGGCCGACCTGCTGCTGGGCGAGTACCGCAAGCTGGATCCCGGCCCCATTGAGGAGTGGATTTTCTTCGACCATCCCAGCGGCCGGACGCGGATCATGGCGGCGATGCGGTGGAAGGCGGAGAACATGGGAGCGCGGGCGGTGGAACACCTTCCATGAAGTACAAGACGCTGGTTATTCTGGTAGCGGGGCTCGCCGGTGTCGCAGGCCTGCTCTTCCTGGTCAGGCCTTCCCGATTCCTGCAGCCGCGCCTTCCGGCCGATCCGGCACTGGCAGCGGCGCTCGATGGCATTACCGGGGATTACCGCAAGATCATCGTCCTCATGGATGGCGCGGAGGGCCTCGACGACGCTACGCGCGAACGGTGTCTGGCCGCCGGGCGGCAGCTCTTCTGGCGCAAACAACGCTCGATCGAGGATCTGCGAGGGAAGCTCACCGAACGGCCCGCGTCCCATGCGGTCCGCCAGTTGATTCAGTACCTGACGGCTGGCCCATCGCTGCACGATGCAGACAAGCTGGCGTTCCTGGACCTGGTGGAGGAAATCGCGAGCGTGGGTGCGGGTCCAACTCCCGGGAGCCCGCCAAACCCCTTGGATGGGCCGCTGAAGTCGCTGTTGACCAACCTGCAGTCTATCCAACTCACGTATCGCCAGGAGGTCACCAGGATTTTCTCGCAGTTCGCGACGCGCGGCGCCGCGCCCAGCCGCGAGAAGTGGGACGCATACACCGGCATGCTGCGCCAGCAGCTAAGCCGGGAAAAGATCCTGGCCGAATTTGGCGACACGCTGCCTGCCGAAGGGGAGGCGGACATGCGGGGCGTGGCTGCCAACAGCAACGAGATTTTCGGCAACGATTTCGCGCCCAAGACCGTAGCTCTCACTTTCGACGATGGGCCCCACCCCAAGTACACCGAACTGGTGCTGGCGCTGCTGCGCAAATACGGGATCCGGGCATGCTTTTTCGAGGTGGGCATCAATCTGGGGACGGTCGACGCAGGCGGCCAGACCAAGCTGGCGCCCACGGCGGAGATCTCCAGGAAGGTGCTGGAAGCCGGCCACCTGATCGCCAATCACAGCTATTCGCACCCGGTGTTGCCCAAGCTGACCGAAGCGCAGCGCACCGGTGAGATCGAACACACCAACCGGCTACTGGAAAAGATCGCCGGCCACAAGCCGCAGCTTTTCCGGCCGCCGTACGGGGCGCGCAACCAGGCGATTCTGCAGGAAGTCAGCACCGATGGTTTGAAGTCGGTGATGTGGAACATCGATTCGCTGGACTGGGCCGACCCGATTCCCGAATCCATCGGCATGCGGGTTCTGCACGAACTGGACCAGCGGCAGAAGGGCGTGGTGCTGTTTCACGACATCCACAAGCAGGGAGTCATGGCGCTCGGGCCGGTGATCGAGGAATTGCAGCGGCAGGAGTATACGTTCCTGTCCTTTGAGAACGGCAAGTTCACCAAGTCCGAACTCAAGCCCGCGGACACGGATCGCTCGGCGCCGCCGGCGGCGCCGGTGACGCAAGCGGCTCCACCAGGCGGAGAAGGGCGGCCGAGCCTGTACCGGGAGAGCTGGGCGGTGGTGATCGGCATCAACGACTATCAAACGTGGCCCAAGCTGCGGTACGCGGTGAACGACGCCACGGCGGTCGAGGAGGCGCTGATCAACAAGTTCGGCTTCCGGCGCGACCACGTGCGCAAGCTGCTGAACGGAGACGCCACGCGGCAACACATCATGCAGGTTCTGGGCGACGAGTTCACGAACCCCAACGAGGTACAGCGGGAAGATCGTGTCTTCTTCTTCTTCGCGGGGCATGGCGCCACGCGAACCATGGGCGATAACCGGCAGATCGGCTTCATTGTGCCGGTGGATGCGGACCGTGAGAACTACTACTCCACCGCCATCAGCATGCCGCAGTTGCGCGAGGCCACCGATCTGATCGCGGCCAAGCACATCTATTTCGTGATGGACTCCTGTTACAGCGGCCTCGCGCTGTCGCGGGGAGGCGGAGCATTTTCGAAGGACCGCAGCTACCTGGAGGAAATCACGCGCCGAACTTCGCGGCAGATCCTCACGGCGGGCGGCGCCGAGCAGCAGGTGGCCGACGACGGACCCAACGGCCACTCCGTATTCACCTGGGCGCTGTTACAGGGCTTGCAGGGGCAGGCCGATCTGGACGGCAACGGCTTCATCACGGCCTCGGAACTGGGGGCGTACATCAGCCCGATAGTGTCGTCGCTTTCCAAGCAGACCCCTACCGTGGGGAACATGGTAGGCAGTGAAGGCGGAGAGTTTATCTTCGAGTTGCAGCCCGAGCCATTGACGTCCCTCAGCCGGCAGATGGATCCGCATGGGCTGCAGCTCACGGACCAGTTGGCCGCGCTGCAGAAGGAAATCGCGGCCAAGCAGGCCGAGTTGCTGCGCTTGCAGCAGAGCGTGCAGGCGGAGAGCGCGAAGCTAACGTCGATGACGCGATCGCCGGAGGCCACGGCGCCGCCGGTGACTGCGCCGGCTAAGTCGAGGGCCAACCGCCCTTATGATCTGGATCGCCAGGGCCAACAACTGTACCGCGAGAAGAAGTATGACGAAGCCTTGCAGAAGTTCCAGCAGGCGGTGGATCTGAAGCCGGGCGACGCGGTCCTGCTCAATAACCTGGGCTTCCTGTACTACGCCATGGGCCGGTATGACGATGCGCTCCCGTGGTTGCAGAAGACCCTGGAGGCCGATCCGAGACGCAAGGAAGCGCACGGCAACATCGCCGACGTGTTCCTGAAGCTGGGACGGAAGAGCGAAGCCAAAGAGCACTATGAGAGATATTTGACGTTGTTCCCCAACTCGCCGCGCGCGGAAGAGGTGCGGCGGCTCGTGAAGAGTTTGTAGCGGCGGCCAGCGACGTTGTCGGGGTGACGCAGCATCTTATAAACCCCATGCCGGATTGTTGTCGGCATACAGCCGGAGCAAGATGTCCAGACGTTGAATCCGCCAGCAAGGCTCCTGCCAAACGAGCTAGTGCCACACGCCTTTGACTCTATTCTTCGTCCACAAGCAATGCCGCCAAAAGGGGATTTAGCGTGGGTGCAAACGGGTTGGCCACGGTGACCCCACGCCAGGTAAAGCCCTCTGGGAGGTCTTCCGATAGGAGCAAGCGGCATCCGGCCTCCGCCGCAGCGGCCAGCACGACCGAGTCCCAGATCGTAAGGCCATGATCGGACGCCAGGTCCGTCGTGTCGACCATTACAGCGGCCGTTGTCTCCATGACTGGATACGCGTCACGTCAACTCAGCACAGCTTCCCGCGCGCGACTGGGACGCCGCCCGGCTTTTCGCACGAGAACGTTGAAGAGCTTGCCTAACGTCTGAACCGGCAGCACGATAGCGCCCGGCGAAAGTCGCTGAACCAGTTCCAGCGCATTGTCTCGCATGATCGTTCCGTTGGCGCCCTCGGCGTAGGCCAGGACATTGGTGTCCAACGCGATCTTCATCGGCGTCGTCGTACAACTCGTCACGCGTCCAGCGCCCGGACTTCACTACTTTCTCTCTCTTCAGCCGGGCGAAAAGGGCGGAGCGCGTCCCCTCGGCTGCACGATCGTTCCCTGCGACGGGCGTAATCCTGGCCACGGGCTTGCCGTGACTCGTCACGACGATACTCTGGCCGGTCTGCACGGTCCGCAGCAGTTCCGAGAACCGTCGATTTGCATTCGCTGCCGAGATTGTTCTGTCCATGCCGGTCGCCATAACGTAGTGACATGCACTACGATACTTAAAAACCGGCCGGATGCGCGACGTCGCATCTCCGTTACGACAACCGATCCAGGTTGACGGTTTGTCAAGCCGTAGAAGTGTCGCCTCGGGCGTATGACGCGCGACTCGGAGAAAGGCCGAGCCGGGTCGGAACCGAATCCTGGTGATCACAGCCATCCATCCAGCAGCCAACCTCGAGCGACGGCTGTGACTCTACCCTCGGCCCTAGTCTGTCTCCGCCATGGCCGCTCGATCGCGAAATTGGCCTGCCAAGCGTCCGTCACTACCAGACGCGCTGGTACATCTCCTTCCGGAGGCTGTGGGCGCCCCAGCCCGATGTTCCTCTTTCAGGGAGCGGCGCAGGACGTCTGCAACGGGTATATAGTATCGGTTGATGCGAACACTTAGGAAATTAATTATCGCGCTCACAGGCTTTGCCGGTCTGGTTGCTGCCCAGAGTCCGGGCGCCGAGGCATCCGGAACGATAGAGGGCAAGCCAATAACGATTAAGTATTCCTCGCCTTCGGTGCGCGGCCGTCAGATCTTTGGAGATGGCGGGGTCGTATCCAAGGATTCGACCTATCCTGTCTGGCGCGCCGGAGCGAATGCCGCCACCACACTCCAAACCGGAGTCGACCTCGAGATCCGGCCTCAATGTGCCGGCCGGCACCTATACGCTTTACGTCCTGGTGGGGGACCCCCAGAACTGGAGGCTCATCGTCAATAAGCAGACCGGCCAGAACGGCGATTCCTACGATTCCAGCATGGACTTGGGCCGCGTCGACATGAAAATGGAGAAGCCGCCGGCGCCCGTCGAAAAGCTGAAGTATACGATCACCGCCAGCGGCAATAGCGGTAAGCTCCAACTGGAATGGGAGAACCACATCGCCTCGGTAGCAATCCGGGCAAAATAGCGTGGGCGTCCAGAGCACCCCTTTGAATGGAGACGTGAGTTCTGGCAAATATATTCCGGCAAGGAGCGGAATTCCGAACCCGGCCTCGATTGCTATCGATCACGACCATCCATCCAATCATCGGATTCCTCCCGGGAAACGGCCCCCACGGAAGTCACATCAGCGTTTGGTCGGGAAAACCTGCGGACACGACTGGCCGAGGAGACGACCCGTTGCCGCAGGCTTAAGTTAACGCTTATGTTCCGGGCAAGGGCCGGGGGCCGGGGATCAGGCCGGGGATACGGTGGAGCCCTGCGAGCCGGTCTCGATTTTGTCAGCAAGGTGCGACGAGGAATCAATGTCTTACAAGTTTCCGGAGAGGCGAGGAGGCGCAGAGGGATAAGGGCTGGGCGGAGCATTTCCCGCTCATTTCAGTTACCATATAGGCAGGCGCGCACTCGGCGCATGGTTTGTGACCCTTCCACCGGTTGATCCGAATATCGAACAGCGGGTTTCCGATAAACCGCCCTTGCGCGACGACACCCACTTCGCCGCGGGCAAGATCGCTGGTTTTCAGTACGTTACGGTCCTGATTTTTCTGTTCCTGATCTCCGGGTTCTGGCGCCTGCAGGTGCAGAACCAGGAACTCTACGATGAACGCGCCCAACAGAACAGCATCAAATCGGTGCCGATGCTGGCCCCGCGCGGCCGAATCCTCGACCGCGACGGCCGGGTGATCGTCGATAACCACCCGTCGTTCACGCTGATTCTGGCGCGCGAGGTGGCCAAGGAAGAGCACCTGCGGCCTATCGCCCAGGGGTTGGACCTGGACTACACCGACCTGCAGGCCCGGTTTGGACGATTTCGCAGGCAGCCCAAGTACGTGCCCATCGTGATCAAGGAAGCGCTGTCGCCGGCCGACCTTGCCTTTGTCGCTTCGCACCACGATTTCTTTCCCGAACTGGTGCTGATTCAGGCGCAGCCCCGCCTGTATCCGCAGAACGGCATGCTGGCTCACGTCATCGGTTATACGGGGGAAATCAGCGAGGACGAACTGGACCTGCCGGAATTTGGCAAGTACAACGCTGGCGACGTGGTGGGCAAGTTCGGCATCGAGCGCCAGTACAACGACACCCTGATGGGCGTCGACGGCCAACGGCAGGTGGTGGTGGATAACCGCGGCCAGGTGCACAAAGAGATTGGCATCAAGCCCGCTATCCCCGGCAAGGATCTGCAACTCACGATCGACCTGGATGTGCAAGCGGTCGCGGAATTGTCGATGGAGGGCAAGAACGGCGCCGTGGTGGCGCTCGACCCGCGCAACGGCGAGGTGCTGGCGATGGTGAGCCGCCCGTCATTCGACCCCAACAAGTTCGCGGTGCGCATCAAGAAGAAAGATTGGCGCGAGATTGCCGACAACCCCGACAAGCCGATGATGAACCGGGCGATCCAGGAAGCCCAGGCGCCGGGGTCCACGTTCAAGCCGATCATGGCGCTGGCCGGCCTGGAGACGGGAACCATCGACGACAACTGGACCGTCCACTGCCCCGGCGGCGCCACGTTCTTTGGCCGCTACTACCATTGCCATGAGAAGCACGGCCACGGGTCGGTCCAGCTTCACAAGGCGATCGTGATGTCGTGCGATGTCTTCTTTTATAACGTCGGCAACAAGCTCGGGATCGACAACATCGCGTTCTATGGCGATCTGGTGGGCTACGGGCACGCGACCGGGATCGACTTACCACACGAACTGGCGGGCGTGATGCCTTCGCAGGAATGGAAAATACGCACAACCCACACCAAGTGGTATGCCGGGGAGAACATTTCGCTTTCCATCGGTCAGGGCGCGCTGACCGTGACGCCGCTCGAGATGGCGCGCGCCATCGGCGGGTTGGCGATGGGCGGCGTGTGGCATCGGCCGCACATGACCAAAGCCGGCGGCAATGAAGACAAACTGGTGACCTGGAACCTCGATCCGCAGCATCTGCAAGACGTGATCAACGGAATGTACGGCGTAGTCAACGAAGGCGGAGGCACGGGAGGGCGCGCGAGGCTGCCCAATGTCGAGGTGTGCGGCAAGACCGGCACGGCGCAGGTGGCCTCGGCGGAATATGTGAAGAGCCGGGGGCCGGACAAAAACCTGAAGGACAACGCCTGGTTCGTGGGATTCGCACCGCGCGCCGCGCCGGAGATCGTGGTGGTCGCGCTCTTCGAGCACGGGGGCATGAGCACGGTCGCCGTGCCCGTCGTCCGCGACGTACTGAAGGCCTATTTTGACAAGAAAATCCGTATCTCGGGGCTGCCGCAGCGGACAGAGACGATCGCGAACCGGATGCCGTTGGCCGGATGCCTGATGCCGGATGCCGGATGCCGGGTGCCGGTTAAGGCCGATTCCGTCGAAGTGGCGTACTTGGAGTCCGAAGCGGGGTCCGCAGCGGCGTACCGGCATCCGGCATCCGGCATCCGGAATCCGAACTAACATGCCCCGCCACCTCTCCGCGCGCGATGTCGATTGGACGGCCCTGGTGATCGTGCTGCTGATCAGCGCGGTCGGGGTGCTGCAAATCTATAGCGCCACCCGCGAGACCGATTACCAATCGGCCTGGTGGAAGCAAGTGATCTATGTGATCGGCGGGCTGGCGTTCATGTGGGTTCTGCTAGCCCTCGATTACCATTCGCTGCTGCATTATGTTCCCTGGATGTACATCGCATCGGTCCTGGCGCTGCTGCTCACCTACATGGTGGGCGACAAGGTGTACGGGTCCCGCCGCTGGATCCCGTTGCCGGGCGGTATTCACTTACAGGTATCGGAATTTATCAAGCTGGTGATAATATTGTTGGTAGCCCGCTACCTCACCGACTTGAGAACGGATGAGTTGGAGATTCGGGAGTGCCTGAAACTGGCGGGTTTGGTGCTCATTCCCACGGCTTTGGTTCTGAAGCAGCCGGATTTGGGCACCGCGGTAGCTTATGTAGCGGTTTTGATCGCGGGAGCGTTTCTCGCGGGTTTGCGATGGAAGTACATCGCCGCCATAGCCGTAGTGACGGTGGTTGGGCTTCCGGTTAGTTACGCGTATTTGCCGGATTACCAGAAGGCGCGGCTGGTGGGGTTCCTGGATCCCGAGCGGGACCCGCAGGGGAAGGGATATCAGTTGATCCAGTCCCAGATTGCTGTCGGTGCGGGTGGCATGTTTGGCAAGGGAGTGACCAAGGGCACCCAGACGCAGCTTCGGTTTCTGCCGGTGCCGCACAAGGATTTCATCTTTTCGGCCTTCGCCGAAGAGCATGGATTCGTTGGCGTAGTGGTGATGTTGGCGCTGTTTTTCGTGCTGATTATGCGCATAGTCCAGAATGCGCAGACGGCGCCCGACCGGGTTGGGATGTACATCTGTATGGGGGTGGCGGCTTTGTTCCTTTACCATATGCTGATCAACGTCGGCATGGTGGTGGGGCTGATGCCGGTGACCGGCATACCGCTGCCTTTTATGAGTTTTGGCGGTTCGAGTGTCTGGACGGATTTTTTGGCTTTGGGGCTGGTGAATAACGTCCGCCTCAGAAGATTTGTGAATTAGAAAGAGATTCGGGGACCTGTAGAGAGCCTCGGGATGGTGGCGCAAAAAGCGTTGCCCCCAAGTACGAGGAGCGGTTCCCGGCCGGATGGTGTATGAGGACAACGCAGCTCCACCTCCGGCCAGCGTGAGTTTGTAACGAGTTGTAGGTTCCCCAGCCGCAAAGGGGACTATCGAGACACCACGCAGGGCAACTCACCTTCCTCACGGTACCTCTCCATGCCCCGGGGAGGCAGTCGATGTCTAAGGAGTTAGTGATCTCGGCGAACCGCCACGAAACACGCGTGGCGGTGATCGAAGACGATCAGGTGGTGGAAGTCTACCACCAACGCGAAAACGAATATTCCCTCGCAGGGAGCATCCACAAAGGCAGAGTGACGCGCGTGCTGCCGGGCATGCAATCGGCATTCGTCGATATCGGCCTGGGGCGCGATGCGTTTCTCTACGTATCGGACTTCTTCGAAGACAACGAAGAGTACGACAAGATCGTAACCAGTGTGGAGGACAAGGTTCTCAAACTGGACCGGACCCCCGCGCTGCAAGGGCCAGCCGTGGAACCGGCGGCGGACGGCGCGGCGGCCACCGCCGATGCCACCGAGAGCGCACCCGAGGCCGGCGCCGCGGAGGCGGCGCCTATGGCAGCCGCGAGCCCGGCTGCTCCGGAGACGGGGCCCGCGACGGCGGTGGTTCCGCCCTCAGGCGCCGGACCGCACGATCACCGGCGCGATGGGCGTGACCCACGCGACGGCCGGGATGGTCGAGGCCGCCGTTCGAGGCGGCACCGCGGCCAGAAGGGCGACCGGCGGGGCCTGCCCGAATCCAAGTTCTATTCACCGCACACCGAACCGGTAGTCCTCGCCGAGCCCAGGGTCGCGTCTTCAGCGCCAGCGCCCGCACCGGCTGCGGAGGATGACGACTTCTTCGTGCTGCCAGGCGAGTCGCTAGCCAAATACACCGGACCAACCGGCGTGCCCGAAGAAGATATCGAGGAGGAGACGCCGGGGGACGTGGAGGCCGAAGCCGAGGCTGCGGTGGAACCCGTGACGGAAGCGCCGGTGGAGCGGGCCGCCGAACCTCTGCTTGCATCCGAAGTGTCCGAGCCCGAACCTGAGCCGGTGGCGGTTGCCGCGCCAGAAACCGTGGTCGCGCCCCAGCCGGAGGCTCCGCCCGAGCCGGAACCGGAAGTGGTGGCCGCTATGGAACGGGCGGTGGAGAAGTTGGACGAACCGGCGTTGGTGGAGGCTCCGGCCGAGGAGAATTTGGCCGAAGCGGCCGTGGCCGCCGTCCGGCAAGACGCGGAAGAGGACAGGGTGGAGACGGATGAGGCCGGCGAGTCCGAAGCGAGCGAAGGCGAAATCGAAGAGGCCGCCCCGCTGGCGGTGCAAGCTGGGACCGAACCGGAGCCGGGCGCCGAAGCAGAACCCATCGTGGAGCCGGAAGGTCCGGAGCCGGCGCGGATTCCCACGAGCCTCACCGCCACGCTGCGCGAACAAGGTCCGCGCTATCTGCAACACCGCGTGTCGCGCCGCATGCGGCGCAAGGGCGGCAGGCCCGAGGATCGCGGCCCGCGCCCGGAAGGCGGCCGTCCGCCACAGGGCGAGCCGCGCACCCAGGAAGGCCGCGGGGAAACGCGCGTCCAGGAAGGCCGCGGCGAGCCGCGGCCCGAGCAGCGCCAGGCGCCCGGTCCGCGGGGCGGGGAAGTGCGGCCGGAGAAAAGCCTGCCTTCGATCAGCGATCTGCTCAAGGAAGGGCAGGAGATCATCGTTCAGATTGCCAAGGAGCCGCTCGGGCAAAAGGGCGCCCGCATCACTTCCCACATCGCGCTGCCCGGCCGTTTTCTGGTGTACATGCCCACGGTGGACCATATCGGCGTTTCGCGCAAGATTCCCAGCGACGACGAGCGTCTCCGCCTGAAGCGGGTTTTGCAGAGTAACCGCACCGGCATTCCGGGCGGATATATCGTCCGGACGGCGGGCGACGGGCGCACGGAAGAGGAACTGCGCGCCGACATGATGTTCTTGTACAACCTCTGGCTCGACATGCGCCAGAAGGCCGAGCGGCGGCCGGCGCCGCTGCTGATCCATCACGACTTGAACGTGGTGGAGCGCATCCTGCGCGACCAGCTTACGTCTTCGTTCAAGAGCATCTGGGTGGACAACGAGGAAGTTTACGAAGGCACTCTAGGCTTCGTGCAGCGATTCCAGCCGACGCTGGTGGGACGGGTGAAGCTATACACGCGGTCGACGCCGATCTTCGACGAGTTCAACATCACGTCGGAACTGGAGAAGGCGCTGCGGCCGAAGGTCTGGCTGAAATCGGGCGGCTACATCGTGATCAACCAGACGGAGGCGCTGGTAGCCATCGACATCAATACCGGCAAGTACGTCGGCAAGTCGAACCGGCTGGAGGACACGATCGTCAAGACCAATACGGACGCCATCAAGGAGATCGTGCGGCAGATCCGGTTGCGCGACCTGGGCGGCATCATCGTGGTGGATTTCATCGACATGGATGAGCGCAAGAATCGGCAGAAGGTGATGCAGGCGCTCGAGGATGCCATGCGTGCCGACCGCGCCCCCAACAAGATTCTGCAGTTCAACGATTTCGGCCTGGTGGCCATCACGCGCAAGCGCGTGAAACAGAGCCTGGAGCGGACACTTTGCACGCCGTGTCCATACTGCGAGGGCGCCGGTTACGTGAAGAGCCCGCAGACGGTGGTGGGCGAGATTCTGCAGGAAGCCCACAAGATCGCCCGTGCCGTGGAGGGCAAGGACGTGCTGCTGCGGGTTGCGCCGGAAGTGGCCAGGCTGCTGAAGTCGAACCACAATTCGTACTTGCAGGAGATCGAGGAGATTCTGGGCGGCCGCACGGTGATCGTGAAGACCGACGCGATGCTGCACCAGGAGAAGTTCGATCTGGCTTAAAATCAGAACACGGGCTGAGAAGCCCGTGCCCCGTTACTTCGCAAAGGTCAGGCGGAAGCCTGTCGAGAGCAGGATATCGTTGCGCTGACGTCCGAAGGCAGGATCGCTCAGGAAGCGGTCGCTGGCTGTTACGTGCCATCCCAGCCATTTCTTGATCGTGGTGACGGCCGCCAGATCGAAATTCACACGGTACTCGCCGGTGTGGCTGAGGTTGTGGAAGATGCGGAACGCCTGCGTGAGTGTGGTGGCCGCCGACATCTTATAAAGCAGCGAGTCTCCGTAGTTGAGCTCGGCCGAATTGCGACGGGTATTGTCGCTGAAGTTGTCGCGGTCGTAGTCGCCGCCGCCCGACAGGTCGAAGTGCAGATTATCCTTCTTGATGGCGTTCCATCCGAAGCCGCCGCCCGCCACGAACCGCAAATCCAGATTCTGAAAGCGGTCGAATTCGTAATCGTTGAGGGTGTTGACGAAGAGACGCGGCGACACCTGGCGGTTATACCCCCACCCGCCGCGTATGGCGCTGGCCACCTCGCTCGAAACACCGTTGAGGCGCGCCGTGCCGTAGATCTGGTTGAAGTACAGCGTGATCTTGTCTTTGGGGGTGATGCGGGTGGCGTTGAACGCGGTAGTTAAAGTATCGGTGCGGGCGTTACCGCGCGCTAGCGCCAGGCCGGTATCGAAATTGCCGGTCCAAAGTTCCAGCAGACCGGGATGCTGAATCCGCTCCCAGGCATGCTGCTCGGCGGCATCGCGCACGGCGGTCACGCCGGTGAGCGGCGCCGACTTGGTTCCCGCCGGGGCGGCGACCTGCAAGGTGTCGCCGCTGGTGGAAATCTTACCCTTCACCGATTCGCCGCCGGGCAATACCACCACCAACTCGGCATCGGACTTGATACTCTTCACCGCGGACCAAGGCATGGAAACCTCGCCCAGGAATTCGCTTTTGATTGTCAGCTTGGCGCCGTCCTTTTTGACGATGGCGCCGGTGATGGTGTCGCCGTTGGAGAGCACCACCTGGTCGGCGGCCAGCATGGGCAGGCATGGAAGAAACACTAAAAGAAAGGTTCGTATCGTATTAGACAAAGTTTGAATCCTCCATTATTTATGATATCCGCGGTCAGCGCCTCTCGATTTGGTCGCCGGCTTTTTCGGCGGCCAAGCCCAGGAAGAGCAGCGCTGGGAAGTCGTCATGGTCGACGGTGAGCACCTGGCGAAAAACCTCGGCCTCGCTGAGCTTGCCGGATTTCCTAAGGGCGTACAGATCGCGCCGCAGGCCGATCCAAGATTCGGATGGAAAGAGGATCATCGGTTGGGATACGGGCTGGCGGTCAATGCGCCGAGTATTGCTGCTGTGGCGGATTCAGCATCACTTCGAGGGTCCTTTCCTCCTCATTAACCTCGAAGGTCTGGCCGAAGGTCTGATAGCCTTTGGCGATCACCTGGACCAGGATTTTGCCCTGAGGGATGGAGGGAATCTTGGCCTCGCCGTCCTGATTGGTGCGCAGTTCGTAGGTAGTGCGCACGGCTTTGCCGAGCTTGATGACGGAGTGGCCTTGCACGAAGCGGACCACGACACTGGCGCGGTCCACCGGGCGGCCTCCCTGCGATTTGACCACGATGTTGATCTTGGTCATCGGCGCGCTCCAGGCGGCAAGAGCCCAGAGCATGAGAGCCGCACAGAACGCGATTCGAGTGGCAATGCCCCGCGTACGCATACTTCGATTATACCGATTATGCGAAATCGGGGCCGAACGATCCGGGTGGTGTTACACTGGAAATGTAGTACCCGCCAAGGCTCTTTGATGTGGGGGCGCAACGGATTCGACGGGATTGAATCGTGGTGGGGAGGCGTGCCGGGTTCCGAGCTCCCGTTAAACGATCGGAAACTAAAACTGCCAACACGCAGTTTGCATACGCTGCTTAAGTAATTAAGTAGCCGCTCCAGCCGCTGAGCCCGCGCGGCGGTGAGTGAGCGTCATTTTGCGGGATTGGCCAAAGGCTTCGGTCCGGAGCCGGCGGCTGAAATCCAATCGGGCTAGGCCGCCGCCGCGCTCGCCGGTTTCTGAAGCGGGGGCCGAAAACTCTGAGCCGGCTACGCACGTAGGCTCTTCATTGCGGGCTTTTTCGGACGGGGGTTCAACTCCCCCCGCCTCCACCATAATAGAATCAATATTTTATAGACAGAGTGGGTTTTTACCGTGCCAAATCGTGCCAACGATGATATAGTGGCTATGGAAATCCTCATGCTCAAGCCTTTGAAAAGACACTACGCCCCGTGCAAGCGGCGAGAGTGGGATCAGGGCTACACGCGCTGTACTTGCCCGGTATGGATTCGCGGAACGCTTCACGGCAAACGGGTGACGGTTTCTGCCTCCAAGTATCTGCCTGAACCGGACTGTCGCGACCTGGAACGCGGGCGGGATTTGGCCGTTCTGTGGGAAAGGACTGGCGAACTGGTCAGACCGGAGGAATACGCCGCAATCGTGTTGCCCGCCTCTGAGTTGGATTCACTGGCACGATTTGGCACGGTGGTGGAGCGCCCCACGGTAGACATGGCGATCTCCGCATACCTGAAAGCGGCCAAGGATCGGGGAATTTCGGAGGCGACGCACTACAAGAAGCGCCTGGTGTTCAACAAACTGTTACGGACGTTCTGCGCAGATAAGGGAATCCGGTTCGTATCCGAACTGGGCTTGGCCGCTTTGCAGGAGTGGCGCGGTACCTGGGGGGTCGAGGCGCTCACCAGGGACAAGCGCCAGCGGGAGGTGATTGGCTTCTTGTGGTTCTGCGAACGAGCCGGGTGGTTTGAGCGGAACTACGCCACGGACGCGACCAAGGGCCTGGGGAAAATCCAAGTGAAGGCCCGCCAGACGGGCTACTTCATGCCCAGCGAGTACAAGGCGCTGATTGATGCCACGTACATCTACAGCGACCGTCCTAGCGTCGATAAACACAACTCGCTCACCATCGGCGGGCAGCGAATTCGAGCGCTCACCGAAGTGATGCGATGGACCGGCCTTCGGATTCGGGACGCTGTGACGCTCGAAAAGAGTCGCCTGTCCCACGATCCACAAACGGGCCTGTCTAGCGTCATCGTGTACCAGAAGAAAACTGGGGAGCCGGTATACTGCCCTATTCCGCCGCAGGTTGCTGAAATGCTCCGTACTCTGCCCGCCAGTCAGAAGGGCAACACGAATGAGAAGTACTTCTTCTGGACTGGCAGCGGAACGCCCAAGACGATCACAACGAACTGGCAACGAAGCTACGGAAAGCTGTTCAGGCTTGCTGCGATCAAAGAACCGGACGCTACCGCGAAACGCTGCCACCCGCACATGCTGCGCGATACATTCGCCGTGGAATCGCTGCTATCGGGGATGCGGCTTGAAGAAGTCTCAACGATCTTGGGCCACTCCTCAGTGAAGATCACCGAACGCCACTACATGCCGTGGGTTCGTGCCCGCCAAACAAGCCTGAACGACTCCGTTGTCCAATCGTGGATCAAACAAGGCATTGTTAAGCCACCGGAGAGCAAGCAAGGACCGGGACGTACCAGGAAAGCGCCGGTTATACCGCTGCCCGTTGTGGTAGGTGAGTAGTCAATCCGCTTGTGATCGAAACCACGGGGTTCGCACAGCGCCGTAGAATGCGCACCACAACGCTTTCCGGTATGCGGTACATCTTGCGAGTCCGGCGCTTGGTCGGACCGCTGGGTGAGAGCACGATTACACCAGGCTCATTCATGACAAGCTGGCGTACTCGCTCAAAACTCATGCTCAAACGTTCGCAAAGATCGTTGATCGTGTAGTGTCTTTCAATGGCAGGAAGGGGGGACGCAGCGCTCATAGAGGTCAGTCCTCAACAATTTCTTGGGTACTGGCTGCTTGGGCGATCTGTCCGGGCTGCTCTCAAGCACTTACCGGCTCCCCATCTGCGTGTGCAGTTGGGTGAATCTTCATGGAGCATATCTGCCCCATCAGGCCATTGGACCTGAACAAGTCTTCACCCTGCCACGGGCGCTAGCTTGCGGATGGTTTCCCATCAAACCCATTGTAACATCCGAATTACCTCAGTGTCAATTTGGCTTCCTATCGCACCCACTCCGAATCTCGACAAAAGGACTCAGATTAGTGCTCCTTTCCCTGCCGTCGTAGTCCGAATTTTGCGGGGAGACAAAAACGTCGAAATTGGAAAGGTACGATTGGCGCGGGGTTGCCGCACCTCGGAGTACGACGGCTGCGGAAATTCAGGCTGTCGGGCGACACTCGAAACCCTGTGTTTAGTGGCTACACTGGCGCTCTAGCGGGCACTTGGGCGTTGATTTAGACACTAAGGCGGTAGTTTCAGCGATGTTTCGGCGACGTTATGGCTGCACGCAAGCGATAGATTCTGCGAATGTAGGTGCCGGTGCAGCCGCTTGCAGTCGGAACGCGCACCACGGATGAGGATTTTCAGTGGACCATGTGAACCCTCTCCTTCTGCCGGGTGGAGCACCAAGAGCGCACTCTCGAAGGATTGGCAAACTCTAGGAAGTCTTGGACCGCAGGCAATTGGCAAACTCTGGGAACTCTGCACACTCTGAGATTGATGAAGGTATCCTTAGGCCGAAAGAGAAGGAGTAACTTCAAGTCACCCCTTCCCCCTCCACAGATCAATTGTTAGACCCTGAGGAATCTCGCAGACTTCCTAGATTTCATACAATTTGCCAATTATAAAGAGTGACTCACACTATATCGCCTGTACCCGAAGAGGCGTTTGTCGGCAAACTACCCGCAGGCTCAGGCAGTTTCAAACACCAGCTCCCCTGGAATCCAGAGGGCTTGTGCAAAACTCCTAGGTTCTCCCTCGCCCTTTGGAGAGTCCGTGGGGATATGCCTTTCAAGACCGCAGCCGATTGAACCTCCGCAGAAGGTTTTGGACCGCCAGCCAGTATTTCCAGCAAGAAACCCTCGGCCAACTCACGAGGCTTCGTCGCCTGTCGCGTAGTGCCTAAGAGATCATCCTCAGAGATCTCCGCCACACCTGTCCAGCAGAGACCGCTATCGCTGATGGAATAGGTGAGCGACGTTCCCTTCCGACCATTGGAGCATTTGCCGTGAACCAGTGCGAACTGACTAGGATGACGTGGGTTCTTCCCGGCGAGCAGCACAGACCTGGCTGCCGCAGTGAAGTCGATTGAACCCATACCCCGGTACGCGCCGCGTTGATTCACCGACTTGTTTAGATGCCGGATTACGAGAATAGCGCAACCGTTTTCTTCAGCCACCTTTTTGATACCACTCAGAACGGGCCGAACCTCGTTTGCCCTATGCATATCAACACCGGCACCCAGGAACGCTTGTAGTGGATCTATTATGACGAGTGCAGGTCTGAAGTCCTGGAGCCCCTTCTCCAATTCCGCGATACAGGACAACGTGAAGTTTTCCTCAACCTTTTTGCCGCTGCGCTCCGACATCATGCCTTGTACGGCGAAGAACCGACCTTGGTCACCATGCTGGTGTAGGAATCTCGGCTTCAGCGTATCCGCCAGATCATCCTCTCCAGTGAAGTAGAGGACATTTGCTGGAGCACGGCTCGGGGGAGCTTGCCCCTCCACCGGAATACCGACAAAGTCTATGATCCTCCCCGTTGTCACCGCCGCTGCAAATTCGATGGCTAAGAACGTCTTCCCGGACTCAGGGTCACCCTCTAGAATCGTGATCTTTCCGAGCGGGATGTACGGCGGAATAAGCCAGGACACGTCCTTGACCTCGACATTGGCGAACGACACGACGTCAAGTTGGCGCGGCATCATGCGGCCACCTCCGAACACGCCAAGATCAGATCGACCATCCACTTTGGCGGCGCGATAATTGCGTCATCAGGATCGTCCCAGGTGCAGTAGTCGCCACTATCATCCTGAGACGGCGGCAACAGCACCTGGTGGCCTTCACCAAGCGCGATGACGCCGGGACCAAGAGCTAGCTCGCCATCGATGTGAAGCTCACCAGCCCTGTACAAGATGGTCCTGGTAGCTCCTAGATCAACGCTGCTGGATTCGGGAAACCAATCGTACCCGTCCATCCAGTGTTCCAGTGTTCCCATGCCCTCAACTCCCTCAGCCCTGACGCCGATGATTCCGGACGCCTTCCCGGTGGGTAGCGCGATGTTTGCCATCGGCGACTTCAGGAACCATCCTGCAATGGTCGCCGGATCAGTTGTGGCCTGTGCGGGCAGCACGCCCTGGTTACGGAATGGGCGGCGGTTAAGATTTCGCCTGTTCTCGACGGAGTCGCAAGCGAGAATAGGTAGGCCCTTGGCCACGTAGTTTAGCGCCAATTGAAAACTACTTCCTTCGTATTTCATGGTGTGTTCCTTATGGTCTGCAATCCACGAGCACCATGCAGGCAGCCACGACCAGCGGCCCACGATTCTCTCAGCAGACTTGAATTTTGTTACACGACGGTAGCAACGGAGGTGTTACTTCGGCTCTAGGGTGTAGTTTGCAGGCGACGTTAGGGTTGGCGCTCCGGGTTGGCCATTGCCACTTACCGGCTCTCCTGAAGGAAAACCACTCGACTTCAAGCACTGCTTGCGGACTTGCCAGTTCCGTCCAGGTCTTGACGACCCAAGAAAATGCTGTCCGTCACGGACAGCGAGACCGTTTAGGTCACTAAAAGCCAGTATAGCGCACCCGGTAAGTGGATGTCAACTTTAGCACAAAGAGCAATTATCCGATGACCCGCGATTACCGCTGGTGCAACGTCCCGGCGAAGCTCGGGTAACGTCCTCAACGACGCCAGAAACATGGCCAAGCCTAGTCCTGGCTATAGCTCCTAACGTTGCAGAACATGGTTTCTTGCCACGTTCGAGCCCCGTGACTGCGTTGTCTCCCCACATCCCGGCGTCATACCCGGCTTTCCTGCGCAGGGCGTCTCTGGGACTTCGCCACGAGACCGACATGGGACACATTTCTGACTACGCCCTGATTCGCTACCACCTCGGAATGGTGACGGGCGAGGCTGAACTCGCAACGCTGAGGAGCACCTGCTGGGTCTGTCCGGGCGTGCGTTTTGCACGCGCCGAGGAGGCAGCGGACTACGTGGACGCCAGGCGGGGCGGGAGCATTACCGGAACTTCGAACTGGAGTGAGGTTGGGCGGGATCGTCGCGCATCAGCGAGCAGCCGACGGGAATAAGCAATAGGAATGCCCAAACGGCCAGGAGGTCTCTCAATCAGTGTTCGTTCGGTGGGCGGCCCGAGAAGCAAGGACGGGCCAACCTCGTCCTGCCTTGGAGCCTTTCTCATCGAACGTCAGTTACTTTGCCACCATGAAATTCAACGGTCATGTCCTTGTACTTGTACAGAACCTTTTCGCCGAGATCCACCTTGGTGGCGGGAGCCCCGAGGATCTTCTCAACCTGGTCCGTCGTCATGCCACTCTTGATTTCCTTGGTCTCGGTCGCCGGTCGTGCGCGAGATTCGGGCAATGGCGCTGCTACACCGGCCATAGAGGCTTCAGTTGCTGCGGTCGAGGGCGCGCTAACTTCTGGACAGCCTGAATGGTTGACGCCACGGAAACCTATCTTCACCTGGGGGAACGCATCTGCCTGAAGGTGGTCCAACACGTAGCGTGCTGCGCTTCCCGCACCGGTGTTAATGATGCCAGCGTACTCTGTCGTGCTGCGGCTCCAGAGGACATCGCCGTCCTTTGCGGTCAACTCGGCGCTCACAATGCTTCTTTCCCGGTTGCCAGAAAGGATCGCACCACTGACGCTCTGCTGCTGAGAAAAGTCGAGCGTCGCGTCCGCTTGGCCAGGATTGTTGGCGAGCCGAAAGCACGTCCACGCGGACAGGTTTTGACGGGCCTTAACGGCTGCCTCGTTGTTTCCCTTGATGAAAACTGTTCGAATGTCCCGAACGCGCGGGTTCACCGTGTTCTTTTTGCCTGAGAATGCACTCTCGGGAGAACACAGGAGCGCTAATGCGAGGAAGAGCCAAAGTCTCTCCACTGCAAAACCTCCTTAACCAGTATACAAGATAAGAGGCCCGAAAATCGTATAATGTCAAGTCTGTGAGGCCCAAGCTTTCCCTGAGAATCGTTCAGCGTGGTCTGTCTTGATTATCAACCTCGGGTTCGGGACGGCCACCCTCGGAAATACCAGCGCCCTTGGCGGTTAGCGGGCGAGACCCCCCGCCGCAAGCGTCATGGGCGGATCAGGTCCCGCCAACGCCCCAGCGACGTAGCGCCTAAGACCCGGCGAAGCGACGCCGCCTACGAAGAGACGGACAGGTCCCGGCTTAGATCCCTAAGGTTGCTACAACATGGCTCCTTGCCACGTTCCAGCCCCGTGGCTGCCTCTTCGCCTCAATCCCGCGTCATTCCACGTTCGCCTGCTTCCTGCGGTCTATTGGCGGCGGGGAGGCTGCGCCAAGTTGGTCATGTCAAACGCCGCCACTTGCAGCGTTGCGGCAACGATTGCTGTCCGGGTGCGCAGACGACTATTCAAACAACTGTTTTGGGGCTTCTTTCCAATGGTCATGCTTAACCATCCACATTTGGCCGAAACAGCCCCTGTCCGCCTCTGTCATCTGCCAGGTTGAGCCGTCGTCGTACAGCACTTTGATCGGGGCAATAAACCAGCCTTTCCGATCCTCAGGCACTCCAAACGGCTCCTTCCAGCCCACCGTCTTCGTGGCTCCCGCCTTAACCCTGTCGGCTTCGGTAAACGCCGATAACACGGTGTGAACGTCGTCCACGGCGTCGATCCAGACTCCTCGAAACTTCATTCCAGTGATGACCTTGGAGGTTTTGTTTGTATACCGCAGATCGAAAGCCGTTGAGTGGTTGATGAGTAGCTGATTCATATTGATCCCAAATCTGGTGATCTCAATCGGGCATTGTGCTGCGGCAAGGACCGTAAATAGTCCGGTAAGCACCACGAGCTTCATGGACGTTCTTGTCGGTTGATTCACTTGCTGAGGCTCCATTTCGGGCGAGTCGGCGGCTGCGCGTCGGCCCATTTTCTTGAACGACCCGTAATCTAGTTCGGTGTTCTTTTGCCCGTAACCACATTACGACAGTCTTTGGGGAGATTTCAACCTCCAAGGCGATGCCATCACTCAGGCGGGACTTCGGAAAGCGGATAAAGAGCATCCGGCTAGAACGCAAGCTGACGCAGGAGCAGTTTGCGGAACTGGTGGACATCTCCGTCGATTTCTTAAGTCTGATAGAAAGGGGCCTCAATTCACCATCGTTTGAGGTGCTGGAGCAGATGGCACACAGTTTGAAAATGCCGGTCAGGGAATTGTTCGACTTCCGCAAGCAGTCTGCCAGCAAGCGCTAATCGAATACCTGGGTTTGCGCACCCGCGTGGCAGAAGGGAATCAGACCCTCGTTCGGTTCGAAGTGGCGAGCGAATGCTGCGCATAGAGATGGGGGTTCCGGGCTCACGATCCACCATCCCCCCTGCGTTGGACCTGGCAGAGAGATGGTTCCCTCAAAAAAGTTCGAGCCTTCCGCTTTCGGGTCTGGTATTATCAAAACAAAGCAGTACCAATTTGTTCGATCAGGAGATGTTGATGCCACAACTCGACTCTTCCATTCTGGAGATGGCGCTAGTCGGCTATACCCAAAGATGCCGTGAAATCCAAACCGCAATTTCAGCCATTCGCGGTCAGTTGGGAATGCATTCGACAAAGGTGGGGGCTTCCACTACAACCGATGGAGCCAAACCAAAACGCCGGTTGAGTGCCGCTGCACGCAAGCGCATCGCAACCGCACAGAAGAGACGTTGGGCTGCGTTCCACAAAACTCGAAAGCCTGCACCAGCGAAGAAGACGGCCACGAAGAGAGTTCTTTCACCAGCGCGGAAAGCCGCACTGGTGGCGAATCTGGCGAAGGCACGAGCAGCGAAGGCTGCGAAGAAGGCGGCAGCGTAGTTACTACCGCGACTGTATCCGTCGCAACACCTTCCACGCCGCAACCAACTGTTTGGACGGCGATGGCTGGCGGAACGTGTTTGCCGTTGTAGGCGCAATCTCGATACGCACTCCGATACACGCCTTCGACTCCCGGCGTTGCTCAACATCGCCAGACGGCGTGTGAACTCTGCCACTTGTTCACGGTTCAGAAGGAGGGACTGCATGACGTACCGCGTAGAATGTGAAGTCGTGAGCCGCGACCCGAGCATCGCCTGTAACTCCATGCCGCTGGCTATCGACTCAGGCCGCGTCTTCGAGCACGCCCAGAAGGCCGTACACTGCGCCCGCCAGTGGGTGCGCGACTTCGAGGGCACCGAGATCCCCGAGGCAGACCGCCAGTGGTACAGCGCATCAGACCTGCCTCGCGCCACGTCCAGGCGATTCCGGCGTCCGGCAGCAAGCAGAGCAAGCCGGTGATGTCGGTTTTCGTCAACATGGCAGGTGAGATCGTTGAACGCCGATACGACGGCAATAGAACCAGCTTGCCCTCAGAGGGGGCTTCCTCTGAGGCGGGAGGAGGCGTAACCATTGGGGCGGGCATGGAGACCGATGAAAATGATGCTGGTCTGGGAACAAATCAATTCGACCGGACTCGGGCGGTTTCGGGCAAAGGTCCCCGGAGGGTGGTTTATCTTCGCTAACCTTCATCCCAACGGAGGTGGTGGCTTTTTCTTACCCTGACCCACAGCACGAGTGGGGTGGGAGTTCTCTACCAGGAAAACCAAACTAAGAATCCGGCGGCCACACACCAGCCGGGTAGCCCGCCTACCTACACCAAAACCCTGCCGACGCCGACCGCGTTTCGACCACCGAAAGAAAGCACTTGCAACCGGTGTAGACACCGCGCCCAAACCACTAGATTTTGGCTCACGCTAGCGACCGTTACAGCAGCTCCCCAAGACGTTTCAGCAGAACAGCGCCGAGCGCTACACTTACCGGCAGAATGAAATCTTCAGCTCCGCAAACCGGAGTGATAGAGCCCGAGGCTCTGTTCCGCAGACTGTTCCAAGGAATCTCAGCGGAAAATCTCCCTCCAAATGGTGCCAGCCTATGGACGGCTGCTGTGAAGAAAACTCTACGGAGGATTGCCGCTGAGGTCGAACCACTTTTGGTTCCGTACTCCAGCGACTGCGATGGAGAATTCTTGTTGGACTTGATCTGGCTTAGCCCAGCACGCGGCGACAAAGATGCAAATGGCAGGATAGTGCTTGGCGTGGAGTGCGAATGGGGCGGGCCGGATGCAGTCTGGTTCGATTTCTCAAAGTTGCTCTATATTCGAGCAGCCAGGAAGCTCCTCATTTGTTGCCTGGCACCCAAGACGCTCCAGTCCTCGATTCGGCAGTTCGAAAAGGACATCATCGACGCGGGTGGGCTGGAATCTCAAGAGAAGTACATCGTGATTAACTTCGGTGACCAACAGGCCGAGTATTGGTGGTGCGAGTTGCCAGAGCCGGTTAAGTTTCGGAAAGGACTTCGGGCCTCGTACTGATTGCGCCTACGCCCAGGATCGCGCCCACAGTAGTAATCGATCCGATTACGAGTCTCGGCAGAATGGCCAGCACCTACGAGCCCAGCAGTTCAAACTTGACGCCCGGCTCGACGACCAGAAGCCAAACACGCTCACCGGGCCGCAGTCCCCAGAGCCGCACCCAGACACCGATTTCCTTCTGGATCAACTCGCCGCACGTGGCCGTCCAGAAGCTTGGCTTCGCGATGTTCGCGCCCACTTCGACACCGTCAAGTACAAGCGTCACGGTCCGGCGCTGGCGGTCAAAGTTAGCCTGGCGCACCTTGGTCCCGCCAAGGACCTCGCCCCGGCCACCGTTAGTCCAGACCGAGCACTCTAGCCGCCGCATAGAAGCCTAAGAGTGCGTGACTGGCCCGCCGGGCACGCTGCCCTGATCGGGCACGCCCGCGTTGCGCTGGGACTTCACGACGGCACCGTTAGAAAGCCTGACGCGGGCCAGCGTGTACACGGTCTCGTCCAGATAACCGGGCAGGCGGTTAGCTTCCACCCAGGTTTCCCAGACCTCGTCGGGTTTCAGGCGCTTCGGTAGCGGGCGGTCGGGCGGCATGGCTGCGACCTGCGGCGTCACGTCGAACCAGACGTGCGTGATCTCAACGTCCCGGTTGCGCGACAAGTTCGTGATGTTAACGAAGTACGCTGGCCGCTCCGTTGCTGCAAAGAACGCGTGGTGAACGGTGACGCGCACGTGTCGCCGGTCGGCGAAGCCCGACCGCATGATGTCCACCAGCGGCTTGAGCACGTCCAGTAGCAGCACGTCGGCCAGTTTACCACCGGCCCCGCCCGCCAAGAAGGAAACCACGCTTGCTTCAACTTAAACTGCTTTCCCTGCGCCAGGCCTCGAAGTCCTCGGCCTGTCCCCGGTAATGCTGAAGGCCGCCGCCGTGCGTGGCGACGTGCCCGCCGTCTGGCTTAACGGTCGGCTGCGGTTCTCGGAGACCACCCTTGCCACCTGGGCCTTGCCCACCAGCGCTACGCATCGCGCACGCCACGGCGTGCCAGGCAAACGCTTCGCCACGGCGCGAAGCACGCCTATGGTCAAGCAAAAACATTTGCACCGACAAATGGCAACTCAGCACCTACGGGGTCGCCCGACAAGAAACCCCTAGCCACCAGGAGGCCCGCCGTGCCCTGAGGCGACGGCGACCCCCCCAGGCACGTGGCACTCGGTTCTCACTATGGTTGCACCCCATCCGTCAGAGCCAACTGGGCGCTGGCAGATGTTTGAATCATGCGTGCTCCCTATCGCGGCATGGCTAATCCGCCAACTAATCTGTCGGTAAGCAGTCAGCACAGCGGTGCCGCGTTGTTGGAACGTGGTTTGGCGGTGCCCCAAAAACTTTGGCGATTCTGTTTGCGTAGTGGTAAAGATAATGCCCGTCCCAGCGTCGTTTTGACAACGCCAAAACTTCCGCGCCACCTGCGCCGCGTTCGGACATGGCCTCAACCCCCACGATCATAAGTTATTGATAATAAGCGTCTTACCGGTGCGATGTCTGGACGCTGTTGAAACTTCGCCGATGACGCTGCTGAGGTCACGCCTTCTTGATGGGCTTCTTCACTGGTTTGGTCTCGGCTTCCCTCGCTAGACGTGCAGCCGTGCGTTTCTCGGCTGCTACAAGAGACGCCTTCTTGGCGCGCACAGACCGTTCCTCAGGTGTCGAGTTACGTGCAGCCTTCTTGCCGCCTTGTCTGCCGAACTCGCGTGCAATCTCTGTCATTGCTGCCCTGACGTCTGCCGGTATCTTCACGCCCATGCCCTCAGGATACACCTGACGGGGTACGGTGAGAGAGCAACGTGAAAAATAGTTTCAGAAATGTATTGACACCGTAGGGGGTACGGTGTACGCTGAACATGGTTCTGATGTTCGATTACTAAAACGAATCGCACACCAGGACAGAATCGGGACCGCGTCAGACGCCAATCTGGCACGGTCCCTAAACACCAAAAGCTTGATAGGAGCTTCGATGTCTACAAACGAGAATACCGCACCCAAAGCGGACGTTTACCAACGGGTAACGGACGCAATCGTCAACGCAATCGAATCCGGCATCGGTCAGTACCGTATGCCGTGGACCGTGCGACAGGACAAGGGCTTCAGCCCAATATCCGTCGGTTCTGCGAAGCCATATCGCGGCATCAATACGCTTGTCCTGTGGGCACAGTCCCAGAGCAAGGGGTACAGTTCCGCCTTCTGGGGAACGTATCAGCAATGGCAGCAACTAGGTGGGCAGGTTCGCAAGAGCGAGCATGGATCACCGGTAGTCTATTGGGGGACGTACGAGAAGCAGACGGGCGAAGATCAAGACGAGAAGTCCCATCGCGGTCTGTTCGCCAAGGGCTATACCGTTTTCAACATCGAACAGGTTGACGGCTGCAAGCTGCCGAAGCGATTTGAGCCGAAGCTCAGCCATAACGAACGAATCGCCCACGCAGATTCGTTTTTTGCCAGCATTGGAGTCCAGATCCGAGACGGCGGCAACCGTGCATTCTACCGCCCCGACACTGCCGAAGCGGTATACATGCCCGGATTCGATCAGTTTCCAGACCGCGTCGATTACTACAGCGTGTTAGCCCATGAGTGTACCCACTGGACCTCGCACGCTTCGAGGTGCGACCGTGAGCTTGGGAAACGTTTCGGGGATGACGCATACGCTGTTGAGGAATTGATCGCTGAGCTTGGCTCCGCCTACACCATGGCGCGCCTTGAGCTGGAATTGAGCCCGCGCGAAGATCACGCCCAATACATCGAATCCTGGCTCAAGGTTCTGAAGGCAGACAAGCGCGCCGTTTTCACGGCGGCCAGCAAGGCGCAACAGGCAGCCGATCTCATGTTTCAGATGTCGGGCCGTACGGCGGAGGTCGCAGCATGACGGGCCGTTACCTCATCTACACCCCGGTTCACAGCGTGCGGTATGAAAAGCGCTTCGATGCTGCATGGAGCAAGTTTGCCGAGGTCTGCCGTTCGCTGAGTCGGGACGGGCTCAGCTACATCGTATTGGGGCAATCGGCAATCACGCTATCAGGAACTCTCGAAAATGGCAGAGGAATACCTCCGGGCCGAACTGGAGTACTGGCGGGAACTGGAACTCCTCAGCGGGCAACGGGAGCACTTCAAACCAGGTCTGACGGATGAGTCGGCGCGCGCCGACGATGAGGTGGCAGCATGATCCCGGACGCCCTAGATATCGGCCCAGTATTGGACAATGGAGCTGACTTGGTTCCGCTCCCATCTCTGCCACGTCTGGAACAGGTTCGGGAGTATATCAGGGCTTCCAAGGCCGCGAACACGCTACGGGGCTACCAGAGCGATTGGCGTCACTTCTGTGCCTGGTGCGAGAGGCATACTCAGTGCCCCTTGCCCGCGAGTTCTGAAGCCGTGGCGTCCTACATCGCCGAATGTGCCGAACACCTGAAGGTAGGGAGCATTCAGCGGAGGTTAAACGCTATCGCCGAAGCCCATAAGGCCACGGACACGGAATCACCCACACACAGCCCAATCGTCGCCAACACCATGAAGGGAATCCGCCGCACGAAGGGCACCGCACCGGTTCAAAAAGCGCCCACGTTGATTGAAGATATACGGGTCATGCTGGACCTGACGGACGTGGGCCTCATTGGCGCGCGTGACAGGGCGCTAGTCCTGTTGGGGTTCGCGGGCGCTTTCCGACGCTCGGAACTCGTTGGATTCGACACTGCGGATTGCAGCTTCGGCAAAGACGGATTGACGGTCACGTTACAGAGATCCAAAACCGATCAGAACGGCGCGGGCCGCAAGATCGGCATACCCTACGGATCGAACCCGGAGACGTGCCCCGTTCGAGTGCTTCAGACCTGGATCGAGCAGGCAGCTGTCACAAACGGGCCGCTGTTTCGCGCCATCAACCGCCACGGGCAGGTTCAACCGGGCCGGTTGTCTGGTATCGACGTTGCGCGCATCGTCAAGAAGTTGGCGCATCGGACCGGATTGGATGCCGCCAAGTACGCTGGGCACTCTCTCCGGGCGGGGCACGCTACCAGTGCCGCTATTGCAGGTGCTTCAGAGCGGTCCATCATAAAGCAGACCGGGCACCGTTCGGTTCAAATGGTGCGGCGCTATATTCGGGACGGTAGCCTGTTCCGCGAGAACAGTGCTGGGAAGTTGGGGCTGTAGCAGCGGGAATTAGCAAGGGTAGGTGTGAAACGCCCGGCACTCCCTAGAAGGCGTGCCCTAGGTCAATGTGAATTTGGTCCGGGCTGGATACCTGATGTCATGCTTCGTGGTCCAGATTCCGGCTGCCCATACGAACTGGAACGTGAAATTGATCTGGGAGCCTACGGTGCGTGGGCGTGTACGCACCGGTGGGTTCGTGCCCGCCGCGAAGATCTCCTTGGCCGAGGCAGGTAGTGTTGGGGTACGAGAGGTGATATACGTAAACGCTTATTGAAGCCGGAGTTTAAGGATGGAAGTTCCGGTTCAAGTTCAACCTCGATTGTTTCTCTTCTGGGCTAAGTACCAAGGCAAGTCCGGTGGCTGGCACCCCCTTATATCTCACGCCCTGGAAGCCGGTGCGGTCAGCCGGGTCCTCATTGAAAGTTCGCTCTCCCCCCATTTCCTCTGTTTTGTTTCCCGCGCCCTTGAACTGGATGAACCGGCGGCGTTAAATCTCGTCGTTACCCTTGCGGCAGTCCATGACATAGGCAAAATGAATCCGGGATTCCAGCACCAGATCAGCTGGTTCCGTGAGCAACTACAAGCGCAAGGGTTTTCGGCACCAGAGCGAATATCGCCCACACCACACGGGCTGGTCACCGCCCACTGCCTTCAAAGGTGGTTGGAGCAGACGCACCGAATGCAGGCGGACGTTGCCCGGTCACTGGCGTCCGTGGTTGGCGGACATCATGGCGTCTTGCCGCCGCCGGAGAAATGGCGCGATTTTTCGGCGGCGGAGTTGGGAGGCCCCTCGTGGGGGGAAGCGCGCGCGTCGATGTTGTCGCTGATTCTGGCAGGACTGGGAACCTCGTTACCCTGCCCGCCACGGCTGCCCCATTCGGCCTCGTTTATCATTGCGGGTCTGATCAGCGTCTCGGACTGGATAGCTTCAAATAGCGATCTGTTCCCCTACGCCGCCAACACACAGCGCGCCATCGAGTTGCCAGATCCAGCCGCGTACTATCACGACTCGCTTGGAAGGGCGGAAGCAGCGGTCGAGCGACTGGGGTGGCATACCCGCAGCGGTATTCAATTGCCGGACTCATTTACCAGATTGTTCCCGTGGATTGAAACACCTAACCCGCTCCAGCAACAAGCATTCACGACCGCAAGGGAATCGGCTGGTCCTAGTCTGCTGCTGATCGAGGCGGCCATGGGCGAGGGAAAGACGGAGGCGGCTCTCTGCGCCAGTGAGGTGTGGGCCGCAGCGCTTGGGTATCGGGGCTCGTACTTTGCCCTGCCAACCCAGGCGACAAGCAACCAGATGTTTTCACGTGTCCGCGCCTTCCTGGAAGATCGCGCTCACGGCGACCGACTTGTCCTGCAACTCCTGCACGGGCACGCCAGCCTGTCAGCGGAGTTCGATGAACTTCGAGCACAGGGAACGAACGCCTTCTGGACGAGCGGCGTTGGAGAATCCCAAGGCGAATCCGTTTTTGCGAGTACGTGGTTTACATTCCGCAAGCGCGGATTGCTGGCTGCATTCGGCGTTGGCACAGTGGATCAGGTACTCATGGCGGCGCTCAGTGGGAAGCACGTCTTTGTGAGGCTCTTCGGGCTGGCTGGCAAGACCGTAATTATTGATGAGGTCCACGCATACGACACTTACATGTCAACCTTGCTGGAGCGGGTCTTGGAGTGGTTGGCGGCGATGGGAAGCTCGGTGGTGCTACTCTCAGCGACACTGCCTGCCGGTCGCAGGGACGATCTGGTGAGAGCCTACGCGAAAGGACTGCGACTCGAAAGTCCTGCCTTACCCGCACCAGTCGAATACCCTCGGATCATCACTGTGTCAGGCGATGGAGTGAAGTCAGCCACTTTCGCTTCAAGCTCTCCGCACGCAGCGAAGCGAATCGGGCTGGCTTGGGTTCAGCCAGGAAGGCTGGCCGAACTACTACTGGAGCAACTGGCCGGTGGCGGGTGTGCCGTCGCCATCTGCAACACCAGGAGAGACGCGCAGCGCCTGTTTCAAGAACTGGAGCCGCACTTCCCCGGCATGGCAAGCGACGGCCACCCCGAGTTGGATCTTCTGCACTCGCACTTTCTGTTTGCCGACCGCGATGCAGCGGAGAAACGCTGCCTGACGCGGTTTGGTAAACCCGGAGCCGGATCGCGGCGGCCCGCCCGTGCGGTCCTCATCGCAACCCAGATTGTTGAACAGAGCCTGGACCTGGATTTCGATGTGATGATCAGCGCCGTCGCGCCGATCGATCTACTCTTCCAGCGTGTCGGGCGGCTTCACCGTCACCTTCGGGAACGACCCGCGCTTCTGCCAGAGCCCGTGCTGACGTTGATCGGTGTGCCGTCGGACGAATACGGCTTGCCCAAGTTTCCAAGGGGCCATTTGTCGGTGTATGAACCCCACCTGTTATTCCGAACCTGGCTGGCGTTGCGCGGGCGGGAGTCGCTCGCAATCCCGGAGGATATTGACCCATTGCTCGATTCCGTCTATCGCGACGAGCCCGAACCAACTTCGCTCTCTGAAGCGGCGCAGTGCGTCTGGCGCGAGTCCAGGCGGAGACTCCGTGCGCACCGGACGGCTGAACATGCCGCCGCACGAGATCGATACCTTCGGTCCCCCGCCTCCAAAATGGCCGTGTGGGAGGTAGCCGAGGCGTGCTATGCGGCGGAGGACCCTGAACAGAGCCAATTTCTGGCGGTCACCAGGCTTACCGAACCTTCCGTGCGGGTGGTATTCCTGGAACAGCATCCCAGAGAATCCCACCGCGCCCAGATTCCCGGAGTTGATGAACCAATACCGGTCAACGGCACTTTGTCACTCGATCAAGTTCGGGGCTGTCTCTATCGGTCGGTCACGATCTCGGACCGCCGCATCGTCGAGAAACTCAGTGATGACGCCCCGCCCGCTGCGTTCCGAAAGTCCCCCTTTCTGAGCGAGCACCGACTCTTGCTCCTCGACGCCGAAAAAACGGTGTTGTGCGGCGATCAGGTCATTCGGCTGAACCCGAAACTGGGCGTCGTAATCGAGAACATTGCATGAATCACTCATTTAATCTCGTTCGCCAGCCGTTCGTGCCGTGCCACCGGATTGACGGCTCCGCTGTTGAGCTGAGCCTTCTGGACGTGTTCAGGGAGGCGCATCAGCTAAGAGCAATAATCGATGCATCTCCGCTAGTGACGCCAGCACTCCACCGTCTCCTGCTCGCCATTCTTCACCGGTGTTTTGGGCCTGCCACTCCGCAGGACTGGGCAGCCCTCTGGCGTGGCCGGTCCAAAGGCTTTCCTGTGGACGGCATTCGAGAGTACTTGCAGCATTGGGAGCATCGATTCGATCTCTTTGACCAGGTCCGCCCGTTCTACCAGACAGCGGCTTTACGGACGTGGCCGCAACGCCTGCCCGTGAGCAAACTCGTCCCCGAGTTGGCCTCCGCTAACAATGCCACCCTGTTCGACCACACCTGCGACGGGGATGCCTACGCAATGACCCCAGCGGTGGCGGCGAGGGCGATCATTTCGGCGCAGTCGTTTTCTGCTGGCGGCACCGTGTCACGCGACCGAAAAGAAGATTTATCGGCTGATGCCTCGCCCCTGGCATCTGGAGCCGTGGTGCTTGTACGCGGGAAAACTCTGGCCGAGACGCTGTTGCTGAATCTACATCAATACGACCAGGACGAGGGCGAGCCGTTTTCGGGGACCGACAAAGACATTCCGGCGTGGGAGAGCGACAACGACACGCGGGCCGAGGATCGTGTGCCTGAAGGCTACTTGGACCTTCTTACCTGGCAGAGTCGGCGCATCCTGCTGGTCCCGGAGCCTGGACAAAGCGGTTGTACCGTTGTTGCTGGCGTCGTGATCATGAAGGGCAACCAATTTCCCGATGACTGGGCATACCGCCGCCGCGAGCCAATGATGGCCTTCCGGCCCATGAAAAAGCCTAAGACCCTTAGGGACACTTGGCTGCCCATTTCGTTCGAGCCAGGACGCGCGTTATGGCGGGATAGCGGCGCGCTCCTCCAGTTCCAGGAAGAACAGGACCTCTCCACCAGACCGCGCCTCTTCGGATGGTTGAACAAGCTGAAGAACGACGGTGCCCTGCCAGATGATTTTGCTTTTAGTTTTGATGTGTTCGGCCAGGTGACAGATAGGGCCAGTGTCCTGTTGTGGAGGCACGAGCGCCTACCCCTGCCTGCCGCCTATCTGGCGGAACCGGTACTTACTGCGCGGCTGCGCGACGCGCTGAAGTTCGCCGATGATACCTATTTCAAGCTGCGCATTTCGGCGCAGGAATGCCTGAAGCGGTTGGGGACCGGCAAGGCGAGTCCGCACCTCGCGGCTCTGGAAAGTCGGTTTTGGGCCGCCCTCGAATTGGAGTTTCTCCCGTTCTTTCACGCACTCGCAAAGGATCGCCGCGTGGCTGAAGACGGGAGTGTGTCTTTTGGCGATACCCAACTGGGTGAGTGGAGCGATACCGCACGCCGGACCGCGATTCAATGTTACCGTGATTTTTCGTTTGGCCTTGGTGGCACCGCTCGCGTAATCATCCGCACCGCGCAATTCGAGAACCAGCTTCGCGCCAGTCTGCCCGTCGGCACTAAGACATGAGTAACGCAGGAGATCAGATATGACAGACCGTGAGTCGGAATTTGTTAACCATCTAGGAAGTCTAGTCGCGCAGGGAAACCGTCAGGCGCTCGCCGAGCTCAGGCGGGGCCTGTCTGGTGATCCAGGCCAATTGCTCCGGGTGTACCGATACGTGGGCCGCTTCCTGGCAGAGGGCGAGACGGGGTGGAACGAGCAGAGGTTTCTTCTCGTCGCTTCCCTTTTTGCGCTTTACCATCAAGGTTCGGAGTCCCTCACCAAATCCCCGCAATTCAGTTTTGGCGCGTCATTCCGCCAGTTGTATGAAGGTACGGAACGCAGGCCCAGTGTGGAGCGCCGCTTTCTCTCGTTGATCGCCTGCCACCCCGATAGCCTCCAGGACCACCTCCGGCACGCGATCACCCTGATGCGTTCCGAGGGCGTTGCAGTGGACTTTGCGCAACTCTTGTCCGACCTGTCTTACTGGAACCACCAAGAGCAGTGGGTCCAGCGCCGGTGGGCGCGCCAATTCTTCCGCAGTGAGGAAATGGCAACGCCTGAACAGCAAGTCACCAGCCAACCAAACGAAATCCCAGTGGAGAGTGAACAGTGATTCTCGAATTGCACCTACTTCAGAATTTTGCCCCGTCCAACTTGAACCGTGATGACACCGGGTCGCCGAAGGAGTGCGAGTTCGGCGGCTATCGTCGCGCACGAATATCGTCGCAGTGCCTAAAGCGCGCCATCCGCCGGACCTTTAAGGAGACGGCCCTGTTGAAGCCCGAAGAGCTTGGAGTTCGCACCAAGCGCGCAGTCACAGATGTAGCGGACGCATTCGAAAAGAACGGAAAGCCGAAAGCCGAGTCTGTCTCGGTGGCGACTCTGGCACTCACGGCACTTGGCTTGAAGGTAAAGCCCGGCGAGCCCCTGACCGAATACCTCGTGTTCCTTTCCCGTGCCCAATTGGACCGGTTCGTAACCTGGGGCTTGAACAACTGGGAGGCACTCATCAAGTTGGTTCCGCTCCCTCAAACCACGCCAGTGGTTCCTGCCCCCGCCCCTGACAAAGGCAAGCAGGCAAAAGCGGCCAAGAAGGAAGCGAAGCAAAAAGCCCTGATACTGCCGCCGGGCGCACCCGACCTCCTGGACGGCCATCATGCTGCGGATCTGGCGCTCTTTGGTCGAATGATCGCGGATCTTTCAGACAGGAGTATTGATACGGCTGCCCAGGTGGGCCAAGCCATCTCCACCCATCGTGTGGACTTCGAGTTTGACTACTACACGGCCATCGATGATCTCAAGCCTCACGACAAACCCGGCGCGGACATGATCGGCACCGTGGAGTTCAATTCCGCTTGCTACTACCGGTATGCGAACCTCAGCTGGCCCATCCTACTCGACAACCTGGACGACGATCTCGATTTGGCGCGCCGCGCGGTTGAAGCGTTCGTCCGGGGCTGCATAAGCGCAATGCCGACCGGCAAACAGAACAGCATGGCGGCGCACAACCCACCCTCATTGGTCATGGCCGTCTGGAGCAATGGGCAGCCGGTAAATCTGGCAAACGCCTTTGTGAAGCCAGTCCGGCCTACTAGCGACACCGATCTGATTGCCGCCTCCGTCGAAGCCCTGGATCGTTACTGGGGCTCTTATCTCGACATGTACGGCAAGAACTCAATAACCGATGTGGCAGTCGTGACCCTGGAGCCTTATACGCTCAAGCAGCTAGAGAAGGCCAAGGTCGGTTCAATCCCCGACCTTGTGGATCGCATCATGGCGCGCGTTCCGCTGGAGCCGCAGTCATGAAGACAACGCTGTTGCTTCGACTTTGCGGCCCGATGCAATCTTGGGGTTCTCAGAGCCGCTTCATGTACCGCGATACCGGGCGCGAGCCATCGAAGAGTGGTGCGATTGGGCTGGTGTGTGCAGCTCTTGGAAAGCCGCGTGTCGAAGTTGCCGGAGATGGTCAACCAACGCTCGCCGAACTTGCCGGTCTGCGAATGGGTGTTCGCGTGGACCGCGAAGGAAGCGTGGAGTGCGATTACCAGACGGCGGAGGACGTTGCGGAGGCCCACGGCAAAGGGCTTCGTACTGTTCAGTCCTGGCGGTCTTACCTGGCGGACGCGGATTTCCTCGTTGGGCTGGAAGGAGACCGTGGACTGCTGGAGCGAGTGGACCTGGCACTCGCATCCCCCGCATGGCATCTGTTCCTTGGGCGCAAGTCTTTTGTACCCGCGGTTCCCGTGCGCCTGCCCGATCAACCACCGTGGGGGCCGGGGTTGCGCGATCAACCGCTTGAGATCGCGTTGCGCTCTATCCCCTGGCACGGGCGTCCTGGGGAACAACCTCCATCTCAACTTAGATTCGTCGGGGAGGACCCATCAGGGGAGGACGCGGACGTGCGGAACGACGTGCCGCATTCATTTGATGCTCGCGCGTTTGCCCCACGCAACATTGCGACTCAGTTTCTGGACTTCAAGGAGGTTACGAGTCCATGTGGCTCTCGCGGCTGATTCTGGACCCGCGCAACCGCGCGGTGCGACGCGACCTGAGCGACTGCCACCAACTACATCGCACACTGTTGGGCGGCTTCCCTTCGGTTCAGGTGAGCGAACCTCGCCGCGAGATTGGGCTGCTGCACCGCCTGGAACAGGATCGGACCGGGAATCCAGTTCTGCTCGTGCAGAGCTTGTTGGAACCCGACTGGTCCCGCCTACCGTCGGATTACTGCCTGCGCGGAATGGGCGCAGGCGAAAATCCAGGTTTGAAACCTATGGGACACATTCTGGATGCTATCCAAACGGACTCCCGTTTCCGCTTTCGATTGGTCGCCAACCCAACGCGGCGCGTTTCGAGAGACGCCACGCACGGAGGTGCGTCATCGGCGCGGGTTGAACTGAGGACCGAGGAGCAGTGGCATCAATGGATGCTTCGTCAGGCCGATACCCACGGTTTCCGGCTGGAGGATTTGAGCACCACTCCGGGACTTCAGAACTTGATCGGCTTGCACGCTGGCCGTCTCCAAGGAAAACGGAACGGCAAGTCCGTGACACTGTTCACCGTCCGATTTGAGGGTGTGTTGCAAGTGGCGGATGCCGAACAATTCCGCGAGGCCATTCGCTCAGGTATCGGACCAGGCAAGGCGTATGGTTGTGGGCTGATTTCCATAGGGCCGCCCGGCTAGCCGAAAGCGTTTGCAGTACGGAAGTGAAGTGACTAATGCAGGATCTCCATGAATTACCGAAACTGCGCGACAGTTGGAGTTACCTATATCTGGAGCACTGTCGTATTGACCAGGACGCGAAAGCCGTTTCCGCATGGGACGTTTCCGGCAAGATCGCAATTCCGTGTGCAGCTTTAGCACTACTCATGTTAGGACCCGGCACTTCGATCACGCAGGCTGCCATTCGCTGCTTGGCGTCTAACGGCTGCATGCTCGTTTGGTGCGGGGAAGGGTCGGTTCGCTTCTATTCGCTTGGCATGGGAGAGACGCGGTCCTCGCGGCGTTTACTGCGTCAAGCGTGCCTCTATGCCGATCCCGCATCGCGTCTCCGGGTCGCCGTTGACATGTACCGAGCGCGCTTCCCGGAAACGTTGCCGGATGGGATGACCCTGCAACAACTTCGGGGGCGGGAGGGGATTCGCATTCGGTCCGCTTATTCCGCGTGCGCGGAGGAATACGGAGTATCGTGGAGCGGGCGAGCATACCGGCGTGAAGAATGGACAGCGGCGGACCCGGTGAATCGCGCTCTGTCGGCGGCGAACAGTTGTCTGTGCGGGGTATGCCATGCAGCCATCGTAGCCGCCGGTTACTCACCCGCCATCGGATTCATTCACACGGGAAAGATGCTTTCATTCGTCTACGATGTGGCCGATCTCTACAAAACTGAAGTTTCCATCCCGGCAGCATTTCGGGCTGCGAGTCAGGCAGAAGGCGACCTGGAAGGACGTGTCCGTCGCCACTGCCGGGACTTCTTCCTCAATTCGCGTATGCTGGAGCGCATCGTGCCCGACCTGGCCACGCTCCTTCGCGGAGCCGATTTGCCTGAGGAAGGGGATCTCGATGAGTCGGACGATCAGCCGGGCCATTTGTGGGACCCCGAAGGCGGGGCAATCGCCGGTGGTGTGAACTACGAAGAGCTTGACGAGCAGGTAGGAGGCGACTAATGGTTGTCATGATCTTAGAGCGTGTGCCTGAGTCTTTGCGGGGCGAATTGTCGCGCTGGATGCTGGAACCGAAAACAGGCGTGTTCGTCGGCTCAATTTCCGCAATGGTTCGAGACAAGCTCTGGCAGAGAGCTTGCGGGGCGATGCGCGGGGGAGCGGGGGTGCTGGTATATTCCACTAATACCGAGCAGGGATTTGCGATGCGACCATGGGGCGATCCAAGCCGCTCGGTGGTGGACATGGAAGGACTAACGCTGATCCAGGTGCATCCGACCTGCACAAAAACCCTGTAAAATCCAGTGTCGTCCCCACGGGCGTGGGGGTGAACCGGGGCTGGCCGGCGCCTCTTCGACTTGGACAAAGTCGTCCCCACGGGCGTGGGGGTGAACCGGCCGAGGTAGAGGCCGATTACGCGGCGGGTAAGTCGTCCCCACGGGCGTGGGGGTGAACCTTTATCCCCGGAACTACCCACCGCGCCCGAGTGGTCGTCCCCACGGGCGTGGGGGTGAACCGAAGGCCACGCCCGATGAACTGACCGCGTTCGCGTCGTCCCCACGGGCGTGGGGGTGAACCGGCTTCGAGGGCGGCGGATACGGACGGACTTACGTCGTCCCCACGGGCGTGGGGGTGAACCTTCCCAGGTCTCCACGGTGGCTAGCGCCCGCGCGTCGTCCCCACGGGCGTGGGGGTGAACCGATGCAATCGTCAAACGTGAAGGCGAATTCCTCGTCGTCCCCACGGGCGTGGGGGTGAACCGAGAGAAAAGAACATGTCAGTAATCCATTTCAAGTCGTCCCCACGGGCGTGGGGGTGAACCGAACTGCCTGTTTGCGGGGACGGTCGCCATTGAGTCGTCCCCACGGGCGTGGGGGTGAACCGAGCCGCGTCGCCGTGGTCCCGTTCGGGAACCAGTCGTCCCCACGGGCGTGGGGGTGAACCGATGGATTCTCCCGTGCCACAGGTTTCGCCAAGGTCGTCCCCACGGGCGTGGGGGTGAACCGTTTTCGCGCTTGCCGTCCAGGAACCGGAACGCGTCGTCCCCACGGGCGTGGGGGTGAACCGATACCGGGGGCGCGAATCTCCACCCCGCAGATGTCGTCCCCACGGGCGTGGGGGTGAACCGAGGCGCGGATAGCGGTGTGGCGGTCGGGCAAGGTCGTCCCCACGGGCGTGGGGGTGAACCGGAATGGAACCGGGTGAAGGCCGAAGTTGCGGAGTCGTCCCCACGGGCGTGGGGGTGAACCGGGCCACCTCCGACCAGTCCGCCACCGTGTCGTCCCCACGGGCGTGGGGGTGAACCGGATGCTTTGGCCGCTTGCGGCAACGATGAGGCGTCGTCCCCACGGGCGTGGGGGTGAACCGGTAGCGCTCGTGGCCCCAGCCGGCACGAAGGTGTCGTCCCCACGGGCGTGGGGGTGAACCGACGAGAGCGCATTCGTCAAAACGAAGGAATCCGTCGTCCCCACGGGCGTGGGGGTGAACCGGCGCTGGCGGTGACCAACCCCAAGCTGGCAAGTGTCGTCCCCACGGGCGTGGGGGTGAACCGAAAACGAACCTGGCCGAGACCAAGGCGTTTCAGTCGTCCCCACGGGCGTGGGGGGTGAACCGAATAGGATCACAGTGGGCCCTGAGGCGATGGGGTCGTCCCCACGGGCGTGGGGGTGAACCGGGATTCGCCACGACCATCAAGGGCGTATTCCAGTCGTCCCCACGGGCGTGGGGGTGAACCGCCAGTGGCCATGGCCTAGGCCCCCCACTCGGTGTCGTCCCCACGGGCGTGGGGGTGAACCGGATAAGGCGGGTGTAAGATGACCCACCCATCCGTCGTCCCCACGGGCGTGGGGGTGAACCGTGGTACGGGTAGAATGCGAAGAAGGGCGGCACGTCGTCCCCACGGGCGTGGGGGTGAACCGGACTTGCCCTGCATGTTTGACCCCAAAATTGAGTCGTCCCCACGGGCGTGGGGGTGAACCGTGAGGCTATTGCACTTAACGATCATGATTGGGGTCGTCCCCACGGGCGTGGGGGTGAACCGGTGGCGGCGAGTAAGTCAACCCCGCCCATTGCGTCGTCCCCACGGGCGTGGGGGTGAACCGATCTATCGATCCACCACCCCCGGAGCGTCATAGTCGTCCCCACGGGCGTGGGGGTGAACCGGATCTGGCTCCGTACATGGTGGGCAGCTACAAGTCGTCCCCACGGGCGTGGGGGTGAACCGAGAAAATTCCTATTGGCCGGTTGATTTTTACGGTCGTCCCCACGGGCGTGGGGGTGAACCGCGCGGATACATCTCGTCGAGGCGCTGCACGCCGTCGTCCCCACGGGCGTGGGGGTGAACCGAGCGAGGCGGGCGTGCGGGAATTGCCGCTGGGGTCGTCCCCACGGGCGTGGGGGTGAACCATCGTCGCCCAGAGGCACGGCAGGAGGCTTCACGTCGTCCCCACGGGCGTGGGGGTGAACCGCTGAATTGCGGCAACACGTCCGTTCACAAATCGTCGTCCCCACGGGCGTGGGGGTGAACCGAAGTGCTCAATCAGGTATTCCAGCCACGGCACGTCGTCCCCACGGGCGTGGGGGTGAACCTATCAAGCACCGCGCCAAGCTGCGGTTTGGCGAGTCGTCCCCACGGGCGTGGGGGTGAACCGTCCACGTTGTAGAAGTCTTCAAACGCCTTCTTGTCGTCCCCACGGGCGTGGGGGTGAACCGTTGTCGAACCAGCGGAAAGTGTTGGGCCAGCTGCCGGAGAGCCGAGCGGCCATTGGCCGAGGTTTTTCCCTCCCGTGAAGTTATGATCTGCGAATTATCACGCGGGATGAATGGAGCAGTCCTACTTGTTGGGGTGCGACAGAATGGACATCAAGGGATGCCGGTTCATTCAATGAGCCGACGCAATCGAGCCCATTAGTGCTGATCATCAACCAGGACGTCGATCTTCTCCGGGAAGCGAAAGAAGCGATGCTGAAACGGAAGCTTGAGGAGAATAGTATTCACAAGAGGATGAACAGCTACACGGCTCACGTCGCATATCACCTTTGGCAAATGTATCAGCAGACGCAGGTGGTGAAGGAGGAACACGCCCAAGACGAGTCTGTCCGCCTTCCCGACGATGATCAAATGAGAGCGGAAATCAATCGCGTTTCTTCTACGCAAATCAACCTGATGGAGCATTGAGGCTGAACGTCGGTCGCAAATCTGTCGCCACCTAGAAATGCCGTTTAGGGAAACCATTCACTCAATCGCCGAGCATGATGAAGATCGTAAGGGCGAAAAACCAGCACACCTATTGCTCCAAATGGCGGCGTTAGAACTCAAGGCAGCGGGCCGATTCAGCTTGGACAGGCTTGCCGTGCCAAATCGTGCCAATACAGGTGGAATCGGTTGAATTGGTGGAATACGCAGGATTGCAGAATGATTAACTTACGTGTTTTCAGTGGGCTAGATTGGTTCAACTCCCCCCGCCTCCACCACTTAGAATCAATAATTTGCAGGAGTTTTAGGAGCAATTGATCAAACGGCCTACGAACGGGTGTTCGCGCGGCCTTAGAGCGTGTCCGTCGCAGAGCGCCGCCGCTCAGCTTCCCGCTTCGCTGAGAACTCTTCTACCGAGTTAGCCTCGAACAAGTACGCTGCCGCTTTACCCTGAGATGCGAGTTGATCAATCCTCTCTTCAGCGTCAGCCAGCGTACCTTCGAACATCTCGACTCGACCATCCACCAAGATTCCATGAAGACGCATCCTGATCACTTTATCCCAATCCTCCTTCTTTGGTTCGAGCAACTTCATACCCAAGCCCGCCGCGACGAAGCCCCAGAGCCACAGTGGAAGGTCCAAAGCCCAGTGAACGATGACGTGAAGTCCAAGCCACGACGACGGGTTCGTGAGCCAATTCGAGAATTCGCTACCGCTTGTCAGCGGCAGCACGACCGTAAGCAGGCTCCATCCCGGCCATTGGCCGTTCTGTAGCCACATGAGAACCTCGACGCCTAATAGCAGGAGGCTCCCGAAAATTGCAAGCAGTCCCCAAGAGCCTGTGCAGTTCCGACGTTGCGAGCTTTCAGCCTATGCCGCTTCATTCGCATTTGCGCCAAATGTAGCGCTCCGCCGTCTCCAACGCAACACCGCTCACTGCCGCGGATATATAGCGCCTGCGCAAACGCGGTACCAGCCATTTTCACGGCGCAGGTTTCCTGGGAATTCGAGACTTCACATTGGTGGGTGGCGATTACGCCGCGTGCCTTGTCCTCAACTGGGTTGAAAAGAGGATTCCGATGCGCGAGGCGGGGCAGACTGTGCGGATCCCGATCAATCCAAAATTTGCAAAATCATCGATGGCCAACATCGCGTGGAAGGGCCGCTGGAGGCAATTGAGGTTCAACCGGTGGTCGGGCACTTGGAGATCCCGAATCCATCATCGATCCGCCGCTGTGAGGGCGCGTGATATCGCGTCCCATTGAATGCGGATCAGGATTCGCCGTACCTCGGCTTGAGAACGGGTCGAGCCGAAAGGAAGTCTGATGGGTTCCCACGATGCAAGCGGCCGTTTTGGCTGGTTGACGGAGAGATCTTGCGAGATTCTCCTTAGTACTTCAGTTTGGGATTCAGGGTCAGGGGTCTAACGAAAATTGCGGCAACCCCCGATATATTCCAGAGAGCGACTCGACATTGAGCGCGCCAGAAGAAGATGATCATTTCAATCGGGCATTTTTTGGAACAACGCGGCGGAGGAGCCCCACCGGGCGATGACATCCTGCAAGCGGCGCTGAAGATGGGGCGCGTGTTGCTCGCCGGCATCGCGGAGCACACTGTGCTGGGCCGCATTGAGGAGGTCGCGAAATTTCGCCGCGCCGTGCAGGCCTTGCTGCGCCGTCTGGACAAGCCGCCATCGGCCTCGAGCCTTTCGGGCATCGCCAGCGAGGCGCTGGCAGCTCTCGAAAGGCACTCGCGAGACACGGGGGAGTACTTCCGCGAAGAGAACGAGCATATGCAGTCGATGGTGGCGATGCTTACCGAATCGGTCACCGAGATTTGGGGGCAGCAGGACGCGTCCGTGGCGCGCCTGCAGGGCATCGAGCAGCGGATCGAGCGTGCCACCGGACTGGACGACATTCGGGTGCTGCGCGACGAATTGGGACAGTGCCTGCTGGACTTGCGGGAAGCCGCGGCCCATCAGCGGGGCGTCGCGGCGGCGATGTCGCGGCACCTCGGGGAGCAGGTCAAGTACACGCAGAGCCTGGCTGCCCACGGGAGCCGGCTGCGGCGGGGCTTGGCCGGTGAGATCGACCTGGCGCCCGAGGGGGCAGCCGCCGTTCCGGAGCCGGCTCCGACCTGTTACGTAGCGGCATTCAAGCTGCGGCGCGGAGAGCACATCGCCGCCCGGTTCGGCGAGAGCGCGAGGCAGCAAATGCTGCAGTTGGTCGGCCAAAGCCTGAAATTGGTTGTGCAGCCGGAAGACCGCCTGTTGCGCTGGAAAGGGAAGGCGTTTGTGGCGTTTCTCACCTCCCGGGAGACGCTGAGAGAGATCCGCAGTCGCCTGTCGGAGGCGGTTGCGCCTTTGGACCAACAACAGTTGGAGGTCGGCCGCAATTCGGCGCTACTCTCGGTGGGTGTCGATTGGATGGTGTTTCCACAGACCCAATGTGCGTCGCTCGACGCGGCATTCGGGGAGGTAGACGCTTTCTTGGCCGATGGCGCACTCGCGCCGCCCTCAGAATCCGCCGCCGGAACGGTGGCGTCCGGAGGGGGTGTAGGGTATGAAGACATTGGCGTTGGACGATGATCCAACGGCCCGGAACCATGGCGCTCGAAGCGATGGACGAGGAGGAAGCGCGGCGGGGCGGGCCGCGTCCGGGCGGCCTGTTTCCAGTGGAGCGGTCGTGCGAACCGCGACTCGCAGGGCGCACCGTCGCCCGCCGTTGATCTGCGGCATTCCGGGATCGTTGGTTCCGATGCTGTTGGGCCTGGTGTCGGCGCTTGCCACGGTACCGCTCAGCTTTCGGCCGGCAAAACCGGCGACGGCAACCTCCCCGGCGAAACCGTCGCGTTCGGCCGATCCAGCTTTGCCGCCGGTCGATGCCCGCATCCCCGCGGAAGGCTACGACGCCAACCATCGCCGCCTGCCCTTCACCATCTACGTCCTGAGCCAGCAACTGTCGTGGAAGCTGGCGAGCAGCACGGCTCTCGAACAAGACGGCACGCTGGTGGACTCCGAACTGGAGGCAGGGATCCAGCGCGCGCGCTACGTGTTCTGCATCGGCACCGCTTCGAGAGAGGGAGGGACCGGGAGAGAGGAGATGCGCGCGGCGCGGAGGGCCGAATGCCTGGCGGGCTGGGTCAGGAGCGTGATCCGCGGCCCCCGGGCCGCAAGGCTCATCCTCTTGAACGCGGGCCAGTACCAGGGTCGGAACACGACCGCCTCCGCCGGGCAGCGGAAGGCGATCCTCATCACGGCGGAGGGCAGCGACGAGGGGGTCAACCTGGGCCAGGCCTTGGCCTCGGGACTTGAGAAGAAGCAGGAGGAATATCCCGTGGTTCGCAGCTTGCTGCACGACTATTCCCGGTCGCGGATCTGGCTCAACTTTCTGGCGAAATAAGGCGGCGGCCCATTGCCGGCGCGGTGCGGAGCGGGGAGTGTTCCACGCCCACTTACGGTGACGGCGACCGCGGACAATCGGACAATCAGTGCGGACAATCAGTGCGTTGACAGCAGCCTCAGGTGGATATATGCTCACTGAGACGAGACTCACGAAATTCGGACGCGAGCGTTGCCGGTAGCTGGTACACGCGAGTGCCACGAGCCCGAAGGAAATGCGCCAGGGAGGTTGAATTGATCATCGGGAATTCACGCGAAACTCGGGGAATGCTGGTGCGCGGGTTATTGCCGCTCTCTCTGGCGGTGGTGTTACTGCCGGCGCAGGTCACCCAGGACCGCCTGCTCAATGCCAGCCGCGAGCCGCAGAACTGGCTCACTTACAGCGGCGGCTATGCCGGCATGCGCTACAGCATGCTGACTCAGCTCAATCATGACAATGTCAAGAATCTCAAGCTGAAGTGGGTATGGCGCCCCAGGTATTTCGAGAAAATGGAAGCCACGCCGCTGGTTGTGGATGGCATCCTTTACACCGTGCAGAACAGCGAAGTAGCCGCCATCGATGCCGCTACCGGCCGGATCTTCTGGACGTTTCACTACGCGGTGCCGCCGGAGTCGAATCAATACGTGATGGTAGTCAAGGGTCTGGCGATCTCCGGCGATTCGCTTTTCTGGGCGACCTACGACGGTCACCTGATCTCGATTGACGCCAGAACCGGGATTGCCAACTGGAACAAGACGCTGGTCGACTGGCATAAAGGTTACCAGCTCAACGTCGCCCCGCTGGTCGTCAAGGACAAGGTGATTCTTGGCCCGGCCACGAACGAGGAGGGCTCGAATTGTTGGGTCGCGGCGTATGATGTGAAGACCGGGAAAGAAGCATGGCGTTTCTACACGGCGCCGATGGCGGCTGAGGAACCGGCCGCGAAGACCTGGGCCGGGGAATCGTGGAAGCACGGCGGCAGTCCGATCTGGGTCACGGGTTCGTACGATCCGGAGACCAACCTGACGTTCTGGGGCACAGGCAATCCCAATGCCGGTTGGAACGGCGACAATCGCGTGGGAGACGATCTCTATTCGGACTCGGTGGTCGCCCTCGATGCGGACACGGGGAAGCTGAAATGGTATTACCAGTTCACGCCCCACGATGAATTTGACTGGGATTCCGTTCAGGTCCCGGTCCTGGCCAACATCGAATGGCAGGGCAAGCCGCGCAAAGCTATGCTTTGGGCCAATCGGAACGGGTTCTTTTACGTCCTCGACCGCACCACGGGACAATTCCTGCTCGGCAAAGCTTTCGTGAAGCAGAACTGGAACGTCGGCTTCGACGAAGGCGGCCGGCCGATCAAGTCGGCTGCCCTCAACCCGAAACCGATGGGCGGACCTTATGTGGAGCCGGGCACACAAGGAGGCACCAATTGGTATTCGCCTTCCTTCAGCCCGAGCACCGGGCTGTTCTATGTTTCCACCTGGGACAACTACGGCGGCCCGTCCGGCAAGGGTCCGATCCAGGAATGGACCGAAGGCGGAAAGTACACGGGTAATGCGGCCCGCCGTCCGGCGGCCACGGCAGGGGCGCGGGGCGCGGCCGGCGCAGCGGGTGGCGCAGCGGGTGCAGCCGGTCGGGGCGGAGGGCGTGGCGCCGTGATCGGTTATCGCACGGAGGAAGAAGGCTATGGTGCGGTGCGTGCGATCGACCCGCGGACCGGCAACAAGAAGTGGGATTTCAAAATGGTCGATTACACCGAGAGCGGCATCGTGACCACCGCTTCAGACCTGCTGTTCTCCGGGGGGAAGGAAGGAAACTTCCTGGCCCTGGATGCCCGCACCGGGGAGTTGCTCTGGAAGACCAATCTCGCCGGTACCATCGCGAGTGGTCCGATCACCTATCAGGCCAACGGCCGTCAATATGTCGCCGTATGCGCCGACAACGCGCTATTCGTGTTCGGTTTGCCGGAGTAGGATCAGCGGCCCCATCGCTCTCTTCCAAGCGGCCGGAGTTGGCGAAGACCTTGGCGCGCGTGATGCGTCCAACCAGGAAGGCGTAAGAAAGTGCGTAGCCTTTACATCGCCACCAGCTAGAGAAAGCGGAGATTGCGCAACATGTGGGGGTACACCCAGCTCGGATCCTTAGCTCAAGATTTGAAATATGCCGGCAAGGGAATCCGTAGGTCCCCCGGGTTTGCCGCAGTCGCCATCCTGATATTGGCCCTCGGCATCGGCGCCAACACGGCCGTTTTCAGCGTGGTTGACGCGGCACTGCTCCGGCCGCTCCCATTCCCCGACTCCGATCGGCTGGTGCGCATCTGGTCCACGAAAAACGGGGCGTCCGTGGGCGCTCCGTCCCCACTCGACTTGCGGGACTTGGCGGCTGCCGCTTACAGTTTCGAAAGGCTGATCGTGTATGACCACTGGCGGAAGAATGTCAGCGGAATTCTGGGCTCCAATGAACCCGAAGAAACGGTCATCGGGCTGGTGCCCGGGGCCTATTTTGAGCTATTGGGGATCAAACCCGTTCTCGGCCGTGTGTTTTCCGAGGAAGAAAGCGTGTATGGCAAACACTACGTCGCGGCCATCGGCAGCCACTTTTGGCGAACCCGCTTTGCGGCCGATCCGCGAACCCTGGGGCGCACTCTCAGAATCAACGGTGAGACCTACACGATTATCGCGGTGGTTCCGGATGTGGTTCCTGGCTGGATGGACGACACCACGGCTCCCATCTCCATCTGGACCCCCTTTGCTTTCGCAGACATTTATTCGGAAGCCCAGCGAGGCGGCCGCGGCTACTCCTCCTTGGGACGTCTGAAGCAACATGTCTCCTACGACGAGGCGCGCACGGAACTGGCCACGTTGGCTGCTCGATTGGCACAGGACCACCCGGTCGACCGGGGATTCGGCGCCACCGCCGAACCTCTGGCGGATACCAGGGCGGGCCCGGTCGGCCCCGTGCTGTTGATGCTATGCGCCGCGGTCGGGATGGTCCTGGTGATCGCGTGCGCGAATCTTGCCAGCCTGCTGCTGGCGCGCAACTCTGCTCGATCTCGCGAAATGGCCGTGCGCGCGGCGCTGGGGGCGGGCAGGGCGCGACTGCTGCGCCAGATGTTCGTAGAAGCGGTGGTTCTCTCTCTCGCCGGCGGTCTTGCAGGCGTGGGGCTTTCCTCGGCGGCGAGCGGCGCTCTTACGCGGATGAACACTGCCGGAATTTTGCCTTACACGGCCGCATCCAACGCTCTGGGGCAGTTCTGGTCCGCCACCCCTGAACCTCGGGTATTGCTCTTTACCTTGGGCATGGCGCTCCTGACGGCGGTGCTGTTTGGACTGGCGCCCGCGTTTACCGGCACGCGTGTCTCCCTGGCCGACACGCTGAAAGAAGGTGGCCGGAGTGGCGCGGTTGGCTTCGGTAAGCAGCGCTTTCGACGCGTGCTGGTGACCACGGAGGTGGCTCTCTCCCTCGTTCTGGTATTCGCCGCCGGTCTGCTGGCGCAAACCACGGCTCGCCTGCGGCGCCAGGATCCCGGATTTCGTGTCGATCATTTGCTGATCGCGCACGTCTATATTCCCCCCGTGCGTTACCCCGATCCCGATGCGATTACCAGATTCTGTGACGCCTTCGCGGCGCGCGTGCGCTCCCTGCCTGGTGTGCTGGAGGCGAGCGTCGCCACCGGATATCCGCCGTCATTGCCATGGCAACAGATGTTCACCGTCCCAGGGTCGCCATTCTCGCGAACCACCGACGTTCCCGTAGCCCGATTTGCCGCCGTCGATACCCGCTATCTTAGGACCCTGGGTTTGCCATTGGTGAGCGGCCGCGACTTTGCGGACACCGATACCCCCACGGGCGTGCCCGTCGCCGTCGTGAACGAAGAGTTCGCGCGGCGCTATTTCCCGAATCAAGACCCGATCGCGCGCCAAATCCACCCTGGACCGCCACCGGGAGTTCCTACGGTACCGTTGCAGGATTTCGGTTCGAGTTCCCGTAATATCGCGATTATCGGCGTCGTCCGGAATTTCATGAATCGTGGCATGGCGCTGCCGCCGGCGCCGCAGATCTTCACCCTGTTCCGGCAAACGCCGGGATTGAACTTCGGCTTCAAGGACATCATCGTGCGCACCACGACCCATCCGGAGAGCATTGTGCCGGCTGTGGCGCGCGAATTGAAAGCGCTCGATGCGGATATTCCACTAGGCGAAATCCGCAGCATGGAGACACACATGGGCAGTCAGACCGCGGACACGCGATTCACTACCCTTCTGTTGAGTCTCTTTGCCGGGCTGGGGACAATGCTCGCGGTGATTGGCGCCTATGGCGTGATTGCCTACCTGGTGGCGCAGCGCACGCAGGAGTTGGGCGTGCGGATCGCTCTCGGCGCCGGCTCGGCAGACATACTCTGGCTGGTCTTGCGATATGGATTCTTCATCGGTCTGGCCGGAGTGGCGCTCGGTCTTGCCGGCGCGATGTTGGGGCGCCGGTTCCTGGCGCGCTTTCTGTACGGAGTTACGGAATCGGATCCCTTGACGCTATGGGGCGCCGCCATGTTGTTGCTGGTGGTCGTTGTCGTGGCAAGCGCCGTTCCGGCCAGGCGCGCCATCCGGATCGACCCCGTCCAGGCTCTCAGGGGTGAATAAGACGGCGCGTGCTCCGCGCCATCGTTACTTCGCACCCCCGGCACCCCTGCTCCTGCCGTTTGGCTTGCCCCAGAAGATAAACGTTCCACGATCCGTCGTGGTAACGATATCCATGGCGCCGTCGCCGTTCAGATCCACCGCCAGGACCGCATTCCCGGCTCCGGAGCGGTTGTGGACCAACTCCGGCACGAACTCGGCTCCTCCCGGCGCTTTCGGGTTGCGAACGGTTCGATACCAGTAGAGCAGGGGCGGGCCGTAGGCATCCGGATCCGTATAATCGTCCAGGTGCGACCAGTAGCGCTTGCCCGCGATAAAATCCGGAATGCCATCGCCATCCACATCGGCGAATCCGGTGCCATGCATTTCCGAAACCGTCGCGCCGCCCGGGTTCTTAGCCGAAAAGTCGCCGGAGATCGTGTGCTCCACAAATGAGATCTTGCCCGCTCCATCGCGCTTCTGCTCGAACCACGCGAGCCCCCAGCCGTGCGCTTGCATGACGGTCACCACATCATTGAGACCATCGCCATTCACGTCGTAGACGGCGATCTCGGCCCCGCCTGGCGAGGCATGACCCGTCCAGCGGCCGAAAGCCTCGGGATGATAAGTCCAGAGCTTCTGGCTGCTGCCTGCCGGGGGCTGCTCAAACCAGCCATAGGGATCGACGATATCCATGCGCCCATCGCCGTTGATATCGCCCACCCCGAGGCCGTGCCCGCGGCCCCACGGGCCCTCCCCGGAAATCGTGTGGACCACCCACGGTCCGGTCGGATTGGCCGGATCCGGCTTGGCATAGCGCAGGTATCCCTCGCCCCCGTAAACATACTCCGGCTTGCCGTCGCCATCGATATCCTTCAGCAGCGATACTTCTTTGTCCACCTGCGGCACCACGTCATACTTGTCCCAGCGGCGGTTCTCCCCCCTGGGATTGACATACAGGTGCAGGGGCTGTCCGATCGAACCCATATCGAGGACATCGGGCCACCCGTCTCCCGTGAAATCGGCGGCGAAGGTCTGCATGCTGAGGCGCGGATACTCGGTGGATGGATTCACCGTGCTGGCCAGGTAAATCTCCCTGCGTACGGTGTAGTCGGGACCCAGATAGTAATATGGCCCGGCGATCACATCCAGGATGCCGTCATGGTTGATATCGGCGGCCGCGGCGCCCCAGGAGTAATAAAAATCGTCGATGCGTTGCATCCGAAAATTGCTGGAGACCTGCTCCTGGGGCAGTTCTCGGGCGCTGAGATCTTTGTAGGCAACGTCCCTGAATCGCACTTCGCCCGTGCCTCCGGCGTAGAGCGCGATCGGTCCGTAACGCCCGAATTCCTCGTCCGCCACGCCGCCCATACTTCCGCTGCCGCCATCATTGAGAAATGGCCTGATAATATTGGCATCGAGAATAATCTCGATCTGATTCCACTCGCCCGGGCGATAACCGCTTCGGGGCTGCACGATCGGCAGCTTCACGCCGGGCGGGGGGCCGCCACGCCCGCCGCGGCCTGCTCCGCCGCGGCCCGCGGTAGTTGGGGCAACCGGCGGCGCGACCCGCATCTGACCGCCGCCGGGCCTGAGTTTCTCCCGCGAAAGTTCCCGGCCTTGCGCATCCAGAGTGACCCGGTACGCCGCGACGTCGGCCTCGGCCAGAGACATGTACACGCCCTTCATCCCTTGACCGGCCTTTTCCGCGCGCAGCAGGACGCCCGTCTTACACCCGCTGGTGCAGCGGAAGGAGGCGAAAAACCCGACGTCCTGGTAAGACTTGTCCAGGATCAGCCAGCCGCCGCCCGGCGTGGCATTTCCAATGATCTCGCCGTTTTCGGCGCGCCACTGCGCCGGTCCCAGCGTATGCCACCCGGCAAGGCCGGAACCTCGAAACGTCGAGTCCGGAACGAAAACGACCGGAACGGCAGCCAGAGCCGCCCCAATCGCAACAGCCGCTACACCAGCCAGCCAACCAACGCGTTTATGGGTCACGAGCATCCTCACTTCCCGAACATATACCCGTACATCTCCGCAGCGCCTGGTGTCAAGCAAGGTACCCGGTTCCAGCCTGTCGCGGGGCCATCGGGTGTATACTCTCAACAATCCGACGTTCACGTCGCAGGCGCGAGGTACACAGGATGAAACGACGAGAGTTTCTGATCGGTTCTGCCATTGCCGCCGGCTCCGGCGCAATTTGGGGGCAACGCCCCGATCAAGCCAAACTGGATCGCATCGCGATCATGAGCCTTTGTTTCAATCCGGTGCTCAAAAGCCCGGCGCACCCGGAGGATCCAAAAAGAACGCTCGATCCGCTCGATCTTGCCGACACGATCGCCGAACGCTACGGCGTCCATCATCTGGAGATGCAGCACTCGCATTTCGTCTCGACCGAAACTGCATTCCTGGAGGAATTCCGAGGACGGGTCAAGAAAGCCAAATCGCAGATGAACCAGATCAACGTGGAGTTCGGCCCGCTGAATATCTCGGCGGCCGACCCTGTGCTGCGGTTGGAAACCATCGACCTCACCAAGAAATGGGTCGATCACGCCGTGATTCTGGGCTGTCCGCGTATTATGGTCAACCAGGGTACGCTGGCACCGGAAGTGCGTCAGGCTGCGATCGATACCCTCAAGACCATCAACACCTACGCCAAAACCAAGAAGGTCTATATCACCATGGAAAACCGCGGCGGCGGTGGTGGCCGCGGAGGCCGCGGCGGCGCGGGCACACCGCCAAGCTCGCCGGCGCCCGCTTCGAGTGACGCGCCGCCCGCCCCGCCGCGGCCCACATCGCCGCCTTGGGAGGTCGTACTGGAGGTGATCAAAGCCTCCGGAATTTGGGCCAACCCCGATGTGGGCAACTTCCCGGACGAAGAGGCCCGCGCGGCTGGTTTGCGCGCCATGTATCCGCTGTCGTCGGGCAGCAGCCATTGCCACTATAATCCGGAGCGATATAGCGAGGCCAACGCCATCAAGATTTCCAAGGAGGTGGGCTACAAAGGTCTGTATTCGATCGAAGCCGGCGGCAATAACGGCCCCGATCCCTACGCGGCGGTGCAGACCATTCTGGACGAGTTGCTCAAGGATATTTAGCCATGGATGCCCGTTTGTTGCTCTCACTTCTCTTAGCCGCCGCACCGCTGGCGGCGCAGGTGACCTACGATCGCATTCTCCATGCCGAGCGCGAGCCCCAGAACTGGCTCACTTACTCGGGGACGTATTCGGGGATTCGCTATAGCCCACTCAACCGGATCAACCGGAGTAACGTGAAGGATCTGGAGCTGAAGTGGGTGTACCATCCACGCTACGTCAAGTTCGGAAACAACCAGTCGAAGATGGAGAATACCCCCATCGTTGCGGACGGCGTCCTGTACACGGGCACCGCCATGGAGGTGGTGGCTCTGGATGCGGTCACCGGACGGACCTATTGGACGGTGCGCCACCCGCTCGATCCTAAGGCTTACTACAACGCTTACGAAGTCAACAAGGGCGTAGCCATTTCCGGAGATACCGTTTACTGGGCCACCGTGGACTGCCATCTGCTCGCGATTGACGCCAAGACCGGACGGGTGATCTGGGACAAGGTCATGGCGGATTGGAAAAAGGGTTACCAGTACAACGTGGCGCCGCTCATCGTCAGGAACATGCTCATCCTGGGTCCCGCCACCAACGAAGCCGGCGCGAATTGCTGGGTGGCGGCCTACGACGACAAGACCGGCCAGGAACTCTGGCGCTTCGACACGGCCCCCAATTCGGCCGACTCTCCCGAAGCCCGAACCTGGGTGGGCGAATCCTGGAAGCACGGCGGCAGCCCCATCTGGAATGTGGGAAGCTTCGATCCGGAAACCAATCTGACCTACTGGGGAACGGGCAACCCCAATCCGGGATGGAACGGCGACCCGCGCATCCCCGGCGACAATCTCTATTCCGATTCCGTGGTCGCTCTCGACGCCGACACCGGCAAGCTCAAGTGGTACTACCAGTTCACGCCGGGCGACGAATACGATTGGGATGCCACCCAGGTTCCGGTGCTGACCTCCATCGACTGGAAAGGCCGGCCGCGCAAGGTGATGCTCTGGGCCAACCGCAACGGCTTCTTTTACGTGCTCGACCGCAGCACCGGAGAGTTCCTGATGGGGAAACCGTTCGTCAAGCAGAACTGGAACGTCGGATTCGACGAAAAGGGCCGGCCTCTGAAATCGTCAGCGATCTACCCGAAAAAAATCGGTCGCACCTACGTAGAACCCGGCACGCAGGGTGGAACCAACTGGTATCCGCCCTCCTTCAGCCCACACACGGGTCTCTTCTACCTTTCGGTGTGGGACAACTATTCTGGCATGTCAGGCAAGTTCGATCCGGGTCCTTGGCGAGAGGGCCAGAGGTACACCGGGAGCACGCCGCCAGCCGGAACGCCGGGCGCGGGGCGCGGCGGCGGAGGCGGCCGGGCCGGTGTGGGGTACCGCACCGAGGCTGAGGGGTTCGGCGCAATCCGCGCACTCGACCCCAAGACGGGCGAGAAGAAGTGGGATTTCAAGATGGTTAATTTCACCGAAAGCGGCGTCCTGTCTACCGCCGGCGACCTGGTCTTCGGCGGCGGGATGGAAGGCACCTTCGTCGCCCTGGACGCAAATACCGGCGAGTTACTGTGGCACGTGAACCTGGGCGGCCCGAATGCCAGTGGTCCGATCAGTTACGCGGTGGACGGGAAGCAGTACATCGTGGGAACTGGCGAGGGGGCGATGTTTGTATTCGGCTTGCCGGACTAACCGCGTGTGTGTCACTAAACCAGGGCGCACCTTGGCGCTGGGCCTGATCTGCGGTGTCGTATTGGCTGCGGATTACCCCGAAGCCGTGATCGCGAATCGGTCGATCCGGGCGCGGGTGAGCCTGCCGGACACCGAGCAAGGCTCTTATCGCGGGACCCGGTTCGACTGGTCGGGTATCATCACCAGCCTGGAGTCCGGGGGTCACAGATACTTTGCGCCGTTTTATGAAGAGTTTGATCCCAACGTCCGCGATGTCGATATCAAGGGAACCGTCCGGGCCGGTCCCATCAGTGCGGTCAGCGGACCGGTGGAGGAGTTTGGCCCGATAGGGTACGAGGACGCCAAACCCGGCGGAACGTTCATCAAGATTGGCGTCGGTGCGCTTCAGAAGCCCGACGAGCCCAGATACGATCACTATCGGATGTACGCCATCGCTGTCCCCGGGAAATGGAGCGTCCGGCGGAGTTCCAGCCAGGTCGAGTTGACACAGGAAGTGCGCGACCCGGGCTCCGGGTACGCCTACATTTACCGAAAGACCGTGCGGCTGTTGCCGGGCAAGGCGCGAATGGCCCTGGAACACAGTTTGCAGAACATCGGCAGCAAGACCCTCGCGGGCAACGTTTACGACCATAATTTCTTCGTCATCGACGGCCAGCCCGCCGGGCCGGACTTCACGCTCAAGTTTGCCTTCGAGCCAAAGGCGGCGCGCGACTTGGGGAAACTTGCCGAAGTACGCGGCAGCCAGATCGATTACCTGAAGGTTCTCGAAGGAGGCGACGTCGCACAGACTCCGCTGCAAGGCTTCGGCGCCACGGCGAAGGATTACGACTTCAGGGTCGAAAACCGCAAGACTGGCGCCGGTGTGCACGTCACCGGCGATCGCCCGCTGGCTCGCATGTTTCTCTGGTCCATACGGACAACCGTCTGCCCCGAGGCCTATATTGACGTGAGTGTCGCGCCGGGGCAAGAGTTCAAATGGAACATCCTCTACGAGTTCTATTCGCTGCCGGATTCGAAGAAGTGATTCGCCTGGTCGCGCTACCCGCGTCACTTGCCCGCGTCGGCCTTCTCCGGTAGCGCGAACGCGACATAACCCCGGGGCCTGTCTGATGTCTCGGCCATGCCGCCCTGCGCCGTCGTCGCATTCACCACCAGGTACTGGCGCCCGTTCACCGTGTACATCGCGGGAATCCCGCGCGATTGCCCTGGCAGCGCGGCGGTCCACAGCACCTTGCCGGTCTCCGCGTCGTAAGCCCGCATCTTCGTGTCGCCACCGCTCAGGAATACGAGGCCTGTCGATGTGATCACCATGCCCGCTCTCAGGCCGATGGCGCCCGTGTCGTGAACCCCTTCTTTGAGGGCGCGCAAATCGTCTCCAACCGGAACCTGCCACTTGATCGTCCCTTTGTTCAGATCATAGGCGGTCAGTGTGGTGTATGGGGGCTTGATGATATTGCCCATCACGTTGTAGCCGGTGTAATAGCGGTGGGCCGGCACGTCGACACCCTCCGGGTAGGGCGGTCCGCCCATCCCGCCGTAACTTCCGCGGCCCGCCGCCGCCACGACGGCGGCCAGGACCTTGGCGGCGGGCGCCCCTCCGGAAGCGACTACCGGCCCGTCGGGGGCCGCGGTGGAAACCGGCGCGCCCCGGCCGCCTCGTCCACCGTCGGCGGCTGCGGCAGGGTTAGCCAGATACGCCATGAGGGAATTCATTTCGGCCTCGTTGATGTCGGCGCTGAAGGCCGGCATGGCGCCTTTGCCCCCAGTCACGATCGTGCGGACCGTGTCCACTCCGTAACGATTGGTGACATCGACCAGCGAAGGATAGCTTCCGGTGCCGTTCAAGTCGGCGCCGTGGCACATGGAGCACCGGCGTTCATAGACGGCGCGGCCCTGCGCCGCCTGTCCCGTGGCACGGCCGCCGCCACCACCGCCGCGGCCCGGCATCTCCTCGGACATCTTCAGAATCGCCGGTTCGTTCAGGCCGAGAACGAAGACCATGCCGTTGGTCGGATTCGACGATGTGGTGCCCCAGTTGGAGCCGCCCTGATTTCCCGGCATCTGAATCGTATCCCGCATCGCAGGCGGCGTAAAAATGCCCTCATTGCGCGCGCTATCCACCACCTGCTTCCAATGGGCGCGTTCTTCGGCGGTCAGTATGTAAGGGTTGATGTCGTCCGCCGTGAACTTCTGAACCGCAAAAGGCGGCGGAGCGGTGGGGAACGGCTGCGTCGGCCATGCCTGCTCACCGGGCATATCGCTCTTGGGGACCGGACGTTCTTCAATCGGCCACAAAGGCGCGCCGGTCACTCGATTAAAGACATAGAGAAAACCTGTCTTACCCGCCAGCGCCACGGCGTCCACGATTCTTCCGTTGTGGCGGACGGTCGTCAGTTGCGGCGCCGAGGTATTGTCGTAATCCCACAAGTCGTGATGCACCATCTGAAAATGCCACAGGCGTTTGCCGGTTCGCGCATCCAGGGCCAGCAGGCAATCGCCGAAGAGATTCGCGCCCGGCCGGTCCGCGCCGTAAAAGTCAAAGGTGGCGGACCCCGTCGGAAAGTAGGCGATTCCGCGCTTCTCGTCAATCGTAATCTCGCCCCACGTGTTGGCGGCGCCGGCGTACTTCCAGGCGTCCTTGGTCCAGGTGTCGTAGCCAAACTCGCCGGGAAGTGGAATCGTGTGGAACTGCCACACCAGCTTGCCGCTGATGACGTCGAAGGCGCGCAGATCGCCCGGAGGAGACATATAGCCTTCGCCCGGAGACGTGCCGAGAATAATCAGGTTTTCGAAAATTTTGCCCGGATTGTTCGATTGGATGCGGCCGAATGGCGACCCTCTGGGAAAGCGGCGCAGACCGTCGCGCAGGTTGACGATCCCTTCGGTTCCGAAGCTCAGGATCGATTTTCCGGTGCGGGCGTCGATCTCCTCGAGATAGCTGTTTCTCTGGAACACCAGGCGGCGATCGTTGCGGTCTTTGCTTTCCCAGTAATTGATGCCGCGCGGCGCGATTCCCTGCAAGTCGGCGTGGATCCAGATCTCCTTTCCCGTGGCGGCGTCGAGCGCCACCAGCGAGTTGTTTCTGGCCAGCAGGTACATGACGTTGTCGACGATCAGGGGATTCCAGACGTAGGCAACGTTGTCGTAGCTCGGATAGCTCCATGCCACCGCGAGGTCGTTGACGTTGGCCTTGGTAATCTGGGTCAGGCTGCTGTAGTGCGAGTTATCCGGCCCGCCGCCGTTGTCCATCCACGTTCGGTGGCCGGTTTGACCGCTTGCCCCTCTGGCGGCCATGATGCACTGCACGATCAGGCAACAGAACAGGTTTACCCTCGATATACCACTCACCACATCCTCCTCCCGCAGCAACGCCGCTCGGTACCGGTGAGTATATATCAACGCGGGGCGGCTTAAATCTGCCGTTCGATTTCCGCGCCGGCGACCAGCGGCTGCAGAAAATCGCGGCTCCTCAGCACCGCCTCCCGGCGCTCCTCGAGGGTGCGGAACGCCGGGTCCTCGATCTCGATGCTGACCCAGCCGTCGTACCCGGCCCTGCGCAAAGCCAGGAAGAACGCCCTCCAAGGCACCTGACCCCGCCCGGGAATCTTAGGCGTGTGCCAGTCCTTGGGGCTATCCGCCAGCACACCCGCTTCATACAGCCCCTCGGCGTCCACCTGCAGGTCCTTGGCATGGACGTGCAAGATGCGGGCGCCGAATTCATCCACCGCGCGCGCCACATCGATATGCTGCAGCACCAGGTGGCTCGGGTCGAGGTTGAGACCGAAATTCGGACTGTCGATCTCCTCGAACATCTGCCGCCATGCCGCCGGAGAGCAAGCCAGGTTCTTGCCCCCGGGCCACTCATCGAGCGTGAACCGCATGGGGCAGTTTTCAATCGCGATCGCCGCTCCATGGTCGGCCGCGAACTCGACCAGCGGACGCCATGTCTGACGGAAACGTTTCCAGTTGTCCGCCAGCGAAAGATGCCAATCGCGCCCGACAAAGGTGTTGACAATGCGCACGCCCAATTTCTCGGCCGCCTGGACGACCTTGCGGAGATGAGCCCTGACCACCTTGCCTTCATTCGCGTCCGGTGTGAGTGGATTCGGGTAATAGCCAAGGCCGGTGATCGTCACGCCCGCACGGTTCATCATCTGCCGGATGTCGAGGACCGCGCCCGAGTCCAGCTTCGCGGCATCAATGTGCGTCACCCCGGCGAATTTGCGCTGATCGCCGGACCCCACGGGCCAGCACATCGGCTCGACCCCGGGTATGCCGTTCGCCGCCAGAAAATCCACTACTTCGTCCAGCGCCATCTCTGGCAGGATCGCGCTCGTCAACCCCAATTTCATAACAGCCTCTCGTTTCCGCGCTCGTGACAGACACTCAGATTGCGTCCTACTGGAACGGCGATGCCGGCAATCCCGCACCGTTGAACAGGTTGCAATCGGGATTGTCCTTCCACGCATAGCGCACATAAACCGGCCGTAGGATGGCTTCGCTTCGAACCACTACGGTGCCGCCTTCGATGCGCGCCTCGGCCGGTACGAAGCTCCGGTCGCGGCCCGCGATTTCGAACCCCTTCACCACGCCGCCCGGCGCCGTCAGGCCGGGCGAGTGGTCGAACCAAACACGCAGCGCGCCATCCTCAGCGGTAACCTGCCGCGGGAACGGGCCGGAATACTCGACGGGCTCGCCGTATGCCAGCGCCCGTGCTGCCAGCGAGAGCCGCAGGCCGACCGTTCTTTTGTCCGGAGGATGGATGCTCTCCGGCGTGCCGATATCGATGGTCACCACCATGGCCGTGTTGTGCAACGCCAGCGCACTCCGTTGGGCCTCGCGCAGTTCGGGCCATGCCTTGCCGGGATCGTGATAGTTAGCCAGTTGCACAAACAGGAACGGGAAATCGCCCAGACCCCAGGCCCTTCTCCAGTCGCGGATCATGGCTTGGAACAGCCGCGCGTACACCGGCACGCGCTCCACCGTTGCGTTGGCTTCGCCTTGATACCAGATCACGCCGCGGATGGCATAGCCGGTAATCGGCGCCACCATGCCATTGAAAAGCCCGCCGGGCGCGCGGGGCCCGCCCGGGCCCACCGGCTTCTCGGGCGCCGGGGGTGGCGCTTTACCTTCGGCTTTGATCCGCGGGGCTGCTGCCTCCCAGTCCTTGGCGGCGCGGTGGTACTTGAGCAGCGCCACGGCATGCTCCTGCATCAGCGTGTTCCATTGGGCGATCACCGGCATCAGCGCTGGCTCCTGCGAGATCGCCCCCAGGCTGGTCCAGGCATCGAGCGGCGTGCCTCCCCAGGCGGTCTGGATCAACCCGATGGGCACGCCGAGATGGCCTTCGAGCAGCCGGCCGAAGTGGTACGCCACCGCGGAGAAATTCGCGGCCGATTCCGGCGTGCACTCGCGCCACATCTCGCCCACCAGATTGTCGAGCGGATATTCGGATACTTTGTGCATCGCGCGCACCAGGCGAATGCGCGGGAATCGCGCGTGGGCGATCTCGTCCTGCGCGCCGCCCGCCCAGGCGATCGGCCATTCCATGTTGGACTGTCCCGATGCCACCCACACATCCCCCACCAGGATGTCGCCCAGCTCTACCGTGTTGGCGCCGCGGATGGTCATGGGGAACGGCCCGCCGGCGCCGCCGGGGGAAAGATATACGCTCCACTGTCCCAGCGCATCCGTGACGGAGGTGGCGGCGGCGCCCCGAAACGCCACCGACACCGCTTCGCCGGGCTCGGCCTTTCCCCAGATGTGCACCGGGGAGTCGCGCTGCACCACCATGTGATCCGCGATGAGGTACGGCAACTGGATATCGGCGCGGGCGCCGCCGGCCAGCGCCAGGGCGAGCGCGGTTCCAAACAGGTGCGTAAGGTTTCGATGCATACGGATTAATGACTATGATAATGGCACGCGAGCTCGCGGAATCGGCCCCTGGCCCCAACGCCGCGTGACGCGCCTGTTGAATCTGAGGCTGCCGGGCGCTATCCTCATTCAGGAGCATCGGATGAGAAAGTCTGAGGATTGGTTGCGCGATCATTGCCAACTGACGCGCCGGTTTTTCTTCGGCTTGGGAAGCGCCGCAGTGGCGGCCTGGAACGCGTCGCCGCTCGCGGCCGCGGATCCCCTGGCCGATCCGCGGCTGCGGGATGCCATAGCGAAACTCGCATACCTGACTCCAGTCGATCGAGCCTACATCCTGGACAAAGGCAAGGCGGACGTCGTCAAACTTCCGCCGGAGAGGTTGCGCGAAATTGGGCTCCTTCCGGAGACCTGGTCGCTCGATGTGGTCCCCGACCCGGCCAGCGATAGCAGCGTGGAGCAGCCCCTCGCGCGCGCGCTCGGAACGGCTCTGGACTGGAATGGTCTGATGGGATTGGCCGGGAAGCACGCGCTGCGCTTCTTGCACGTCTGTGTTTGCACCAACGGCGCCGATCCGTTTCACACGGCCTTGTGGGAGGGCGTTCCCCTCCGCGAAGTCATCTGGCTGGCCAGGCCCAAAGCCAATATCCGGCGCATCTATTATCAGAGCTATCATCCCGCGAACGTGCCTCCTTTCCAGGCCTCATTACCACTCGGTCCGGTCCTGGAAACGCCGCCGGGGCAGACGCCCGTGGTCCTTGCTTATAAGATGAACGGCCAGGGAATTCCTGCCTCGCACGGCGGTCCGGTACGGATGGTTGTTCCCGGTACTTACGGCAATAAGTCCATCAAGTGGGTCCAGCGTGTCGTTCTGACCAACGATTACCGGGCCAACGATTCGGACGCGGAGTTGAATAACGATGTGGAGAGCCCGATGAAGACGCGGGCCAGGTTCATCAACGCCCCGAAAGAGATCGCTCCGGAGACGCCGGTTGCCCTGACCGGCATGGCGCAGGTCGGCCTGTCGGGACTCGCCAAGGTCCAGTATTGCGTGCATTCTCAAAAGGACCCCTGGCCGGCCGACGGTCCGGATTGGGTCAAGGCTGAGTGGCAGGATGCGGCGATTCTGCCGCCGCCCGCGGATTGGGGTGGCGGGCTGCCCGCCGGGAAGTTGCCCGCCAACACCAGTCAAATAGATCCGGCAACGGCCAAGCCTGTCCAATGGCCGATCCGTTACACGATTGTCCACTGGGCCGCCCTGGCGCCGGGACTGCCTTCCGGTAGTTACGACTTGTGCTGCCGCACCATCGACCTCAACGGCATCGCTCAGCCGATGCCGCGCCCGTTGCTTAGAACCGGGGTGACCGCCATACACCGGGTCACGCTCGTCGTGAAAGCGTGAGTTGAGTGACACGGCCATTCTTGGCTGTGTTCTTTTTTCTTGCGCCGACTCTCCAACAGCCCTGATACCCTGGATCCATAAGGGGGATTATGGGACGTGCCGTCTACATCGCGGTTTGTCGCGACAGCCTGCTGCAGGATTGCCGGTACGCGCTCCGCGGCTTTCGGAAATCGCCCGCGTTTTCAGCCGTAGCCATCGCCGCCATCGCCCTCGGCATCGGCGCTTCCATCGCCGTGTTCAGCGTCATCGATCCGCTCCTGTTCCGCAGCCTGCCCTATCCCAAAGACGACCGGCTCGTCTCCGTCGGTTTCCTCGGACCCGTCGACGACAACGAATTCAACGTGGTCAGCAGCTACCTCGACTGGCGCCGGCTGCAGACGCCGTTCCTCTCGCTCACCTCCATGCGGCCAGGCACCCAGTGCGACTTGCAAGCCGGCGAAACGCCGCGGCAAGTCGGTTGTTACGCCGTCGAATCCAATTTCCTTCGAACGCTCGGCGTCGCGCCGGCCCTTGGTCGCGACTTCACGCCTGAGGACGACCGGCCCGGCTCTCCCACCGTGGTCCTCCTATCCCATGGCTTGTGGTCGACCGCCTTCGGCGGTGACGCCCGCGTGTTGCAGCGCACCATCACCTTGGATGAGGAGCAGGTGCGGATCCTCGGGGTCCTGCCCAAGGGGTTCGAGATGCCGCAACTGGGCGAGGTCGACGTGCTGATGCCGGAGCGGTTGGATACCAGCCGGCCGCGCCCGGCCAACGCCAGCTCGTTTTTGCGAACCTTTGCCCGGCTTCGCGACGGCGTCGCGATCGGCCAGGCCCGGATCGCGATGCGCCCGCTGTTCGAGCAGAGTGTGCGGTTGGACGTTCCCGCCGAGTTGCGTTCGGAGGTGCGGCTGGTAATCCGTTCGTTGCGAGACCGGCAGATTCACGACGTGAAACTGGCCTCCTGGATGTTGTTTGGCGCGGTCCTGGCGCTGCTGCTGCTGGCGTGCGCCAACGTGGCCAACCTGTTGCTGGCGCGCGCGGCGGCGCGGCGCAGGGAATTGGCCATGCGGGCCGCGATCGGCGCGGGCCGCGCCAGGCTGGTTCGGCAGATGCTCACCGAAAGCCTGCTGTTGGGCCTCTCCGGGGGCGCGGCCGGGTGCGCCATCGGCTGGATGCTGGTGCGGCTCTTGGTCCGCCTGGCTCCCGACGGCATGCTCCGGATGGCGAGCGCCACCGTGGATCTGCGCGTGCTCGCCTTCGCCGTGGCCGCCACCGTCGGCGCGGCACTGCTGTTCGGTGCGGCGCCCGCGCTGGAGCGGCCAAGGCCCGAGGCTTTGGCAGGCTGGCACAGCGTCGGTCCGCCGCGCATGTTCGTGCGCCGCTTCCTGATTGTGTCGCAGGTGGCGATGTCGCTCGTCCTGCTCACCGGCGCTTCGTTGTTCGTGCGCAGTTTGTGGCGGCTGGAGAACCAGCCGCTGGGCTTCAGCACCGGGCACCTGGTCACCGCATCGTTCACGCTGAAGCGCCAGCACTACCAGCCGGCCGTGGCGCAGGCGGCCTTCTTTCAGCAGTTGGAGGCCCGTCTGCAGCGGATTCCGGGTGGCGGCGGTTTTGCCCTCAGCGATTCCATTCCGCCGCGCGGGTCCATGGGCCGGCCTTACTCGAACATGAGCATCGTGGGAAAACCTCCGCTGGCCGCCAATGGCGGCATGGTGGCATTCCGTTGGGTGAGCCCCGGATACTTTCAGTCCATGAGTATCGCGATCCTTGCCGGGCGTGCCTTTCAGGAGGGCGAGCGCGTTTCCGGCCAGCCCCCCGTGATTCTCAGCGCCACCCTGGCCCGCCGCATGTTCGGCAACGAGAATCCGGTTGGCCATCAGGTGGTGCTGGACGTCGACGGCCGCGCTTCGCCGATCGTCGGTGTGGCGGCGGACGCCAGGAACAACGGCATCGCCGGACCGGCGGGACCCGAATACTACCGCTTGCGCATGGCCAACTCAACGCAACTCGGACGCAGCGGCGTGGCCCTGTTTCGAACCTCGCTGGACCCGGCCACTTTGAGCCGCTGGGTCCGCCGCGAGTTTGCCGCGCTCGACCCAACCTTGCCTGTGACGCTGCAGACCATGGAGGAGCGCGTGGACCGTTTTCGTGACCGGCCGCGCTTCATCGCCGCGGTAGTGGCGGCGTTCGCAGCGCTCGGCCTGGGGCTGGCAGCCGCCGGGCTATACGGTGTGCTCTCGTTCCTCGTGGCGCAGCAGACCCGCGAGATCGGCGTCCGCATGGCGCTGGGGGCGCGGCCGCGCGACATCGGCCTGCGCGTGCAACTTCGGGCCGGCGCCTGGATCGCCGCCGGTGTGCTGGTGGGGACGGCAGGTTCGCTGGCCCTGGCGCGGACGGTTCGCGGCCTTCTGTTCGACGTTTCCCCAGGCGACCCCGTCTCCCTTGCCGCCGCTGTGCTGGCCCTATGTGTCGCGGGCGCACTGGCCGCGTGGCTGCCTTCGCGCCGCGCGTCGCGTGTGGACCCGGTAGTGGCACTGCGCGAGTAACGCCGAGTACAAGATCAAGGCCGCAAGTAGTACGATGACTCTGATGCAAGTCGATCTCGCCTTCGGAAAGACCGGAATTCCCGTTGACCTGCCGGATGGATTCCGGTATCGCGTTCTGGAGGCGCGGACCGCGACACCCCTGCCCGATTGGCAAGCCGCGCTCGCGTCGGCGCTCGACCACCCAATCGCCGAGCCGCCACTCGTCGAACTCGCGCGCGGCAGGCACAGCGCCGCCATATCCGTTTGCGACATTACCCGGCCGGCGCCGAACCGCCTGACTCTTCCTCCCGTGCTGCGCCGCCTGGAACAGGCGGGAATCGCGCGGGAACAAATCACCATCCTGATTGCCACCGGACTGCACCGTGCTGCCACCGAAAGCGAGATCCGCGAAATATGTGGAGAGGAAATCGCGGCAGCCTATCGCGTGGTGAACCACGACGCACGCAATCTCCCGTCTCATCGCCACCTCGGATCGACGCGATCCGGCACGCCCGTTTATATCGACGAGCGGTTCCTCGCGGCCGATCTCCACATCACGCTCGGTTTCATCGAGCCGCATCTCATGCTCGGTTACTCGGGCGGCAGGAAGCTCATCGCTCCGGGCCTGGCCGCGCAGGAAACCATCAAGGTGCTGCACAGCCCGAAATTCATGCGGGACGCGCGCGCCGTGGAGGGCTCGATCGAGGACAACCCGCTCCATCGCGAACTGCTGGAGATTGCGCGTCTGGCGCGGCACGATTTCCTCGTGGACGTTGCCCTGGCGCGCGACCGCTCGATTGCCGCCGTGTTCGCAGGTAACGCCGTGCTGGCGCACCGCAGCGGAGTCGATTTCGTAACCCGCGTGCTGCTCGAGACACTGGACCAACCCGTGGACGCCGCCATCACCACTGCGGCTGGATACCCGCTCGACCTTACCTTCTACCAGGCCATCAAGGGCGTGACGGCAGCTTCCCACATCGTCAAGCCGGGAGGATCGATTCTGCTCGTCGCAGCCTGTGCCGAAGGCGCCGGCGCGCCGGAGTTCTCGCGCATGCTGCTCGAGGGCATGTCCGACGCGGAGTTCCTGGAGCGCATCCAGCGCGCTCCCGTCACCATCGATCAGTGGCAGTTGGAGAAACTGGCCCTGGTGACGACGCGGCAGCGGCTTCTCTGGTACACTCCGGGGCTGCCGGCCGAGTATCAAGCGCGCCTGTGGGGCCGGCCCTACGTGAGCATGGAATCGGCGATCGCGGCCCTCGTTTCCACTCTCCCTCCGGGTGCTGCCATCGCCGTGATTCCCGAGGGACCTTACGTCCTCGCCAAGGCGCAGGCGTGCGAAATGGCGGTATAACGCCTGCGGTCGCCTCTGCCGGCGCCACGGTCCTCCCAACCTCGAACCGGGATTGTTTCCTCATACGGGCTGTGATAGACTCACCCCACTCTACGATTCGGGAGGAACCACATGTTCTGCCGGGCAACGAAGTTAGCTTTTGGCCTGTTTTCCGCAACGGTACTGTTCGCGCAGACCGATCGTGCCGTGTTGCGCGGAGTCGTGAATGACTCGTCGGGGGCTGTCGTTCCCGGCGCACAGATCACCGTCACCGAAATCCAAACCAATATTCAAGCGCGCAACGTGGTGACGGACACGAATGGAAATTACGAGGTCCCGGACCTCAAACCGACAAGCTACCGCGTGAAGGCTGACGCCAACGGGTTCCGTTCCTTCATTGCCGACAACGTTCTGATCGAGGCCGGGCAGGTGCGCCGTGTGGATATCAGCCTGGAAGTGGGGGCGGCCACCGAATCGATTACCGTCCAGGCCGGCGCCGCCCTGATTCAGACGGACACCGGCACCATTAGCCAGGAGCTGGACACGGGCAAGAAGTATGCGGCCACGCCCTTCGTGGATATCTATCCGTCGCCGTTTGCCTTGATGACCACCATGCCGAACATCCAGGGCAACGGCTGGAACATGGTTTTTGCAGGTATCTCCGACCGCAATAAGCAGACCTACGCCTATGACGGTGTTGCCAACGACACCTCCGGCGATCAGGATGACAACCCGAACTTCTACGAGACGGTTCAGGTGACCACCCAGAACGCCGGTGTGGACAGCGGCCGCGCCGGCAGCTTCAACATGATTTCCAAGCACGGCGCCAACGAGTTCCACGGCGACGCCTACTACAAGCACGAGAACAGCGCGCTGAACGCGAATACGGACAACATTCCTGCCACCCGAAAGATCCCCTACCTGTTCCACGAATTCGAGGTGCAGGCCGGCGGGCGCATCATCAGGAACCGTACTTTCTTCTTCGGGGGATGGATGCAGCAGTCGATTCCGCTCGGCTGGAACGTGGTTCAATCCGTGCCGACCAATCTGGAGCGGCAAGGCAACTTCACCGAGTTCGCCGCCATCAAGGATCCCACCACCAACAGCCCGTTTCCCGGCAACATCATTCCCTCCAACCGGATCAATCCGGTGGCAACGGCGCTCATCAAGAACTACTACGTCGCTCCAACCAACAGCGCTCTCAGCAACAACCTGGTCTGGTTCTTCCCCCATAACCAGGACCTGTATCGGGGAAGTTGGCCTTTCTTCCGCATCGATCACAAAGTGAGGAACAACAATGACCTCTACGTCCGCTACATGAATCGCATCACGCCCTACCTGTTGGCCAACACTAGTCCCGTGTTGAACAGCACCTCGTCGCGGAACCAGGGACAGATGGTGGCCTCCGACACCTGGGTGCTCAAACCCACCCTGGTCAACAGCTTTACCTTCGGCTATCAGTGGGACCACCAACACGCCGGGGAGGGCGAGTTGGGCTACACACCCGTCACGGGGGACGTGGCGGACAAAACGCTCGGGCTGCAGGGAGTGCCCACGGGTAACTTCGTCTTCGAAGGGTTTCCGACCATGACCATCTCTGGTCTTACGACGTTGTCACTGGGTGGAGGCGGCGTGAACCACAATATTTCCAACGATAGCGGCATCCACACCTATAACGACTTGGCCACCTGGTCGCACGGCAAGCACGTCGTGAAATTCGGAGCCAACGTCCTGCACCTGTATTTCCTGGTCAATGCCACCATCTCGACCGCCGTGTATGGGAACTACACCTTTAACGGCTCCATCTCTGGCAACGCGGTTGCCGACATGATGCTCGGGCTTCCCTACCAGTCGAGCCGTCTGACGAACCCGCTGTTCAATCGCTACTCCACTCAGGATGTGATCGCGCCGTTTTTCAGCGACAGTTTCAAGGTCACACCCAAGTTGACGCTCGAGTTCGGGCTGCGCTGGGATCTCACCACGGTTCCACACTTCAAGGATGGCTGGGCATACAATTTCGATCCGGTTGCGCGTCAGGTCGTCGTCAGCCAGGCGGGTCTGTCGCACATCAGCCCGCTGTATCCGTCCAACATCCCGATCGTCACCGGCAATCCCGTCCCTTCCCCCGACTATCATAATTGGCGCCCGCGCGCCTCGTTTGCCTACCGCATCAACGACAAGACAGTCGTCCGCGGCGGCTATGGCGAGTTCAGCGAGTCGTTCGGATACAATTCCTGGCTTAACAACGGCGGCCCCTTCCAGGTCACCGAGACCTACACCAACGTCATTACCAACGGGGTGCCCCTGCTCCAGTGGCCCAACGCGTTTCCGAGCAGTCTGGCGCTGGCTGCGATTCCCAACCAGAGCATCACGGCCTATCCGGTGAAACAGGATTTCGGCGCCATCCGGCAGTTCAACTTGACGTTGGAGCGGGAGTTTCACGGTCTGGGTTTGCGCGCTTCCTACCAGGGGACCCGCGCTTCCGGGCTGAATTACAGCCTGAACGTGGACAAGCCGCCGGCCGGCCTGACGCCATTCACATCGTCCGCGTATCCGTTCTTCCCCTTTACGGGTGTGACCGAGTACCGGCAGGACGGCCAGTTGCGCTTTAATGCGTTGCAATTGGAAATGACCCGCCACATGGGGAGGATCACCTTCGACGCTCATTGGACGTGGTCCAACACCATGTACAATTACGGCATCACCGAGAATCCGTACTACCTGGACCGCTGGGCACGCGATCAATACGCGCGGCGCCAGTACATCCCGATCAGCATGAGCTGGGCCCTTCCCTTCGGAAAGGATCAACCTTACCTGGGCAACGCCAACCGGCTGGTCGATAGCATCCTCGGCGGCTGGAACCTCCAGAGCATCGCGACTTTCGCTTCCGGCACCTACTTCTCGCCGTCGTTTACCGGGACCAATCCGTCCAACACCAATACGTCCGGTGGACTGCCGGATTGCCTCTCCGACGGCAACCTGCCCAACGGTACCCGCACCTGGAACCAGTGGTTCAATCCAGCGGCCTTTGCCATCCCGCAACCGGGCCATTTCGGCAACTGCGGCGCCAACACCCTGGTGGGGCCTGGCATCTATGTGTGGCACGCCAGTCTCTCCAAGGACTTCAAGATCTATGAGCGACTCAAGGCTACATTGACCGGACAGGTTTCGAACCTTCTGAACCACCCCAGTTTTGGTGGCGCGCCTCCCACTCCCAACACCGCCATCAACCAACCCAATCCAGGCCAGTTCACTTCGGAGCAGGCCTATTACAATCCGGAAAGGCAGGGCGCCCGCCAAGTCGGTTTGAAACTTAGATTGGTGTGGTAACTCTCCCGTTGGCCTTGATGGCGGGGGCCGCTTCCTGCGGTCCCTGTCATCCGGGCGTGTCACACTCGTACCCGCAGACCGCACACTTTCTCACCTCTGCTCGCGCCGACGCTGCGTCCATCCGCGGCAGTTTCATCGAAGGCCGCAATGTCCTCCAAACTGCGAACCCCGGCGTCTCCTTCCGAATGGAACGGAAGGGGGACGGATTCTACCAGACTGCCTCCGATCACGGCCGGACTCATACCGAACGCTTCGACTTGGTAATGGGTTCGGGGCGACGCGGGCAAAGTTATCTCTATTGGAAAAGCGGCCTTCTATACCAGTTACCCATCTCTTACCTCGCACTTACTGGCGGCTGGATCAACAGCCCGGGGTACCCGGATGGCGAGGCGCGCTTCGACCGTGTCATCCCGGCGGAGTGTCTCGAATGCCACTCCACGGAAGGCGCGCGCCCGGGCCAGTTTCTCGCCGGCATCACCTGCCGGAAATGCCATGGAGCGGCCGAACAGCATCCCGCCATCCGCAACCCGGCGGCTTTGGATCGCGACGCCAAAGTGACGCTCTGCGCTGCCTGCCATTCCGGCCTGGGCGATGGCGCTCAAGCCGACGTGCACGGAAACCAGGTGGCCCTGCTGCGTCAGAGCCGTTGCTACCGCAACAGCCCCGCGATGTCCTGTTCCACCTGCCACGACGTCCATCGCGTGGAAAGAGACCTGGCGGCGATGTCGGTCCGCTGCGCCGCCTGCCATGCGGCCCAGCCATGCAAGCACACAATTCAGGCGGATAACTGCATCGACTGCCATATGCCACAGCAGGAATCGAAGGTAATCACGTTCCGGACTACCGGGTCGCAACTCGCCCAGACGTACCGCACCCACCGGATTGCTGTCTACGATGTCCAGGCGGCCCAACCACAACCACAACCACATGACGCGGCCCGCGTCCAATTCACCGACGTCGCCTCCGAGGCCGGGATTTCCTTTCGGCACGAGAACGGCGCTTCGCCCGAGAAGCACATGTTCGAGACGTTCGGCTCCGGCGTGGGAGTCATCGACTTCGACAATGACGGTTGGCCCGACCTGTTCTTCGCCAACGGAGCAGACTTGGCGCGCGGCAAACGCTCTCCCGGCAACGCGCTGTACCGCAACCTCGGCAACGGCAAGTTTGAAGATGTTACCGCCAAGGCCGGCTTGGCCGGCAACGGTATGTTCGCGACCGGTGTGACCGTGGGCGACTACGATAACGATGGCTTCCTCGATATCTATGTGACTGGTTATGGCGGTAATCAGCTCTTTCGCAACAACGGCGACGGTACGTTTACGGAGGTAACGGCCAAGGCGCGCGTGGGCGGCAGCGGGTGGAGCAGCAGTGCGGCCTGGATCGATTACGACCGTGACGGCTATCTCGACTTATTCGTCGCTCGCTATGTCGATTACGACCTCAAGACCGCGCCATACTGCGGCTATAAGAAGCAAGGTTATCGCATGTACTGCGACCCGCAGTCGTTCGATGGCTCCTCCGCCCTGCTCTTCCACAACAATCGCGATGGCACCTTCACCGAAGTATCCCGCAAGGCTGGGGTTGCCAATCCGGCGGGCAAGGGACTTGGCGTCGCCGTTGGCGACATCGATGGCGATGGCTGGCCTGAAATCTTCGTGGCCAATGACGGCGTCCGCAATTTCCTGTACCGCAATAAGGGAGACGGCTCCTTCGCGGATGTCACTTACAGCGCCAACGTAGGGTTCGATATGGACGGCAAGGTGCTGAATGGCATGGGCGCCGAAATTGCTGACTATGACGGCGACTTATTGCCCGACATCTTCTTCACGGCCTTCTCGCGCCAGTACAATCCGCTTTTCCGCAATCTGGGAAAACTCCTGTTCGAAGACATCACGCTCAAAGCCGGTCTGCCGTCCAAGGTCGATACGCTGGGTTTCGGAACGAAGTTATTCGACTTTGACAACGATGGCGACCTGGATATCTACGTCACCAATGGCCATGTTACTGATAATGTGAAACTCTACGATCCGCAGCTCTCGTACCGCCAGACCGACCTGTTATATGAGAATGTGGGCGGCGGCCATTTTCGCGATGTGTCGGCGGAGAGCGGCGCCGCGTTCCGCATCGAGCATGTGGGGCGCGGCGCGGCCGTGGCCGATTTCGATAATGACGGGGATCTGGATCTGGTCGTGACTGACTCGGGCGGGCGGCCCATGCTTCTGCGCAACGACGGCGGCAACCGCAACCACTGGATTGCGGTCCGCGCCCGCGGCCGCCAGAGCAATCGCTTCGGCGTCGGCAGCAAGGTGAGGGTCACCGCCGGCGGCCGCACCCAGTTGCGCGAGATCAATCCGTACGGCAGTTACCTGAGCACCAGCGATATGCGTCTCTATTTCGGCTTAGGAAAGGAGAACAGTATTACCCGCCTGGAGATCGAGTGGTCCAGCGGGAAGAAGCAAGTGCTCGCGAACGTCCCCGCAAACCAGGTCCTGCTGCTGGACGAGTCCGCCGCAAGGTAGCGAAGTGGGCCCTCATGTATAATCTCACCGTGGCGCTGCGCCTGGTCACGATGCTATTCCTCTTGCTGGTTCTGGAACCTGCTGTCCCGGCCGGCGAACAGGACGCGGCGCGCCTCCAGGCCGCGTATGAACGCCTGCAGCAGGGCGACGCCCGGCAGGCCATCCGCGAATGCAAGGCTGTCCTTTCCGCCGACCCGCGGTCTGCGCCGGCCCACCTGCTTCTTGGCCAGGCCTATCTTGCCCGCGGTGAGACCGCGATGGTTTCCGAAGCCAAGGCCGAACTGCAGCAGGCGCTCGACCTGGACCCCAGCCTGATCTGGGCCCGCTTCTACCTCGCCAGGATCTACGTCGACCTCGGCCTGAATGAGAAGGCCCGAGAACAGTTGGACCGCGGCCTACAGGACCGGCCCAATGTCCCCCATTTTCTCTCGCTGTTGGGCGAGGTGGATCGCAAACTGGGCAATCCGGCGGCGTCGCTCGACCTGAACCGCAGAGCGCTCGCGATCGACCCGGGCATGACCCCCGCGCGCTATTACCTGGGTCTCGCCTACCTGGACCTGAAGCAGGACGAGGCCGCACTGGCCGAGCTCGAAGCCGCCGTTCATTCGACCTATGTGGCGCCCGAGATGGATGTTGCGCTCGCGGCGTTGTATGTCAAGCGCCGGCGCTTTGCCGAGGCGGAGAATCTCTGCCGCAAGGCCATCGCGCTCGATGGATCGCGCCCCGAGGCCTACCTGAACCTGGCGCGGCTGTACAATGCGCAGCACGCCAGCGGCAAAGCTTTGGATGCCGTGCGCATCGCCTTGCCCGAGGGCAAACAGTTTCCCTCTTCGGCGTTTTATCAGCAGATCCAGGCGGATCTCCGCTTCGAGCAAGGCATCGCCTACCAGGCCAAAGGCTTGCCGGGCGACGCCATCCAGGCATTTTCGCGCGCGTTGGATTTCGACCCCAGCCATGGCGAGGCCCACCATTGCCTTGCCGCGCTCTATCTCCGCCAGGGAGACAAGCCCCATGCCATCGAGCACGCCGCCGCCGCGGAAAGGCTGGGAGTAACGATCGAGCCGTTACTCCGTGCCGAGATCTTCCGGGGACGGTAACGCTGCGCCCCCCTTTGACGCGCGATCCTCAAGTCGATAGACTCTCACCATGAATCGCAGAGAATGGATGACCAGGGGCGCCACCACCCTCGCCGTGCGCCGCGCGCTTCAGGCACAGCAACCGTCTCCGCCGCGCGCGGCGCCGGCGGCCAACCAGGGACTTCCGCTGGAACAGTATGAGCCCAAGAGCATGCTGCACCTTCCGGAGACGCAGGTGCCGCGCGCCCGCTTCCCGGTGATCGATTTCCATACCCACATCACCGGTGTAAGCCGTAACGACCCCAACAAAATTCAGTTCAGCATGGACCCCGCGAACTGTCTGGCCGTCATGGATCGCAAGAATATCCGGACCATGGTGAATGTCACCGGTGGCTCTGGCGATGGCTTGCGCGAGGCTCTCGCCAGGCTGCCGGAAGCGCACCCGGGACGCTTCGTCGTCTTCACCGAACCCGCATGGACCAGGGCTTCCGAACCCGGTTATTCCAAGCTGCAGGCCGGGCTGATCGAAGATGCCCATAAGGCCGGCGCCAAGGGGTTGAAGGTTCTCAAGACGCTCGGGCTCTACCTGCGCGACCAGGGCACCAACAAGCTGGTCCGCATTGACGACTCGCGATTCGATCCCATGTGGGACGCCGTGGGATCTTTGAAGATGCCCGTAGCCATTCACGTCTCCGACCCCGAGGCCTTCTTCCTCCCGATCGATCGCTTCAATGAGCGCTGGGAGGAATTGCACGCCCATCCGAGCTGGTCTTTTCATGGAAAGGACTTCCCCGGCAATCGCGAACTCCAGGAGGCGCGGCGCAACGTCATGCGGCGTCATCCGCGCACTCAGTTTGTCTGCCTTCACGTCGCCGATTCCGAAGACCTCCCGTACGTTTCGGAGTGCCTGGACAGCCACCCCAACATGCACGTGGATATCGCCGCGCGCATCGGCGAACTGGGCCGCCAGCCGCGCATGTCGCGCAAGTTCTTCGACAAGTACCAGGACCGGATCGTCTTCGGCACCGATGCCAGCGCCGGCGCCAGCACGCCGCAGCAGACCTTTGGTGACGCGCTCTACGAAATCTATTACCGCTTTCTGGAAACCGACGACGAGTATTTCGATTACGCCCCGGCAGCCATACCCCCGCAGGGCCGCTGGCGGATTTACGGCATCGCTCTGCCGGAGCAGATTCTGCGCAAGGTCTACCAGGACAATGCCGCCCGGCTGATGGGGTTGCCCGTATGAGAGCGCACTGGTTGCTGGCTGGCCTTCTCGCCGTTGGCATGGCGGCTGCGGCCGATCAGGCCGCCAGCCAACGCGCTCCGCACGATGCCCCGGCCGCCGCCGACCCGAGTTCCGATTTCTGGCGCGGCGCACCCGCCATCTTCGCCGCCAACGATAGCCGCAGCAACCCCGTTCCCGGCCATCAGACCGAGATTCGGTCGCGGTGGACTTCTCAGAATCTTTACTTTCTGTTCATCTGCCCGTACGAGTCGCTCAATCTCAAACCCGGCCCCAAGACCACTGAAGAGACCAACGAGCTGTGGAAATGGGACGTGGCCGAGGTCTTCATCGGCTCCGATTTCCAGCACGTCCGCCGGTACAAGGAGTTCGAAATCTCGCCGCAGGCGGAGTGGGTCGATCTGGACATCGATCTCGATGCGCCTCGCCACGAAGATGGCTGGCTATGGAATTCCGGATTCCAGGCGGCCGCCCGCATCGATGCGGCAGCCAAAATCTGGTACGGCTGCATGCGCATTCCCTATGACTCCGTTGACTCACGGCCGGCTGCCGCAGGCAATCTGCTGCGTGTCAATTTCTATCGCTCGCAGGGTGCGCGCCCGAACCACAAGGCGATCGCGTGGCAGCCAACCGGCCAGAGCACCTTCCACGTGCCCGAGGCTTTTGGAACTCTGAAGTTGGTCGATTAAACCGGAGACAGGAGACAGAATGAACCGCAGGCAACTGATGACCCTTCCCGGCTTGGGATTCTTCTTCCGGCCGGGTTCGGCCCAAACCTCGCCGCCGCCCGCCCCCGCGGACACGCCAGCCGACACCCCCGACAAGTTTCTGCTCAAGGATTATCGCCCTAAGTCGATTTATAAGATCCCCAAGACCGAGATCATCAAGGCGAAACATCCAATTATCGACGTACACTGCCACGGAGTTCGTCCAGTCGATCAGATGGAGGCGTGGCTTACGACCATGGACATGGCCGGCGTGGAAAAGGCCGTGATCTTTACCGGCGCGTCCACCGGCGAGCGGTTCGCCGAGGTCGTCAAGCCCTACACCAAATATCCCAGCCGGTTCGATTTGTGGTGCAGCTTCGATCTCACCGGGAGCGGCGATCCGGGATTCGGTGCGGGCGCCTTGAAGTCGCTCGAAGATTGCCATCGCCTGGGCGCCGCCGGCGTCGGCGAAATCAGTGACAAAGGCAGGGGCATCGGGGGCCGCGGCGGTGGCGGCCGCGCCAGCCGCGGCGCCAGGGGTGGGACGCAGAGTAATTCCGGCCAACCGGGCGCCGTCATCAATGGTCCGCATGCCGACGACCCGCGCATGGATCCTCTCTGGGATAAGTGCGCGCAGCTGGGAATGCCGGTCAACATCCATGTGTCGGACCCGATCTGGTCCTACGAGCCCATGGACAACACCAACGACGGGCTCATGAACGGGTATACCTGGACCATCCGGCCGGCCCCAGGGCTCTTGTTGCATGACGGGCTGATCGAGGGCCTGGAGCGGGCCGTGAAGAAACACCCCAAGACCATCTTCATCGCCTGCCATCTGGCCAACCTCGATTACGACCTGACTCGTTTAGGCCAGATGTTCGACCGCAACCCCAACCTGTACGCGGACATTTCCGCGCGCTTTGCTGAGACTGCGCCGATTCCGCGGTTCGTCGCCGCCTTCTTTCAGAAGTATCCGGACCGGGTGCTCTACGGCACCGACATGGCTTACAACCAGCGGATGTTCAGCACCACGTTCCGCATCCTCGAAAGCCACGACGAGCACTTCTACGAACGGGACCTCAACTTCAATTTCGACTACCACTGGCCGCTGAATGGCTTCGGTCTGCCGGACGCAATTTTGAAGAAGGTGTACTCCGATAATGCCCGCCGCGCCTTCCAGCGGGCCAGGGGCAACGCAGCCTGATCGAGAAGCGAATGCGAAGACAGAGAATCGGGACTTGGGCGCTGGCAGGTTTCTGCCTTGCGGCCACCCCGGCGCACGCGCAACTCTCGCGGAATTTGCAGGATTGGATGCGCCGCATCAACGCCGGCGAATTCGGCGGTGCCGGGCGCGGCGGCGCGGGCGCGCCCGGCCGGTGGGTCGATGGCGGGAAGGCCTATGTGATGCAATCGGTCCGCATCGATACCGCTACCGGTGCGCGGCAGGAGTTGGCGCCGGAGCCATCCTACCGGCCGCCGCAACTGGATCGCGCGCTGGCCGGTGGCATACCCTCGGCGGACGGGCAAAAGCTGCTGTTCGCCACCAATTCGCACACGGTGATGATGCGCAAAACGGCCAGCGATTATTGGGTGCTCGACAAGACCTCCGGCTCGTGGCACAAGCTCGGCGGCAAGGCAACGGAGGGCCTGCTGTTCGCGAAGTTTTCGCCGGATGGCACACGGGTGGCGTATCTGGGCGCCAGGTACAACCTCTTCGTAGAGGACGTCCGCTCGGGCGTGGTGAAGCAACTGACTACCGACGCCAGCGACGACATCATTGACGGCACCTCGGATTGGAACAATCACGAGGAGTTTGGCCTGGCCGATTGCTTCCTTTGGAGCCCTGACGGCTCTCGCATCGCTTACTACCAGTTCGACCAGAGCGGCGTCCCCGAATTCGCCTTGATCAACAACACCGATGCGCTGTACCCCATGATCACGAAGTACCGATACCCGAAGGCGGGCCAGACGAATTCGGCGGTGCGCGTGGGAGTGGTCAGCGCCGCGGGCGGGCCGACCCGGTGGCTGAAGACGCCCGGCGATCCGCGCAACACCTACATCCCGTACATCGAGTGGGTAGACGGCCGCCAACTCGTCGTGCAGCACATGAACCGGCTGCAAAACACCAACACGGTGTTTTTGGCGAACGCCGATACCGGCGACGTGCGGCAGATGTTTCAGGACAAGGACGAGACCTGGGTGGAGGTGAACCGCAATCTTCACTGGATCGAGCAGGGCAGCCGGCTGCTCTTCACCAGCGAGCGCGATGGCTGGCGGCATCTGTACGCGATTTCGCGCACCGGCGACGCGCGGTTGGTCACCAACGCGCCGTTTGACATGGTCTCGCTGGCGGCGGTCGACGAGCCCGGCGGCTGGGCTTATTTCATCGCGTCGCCCGATAACGCGACCCAGCGGTACCTGTATCGTTCACGGCTGGATGGGAGCAAGACCGAACGAGTCACGCCCGCCCAACAACCGGGAACCCACACCTACAACATTTCACCGGACGCCCACTGGGCCTTCCACACCGTTTCGACGTTCGAATCGCCCGGCCAATCGGACCTGGTCAGTCTGCCGGGACACCAGTTGGTGCGGGTGTTCAACGACAACGCCGCGCTCAAAGCCAAGGTAACGCCGATTCTGGCGGGCCGCACGGAGATGGTGCAAATTCCGGTGGGCCACGGCGCAACCCTCGATGGCTGGTTGCTGCGCCCAAGCCGGTTCGAAGCATCCAAGAAGTACCCGATCATCGTCTATGTGTATGGCGAGCCTGCCGGCTCCACGGTCACCGACAGTTGGGCAGGCAACAACCGGCTGCTGCTGGCGGGCTTGGCCGACGACGGGTACCTGATCGCCAGCTTCGACAATAGCGGCACGCCCGCGCCCAAGGGCCGCCAGTGGCGCAAGGTGATCTACGGTTCAGTCGGTGCGCTGGCGTCGCAGGAGCAGGCGGAGGCGCTGCGCGGGCTGGCCGCCACTCACCCTTATGTCGATCTGACGCGCGTGGGTGTGTTCGGCTGGAGCGGCGGTGGCTCCATGACCCTCAACCTCATGTTCCGGTACCCCGATCTCTACCATGTGGGCGTGGCCGGGGCTCCCGTGGCCGACCAGACGCTGTATGACTCCATCTACCAGGAACGGTACATGGGCCTGCCCGGGCCAAATGCCAAGGGGTATCACGATGGCTCGCCGATCCATTTCGCGGAGGGGCTGAAGGGCCAGTTGCTGATTGTTCACGGCACGGGCGACGACAACGTCCACTTCCAGGGAACCCAGCGCCTGTTGAACCGGCTGATCGAGCTGAACAAGCAGGTCCATTTCATGGAGTATCCCAACCGGCGCCACGGCGTGCAGGCGTCCGACCCGGTCCACCTGGACACGCTGCGTTACGGCTTCTTCGAAGAGTATCTGCCGGCGGGGCCGCGATGACGCCACCCAGCGCCTCACTGCTTTTGCTGGTTTCGGCCGCCGCATCTCTTCCCGCTCAGCAGCCTGCGCGCGCCGACATTCTACGCGGCGAGTACGGGCGGTATCGCGCCAACAACGATCTGCTCTTCTATCATCTCGACGTGCGCGTGGATCCCGGTAAGAAGTTCATCAGCGGGAAGAATACGATCCGCTTCAAGATGCTTCAGGACGATTCGCGCATCCAGCTCGATCTTCACGACGCGCTCCACATCGACAAAATTCTTCTCGGCGCGACTCCGTTGCGGTACCAGCGCGACTCCGGCGCGGTCTTCGTGGACTTTCCGGAGACGCTGCGCGCCGGCCGTGTGTATACGATTGATTTCTACTACTCCGGCAACCCGGTGGAGCAAGGGAGGTTCGGCGCCATCGCGTTCCGCCAGGACCCGTCCGGCCATCCCTGGATCAACACCGCGTGCGAAGGCATCGGCGCCAGCGTGTGGTGGCCCAACAAAGACCAGTGGCGCGATGAGGTGCGGAGCATGCGGTTGAGCGTGTCGATTCCGAATGAACTGGTCGACGTCTCGAACGGAAAGTTCCTGGGCAAGACCGGCCTCGGCGATGGCTACACGCGCTGGGATTGGCTGGTGCAGTACCCCATCAACAACTACGACGTTTCGCTGAACATCGGCAACTACGTACACTTTGCGGATCGGCTCGGCAGCCTGCCGCTCGATTTTTACGCGCTGCCCGAGCACCTGGAGCAGGCCAGGAAGCAATTCGTCCAGGCCAAGGGGATGCTCGAGGCCTTCCAGCACTACTTCGGCGCGTACCCTTTCAAGAAGGACGGCTACAAGTTGATCGAAGCGCCCTACTCCGGCATGGAACACCAGAGCGCGGTGACTTACGGCAACCACTTCGCCAACGGCTACCTGGAGCGCGACTGGACCGGGGTCGGCATCAGTCCCAGGTTCGACTTCATCATCATTCACGAAAGCGCGCACGAGTGGTTTGGCAACAGCATCACGGCGGCCGACGTCTCGGACATGTGGATCCACGAGGGATGGGCGACTTACCTGGAGGCGCTTTACGTGGAGTACAGGTACGGACGCGACGACGGACTCAAATATCTGAACGGGTACCAATCGAAGGTCGGGAACCGCCGCCCGATCCTCACCTCTCGTGGCGTCAACAGCACGCCGCCCCAGGATCAGTACTTCAAGGGCGCGCTCTTCCTCAACACCCTGCGCAGCGTGGTGAACGACGACCGCCGCTGGTGGGCGCTGCTCCGCAGCTTCTACCAGCACTTCAAATATCGCAACATCCTGACCGAAGATGTGGTGCGGTATTTCAATCGGAAAACCGGCCTGGACCTGACCCCGATCTTCGATGAATATCTCCGGCACGCGGACCTTCCGGTGCTGGAGTTGGCTTTCGACGAGAGCCGGGGCACCGTGGCCTACCGCTGGAAAGCGGATGAAGCGGAGTTCGCCATGCCCATCCGCGTCGGGGCCAGGGACCACTGGCAGATCATCCGGCCGACCGCCGAATGGCAGACGATCCAGACGCGGCTCAAGAAAGACGAGTTTGCAGTAGCGACGGATTGGTATTACGTCAACGTGAGCAAAAGGCCATGACTTGCTGGATTTCGCTCACGATGTGCTGGTTCTTATGGGGCTACCCGTTCGTATTCCGCGCCCCGCACCATCAGAAACGACCATCCGTCACGCTGGCCGGGCCCACCCGCGCAGGGCTGCTGCTGGAATGCCTCGCGATCCTGATCGCGTTCGTTTGCCGCATGCCGCCCGGTGAACCTCCGGGCATCGCGCGCTTCGTGGCCGCGATGGTGTTCGGTCCGCTGGCCGGAGTTCTCTCCTGGACCGCGGTGCGGCACCTGGGCCGCCAGTTCCGCGTCAATGCCGGCCTTTACGAAGATCACGAATTGGTGCGCACGGGTCCCTATGCGGTCGTGCGCCACCCGATTTACTCCTCGCTCCTGGCGATCCTGTTGTGCACGCTATGTCTGCTCACGCCGTGGTACTGGGCGATTGCGTCGGTTGCGTTGTTCGTGGCCGGCACGGAAATCCGGGTGCGCGCGGAAGACGGACTACTGGCTTCGCGCTTCGGCGAGGAGTTTCGCGCGTATCAGAGCGAGGTGCCGGCTTATGTGCCGTTTGTGAGATAGAAGCACGCGCAGGCCAGGAGGCCTCCGCCACCTCCTGGCGATCCTGTTGTACACGCTGTGTCTGCTCACGCCGTTGCATGGGGCGATTGCGTCGGTTGCGTTGTTCGTGGCCGGCACGGAAATCCGGGTG
>Ga0075030_100000036_pt1 | contig 81235 bp, 69 predicted proteins | sample LitLauG_LLR_2012_FD_71393 | JGI IMG/M metagenome (GOLD analysis project Ga0075030, IMG submission 71393) | Freshwater sediment microbial communities from Pennsylvania, USA - Little Laurel Run_MetaG_LLR_2012 | ecosystem: Environmental > Aquatic > Freshwater > Creek > Sediment | place: USA... | reverse complement strand
CACCACGGCACGCATCGAGCGGCCGATGAGGCGCTGGATTTCGTGAGTCCTGCCCGACGGGCGGCCCTTGGTGACTTCGCGCGGCGTGCGCTTGGCGGTGGCGCGGGGCAGCATGGAATATTCGGCCGTCACCCAGCCTTTGCCCTGGTTACGCAAGAAGGGCGGCACCGTGTCCTCAATGGTGGCCGCGCACAGCACGTGGGTGTTTCCGACCTTGATCAGCGCGGAGCCTTCCGCCGTCATGAGCGGGCCGGTGACGATCTCCACCCGGCGCATCTGGTCGGCCGTACGATTATCCGTTCGCATTTTTCATTGCGTAAAAGAGGATGAACATCACCAGGAACATGACGGCGATGACCAGAATCACGCACGGCAAACCGCCTTGCGGACGCGCCGCGGTTTTGGCCTTTCCCTTTGCGAGTTTGAACTTCGCCATCCATGAGCATGGTAGCATCCGTACGTCGCACGGCCTCCTGTAGGATCGCGCATCGGAGCGGGAGCCCTGTCAAACCGGCTCTCCAGGGGTTGGTTGTATTGGCCTGATTCAGGATTGGCGGTGGCCGCTGGAGTACGCCCCTGCCAAAGGCGGCGTGGCGCGGTTGACGAAAGCCGTGGCCAACGAATGGGCCGGCCGCGCCCGACAACATCGCTCCCTGCGCCGACCCGGTCCGCCATCCGGCCATCCTGCCGCGCATTCCCGCCGGCCGCTGGGGCGATCCCGAGGACATGGCCGGCGCGGTGGCCTTCCTGGCTTCAGGGGAGAATCCACCTTTTCAGCCCAGGCGTCTCCAGCGGCTGCCTGCCAAAGTCCCGCGTGCCGGTCCAGGCTCGCGGCTTGGGTATCGAAGCGAATATCGATGTCGTGGAAGCCCTTAGATGCGTTGATGATTAGCAGGACCGCTCCTATCCAATCACCTCCACGATATCCCGCGCCACCGCCTCCAGATCCCGGTGTTCCACTAACTGGGAGAAGATCTCCTCGAGCGACGGCACGTTCATCAGGTCGCGCAGCCGCTCCACGGAATCCGCCGCCATGATCCGGCCCCGGTAGATGATGACAACCTGGGCGCACACCTTCTCGACCACCTCCAGCACGTGCGAAATGTACAGAATCATCTTGCCCCGCCGCGCCAGTTGGTTGAGCAGGTGCTTGAATAACAGCGCCGAGGTCACGTCGATTCCCGAGAGAGGCTCGTCCAGGATCAGCACGTCCGGGTCGTGCAGCAGGGCAGCCGCGATCAGCACCCGCTGCTTCATGCCTTTCGAATAGGCGGAAATCGGCGCGTGGCGATAGGCGCGCAACGAGAGCAGTTCAAGGAGCTCATTGGCCTTCCGTTCCACCTCCGCCACCGGCATGCCGCGCAGGCAGCCCATGAGCTGCAGGTACTCCAGGCCGGTCAGGTACGAATACAAAATCGCTTCTTCGGGAACGTAGCCCAGGCGCCGCTTGAAGGCCATCAGGTCGGAGCGGATGTCCCTGCCATCCAGGAGAACCTTGCCCCCGGTCGGCTCAATCAGCGCCGTGATGATCTTCACCGTGGTCGATTTACCCGAGCCGTTCGGCCCCAGGTAGCCCGTGACTTCGCCAGGTCTGACCGTGAAGCTCACGTCGTTCACCACCGGCACGTTCCGGTAATACTTGGTGAGATTTCTGATTTCCAGCATGCCGAGCCTCCCTTACTCTCATTGCGGCGTCAGCCCGAGGGTTCGGACCACGGGGTCGCCCACGTCTTCGTAATCGAGTGCGGCCCGCGAATCCTGCCGTTGCGCGCGCCATCGCACCAGCCACCACAGGGCCGCCGTCATCGCGCCGAAAAACACCGCGGCCGCGGCTGGTGTTTCTTGCAGCCAGGCTTCGACGTTCGCCATGGTGCTGCTGTAGGTGGTGAACCCCAGAACGTACACGACGCTCAACCCGACCAGGTTGACCTTGCCCGGAAAATGAGCGCAAGTGAACGGCGCCTTGCGGAATCCCAGGAACATGATTTCCATGAGCGCAACGGAGAGCGTGAGGCCGAACGCGATGTGGAAGACGGCGACGGTCCAGGGAAAGCGCGTGAACTCCATCGGCGCCAACAGCGCGAACAGCGGCAGAATGGCACAGACCACGATCCATTTGCGCGTGGCCGCCAGATATCCGCTGGCGCTGCCGGTCTCGCTGGTCTGGAACGCCCAGTTGGCCCGCAACTCGGAGGGAAAATTGAAGGCCGCGCGCAGGCCGGAAACCAGGATGAACGACAGCGTCAGCGGCAATCGCAGCAGGCCGTCCGAGGCCGCCCCCACCGTCATCACCGCGAGGGCCGCGCCGAACCCGCCGTAAGTCGCCAGGAAAAGCCGGTGCTTGATGCTGCGGGTGATGGTCCGGCTGATGAAATGAAACACCGCATATTCCACCGGCTGCTTCAGGATTGTCTTCGCCAGCGCCCGGTTCATGCACGCGGCCATGCGCCCCGGTCCGGCTCCAGCCGGTTCGGCCGTCTCCAGCGCCTTGCGCGCGTGGCGCCGGTATAAGGGTAGATAGGCTAAAACGAATAGGCCGCCGCTGATCCAGAGCGCCTTAGTGGCGACTTGCCCAAGCTGGAACAGCACCACGCTGTGCGTGGCCGGGCGAATCGATTCGTACAGCCCGATGAACCAGAATCCGGGGAAGTACTGTAGATACGGGCTGTTGGCTTTGGCCAGTCCCTGAATGCCAAACGCCAGAAGCGGCGTCAGAAACAGCAGCATCACCAGAACCGCCATGAGCAGTGTCTGTATGGTCACCGAAACGCGCCGGTACAGCCTCCCATGGAACAGAGTGATCAACACACCCTGCAACGCCGCAATGCCGAGCGCCATGAAAAGACCGCTGGCGAGCACCGCCGTGATGTGGGCGCCGAGTATCCCGGCGACGTTCTGACCGCCATCGACGCCGGGCCACATCAGAACGCTGAAGAAGTTCACGTCCACCAAAAAAATGGCCAGGAAAATCCCGAGAGCCGCGGCCTTCGTTAGGAACAAGGTCACCAGCCGCACCGGTAGCGGCGTCAGGATCTGGTAGTCGCGCCGGTCTGGAAACAGCGCATCCCACTCGAAGACCATGATGAACCCCAGGACGATCATCGAAAACGAGACGAACATGGAGCGGACCGCCACCAGGCTCCAGCCGGTCAACGTGAGCGGGCGAAACAGCAGGACGAAAAATCCGCCGGGCGCCGCCAGGATACCCAGCGTCTGGATCACGTTGGCCTCGGGCTCGCCCTGCGGCGACAGTGATTCGGTGTCGAAGAACCGGCTGAAGAAGTGACCAATCAGCGTCTTGTAGAGGTTCGCCCTGCCGGCTTGCCGTATGTCCAGCATGTCAATTAGGACGCTGTCGGCGCCGGATTTGTTTCGGACTTTAATCTCTCAAATCTGAAATGCTATGATGATGGAATCTCTCCTTCGAGGTTCCCACGCCATGGCAAGCCCTACGGCCAAACTATCTTTTCGCGAGGTTTTGGCGATCCCGTCCGTTCGCCGGCTCTGGATTGCCCAACTGGTCAGTATTTTCGGCGATTTTCTGGCGATCTTCGCGGTCTTCAGCGTCGTCACATTTCAACTGCACGGAACCCCGACCCAGGTCAGCATGATTCTGGTGTCCTACCTGATTCCGCTGGCGATCATCAGCCCGCTGGCCGGCGTATTCGTGGATAAGTGGAACGTCAAGTGGACCATGATCGCGAGCGACATCGCCCGCGGCCTCCTGGTTCTGACGCTGGTGTTCAAGCCGAATCTCTACATGATTTACGGAACCTTCCTGGCCCTGAGCACGGTTTCCAGTTTCTTTGTCCCGGCGCAATCCGTGGCCGTCCGCGCGCTGGCCCCGGCCGCCGGCCTGATGGCGGTCAACGCCCTGATGTCGCAGGCCGTGCAGGGATCGCAAATCATCAGCCCGGCAGTATCCGGACTGCTGGTGCAGTGGCTGGGCGCGAACGCGTGCTTCCTGTTCGATAGTTTCAGCTTCTTCTTCTCGGCTGCGCTGGTGATGTCGCTTACGATAAAACGCCAAGCCGTCGCCGCGGCGGCTGGTACCGTCCTGGAATCGCTGCAGCAGGGCTTCCGGTTTATCTTCACGCATGCCGCGATTTCGTTCGTCATGATCTCCATGACCGCCGGCATGTTCGCCGTGCGCTGCTTCGGCGCGCTGCTCTCGGTCTATGTGCGCGACGTCCTGGTGTCCAACGCCGCCCTGTTCGGGACGCTGAATTCGCTGATCGGCATCGGCATGATCGTAGGAACCCAGTCGCTACACCGGTTCGCTTCGAAGATCTCGCAGCAGTACCTGGTCGTCTACGGCCTCAGCGGCATGGGGGTGGCGGTGCTGCTGACGGCTTTGTTCGGCAGGCTCGCCACGACGGCCATCGGTATGTTGGGGCTGGGATTCGGCGCGGCGTTCATAATGGTGCCTTCCCAAACCCTGTTGCAACAGGAGACGCCGCATGAATTGCTGGGCCGCGTGATCAGCAGCCTCATGTCGCTGCTGGCGATCTCGCAGGTGCTGGCCATGTTGATGGCGGGCCCCGTCGCGGAGAAGGCGGGGATCCGCAATCTGTACTTTGCCAGCGCTGCCATGCTGGTAACCATCGGCGCTATCGGATACACCAAGCTGCGCAAGCCGAAAGTACCGGCGGCGGAGGCCGCATAGATGCCCATCTCCCTGGCCCAGGTGGAAGAAGCGCGCCGCAACATCACGTCCACCATCCTGCGGACGCCGCTGGTGCCCTTCCCCGTCGATGGGCCGGCCAGCGTTTATCTGAAGCTCGAAAACCTGCAGCCCATCGGGTCGTTCAAGATTCGCGGCGCGGCCAACGTTACCGCGCGAACGCCGCCCGACCGCCTCGCGCGCGGATTGCTGACCGCGTCGGCCGGCAACATGGCGCAGGGCGTGGCATTCTGCGCGCGCCGTCTGGGCGTGCCCGCTACCGTCATTGCGCCCGATACCGCGCCCGCCGCCAAAATCCGCGCCGTGGAACGGCTGGGCGGCCGTGTGATCCTGGTCCCCTTCGCCGATTGGTGGCGCACCTTCGAGACCCGCTCTTACCCGGGCGTGGACGCCACGTTCATTCATGCCTTCGACGACCCTGACGTGATGGCGGGCAACGGCACCATCGCCCTGGAATTGTTGGAGGACCTTCCCGGCCTGGATGCCGTAGTGGTTCCGTGGGGCGGCGGCGGGCTGTCCTGTGGCATCGCCGCGGTGCTGCGGCGCCTGGCGCCCAAGGTGCGGATCTACGCCGCCGAGGTTGAGACAGGCGCGCCCCTGGGCGCTTCGCTCGCCGCCGGAGAGCCGCGCACGGTGGACTACCAGCCATCTTTCGTGGATGGCATCGGCAGCAAGATGGTCTTCCCTAACATGTTCGCGCTGGCGCAGAAGCTGCTCGACGGATCGCTGGTGGTGTCGTTGAAGGATGCCGCCCAGGCCATGAAACTGATGGCCGAGCGCAACCGCATCATCGCCGAAGGTGCCTCGGCTTGTGCCGTGGCTGCGGCGCTTTCCGGAAGGGCGGGCGCGGGCAAAGTGGTGGCGATTGTCTCCGGCGGCAACATCGATATGGAGAAGTTCGCCAGCCTGGTTAGCGTATAATCCTACTGAACCCATGAGATCCAGCATTGCCTCTGTCTTGATCAGCGTGGCCTTATCGGCCGCTCTTGCCCAAAATCCCCCCGCTCCAGCGGGACCCGGCCGCGGCGGGTTCGCCCCGCCGGTTAAGTCGCCGGAGGTCTCCGCGGACGGCAAAGTCACCTTCCGCCTGCGCGCCCCCAACGCCAAGGACGTCTTCGTCACCGGCATTGGCGGGCGCCTGGCAATGGAGAAGAACGACCAGGGTGTGTGGACCGCCACCACCGATGTCCTGAAGCCCGATATCTACTCCTACAGTTTCCTGGTCGATGGCGCCACCTTCACCGACCCCGGCAACCCGCAGGTCAAGACCGCCTATGGCAACGCGGGCCAAAGCATGGTTCAGGTTCCTGGCCCCGTCACGTGGGAGCCGGCGCCCGGCGTGCCCCGCGGCGCCGTCACCCGTCACTTTTACCACTCCGCCGTCGTCGGCGACGACCGCGACTTCTGGGTCTACACTCCCGCCGGCTACGACTCCAAGCGAAACCTGGCCTACCCCGTGCTCTACCTCTTGCACGGCCTCGGCGATGAATCCAGTTCCTGGCTCGGTGTCGGCGCAGCCAACGTGATCCTCGACAACCTGATCGCGCGCGGCCAGGCGAAACCGATGGTGATGGTCACCCCTTTGGGTTACGGCACCGAAGGCGGTGGCCGCGGCACACCGGACATGATCGAGTTCTTCGCCAGGGCCTTGGTCGATGAGGTCATGCCGCAAGTCGAGAAGTTGTACAACGTCTCCAGGGACCGCAATCAGCGCGCCATCGCCGGCCTGTCCATGGGCGGCGCGGAGGCCACCTTCACCGGGCTCAACCACCTCGACAAGTTCGCCTGGATCGGTTCCTTCAGCGGCGCGTACGTCATGTGGCCAGGCGCCAACGTTGGGCCGGGCAGGGGAGCGGGCCCGCCGCCCGCCGCCGCGCCCGGCGCTTCCGGAGGCCGCGCCGGCAGACCTTCCCTGGACGCGTCCATCATGACGAAGGATTTCCCCAACCTCGACAGCAAAGCCAACTCGCAGATCCGGCTGCTCTGGATTGCCTGTGGAACCGCCGACGGCCTGATCGGCGTCAACCGCCAGTTCAAGGAGTGGCTGAAATCGAAAGACGTCAAGTTCACCGATCTCGAGGTCCCTGAGGTGGCGCACGTCTGGCCCCTCTGGCGTCAAAACCTGACCGACCTGGCGCCGATGCTCTTCCAGCCGAAAGGCCAATAGCCAGGGATTTGCATCCTGCCGCCCTACGCCGCGCGTTGTATAGAAATATAGAACTATGAGGCCGTTGCTCGCCGCCTGCCTTGCCTGCCTGGTACTGCCTGCCGGAGGCCCTGCCCAGACACCGATCCGCGTGGACGTCAGTCTGGTCAACGTCGGATTCTCGGTGCGCGATGCCCGGGGCAACCTGGTCACCAATCTCACCAGGGACGATGTCGAGGTGACCGAGGATGGCGTTCCGCAGAACATCACGTTCTTCGGGCGCAGCGGCGATGTCCCTTTGAACCTCGGTCTGATCATGGACGTCAGTGGCAGCCAGCAGTCCTTCGTGAAACCGCATCTCAAGCACCTGGAGTCCTTCCTCAAAAGCGTGCTCGACGAGGGAGACCGCGCCTTCCTGATCTGTTTCGCCAATCGCGTGCGGCTGGTGAGCGACTACTCGAGTTCGGGCAGGGAACTGGTGGCGGCGCTGCGCGAATTCGAAAAGGCCAAGAACATCCAGGAATACCCGATTGTCGGCCCACCCGAATACCGTATCCTGGGCACGGCGTTTTACGACGCCATCTACGAGCCTGCCAACCGGATGTTTTCCGATGGGACGCGCGGCCGGCGCGCCCTGATCATCTTCAGCGACGGCGAGGACAATTCCAGCGCCCACCACATGCTGGAGGCCATCGAGGCCGCGCAGACCAACGACGTGGCGCTGTTCTGCCTGCGCTATACCGAACCGGCCAGGAACGGGCGCGTCACCGCGCGCAACAAATACGGCGCGGGTGTGATGCAACGCATCGCGCGCGAGACCGGCGGGCTCGACTTCGACGCGAAAGCGGACGGCCTCGAGGAGGGCTTTCGCCAGATCGGCGCGCAGTTGCGTTCGTCTTACGAACTGGCCTATCACACCTCCAATCCGTCGGGCGACAAGACCTTCCATAAGATCTCCATTCGCGCCAAACCTCCGGGCCTGGAGGTGCGTGCCAAGACCGGATATTACTCGCGGTAGCGGCTGCTGAATCGTGCCGCGTGGCCAGCGGTTGCGGTGCGCCCCACCGCCACCTTGCGGGCGTGTTGGTCGCGTGGCAGCCGAGAGCGGTCGCCGGTTGCTGGCCGACTTATCGGGAGTAATCGGTCCGGGATGGCTGCGCCAGGGCGATTTTGCTTCAGTAGTGGTATCGAGCCTGGAGGAAATCAATGGCTTCATCCGTGACACGGTACACCAACCGGTGTTCCTGGCTGACACGACGCGACCAGCAGCCTGTCAGCACATATCTAAGAGGCTCAGGCTTTCCCAGCCCTTGGAATGGATCTCGCATCACTGCCTCGACCAGATCCAGCACTCTGATCGCGGTGCTGCGTTCGGTTTTGACCCAAAAACGGAGGTCCTCCCGGAACTCAGGTTGAAAGATCGCGACCCGCTTAGGATCTCGCTTCACCTAAAATCTCTCGACGCAGACCCGCCGCCGTTCCAGGCTTGGTACGCCCTTGCTCCGCTCGTCGCAACGCCGATTGGAGACGCCGCGCGTTCCGTGGCGACCGTAACAGGTGTGCCGTTTCGATGAGACCGGCGAGTTCGGTGGCCGGAAGAAGGGCGACGTCGCGCGCTCCCCGCCGCCGAACGATCACGGTTTCCTGCTGATCCACTACCTGATCGAGAACACTGGCCAGGTTTTCACGGAGGCTGGTGTACGTCGTTTCTCTCGGCATGATGCGCCCAATCGGTATTGTACAGCATTCCTGTACGGAGTAGAGGCCAAGCATCCGCTCAGACATCAAGTTCACGCGAGGTGCCCGAATCTGCCCGCCCAAGCCGACTTCAGGACTGCAACCGACTCGGGCTCCAATGGCCGGATGGCGCGTTTCCCGTCAAGTTAGGCGGCCGATCCGGCGGCGCTTCCTCGGACGCCGTTGCGGCAATGTACGAGTCGCCGACGATCCAATCGGAGGCCGGCGATACGGCAGGTCCCGGCTAGGGAGTGATGCGGCAAATTGAGCTCCGCCAGCGTCCGATCCCTCCATTCCTGGGCACCAAGGCGAAGATCGCCTTAAATGCGCATATATTCCGAAACTGGTCCGCACGTGGGTCGGCGCTCAATGCTATAAACAAGCAATGTCTCAGTCTGTCTGGCCCTTTGATCATTGCCTGACGCCGCGCTTTGCCAGCCGGGCTCGCTTTAGCCCCACCGATTTGGACAAGCTACGCTGTTTCGTAATCTGTCCAGCACAGCCGGCGGAGTATTTTGACGATCTCTATCGCATGGTCGAAGCAATTTGCCAGCAAATCGGCGCGACCGCTGGCATCGGAATTCAATGCACCAGGGCGATCGATATCAAGAGCTCGGGAGTCATACATCCCGAGATCTGGGGGTCCCTACGGGCAGCTGACGTGATCGTGGCGGACGTTAGTGGTCTGAACGGCAATGTCCTGTTCGAACTGGGAGTAGCTTCGGCATGGCATCCTAAAGAGCGTGTGATCGTTCTGAGAGAACGCCGGCCGGTTGGGACAAAGGGCGACGAGACCGATATTTGGTTGTTTGATATGCAGCCCTTTCGACATCTGCTGTATCTCAGAACACTTGAAGGCTTAGCACGACTACAAAATGACCTCACTTCGGTGTTGCTGGATGTGCTGGCTGCCGCGCCCTTCGAGACCGCAGTCGACATCGCGGACCCGACGCTACCGCTCTCCCTGCCCCTCTCCGACCAGGACGCCGAACTTCTCTTCTCTCCTGGGTTGGGGCATCGGCGATGGATTTCCGGAGAATGCCTGGAGTTCGGCTCGCTCAATAATTTTCAATATTCTTGGCTAACAGTTGGAAACTTGAAGCTAAGAAATGTCGAGGTATCAGCAGAATTGTCGTTCCGAGCGCTCGGTACGCCGCCCAAAGATCAGCCATGGATCGGCCTGATGCTCCGGAGCCAGTCGTTTTGGGCGAACCAAGGGCACCTTGCATACGTTCGGGCCGATGGGTCGGTTTGGGTGACGGTAGAGAAACCTGCGCACGACGATGAACGAATTGGTCAGATCGAGCCTAGGCCGATCAACTGGTATATCCCATTCCGAGTGTCGATCAACGATTCCGGCTGGACGGTACATGTCGGCTCAGTAGCGTGGCACCACGATCTGGAGGGATTACAGGTCTTCGGACAAGGACGGATCTTGTTCGAAAGCTATTGGGCTCGCGTAGGCTTGCGGAACTTAACGGTACAGCTCGCATAGTCGCGCTATCGGAACCCGGAAATCGTGGTCGCCATAAAGCCGAAGGCCTAGCCTTGGTCGGATCACGCGCCACTCGGACAATGGGCTCCCCTGAAACCAGTCTCCTCCTGCCAACCGTTGCGGTTCAGTGAACAGTATTGCGGCCGAGCGACCGTCGCGACTCAGTACCGTGAAAGCCGCGGCACCCTACGCGCCCACTCGCGCCGGCAGTTCCTTCAGGATCTCCGTAGTGAACGCTTTGGCGTCTCCGAACAGCATCAGGGTCTTATCCAGGTAATACAGTTCGTTGTCGATGCCCGCGAACCCGGGGCTCATCGAGCGTTTGATCACCATCACGGTGTGCGCCTTGTCCACGTCCAGAATCGGCATGCCGTAGATCGGGCTCGACTGGTCGTGGCGCGCCGCGGGGTTGGTCACGTCATTGGCGCCGATCACCAGCGCCACATCGCATTGCGCAAACTCTCCGTTGATGTTGTCCATTTCCACCAGGCGGTCGTACGGGATGTCAGCCTCGGCCAACAGTACGTTCATGTGACCCGGCATACGGCCGGCTACGGGGTGGATCGCGAACTTCACGTCCACGCCGCGCCGTGTCAAGGCGTCGAACAGCTCACGGATCTTGTGCTGCGCCTGCGCCACCGCCAGGCCATAGCCGGGGGCGATGATCACCGTGCTGGCGGCTTCCAGAATCGCCGCCGCCTCCTCCGGGCTGGCCGATCGCACGGCTTTCTGCTCGGCCTTCGCGGCTTTGACCTGAAGCTGGCCGAATGCGCCGAACAGCACGTTCGTGAACGACCGGTTCATAGCCTTGCACATGATGATCGAGAGGATCAGACCCGAGGAACCGTCGAGCGCGCCCGCGATCACCAGCAGTTTGTTATCCAGCGCGAAGCCCATGGCGCAGGCCGAAAGCCCGGCGTAGGAGTTGAGCAGCGCGATCACCGTGGGCATATCGGCGCCGCCGATCGGGAGCAGCAGCAGGATGCCGAACAGCGTGGAGAGGCCGGCGAAAATCGGGAAGATCCAGGTGTCGGACGGCGTCAGGATCAGCCACACGCCCAAGCCCAGTGCGGTGGCAAACAGAATCCCGTTGACCAGGTTCTGGTTGCGGTACGTGATGGGCCGCGAGGGCAGGACTTCCTGCAGTTTGCCCATGGCCATCAGGCTGCCCGTGAAGGTCAGGAAGCCTAACAGCGTCTCGATGATCAGCGCCACCAGCACGAAACCATGCTGCGGCTCGCGGTAGAATTCGGCCGTGCCCACCAGTGCCGCGGCCAGCGCGCCACAGGCATGCGACATGGCGGTTCGCTGCGGCACCGCGGTCATGGGCATGATGTACGCGATCGGAACGCCGACGGCCGTCCCGATGAGCATGGCCGCAAGGATCCACTGCCAATTGAAAACCTCGTGCGCCATCAGCGTGCCCGAGACCGCCAGCAGCATGCCGATTTCGCCCGCGAAGACGCCGCGCCGCGCCGTCACCGGCGAGTTCATCCACTTCAGCGTGAGAATGAACAGTGCTGCCGAGACAATATAAATGTAGTTGACCAGGTGGGCCATTTACTTCTTGTCCCCGGCCGGGCGGCGCTTGAACATTTTAAGCATGCGGTCCGTTATCAGGAAGCCGCTGACGATGTTGGTGACGGCCGCCGTGATCGCGATGAAGCCCAGCACCTTGCTCAACGTAGTGGCCCCTTGCGCGCTGGTGACCAGGATCGCCCCGACCACGGAGATGGCCGAGATGGCGTTGGTCATCGACATTAGCGGCGTGTGCAGCAGCGGCGAAACTTTGCGGATGACCTCCAGGCCGACGAACGTCGCCAGCATGAAGACGTATAAGCCGAGTTCAAGATTGGAAGGCATGGGTTTATTGGGGAGATTGCACTCCAGGATTTTTCACATCACGCTTGCCGTGAAGCACCCGAAGAACATCGAGTTGCTTTGTGCCAGGGCGGTAGACAATTAAATGAGAACAAACGGGCCAGAAGAGCACGCCTTCGCCGGCCGTAAGTTCGTCACGACGGTGACCGATGTAGGGGTATTGCGCGAGTTGCCCGCAGGAGTCTTGTATCGCCTGGCGCACCCGGCGTGTCATCCCCGCTGGTAGCGCGCTTCCTGCGCTTCTCTTTCCAGTTCAGCGAAGAACTCATCGCCATCCACACCGAGGCCAGCTTCTGGCGGCGCAGTAGCCTCGTCAATCATGGCATCGATCTCTTCGCGCGTGTATCCCGGATCCTCCCGAGTGATCACGAAGTGGCGCATCGCGGCGCCCACAACCGCGCCTGCATCGCGGAAGTGGCCGGCCTGAATCTCTTGCTCGATGAGGCGCTGCGTCTCCGGGTCGAGGTCGATGGTCATGGCGTCTCTCCTTGATCCAATGTTACCAACTCGGTCTTACGCGGGCTGCGGCGCGGGCAGGCCCATGGTTTCCCGGACGCGGGGATGGACCACCTCTCCCGCATGCGTCACCAACGTTTCGCGCACGATTTCGTCGTCGCGGTTCAACGCCAGCCTGCCATCCTTGACGAGATACTTCAAGAACGTCGCGATATTCTTGGCGTAGAGCTGGCTGGCATGGTAGGGAATCGTGGACGGCAGATTCACCGGGCCGAACACGCGGACGCCGCCGGCCTCCACCACTGCGCCTGGCCGCGTCAGTTCGCAGTTTCCCCCGCGCTCGGCGGCGACGTCCACGATGATCGACCCCGGCGCCATGTGGGCCGCCATCTCGCCCGTGATCAGGATCGGCGCTTTCTTTCCGGGAACGGCGGCCGTCGTGATCACCACCTGCTGTTCGGCCAGCACGTTGGCCAGTGCCTCGCGCTGGCGGCGGTAAAACTCTTCGCCCATCGCCTTGGCGTAGCCGCCTTTGTCCTCGGCCGCGCCGGCTTCGACATCCAGCACCACGAAGCGCGCGCCCAGGCTTTCGATCTGCTCTTTCACGGCGGCGCGGATATCGTAGCCGCTGACCACTCCGCCCAGACGCCGCGCGGTCGCGATGGCCTGCAGTCCCGCTACCCCGGCGCCGATCACCAAAACGCGCGCCGGAGCGATGGTTCCTGCGGCCGTCATCAGCATGGGGAACATGCGCGGAAGGTTGTCCGCCGCGATCAGCACGGCCTTGTAGCCGGCGATCGTGGCCATCGAAGAGAGCGCGTCCATGCTCTGCGCCCGTGTGATCCGGGGCATCAATTCCATGGCGAGAAAACTGACCCCGCCTTCCGCCAAAGCGCGCGCGGCATCCACCGCCGTGAGCGGCTCGCCAAAGCCGATGAGCGCCTGGCCGCGGCGCAGCATGGCGAGATCGGCCGCCCCGGTTTCCGGATTGGCGCCGGGCGCCCGGACCGTCAGGATCACGTCGGCGGTGGCGAAGACTTCTTCGCGGCTGGCCGCGATCCGAACGCCTTTTTCCGAGTACTCGCCGTCCGCGAACCCGGCACGGGTTCCGGCGCCGGATTGCATCAGCAGGTCTACACCAGTCTTGTTCAAAACCGACAGAGCGGACGGCGTCAAGGCAACCCGGCGTTCATTGGGAGCGGACTCGGTGATGATGCCGGCTGTCATAGGCTGCCCCACGGACTATAGCAGGTCGGCGGTGCTGAAGAAGAAACGCAGCTCGACTTGCGCCGTTTCCGGTGCGTCCGAGCCGTGAATGCAGTTGCGCTCGATATTGGCGGCGAACCGCTTGCGGATCGTTCCCTCGGCCGCGTTGGCCGGGTTGGTGGCGCCCATCACCTCGCGCAGGCCGCTCACGGCGTCTTCGCGCTCCAGCGCCATGACGATGATCGGGCCTTCGGTCATGAACTTGACCAGGCCGCCGTAAAACGGGCGCTCGCGATGGACGGCGTAGAAGGCGCCGGCCTGGGTTTCGCTCAGGCGCGTCATGCGCAGGGCCAGGATCTGGAAGCCGGCCTTCTGGATCATGGCGAGGATCTCGCCTGCTTGCCCGGCGGCGACGGCATCGGGCTTGATGATGGAAAAGGTGCGTTCGAGAGGCATACGGAGTTACAAGCGGCTTTGAACTTTCGCTCCTAATTCGGCCGGCGTGGAGCAGACCGTGATGCCCGCTTCCGCCATGGCTTTGATCTTGTCCGAGGCCTTGCCCGATCCGCCCGCGATAATGGCGCCGGCATGGCCCATGCGGCGTCCCGGGGGCGCCGTCTGGCCGGCGACGAAACCCACCACCGGCTTCCTCACGTGGGCCTTCACATACGCCGCGGCGGTCTCTTCGGCATTGCCGCCGATTTCGCCGATCATGATGATGGCGTGGGTGTCGGGGTCCTCATTGAACAGCGTCAGCGCGTCGACGAAATTGGTCCCGATAATCGGGTCGCCGCCAATCCCGATGCAGGTGGATTGACCGATGCCCAGTCTGGTCAGTTGGCCCACAGCTTCGTAGGTCAGGGTGCCGGAACGCGACACCACGCCGACGTGGCCTTCCAGATGAATATGGCCCGGCATGATGCCGATCTTGCACTTGCCGGGGGAAATGATGCCGGGGCAGTTGGGGCCGATCAGGCGCGTCCGCTTGTCCTTGAGGAATTCCCAGGCCTTGACCATGTCGAGCGCCGGTATGCCTTCCGTGATGCAGACCACCAGCGCCACGCCCGCATCGGCGGCTTCCATGATGGTGTCGCCCGCGTACGGCGGCGGCACGAAAATCACGGTGGCGTTGGCGCCCGTTTCCCTGACTGCCTCGGCCACCGTATTGAAAACCGGCAAGTCCAGGTGGGTGGTCCCGCCCTTGCCCGGTACTACGCCCCCGACTACCGTGGTGCCATAGGCTATGGCCTGCTGCGCGTGGAAGGTGCCCTCTCTGCCGGTGAAGCCCTGCACGAGCAGGCGGGTTTGTTTATCGACTAGTACGCTCATGAATTTTAGGCTGCCAGCTTGACTACCTTCTGCGCGGCATCCAGCATGTCCTGGCCTACGGTGAAATTCAGCCCCGAGTCCATCAGGATCTGCCGGCCCAGTTCCACGTTGGTGCCTTCCATGCGAACCACGATGGGCACTTGAATGTTGAGGTCGCGGGCGGCGGCCACCACCCCCGTGGCCAGCGTGTCGCAACGCAGAATGCCGCCGAAAATGTTGATCAAAACCGCTTTCACGTGATGGTCCGACAGCAGGATGCGGAAGGCGTTCTTGACCTGCTCCGCGCTCGCGCCTCCGCCCACATCCAGGAAGTTGGCGGGGCTGCCGCCGGCGTATTTGATAATGTCCATGGTGGACATCGCCAGTCCGGCGCCGTTCACCATGCAACCCACCGTGCCATCGAGCTTGATGTAGTTCAGGCCGTAGCGCGAAGCCTCCACTTCGAGCGGGTCCTCTTCGTTGAGGTCGCGCAGGTCCAGCAATTCCTTGTGGCGGTAGAGCGCGTTGTCGTCGAAGTTGATCTTGGCGTCGAGCGCATACACCTTACCGTCTTGGGTCAGGATGAATGGGTTGATTTCGGCGAGCGAAGCGTCCATCGCCACATACGCCTTCGCCAGCGCGGTCATGGCCGCGGCGGCGCCGTTCACGCTCGCGGCCGGAATCCCGATACCGAACGCCAGTTTGCGCGCCTGGAACGGCGCCAGACCGGCGCCGGGATCCAATGTCTCCTTGAGGATGAGTTCGGGAGTCTTGGCCGCGACTTCTTCGATCTCCATGCCGCCCGCCGACGACGCCATCAACACCGGCTTACCCTGCACCCGGTCGAGCACGATGCCGAGATACAGCTCCCGCTCGATGGGCAGCGTCTCCTCAATCAGAAGCCGCTGCACGATGCGCCCTTCCGGGCCCGTCTGATGCGTGACCAGGTGCATGCCGAGAATCTTCTTGGCCAGCTCAACAGCCTCGTTCGCGTCCTTGGCAACTTTGACGCCGCCGCCTTTGCCGCGCCCGCCGGCGTGGATTTGCGCTTTCACCACCACGCTGCCGCCGATCTTTCTGGCCGCCAACTCAGCCTCTTCGATCGTGAACGCAACTTCCCCGCGCGGCACAGGGACGTTGTACTTGGCCAGCATGGCCTTTGCCTGATACTCGTGAATTTTCATGGAGAATCTGCTGTGCCAGGCTGTGACAGGCAGCCTGAAAACACACTATATCATGCCGCTCCTGCCATACTCCCTACCGCTGCGCGACCCCGAGCCCTTCTCCGCGCCCCCGCCTCGAGAACTCCCTTTCAGGCCACGCGTGCTGGCCATCGGCGCGCCGGATCAGCGGTCTGGCGGCCAACTGGAGCGGGAATTCTTCAAGCGGTTCACGGTTTCGGCGTGCAGCACTCCGCCTTTGTCTATCGCCCCTTCTGCCGATACCGGCGTCCCCTCGTAGAGAATGGCGCGCCGGTCGGCCTGGATCGCATTCGTGGCGTCCACCCGTACCACTTTGCCGGACCGGGTCTCGATCTCGAACTTCGACCCGCTGATCTTGTGTGCGATGCCACACACCAGGTGTGAGGCATCCGCCGGCTGAGCCAGCGCCCGCGAGTCCGCGAACCACGCGCAAGCGAGCGCAACCACGATCATCGGCGCTGGGATTCTGAACCGTTGCATGGGAGCCTTCCTTTTCAATGAAGCCCAAAAATCCTGAGCTGTTTGTGGCTCGCCACTAGAACGCGGCCGTTCGCCACCACCGGTACGATGTTGGCGTTGCCCTGATTTTGGAGCGTGAGCCAGGTGCCTGCTTGTGCGTGGAAGAGTTGCGGCAGGGTGCCGCCCGAAGCCTTACCTTTGAAGGCCGTGAGGTACACCGGCCCCGGGGTCGGAGGAGTCGTGAACGTGTCCTGCCGCGAAACGGCCCAGATGATGGGCTCCGACGAACTTCCCGTTCCGTTCGACGAGATGCTGGTGAAGAATCCCGGGTCCTGATTGCCGCCGACTCCGCCTGACGTGGCCTCCTGGGTCAAAGCCAACGGCGACGCTTGGACCTTCCAGAGGGTCACGCTGTTGCCGCCACTGGCAACCACGTGCACGGTTCCGTCCGAAAAGTACGACTGGCCGCACCAACAGCCACCGATATCGACCGGTGTTCCGCCGATGCCCGAGACCGTCTTGCCGCCCAGGTTGGCCAGGTCCAGCACGTACATCTTTCCGTTCTTTCCCGCGGCTGCTCCCATGCTGGCTTTGTCCGAGGGCTGTTTGGGAACGAGCAGCACACCGCCCGATCCATAGTCGCAGTCCGTCTTCTCCAGATCCGACTGATCGACCGGCCGGTTAGGGGCCGAATCGACGCACGACGGGCTGGCCACCAGCGGACCGGATGGCGTGAACAAGCTCAACACCTTGGTCAGGTCGGCCGATTCCTTGACCACGCTCTCCTGGATGTTGGTCACGCCGTCATAAGTGGTGCCGCTGTAATCGGAGTTTCCGGTAACGAAATACAGGTGGCCGGCATCGTCGGCGGCAATTCCATAGCCCGACATCCATACCGAAGAGAGGAACATATTGTTGGGCTCGGTCACCTGGGTATCGTTCATCTGATTCGCCGCCAGCGGCGCTAACGTGGCTGCATTCCAGCCCAGAACCCAGCCACGCGAATGGCCGCCACCCCAGTCGCAGAAGCTTCCGAATCCGGCATAGATGTTGCCGTTCGCCTCCACCAGCGCCGCGCGTTGCCGCTGGTACTTGGCATCGAAGGCGAAATGCGTTGTGCCATCCTTCAAAATGTGGCTGGCCGACACCACCACGCTGGGTATCTTTTCCGCCAGGCTGCCCGGGTCCAGCGCCCGCAGGCGGTAGACCGGCGTGCCGGATTCCAGCGTGTAGGTGACCACATACATGGTCATGGTTTTGGCGTCGATGACCGGTGTTCCGTTGATCCCTACGTTCGGTCCGTTGTTGGTGCATCCCAGAGGCGCCGGGACCGGCGGCCCAAAGTTCTTGGAGTGCAGGATCGTGCCCGCCACGTTGTCGATCATGTAGATGGTGTTGTTCTCCGTGGCGACGTAGGCGACATTGCGGACGCCGCGGCTCGATCCCACCGTCACATTGACGATCGGCACAATCAGGGGCTGAGCGTCCACCTGATCGTCGAGGGGGATGTTGAAGAGTTCGCCGAATGACGAACTGCCGACCCTGGCGTACGTCAGCGAGGCTTCGTTCTGGTCCCAACCGCTCCGGTAGTTGTCGTAATGGTACGTCGGCACCGTGACCAGTAACGGTCCGCCGCATCCCGCGAGCAGCGCCATGGCGGCAAGAACCCCGGGCAGCGCCGCGTACTTGATGACCTTAAGCATGAAACCTCCTGGTGGCCGGCCGCGACCAGTAGAAAGTATACATCGGAGATCTCGGGATCGCACACCATTGCGCCATGCGAAACCTCGAACCGGCCGCGGTTCCCACCTCTCGGCGTTCTCAGCTACCTCCGTGGCCGACCTCGATGGTGAGTGGCGTCCAGTGAATCGCCGGGTGGTAGGTAATCGACTGCGAAATGGCCTTCGCGCCGGCAATCTAACGCCTATGCGCAGAAGGGAAGAGGCGGAAAAGGAACACACAACCGAGGGGTACACGTGGCTCGGGTGCTCGATTGGCGAGGCTTGCCGCAACGCAGGCGCACGCTCAAGAATCCGCTACTTCTATGCACCTGAGTTGTGGATCTACCTTTGACCAAATCATGGCGAACTCATGGCCGGCCCGCATCAGGTCGGCGGCGTAAGCCTGATGGCGTCCCAGAGCGCGATGAATGGCTGCGGAACGAACGGGAGAGACATAGCCGGCAGTAGTCGAGCACATCTCATCAAGCATCGCTTCGGCTTCGGATCTGAGACCCGCTCGCGCCATCGCGTAAGCCAGAGCGCTGCGAGCCATGGGGATTGGCACCGCCGAACACAAGCGCAGAAGGCAATCAATTGCAGGCTCTAGCTAGATCCCCCAATTCCGTCAAAATTCGACCGCGATGGTAGAGCACTACGGGAATGGAGCTTTCGGCGCCAAATCTGTCCTGCAGATGATCGCGAGCCGCTTGGTAGCGGTGCGCGTGGTACAGCGCCCAGCTCACATGTGCTTCGCACAATATGGTAAAGGGCGCATCGGGACCGGCTTTTCCGGCCATCGCTGCTGCCGTTCGCATGTGCTCAACGGATTCAGTGTGGCGGCCCAGCGCCGAAAGTATGCCCGCGTGCCCAAAATGCGCAGCCGGATCCTTCGGATTCCTTTTCACGGTGCGTTGAGAGATCGCTTCGGAACGCGTCACGTCTGCTCTCATGTATGCCAGTTCGGCCTCAATCAGTTCGACCGCGGGTGCAACCCTTCCCAGAGATCGCGCTTGTGCGATGGCCATTCGCGTTCGAGGCCACGCTTCGCTTGGCGGCAGCATCTCCATACCGCCAGCAGTGAAGTAGTAGGCCGCCAGGCCCTGATACGCTTCGCTCGTCTCGGGAGAACCCACGATTGCGCTCCAGTAGCACTGATATGCCTCTTCCAGAGCCTGTGGCGTTCGTAGGGCCAGCAACTCATGACCCCGCGCACAGGAATCCAATGCTTCGCAGGGCTGGGCATCCTTGGTGAACGAAATATCAGGAACGTATGACCCCTTGCCCAAAAGGATTCTGACCCGCTCGCCCGAACCGGCGCCGCAGTGGTACGCCTCGAGCCGGGTCCTGAGCTTGAGAGCTTCTACGCGGACAGTCGCATCCAGCCGCGGATCGAACTCCGGATGTCTACCGTAGACCTCGGTAGCAATCGTATACTCCTTCAGTTGACTGCTGCGACCGGCAAGCGTTTCCTCTACGATGAACCGCAGAAAAGCTTTCAACCTGGGAGCCCGCGCGAAGGCAGGCGTTGCAAGCAGCCGGTCCAGATGCTCTTGAATCGCGGCATTGTCGGCCACAACCATTGCTCTACTCTAAACCATCTGACAACGGTTAACACTTGAGTGCCGTCCTGATCACCATTAAGCTCGATGCCATGGCAATCGTCGAACATCTACATCGGCCATTGCCCGGTGCAAACGGGTGAAGCCAGCCGTGGCCCTTCTCTGGATCGTCATGTGGACGCAGGGGGTAGCCGAGGCAGGGCGAACTTGCCGTGGCGTATGGCCGGGAGGGGGAGGCGGGCTCCAAGGAGTAATGTGATGCAAGTTGGGGTGTAAAGGAGGCTTTCGATGATGAAGAAGAATTGGCTGCGGGCTGGTCCCGCGGTCGCAATTTCAACCTTTGCCGCCATCGCACTGGCGGGAATGATGTTAGTCAGTTCCTCCGAGGTGCGTGCGCAGAATGATAACAACCAGGGGAACGAGGACGAATCCAAGATTCAGCAGGGCTTCGCGATTGCTCCCGTGCCGCTGAATCTTGTTGGAAAAGATCGCGCGCTGGTTGGACTGGGCAGTTATATCGTCAACGCGCAGGGGGATTGCAACGGGTGCCACGCCCTCGACCCCGCAGTCGAGTTTACGCCCACCGGAAATCCATATCTGCTTTCGCCACCCTTCAGCGGAAAGGTAACCACGGACCCGACGCACTACCTTGCAGGAGGCAGAGATTTCGGTCCATTCCCAGGCGGACCGGGTAGCATTCCTCATCTCTACACACGCAACCTGACGCCGGACAAGACAGGGCTGCCGGAGGGAGGCCACACGTTTCCGGAGTTCTTACAGATCATGAGGAACGGCACGGATTTCGATCACATTCACCCAAGCTGTACCAGTCCCGGTACGCCTGCGAACTGCCTGGCGTTTCCGTTCAACGGGGATCTTCTGCAGGTGATGCGATGGCCGATTTTTGCCAACATGACCAATCGCGATCTCCTTGCGGTCTACACATACTTGAGCGCGATTCCGTGCAATCCCGGACCTTCCGGACTTGACCCCAAGCTGTACCAGCAGAACGTTTGTCAGTGATGGATCCTACAAGTACGCGGATAAGGTACAATACTGTTCACTTAACGATAAGGTCGGCGCTGCCACAAGTCGTGGCTGATCATCAGCACTGGATGCGCGCCCTCCACGCGGTCTTCTTCCGGAACGAATGTGCGGCCCCGCTCCGCCCTCACGCCCAGGACATCGAATGCGTTGACCGTCACCAGCCTTCCACACAACCAATCATTCTCTTCGCAATCTCGCGAAAATCCGGAAAGGCCATATCGGAAGACCGGCGCTGCCGCCCTAGGATGGCAATACCTCCACCAGGTGCTGTGGTTCGCGCGCGCCGCGCAGAGTCTTGCCCGTGACCGCGCGTAGCCAGCATAAGACCGTGATGTTCAAGGCCATCCCGCCGGCCAGCATCAGTATCGAGGCCGCGCTCATGGCGGGCGTTCGCCGCATCATGCGCAGGCCGAAGCGAAGGTCGGCAGCCCACGTCCGGACCCATGTCCATCCCCACATCCAGCGAGTGGGTTCTTTGATCATGGCGATATCTCCGAATTCGCGTCGCCGTTGATCCCTACGTTCGGTCCGTTGTTGGTGCATCCGAGAGGCGCCGGGACCGGCGGCCCAAAGTTCTTGGAGTGCAGGATCGTGCCCGCCACGTGGTCGATCATGTGGATGACCTTAAGCGTGAACCCTCCTAGTGGCCGGCCCCGACCAGTAGAAAGTATACATCGCAGATCTCGGGATCGCACACAATTGCGCCTTGCGAAACGTCGAACCGGCCGCGGTTCCCACCTCTCTGAGGTAGGCGATCTCCGGTAAAACCGGCCGGAAACACCTCCCCGCTACCAGTTTTCGAGCACACCCGCCCCAAAATTCCGGATTCGTTGCACTGCCGATTCACGAAAATTTCCGAACCGGTAAGGAGTGGTCTGGCGGGGATGGAAGTGCGCGTAGACGTTCCGCACCGAGTCGCAGATTCGCTTCGTCCCTCGCATCACTGCTGATACCGAGGTCGGAACGCCTCCAGAACTGGGACCGGACATCAATTCCGACTGCACGGCGGTATGGAACATATTCATAAGGGCGTGGCCGGCCTCGTGAGGAAATGTGTACGGGAGATTGTCGCCCCCATCCATCACCGGTCCACTGGAAGAGCGGACGGCCATCATGGTCACAAACCGGCACTCGGGTGGGGGTTCGAAAACGGCGCCCACGTTGGCGCCAGTTCCGTCGTTCGCTAACTCCGGCGCGGGTGGAAATGATCGGCCACGATTGTTGAAATCTTGCCAGCGGCCGATCACGAAGCAGTCAAGCCGGTCCGGTGGGTCGTCGCCAGATTCAAAATTCCGGATGAGCTGACGTTCATCCATCGTTCCAGTGAGCTGATGGAGACCCGCGTCGCGAACTCTATTGAGGTTCACGATTGCCATTTGGAGAGTTGCACCCGAATCGGTGTTCCGGACGTTGGTGATCGTGATTCGTCCGGCGCCCGTAGCATCTTTGATAATGATATCTGCCGACCGCCGGCCCGCGGCGAATCCCAACATGGGAGGATTTTCGAAGGACGTGGCGGTAAAGTCCGCGTCGCCGATGGCGAGTACCAGTTGATCGGCAACTTGTTTCGGCGTTAAGCGAACGCCGGGGTTCGGAGCACGCGGGATATTGAGGACCACATTTTTGTTAGTGACGACTCCCGATCGATTCACACTTAGATTGAAGCTCATCCGCGAAGGCGAAGTTCCCCCGGTGGTCCGCCCGGTCGCGCGGCTTCCCACGATATTCGAAACCGTCAGCATGTTCCGTTCCGGCGGGTTGAGGAGTCGGATTCCTGGCGGCACGATCTTCGGCGCGCAGTCCGCTTGGGCGTAAACCCTCCGGACCCATCGAAAAACCCGGCGTCGGACATTTGCTTCCGTGACGCCGTGAATCCCAGTTGCATCTCCCACGTTCTGACGAAAAATGCCGACGCACATCCGAATACGCCGCTTGTTACCCGCATCTCCCACATCGATGGTCTTGGTGACGCGGCACCGGACATTCGCGGGTCGCGGGCAGCGGTCGAGGATGTATGTCGCTCGCACGCTTTGGTCTAGAATCTCGACGATCTCTTCGTTCGCCTGATCGTCCGTAACCAGCAGTGTCTGTTGCGGGCGTGCGGCGTGATCGGCCTCGTCCGCCACCAATCTCAGGTAAGAGGATCGGAACCTTTGATCCGGCATCGGGGTCACCCGGCGCACGACCAGGTTCAGTCTTCGGCGTCCTGCCTCCGCCGGGCTCGACCAGTTCACGTCAGTGCCGATCGCCAGGTCGCTTACGTATACCGGGTGAAGCGCTTCCAGCGTTACGTTCAGTTGTGCCAGACCGGTCCGCGTATCTCGCACCTCAACCTTGAACGCGTCGGGATCCGCGTCCGATGCGGCATGAAACGCGGAACCGCCTGCAGGCCCAAACGGTTGCGTACCATGAGGACCCGCGCGGTCCGTGCGGTAGTTACTGATCTCGAGAAAAGGCGCGTCCGGATCGTCCGGGATAGCGGCACCTGGGCTGCCATGCACGAAGCGGATAGTGGCAAACGGCGCCGGCGCCAGGATGTACCGATGAGTGTTCTCGGACGGCGCCGAATCATGCTGCTCCGTGATGTCGGGTACGTAGACGCGCATACCTGAACCCAACTGGTCGCCCGCGATCGCACGGTTCGAGTCGTGAGCGCGAATGACCGTGCAGTCCAGAAAGCCACACGCTACCGCGATACTGCAAAACGAGTCTCCCTCGACCGCGGTCACCCATTCACCCATGTTGGACCGTCTCCGCGCTTTCGTGGTCCAACACATCCCACTGGCGCGCTGCCGAACGCTCGAGGAACCGCCGCTCCGTGTCGCTGATGGTTCCACCCAGGAACCGGATCGCACGTAATATCCGGGTCCTGTAAGGAGCGCGTTCTTCTGCCGGAAGCTTCGCCCCGTCGACCTCCGCCAGCACGGACCTCAAAGCGGACGTGACCGCCTGGCTCTCGCCGGCTCGAGAAACGCGACGCAACCATCGCGCCGACCACCATGTGAGTTCCAGGCTCTCGACCTCGTCCCAACCGGCATACACGCTGGCCAGACGCTTCATTCTCTCCGCTGCATCCGGAGCCGCCAGTATCTCGCGTTCTAACCGCGCTTCATCCAGGACTCGAGGGAGATTGTTGTTCAATTCCTGATCGACGCGTTCGTATTCGTCGCTTCCCTTCTGCAAACCCCGCAGCCGCCCGGTCAGCCGTTCCTCCAAGGGCTGAGGATTCCCGTAAGGTCCGAAGCACTCCAGAGCCTCCACAAGAACATTGAATCGCTCGAGGGCGAGCGGATGGTGTACGAGATACGCCCAGTATTCCGAAGCTTGCCGCGTCTGCTCAATATTCCCAACGGTGGCAACCAACGCCACCACGCCGAGAGACTGGTCGTAACTTCTCTCACCTTTTTCGCTATGATCGAACAGGCGTTGAAAGTGTGTGGCCAGGGATTGTAGATCATACCAGTCCGCCGCGCGGCGCGACCGCTCAAACGCCGACGGGGGCGCACGCCGATCGACTCGCGTCCGGATGAATTGATCGACGATTTGAGGATCAAGATCCCGTGGCACGGTTGGGCGGCCATATTGCCCGCCGAAGATGTAATCATTCAGTTCGGTCCTGGCCTGTTGTTCGCTCACCTGAATCGGTGGTGACATCGCTGCTGTCTCCTCCTCCCGCACCTGCGGCTGCTTGTCCACCTTTGTCAAAGTTCCGCTGGTTGTTCCTCCGGGCGCGGTCCCCTTCGATCCTGGCGCCCCGCAGAACACACCCGCGAGTGACGCCGCCAGCAGGCATCCGCGCAAGAGCCGCTCACGAAGAGGCCTCAAGGTTTTTGCCCCCCGTCGCGCCGCCAGACGGTCTTGTCTCGATTTGGGAACGTTACTTTGCAGTTACCCGGGTCGATATGGTTAACGCGGGCGCGGCCTTTTTCATCGAGGGTTCCGTCCGCTACGGTCGTTCCGTCGGCTAATGTAATGCGGTAAGGCTCGCCCGGTATTGGATTGCCGTCCTCTCCCACCAACTCAATCGCGATCCACGAGGTCTTCTCGCGGTTCTCCTCTGCGTTCGGATCATGGGTGGGCGCGTCGGTCGCCGCCGACGGGTTGGGGCGCGTCGCGAGCGTCGGCGGAGCAGTAGAACTCGATCCTCCTCCTCCCGGCCTTGACATCGAACCGGTAACCGCTTTGTCCGCCTCGGCGGGATCTGTAGGGCTGAGCGGGGGAACGAGACTGCCGGCCGACCCACTGAGCGCCGAACCCCCACTGTTGATGAGAACCGTTAGTCCTTTAACCGTGACGCCCGAGGCATCGATCGTGATGAAGTTGCCCCCAACTTTGAGGGTAATTCCGGTGGAGGCCTCGATCACGGTCTGTAAACTCTTAACGTAATGATTCTTAGCTACCTTGGTGCTCTGGTTCGAGTTGAATTCTTCCGCTACATCGCCTGACACACTGACCGAATGTGAGCCCGCAATCTTAACTGCGGCCTTGCCCGCGACGTCCAGATGGCGGTCACGCGCAATTTTTTCGATCGTGTCCCTGCCGGATTTGATATGGGTGTCGCGAGTGACGCTCTCCAGCTTGTCCCGGCCAACCATGAGGTGCCGGTCCTGGCCGATAAACTCCCTCCGGTCCTGTTCGATGCGCACATCCAGGTCCTTCTGGCCGTGAATAAAGATCTGCTCGGCGCTCTTCTTGTCTTCGAACCGCAGTTCGTTGAATCCGCCGCCGCCTTTGGAGGAAAGGCTCTTGATGGTGCTCTTGGTTTTCTCGTCCGGAAGCTTGTACGGCGGCATGTGGTTTGCGTTGTAGACCCCGCCGGTGATGATCGGCCGATCCGGATCGCCCTCCAGGAAATCGACAATCACCTCCTGGCCGATGCGGGGCGTGAAGATGGCGCCCCAGTTCTTGCCTGCCCAGGAAGTCGCCACCCGCAACCAGCAGGAGCTGTTGGCATCGCTCTTTCCCTCGCGGTCCCACGGAAACTGTACCTTCACGCGGCCGTACTTATCGGTGAAAATCTCCTCGTCCGGCGGACCCACGACCACGGCGGTCTGCACACCTTGGACTTTCGGCACCGGCGTCATTCGCATCGGCCGGAAGGGCAGCGCCACGGGAATGCAACTGAACTGGTTCTCGTACTGAAACCCTTTCTTGGCGCTGTCGACTTTGATCGCTTGCTCTCCTTCGTGCTCCACGCGCGTCAGCACGTACTTGCCGTCGTCGGAGAAATGTCCCGCCAGATCGAAGGTATGGCCCGCGGTGAAACCCGCGTGCCCGGCGCGCCCGTGGATCACCAGGCTGGGAAGCGCTTCCTGCTGCATCCGGATCGCCACGGTCCGTTCATTGTCGGTAAAAATCTTCACGAGTTCGCCGGGTTGCTCGCCGCCCCCCCTATCGATTTCGTCGAACCGGTACGCGTACTCGCCGGGGTAATCGTAAATCTCCAGCTTCGAGTTTCCTCCCGCGGTCAGTTTATGCTTGGTCCTGCCGACCGTAACCGTCTCCAGAATGGTCTTCTCGGCTTCCAGGTGTTTGCCCGGCATCTCGAATGTCGAGTCCCAGGCCACGTATTTGCCGGACCGGATCTCCTGCACTTTATTCCAGCCGAATACCCGCTCCGTGTCTAGCGTATGACCGCTCATCTCTTCATAGACGACCTTGGGGTGATAGGGAATTTCGACGTGAGACTGCGGCGTATTGGCCAGCACCAGCTTGTGGCCGTCGTTCGAGTGCTTGAAGTAATAATAAATGCCTTCTTCTTCCATCAGGCGGCTGACGAAAGCGAAGTCGGTCTCGCGATACTGAACGCAGTACTCGCGTGGTTCGAACGTGCCCTGGATTTCATAGGCCACATTCATACCTGCCAGCACCTGCTGCAGGATTTGGGGTACGCTCAGATGCTGGAATATGCGGCTCTGCGCGGTCCGGCTCAACAGCCACAACTGCGGCACCACCTGCAAGCCGTAATGCATGAATTCTTCTTGATCGCGCTCACCCTGTGTCACCCTGGAGACGATGCCGTTGAAATAACGCGGCCGGGACGAGATGGCAATCTCCACCGTCGCTTTCTGGCCCAGCAAATGCTCGAAGGCGATCGGCTTGTTCCTGTCCTCCCACAGTGTCTCCAGGCAATATTCGAACAGTTCGGACAGACCTTCGTGGCCGCTGAACCGGGTCAGAATCAGCGCATCTTCGCCGAGAGCCGTCGTGAGCTTCATCGGCCGGTTCTTGTGTACTGTCATGAAACGCCTCGGAAATGGGTCAGGTCACCGCCCACTGGGTCCGAACGAATGCGCTAACCCCTCCGATACTCGCAGGATTGGGGGCCATGTTCCGCTTTTCGGACCTCCGTATCCAGTATAAGTCTTCTTCGAAGGCGGACCTGTACGGATGCACCCAAACCCAGGAATGCGCCGCCCGGTTGCGCCGGTTCGGCGCAGTGGAGGGGGTTCATCTTGACGGGTGTGCCAATAACTGGTTTGCCATTGCACCGCGGCGCACCGCGATCTCGCACTCAATCGGTCCGATTTGCCTGTACTAATAATCTCATTTGGCCAAAGCCTGCTTGGTGATGGGATAAATCCCGTGCACGTCCCGAAAGAAATGGACGATGTGTTCCGGCCGCGTGAGCAGCGGCAATAGCCCTGGATGACGATACGGTCGAAACAGTGGTATACCAAAGCCAGAAGGCTGCCGAACAGCTTGCAGAAGGTTTCCATCGGTCCTCTCCTGGTGCTGGTATGGACACCACGATCATCGGACAGAGGGCCGCTGGAAATCCAGGGGTCAGTGCGGGTGAAGGATTTCCACGAACGGAAAGTTTGGCAGAAGGCGCATCAGTTGACGCTGGCTGTCTATCAGACTACGGCCGCTTTTCCCGCGGGAAGAACTCTACGGGTTGACCAGCCAACTGCGGCGATGTAGTGCCTCGATACCGGCCAATCTCGCCGAGGGCTGCGGACGAAATGGCGACGCGGAGTTCGCCCGTTTCTGCTACATCGCCATGGGATCGGCGAGCGAATTGGAGTATCACCTGCTCCTGGCCAAAGATCTCAAGCTCATCAAGCCCAAGGATCACGTGGAGTTGTCGCAGCGTGCGACCGAGTTGAAACGCATGCTGACCGCGCTTCTTCACAAGCTGAAGGCTGACCGCTGATCGCTGAGAGCTCCCGTCCCGAAGATTTCAAGTATCCTTCGCTATGAATCACTAGTTCAGGACAAATGCGTACAATTGATCGCCGCCGGTAGCGAGCAGGTACTGCTTGCCGTCGAGCATGTAGGTCTCAGGTGCGTTGCCGGTCGCGCCGATCCTGGAATGCCACAGCGGCTTGCCCGTCTTGGCTTCGTAGGCGACCAGATTCTGGCCGTCGCCGCTGAACAGCAGGCCGCTGGCGGTGGTGAGGAGTCCGGCGCTTCCCTCATTCTCGTGGCGCCATACCACTTCGCCGGTGCGGTAATCGATGGCATCGATGAAGGAACCGTAATTGACGCCTCCGCCGCCCATGGTGCCGCCCAACCCCATCGAGCCGCGCGGGTCGGGGTCAATCAGATAGCTGAGGCGCAGGGAATTGCGCTCGGGCACATAGAAGAGTCCGGTTTGCGGAGAGAAGGACGGTGGCGGATAGTTCGTGACGTCGCCGTTGACCAGTGAGCCCGGAATCGTCGCGTCCTTGGCGGGGTTCCGGACCGGCCGTCCCTTTTCGTCCAGACCCTTGGCCCAGTTGTTATACAGGCCGAACTTACCGGTGATGAGGTGTTCGCCCGTCACGCGGTCCAGCACGAAGAAGTAGCCGTTGCGTTCGCCGGTCATGACGATCTTGCGCAGGCGGCCGTTGAACGGCATGTCGGCGAGAACGGGTGTCTGGGTCGAATCCCAGTCGTGCGTGTCGTGCGGCGACGTTTGGTAGTACCACGCCATTTTGCCGGTGTCGACGTTGACGGCGACCAACGAGCACGTGTAAAGGTTATCGCCTTCGCCCCGGCCGGTGGTGTAGGCCGGCGTCGGGTTTCCGGTGCCGAACATGTAGAGGTGGGTTTCGGGATCGTAGGCTCCGGGGATCCACGGCTGGGCTCCGCCGTGGCGGGCCGCGTCCAGGCTGGCCCACGTCTTGACGGCCGGGTCGTCGGCGGTCATCGGAACCGTATAGAAGATCCACTGACGCTCGCCCGTTTCGGGGTCGAACGACTGCAAAAAGCCGGGAGCGTCCATATCGTTGCCCGTTCCGGCCAGCACGTGGCCTCCGATGACGATCGGCGCTGTCGAGGAGAAATACTGCTGGTCGAAGCTCGAGATCTCCTTCTTCCATTTCTCCTTGCCCGTCTTGGCGTCGAGGCAGATCAGGTAATTGTCGTGGACCTCGAGGTAGAGGTTGTTGTGCCACATGCCCATGCCGCGGTTGCCGGTGTGAGTGCCGCCGCGGGTTTTCCAATAGTAATGCCAGAGAATCGTGCCGTCGCGGGCATCCACTGCCCAGGCGTTATCGGGCGAGGACATGTAGATGACGCCATCGACCATCAGGATGCCGCCGCCGAGTCGGGCGCCGCCGCAGGTATTGAGATCGCCCTTGCCGAGGCCGCCGACGATCACTGGAGCCGCGACTTCGCCGCCGAAACGGCCGCCGCCAAATCCGCCGCCCCCACCCGCGTTGCTGGCGCCGGTTTCGCCGCAACCGGTGCTGAATCGAGTTACCCAGGCGAGGCCCAGGTTTTTCAGCGTGGCAGGGTTGATGTTGGCGAGCGAGCTGTAGCGCTTCCCCGAGTAGTCGCCCGAGTATGTTGGCCATTGGGACTCGAGCGGCTTCAGGATTTCCGTGGGATCGAGCGGCGCCTGTGCGAACGCTGGAGCGGGCGCAAGCAGAGAGGAAATTACGATGATGAGCCGTTTCATAAGAGCACCTCGGGCTGATTCACTTCACGGTCGCAAGATACGCCGTGACGTTGTGCATGTCTTTGTCGTCCAGGGTGGGGACGAGTTTCTTGTGTGCTGCGTTTGGATCGTGGATCTCGACCTTCGGCATGTCGCCGTCTCGCGCAATCGACCGGCGGGTGCCGTCGGGAAGCCGGAGGGTCACCATGAAATCGTCCTTACGGATCAGCACGCCCTCTAATTTCTGCCCGCCGGAAAGCGTGACCGTGACGGTGCTCGGCTTGCCGCCTTGCCCTCCCGCGCCTCCTCCGCGGCCACCGCCGCCTCCTCCGGAAACCCAGGTATTTTGGAGCATTCGCGCGTCTTCGAACTTGGAGGCGATGCCTTTCAGGTCGCCAGTGACCGAGTGGCAGCTTGCGCATTTCGCCTGAAAGTACGCCTGTCCCGCTGCGGCGTTGCCCACCAGCACATTCAAGGTGGAGGGATCGATGGCCCCCGGCGGCCGCGCCTGGGACCCGACCTTGGCGAGCACGCTGTGGATGAACTCGGCCACGGCCGTGATATCGGCATCCGCCAGATTGAAGCCCGGCATGCCCTTGTCCTGGCGGGCGCCGCGGATGATGGGCGCGACGGTTTCGCCGTGCTGATCGCTGAGCGCGGAAAGCGAACGGAGCAGGCTAGGGCCGCCCTGATCTCCGCCGCGAAGGTCGGCGCCATGGCAGGCTGTGCAGTTGACGCTGTAGACGGCCTTTCCGCGTGCGATCACCTCGGGCGATGCCAACGGACGCGTCTGTTGCGGAAAATTCGGCCCGCGGCGGCCGCCCCCCGGCGCTCCGCCGCGACCTCCGCCGCCTCGACCGCCGGGCGCCGCTACTTCCGGATCCTGCGCCCACAGGGCGCCCCCCGCGACTGCAATCGCAGACACAAACCCTATAGCCAGCAGCTTCTTCATCCCAGATCTCTCCTCCCAAGCCCCTCAACGGCCGCGGGCCGCCTCTGCTATCCCAATACGTCTTTACAGTACTGAACGCACTTCTTCACCTCGGTCACCACATCGGATCCCTCCGGCGTATTGTACTCGTACTCGATGCTGCCCGGGAACTTGTATTTGTTCTTCTTCATCGTGAGCAGCACTTCCTTGAGCGGAGTTTCGCCCTGTCCCCACGGCATATTCGGACCGCCGCCGCCCGGTCCCGGATTGTCGCCCGCACTCTTCGGCCCCTTGCGATCCTTGAGGTGAAGACTGGCGATCCGATCATGATACTTCACCATCACGGGCACGGGCGATTGGCCGTTGACGCCATAGAAATGGCCGACGTCGAAGTTGATCGCCGTAAACGGCGATGCGGCCAGAGCTCGTTCAAAGCCGGACTCGCCGCCCTGCCCGTGGGTATGGAACGCGATCCGCAGCTTGCGCTTTTGGGCGTACTCGCCGACGCGATGAAGCAGTTCGTCATCGGTGGGCAGTTCCATGGTGATGTGGTTGGCGCCGAGCGTTTCGGCGACGTTCCAGATGTAATCATATTCCTGGTCGGACATGCTCAGGGTCGGAGGCAGTTTGAAAGCATAGATACTGACTCCTGCATCGTTGTACATTTTGCGGAAGGCTTTGTACTTGCCCATCGGCACGGACAGGCGAAAGGCCTTCATTTCCGCCTGATCCTTCTCCATCGCGGCCCGCTGCTCCGGCGTCATCTCCCGCCGTCCGCCACCCGGACCGCGGCCGCGTCCCTGGGCGCCGGGAGCGCCGCCCGCGCCGCCAGGTCCTCCCCGGCCACCCTGCGCCGGCGCGCCGGCATAGCTTTCGGCCACGTTGCTCATTAATTCGATGGCGCTGATGCCGCAATCCAGGCAATACTGCAGGACCTGCCCGGCACTGCCCGGCAGTGCGCGAAAGCTGTAGGTAATGGTCCCGATCTGCACTCCTCCGAATACGGAATCAGGCTTCGCCGCCATCAGCCTGGACGCGGTGCCCGCCGCCAGCGCGATCTTCCCTATATCTCGTCTCGTATAACGCATGAAGTCCCTCCAGCCACCAGGTTCCAGATGTGCATGAGGGAATGCTAACAAATTCCGGGCGTCGAAACGGCCCTTGCAAAACCCCCTTACAAAACCCCTTGACACCGGCGAAGCTCAGTGCTATTTTTTTAGCATGATGCTAAAAATCCAGCAGGAGCTGGCGCAATGAGCGCTCCGGCCGGCCTGAGCCGGCGGGAACGTCAGATCATGGACATCCTCTACCAGCGAGGCAAGGCGTCTGCCTCCGAGGTAAAGGAATTCATGGATAGCGCGCCCAGCTATTCGGCGGTGCGCGCCATGCTGCGCGTGCTCGAAGAGAAGGGCCACGTCAAGCACGAAGCCGAGGGCCTCAAGTATGTCTACGTGCCGACGGTAGGACGCGAGAAGGCCAAACGATCGGCCGTCAAGCATGTGCTGGACACGTTCTTCAACGGGTCGCCCGAACAGATTGTGGCGGCGCTGCTGGATGTCTCCTCGACGCGGTTAACTCGCCCCGAGTTGGACCGGATGGCGGAAATGATCGAGAAAGCGAAAAGGGAGGAAAAGTAAATGGCGAACCTGGGTGGGTTGGCAATGCCGATTCTGGTAAGCGCAGCGCTCAAGAGCACCTTCGTGCTAGGCGCGGCATGGTTGATCGCACTGGCGCTCGGCAGGCGTTCGGCGGCCGCGCGTCATCTGGTCTGGACAGCGGCGGCAGCGGCGCTGCTGGCGCTGCCTCTGCTGTCGGTCGCGCTGCCGTCTTTGCGTCTCGGTCCGGGCGGCGGCCTGCTGCCGGCCAACCTGGGGCTGGTGTTTCAGGTCACCGGCACCGCGCGCGAGGGTGCGGCGCCGCAGGCGCCGGCCTCGCCTGGGACCACGGCGCACGGCGCGTCCCGGCCGGCATCGCCGGTCGATTGGAAAGGGTGGCTGCTGTTGATCTGGGCGGCCGGTGTAGCTCTCTCGATGACACAAATGCTCACGGCCTGCGCCGCCCTGCGTCGGGTGCGTGGCCGCGCCGTTCCGTCGCCCGACCGCCAACGCACCAGGGCGCTGGCCGAAGCGCTCGGCATCCGGCATGAAGTCGAGGTGCTGGAGACCGCCCCCGGCGGCATGCCGATGGCCTTCGGGCTTCTGCGGCCCGCCATCTTCATGCCGAGCGATGCCGAAGCCTGGGGTGAAGATCGACGCCAAATGGTATTGCTGCACGAACTGGCGCACGTGCGCCGCGGCGATGTGGCCACGCACCTGATGGCGCGCCTCGCTCTCAGCCTCTACTGGTGGAATCCGCTGGCCTGGGCGGCGTGGCGGGAGTTTCTAAAGGAGCGCGAGCGCGCGGCGGACGACCTGGTGCTGACCTCCGGCGCCGCCGCCACCGAATATGCCGGCCATCTGCTGGAGGTGGTGCGCACCATGCAATCGGCGCAGCCGGTGGCATGGGCCGCGGTCTGCATGGCGCGGCCCTCCCAACTGGAAGGCCGCCTGATGGCGATCCTCGACGGCCGGCGCAATCGCCAGCAAACGGGTCGCCTGGCGGCGGGAGTGGCCGCCGTGCTGGCGATCGCCGTCGTGTTGCCGCTGGCCGCGCTGCAATCTCAGGATGAGCCGGCGGTTTCGCCGGAAGTCGAAAACACCATCCGCGCGGCCATCAGCCAAAAGAACCACGAGATGCTGGAGCAGGCCGCCGCGGCCTTCGAAAAGATCCGCAAGTACGACGAGGCTCAGAAACTGCGCGAAGCCGCGCTGGCGATCCGCGAGCAGGTTTCCGGCCCGCGGAGCGTGGATTACGCCGTAGGCCTCACGAACCTGGGTGACCTGGCCCGCAAGCGTGGCAAGATCGCCGATGCCGAAGCCGATTACAGCAAGGCCGTGGCCGCCGTTGGCGACCGCGCCGAGACGGCTTCGGCCCTGACGTACCTGAGCATGGGAGCTTACCGGGTGCGCGATTTCGACAAAGCCATGGAATACGCCGAGCGGGCCCGCAACGTGGCCAAATCCGGCGGCGAACTCGGCAAGGTCATGACTTGGATGGGGCAGATCCGCGAGAAGCAGGAAGGCGGCGCGGCCGACGCCGAAGCTCTGTACACCGGAGCGCTGTCGCAGGAAGCGCCGAATTCCGCCGAGGCGGCGCTGACCCAGGAGATCTACGCCCGATTCCTGCGCGGCCAGCAGCGCACCGGCGAAGCCGAAGTCATGGAGACGCGCGCCGCCGCCACCAGGAAAGCGCTCGTCGGCTCGGCGACAGCCCGCTTCATGATTGGGCAGGGCCAGACGTATCGTGTGGGGAACGGAGTCACAGCACCGAAGCTCCTCTCCAAGGTGGAGCCGGCGTACTCTGACGAGGCACGAGCCGAAAAGATCGCCGGCACCGTGCTGCTTCAGATCGTGATCGAACCCGATGGCACGGCAAGCAACATCCAGCTCATCAAGAGCATGGGCTTCGGGCTCGACGAGAAGGCCGTGGAGGCCATCAACCAGTGGCGGTTCCAGCCAGGAACGAAAGATGGCGTGCCCGTGCCCGTGCAGGCGCAGATCGAGGTTAACTTCAAGTTGATGTAAGCGCGGCGACGCAGCTGGCGGTTAGCGATCTCACTCGTCCGCCACCTTGATCACCAGCTTGCCGAAGTTATCGCCGCGGAACAGCTTTTGCAGCGTATCCGGGAAAGTCTCCAACCCTTCGACGATATCTTCACGCGCTTTCAGCTTACCGTTGAGCGTCCAGCCGGCCAGCGCCTGCATGCCTTCGGGGTAGCGCGCCGCGTAGTCGAAGACGACGAATCCCTCCATCAGGGCATGATTGATCAGCAGCGACAGGTAGTTGCGGGGACCCTGAATGGATTCGCGGGCGTTGTATTGCGAGATCGCCCCGCAAATGATGACGCGCGCGCGGCGTGCCAGCGCGGATAGCACGATGTCCAGAATGTCGCCGCCTACGTTGTCGAAATAGATGTCGATGCCTTTGGGGCAATGTTGCGCGAGCGCGGCACGCACATCCTCGTTCTTATAGTCGATGGACGCGTCGAATCCAAGTTCCTCCACGATGTAGCGGCACTTATCGGGGCCGCCCGCGATGCCGATGGCGCGGCACCCTTTGATCCTGGCGATTTGTCCGACGACTCCGCCGACCGCGCCTGCCGCGGCCGAGACCACCACCGTCTCGCCCTCCTTCGGTTGGCCGATATCGAGCAATCCGAAGTAGGCGGTCAGGCCCGGCATGCCGAGCGCGCCCAGATAGCGCGGGAGCGGTGCGAGGCGCGAATCTACCTTGGTCAGGCCCTTCGCGTTGGCAATAGCGTAGTCCTGCACACCGGTCATTCCGACCACGGTGTCACCCACCGCCAGACTGGAGTCTTTGGAGACCACGACGCGGCCGATGCCGCCGGCCCGCATGACTTCACCCAGGCCGACCGGCGCAATGTAGGACCGGCCTTCGTTCATCCAGCCGCGCATGGCCGGGTCCAGCGACAGGTACAGCACCCTGACCAGCGCTTCGCCCGGGCCAGGTTCAGCGGCCGGCGTGGTGACGAATTCGAAATCGCCCCGCTTGACCATGCCAACCGGGCGGGACGTCAACTTGAATTGGCGGTTTTGAATTGTGCTCATGTCGAGTTCATATTCGCACACCGTAAGGCAAGCGTCATTTCCGGAAATGCATTTCCCGCTCCCAAAAAGACCGTTATTGAAAACAAATGGCTTAATGCTCTGGGAATCCAGTTTTCCGGAAATGCATTTCCCGCTGGCCTGGCCGGCGGCCCTTCACCCAATCAGCTTTTCCAGGTAGGCTTTTGCCGCCAGGATGTCCGCCGTCTGCTTCTCACCGCGGATTTCGCGTTCGATGGTGAGTGGGTTGTGGTATCCGATCTTCTTGAGCTTTTGGATCAGTACCGGGAAATTGACCTTGCCTTGACCGATCGGCACCTCGGCGCCGAGATGGTCGGGGTCGGTGGGATACAGCCCGTCCTTGGCGTGAACGCCTTGGATGTAGGGGCCCAGAATGTCCACCGCGTCCAGCGGATTGGCCTTGCCGTACAGAATCAAGTTGGCGGCGTCGAAGTTCACGCCGACGTTATCCAGCCCGACGTCGCGGATCGCACGCATCAGGGTGATGGGGGTCTCCTGCCCCGTCTCGCAGCGGAAGCTCTGACCGTTGCCCTTGCAATAAGCCGCTACCGTGCGGATCGCCTCCACCGTCTCGGTGTAGAGCGGCTCGTTGGGGTTCTCGGGAATGAACCCGCAATGGCTCTGCACGGCGGGGATTCCCACCTTCTTGGAGAAGTCGGATACCTCTTTCATGCGCGCGATGCGGGCGGCCCTGACGTCGCGCGGCACCAGACCGATGGTCAGAGGACCCTCGCGAAATGTGTAAACTTCCTTGCCGGGGCCGCCGGAAACGGCGGATGTGACCTCGACCTGGTACTTGTCCAGGGCCTGCCGGAGCTTGGCGGCGAGGGCCTCATCGTTCCCGTGAATGCCGAGCTGGCACGTAGGAAAGCCCAGGTCGTGTACCCGCTTGATGTCGGCTTCGGGGTCCGCGGAAAGGCCGAGGATGATACCCAGCCGCATCTTGGGGACGGGCTGCGCGGCAGGCTGCGGCCGGGCGGCGCGTAGAGCGGCGGTGGCCGTTGCAGCCTCTAGAAAGCGGCGGCGATGAATAGCCATGGCCGTCATTCTAACGCGGATGGTGCCAGAATGAAATTCAGATGCGGAGGATCTATGCATAACTCGCTGCGCACCGCGATCTGGCTGGTCGCCTCGGCCGCGATGGCGGCTCCGGCAGTCCACGTTTGGGAGAAACAGGACCTCACCTTTACGGCGCTGCGCAAGTTCGCGAACCCGTATACGGACGCCACGGTTTGGGTGGACCTGAACGGGCCGGACTTCAGCAAGCGGGTCTACGGCTTCTGGGACGGTGGCCAGACGTTTCGCGTGCGCGTGCTGGCCACGGCGCCGGGCACTTGGACGTGGCGCAGCGGGTCGAATCCGCCGGATGACGGACTGGCGGGCAAGAGCGGGTCGTTCGTGGCGGCGGCGTGGAGCGAAGATGAAAAACAGAAGAACCCGCTGCGGCGCGGGTTCCTGCGGGCGACGGCTAACCATCACGCTCTGGAACAGGCCGACGGCACGCCGTTTTTCGTGGTTGGGGATACCTGGTGGGCGGCCGGGACCAACCGCCTGAAGTGGTATGACGACGATCAGGAGCGGCCGCTGGGGCCGGCCGCCGGGTTCAAGGACTACGTGCGCTACCGCAAGACCGAGGGCTACAACTGGATCAACATGATCGCGGCCTTCCCGAACTGGATGACCGACGGGCAGCCCTGGCACGTGGTGATGAACGACGCGGAGAAGACCACGGTGCGCTCGGCGTGGGTGGAATTCGGCACGGGAGATTCGCCCAGGACCGGCAGCGCCAAGAACATGGACAACGAAGGCGGCCGGCCCTTCCAGTTCCCCGGCAAGGTGCCCGGCTACGAAAACATGTTCCCCGATGTGGACCGCGTCAACCCGGAGTATTTCCGCTACATCGACCGCAAGATCGATTACCTCAACGACCAGGGCTTCGTGGCGTTCATCGAGGTGTCGCGGCGCGACGCCAGCCTGGTCTGGAAAAAGTATTACGGGTGGCCGGACTCCTACGCGCGATTCATCGAATACGTCTGGTCGCGCTACCAGGCTAACCATACGGTGCTGAGCCCGATTCACCTGGACATCATCAGCGAGTCGGTGGGGCCAGAGGACTATTGGAAAGCCATCAAGCTGGTGATGGACACGTACGGGCCGCCGCCGTTCGGCACGCTGCTTTCGGCCAACGCCAATCCTTCGACGCTGGAGAACTGGGGCGAGGATTCGTGGGTGACGCTGCACCAGACCGGCAACATGCGGGAGCACAACAATTACTGGTACCTGACGGAGATCTTCCAGGCGCCGCATCCGCGGCCCGCCCTCAACGGCGAGCCGTACTACGCGGGCTACATGGATGCGCGCGGCCTGAGCGGCGGCTACCGGTACGGCGCCGAGGGCGGGACGGAGAAGGACGACCAGTTCGTGCGCTCCGCGATGTACGGCTGCTTCCTCTCAGGCGGATTGGCGGGCCACGTCTACGGCGCGGAAGGGATCTGGGGCACTGACATCGAGCCGGCGGCGCCGATCAAAATGTGGGACGCCTTCGGGTGGCGGTCAGGAAGCCAGATGCAGCACCTGCGCACGTTCGCGATGTCGATCGGCAAGCGCTACCAGGAACTCGTGCCGAATGCCGACCTGGTGTCGCCCAACAAGACGGCGCTGGTGCGCGGGTACGAGGATTGGGCGTATTGCGCGCGCACGCCTGACCAGGAGATCTTCCTGGCCTATTTCGAAAAGGGCTGTCCGCCGCGCAGCCAGATTCGCGGGGCCAAGCCGCTGGGGACTTACCAAGCGCAGTGGTTTGATCCGCGCACCGGGACGTGGGCCGATGCGGGGAACGGGACGGTGCAGGCAAGCATCATCGGGATCGTCACGCTGCCGAACTTCCCCGCGGATGCCGATTGGGGACTGCGGTTGACGCATGCCGGAGGGGGAAAGTGAGATGCAGGATGGCGGCAGCATCGCGGCTCGCCAAAGTTCGCTAGAATTGAGAGCGCCTGGAGGAAAGTCTGATGCCGATGCAAGTCTGCATGGGGGCCATGATGCAATGCAGTTTCGGGATGGCGCCCAGTTCCCTGGTCGTTCTGCCGAAGAACACAACCTTCACGGATCAAGTGCCGGACGCCAATATCATGGACCACGTTCCGATGGTGAACATCCTGCCGTTCGGGATGTGTACTTCCCTGGCGAACCCAACCGTGGCCGCGGCCACAGCGGCCGCCCTGGGGGTGCTGACTCCCATGCCGTGCATCCCGAATACACCCGCGCCCTGGGTTACGGGCGCGCCCACGGTCCTGCTAGGGTACTTCCCAACGCTGGATAATGTATCGAAACTGATGTGTGTATGGGGAGGAGTGATTCAGTTTACGTCGCCGGGAGAAACGACGGTGAACGTGCCCTAAGGGCAATACTCCTCACTTAACGATAAGGGTTGGCCATCACTCTAGATGACGATTTCCCGAGGCGCTGGCGTTCTTTCAAAAAGGCAGCTACCATCTCACAAGACCCGATCACGCTCAGCTGTGTGGGACACACTCACGCCAGGGCTTCCCGGTCGCCGATCGCAAAGCGTTGTGTCGGATTCTCGGCGAAGTATCCGGATTGGCGGACATAGTCGCTGACCAGAACGCTCGTACCGGCGGATGCGCGTCCTTCGAATCGATACCGCCTGCCCCGGCCGAGCGGCTTCCGTTCGGCGTCCACTCCGCAATTCATGTACTCCGTGTCCTCTGGTGGAAGCGCGCCCAGGCCGCCCCCTGTGAGTGTTCAATATTGAACACCGGGGCGGACGGACTTGCCAACGTGCTACCATCTGCTAACCGACACCGAAGCCTGCTCAAGGGATTGGCTTGCCACGCTTGGCTTAATGGCGGAATCTAAACTGGCGCGTATGTCACGCCGGAGGGAACTGGGACAATGAAGATACTGCTCTACAACCCTGACAACGGCGTGACCCAGAATTTCATGCCTCACCTGTGGATGTTTCTGCTCCAGGCGCTCACTCCAGCCGGGCACGAAGTCGTGCTGATCGACGGCAACACCCAACCCATGAGCGATGCGGAATTGGTGCGGTTCGCTCTGGGCGCTCAAATCGGGTTGGTCGGCATCGGCGCCATGACGCGGATGATAGCCAAAGCATATCGCGTCGCGGATGCGCTGCGCCAGGCCGGCATCCCGGTCGTGATGGGAGGGCCACACGTCACCGAAGTGCCGAACGAAGCGCTCGGGCGCGATGGCGGACCCCGCCATGCCGATGCCATCGCCCTGGGCGAGGCCGATGAGACCTGGCCTCGCATAGTGGCCGATGCAGCGCGCGGCCAGTTGAAAGAGGTGTACGCGCCTGTGGATGCCTTCGGCCAGGAGCGCAAACCCGATCTGCTGCGGTACCCGCAAATACCGTGGGACTCCCTGGATATCGCGCAGTTCAACCGCATTCCCGGCATCTTCCGGCGCATCATGAACTACTACCGGCAGCCGTGGGAGACGTTTCACATCATCCCCATTGAATCCGGACGGGGCTGCCCCTACGGTTGCGAGTTCTGCACGGTCACTGGATTCTTTGGAGACTCGATTCGCTTCCGCTCCAACCAGAGCATCGTCGATGAGCTCCTCAAGCTGAAAGAGCGCGCTCAGAGCACTCGCGGAAAGATCGCTGTATTCTTCGTGGACGATAATTTCGCTATCAACGTAAAGCGGACGAAGTCCTTGTTACGCGATATTATCGCCGCCGGGGCGCAAACCGCCTGGGTGGGGCAAATCAGCGCCAATCTGTTGCGCGATCAGGAACTGATCGATCTGATCGCGGATTCCGGCGGGAAGTGGATCTTCATCGGCATGGAGTCGCTCGATTCCGCCAATCTCGCCAGCGTAAACAAGAGCTTTAACAAGCCGGCGGAGTATGCGGGGGTGCTGGAATCTTTGGCCCGGCGCAATGTCTACGCCATCACGTCGTTCATTTTCGGACTGGATAACGACACCACGGGAGTCGCCGAGCGCACTCTGTCCGAGATTCGCCATTGGCCGCCGGTGCTTCCGGTTTTCGGCCAGATCACCCCCTTTCCGGCCACGCCGCTGTACGACCGGCTCGAAAGGGAAGGCCGGCTCACGCGTCCCAAGCATTGGCTGGACTTCGCCCCGTTCCACATGGCGCACACGCCCCTCAAGATGACCATTCCGGAAGTGCAGGACGAGGTCCGGTACGCCTGGACGAACTCCTACAGTCCCGCCGCCACGCGCCAGGCGCTGGCTTCGATCGCCGATGAACCGGTTCCTTACAAGATCAACCACCTGGCCGCGCGGCTGTTCTTCCGCGGTATCTATTTCCCGCAAAAAGGTGCATGGCGCTGGGCCAGACTCATCACCCAGAATCGCGGCGCGATTTTCCAGATTGTCCGGGAGTCGTTCACTCAATGGCACGGAAGGGACAAAAGCCGGCTCCGAAGCTTCACCGGGGGACTCACCGGCGCCCCTGCGACGGCGGAGATGCCCTCCGACGGTGGGCCGGGCTAGTAGTAGAGGCGATCTTGTCGCCGGCGCGCCACGTAACCCACACGGCAATCGGGCGGGAATTCTTGCACTGCGGAAGTCCGTGCACCCAGGCGTTTCCCTGTGGACCTTCTTGCAGATTGGGCACCAGTCCGCATCGCCGCGTACGGTGCGGGTGGCGGCGCTGCCGACGCGCGTCCACGCCTCACCGGCAAAAGCGCGGGAAGTTGCGCCTTCAGCGTTGGACGGGCGTAGCCTTCAAAAAGCGGTCGAACCAATCGAACGCATCCGCCTGCATGGTCCGATCGAATTTGTGGCCGCCGTCGTAGTAGATGGCCCGATACCGCTCGGCCGCATGGGCGCCCTTGAACGTGTCGGCGATCATCGTGTCGGCGCGTTGCATCTCCGGCAGCGTGTACAGAGGATCTTCCCTGTTATTGAGTACCATGGTCGCAGCGGGAGCCCGCAATGCCAGGATCTCCGGAAAGTCCAGATCCTTCGGCAGCAGGGGTACGTAGGTCATCCACGTATGAGTGAACGATCGGTCCAGCAGGAAATCGCGCCACGTCGTCATGAAGCCTACCGCGACCGCGACCTTGACCCGGTCGTCCAACCCGCCTAGGAACACGGTGCGCATTCCCCCGCCCGACAGTCCCGCGCAACCGATGCGTGACGCGTCCACTTCCGGTCGGCTAGCCAGAACGTCCAGAGCGCGCTGGTCTTCCACCAGGTAAACGCCCGGCCAGGTCGTTCCCGCCGACAGAAGACTCTTTTCCATGATATGCTCGTGCGCCGCGGCGAAGGCATTGTACTTTGCGATTCCTTCCAGATCTTCGGGCGGCGGGTCTACCCCTCCGGCCTGGATTCTCGCCGGTACATCCTTCACCATGACTCTGCGGCTGCCGAACGGAAACGTGTCATGAACTAAGACGGCGTATCCTCGCTTGGCGATCTCGTTGGCCCAGCCGACACCGCCATAGTAGTTGGCCTGGTGCGTCACCTGGATGGCCCAGGGAGTCGAGTCCGTCCTCGTAATCTTGCGCCAACCCAGGAACTTATTACCGCCGTGATCGTGCAACGCCAGAACCCCTGGCAACGGCCCACGCGCGCCTGAAGGCTTCAGGAAAACCGCCTCTGTCTTCGGCCCCATCGGCAATTGCCAGGTCAGGAACTCGATATCCAATCCGTCATACGTCGTACGCCCTGTGACAGTGACGGCAGGCAGGCCGCCGAGGTTCACAGGGGCGATGCACTCCAACGCGCGTTTCCGCGCCATTTGACGCCAGGCCGCAACGCTTTTCCACTTGCCAGCACGAAACGACAAGCGGGCTGGAGCGTCGCCCAGCACCGTGTCGGCAAGCCATGGCCCGTAGCTGCCTAGTTGGTTTACCCTCGGCGCCATCGTTTGTCCGAACACGATCAAAGACGATGCGAGGACTGTAACGAGCACTGTTTTTGGTTTCACTTTCATATCTACCTATTGTGGTACAGGGTTTGGGAACGGCGCTCGTGGGCCGGACACCGCGACGCGCGCTCCGCGCAGGAGGCTCTACTGCGTCGCGTCACGCGCATCCAGCGCATGAAACTCGGGGCGCGCCGCGAGCACCACGAACGTCGCGGAGGAGCGGAACTGGCGGCGCGCGGCGCCCCGGACCCGGTGGCGAGACGCCAAGCCAGCGGCCGACGGCTGCGGCCCGCGTCGGTTCGTCGGCGAGTCGTGCATCGGTCCCAAACGGCGATCCGGGAAGGGTAGGGCTGCGGTCTTTGATTAATCGTTTTGGCCCCAAGGGATCAGGCGAACGGATAGGGTTCCGCTTGAAAGGCGACCGGTTACCAGCCTTTGAGCCGACACAAATCGTCCACGGCGGATTGGAATTCGGTAGCCATTCCCTCCCCCAAGACTCGCAACGACGTCACCAGATGCGTCGAAAGCCCCGGTTCTTGCTCGATCAAGCGGAGTATTTGGCCCTGAAAAGCGATCTCGGATTCTCTCAGGCCGGGTTTTTTCGTCGCCACGCGTTGGGCCACAACCTCCAAGTCGGCGGCGAGGCTGAGCGCTCCTGAGAGAGCCCCTCTCCATTCCTGATGGGCAGCCTCTGGCGCCTGGGAGCGAACCGCATGCCAAACAAGGCCGATGGCGCGCATCGCATAGTAGGCCGCTTTGTGGGAATCGTCTTCCGAGGATTCAGGCAGCCCATCGATGCCGTGAATTTGCGAGGCTATGGCATCGGCACGCGGCGGGGGGCCGGCCGATGAGGCCCAAACCTCATCCAACGTTGCTCGACAATACTCTTTGGTCCGGGCGCTGGCTAACCGGTCGATCAGCGGGAAAACTCGTTCGGCAGCAGTAAGACAAGCCATAGCGGCGCCCCAAGCGGGTATCCGGAGCCACGGCGCATGGAGCGTATCCAATTTCGGTTGCATTATTCTCCTGTCCAAAATGTTCTGAAAGGGGTTTTGTCACTCGCTCCTCGAAATGTCTCGCCGCCGAGTTGGAACCCGTTCTCCTCGAGCAGCGGCTGGCAGGTCTCCGCACAAACGTTCCTGGACGTTCCCCCCGCAGTCAGATCGAAACCACTGGTTTCATTGGAATTCAGGATGGTCTCCTCCGCATGCCCTTCGCCCTCTATAAACTGCTCATTGGGACCGAGTTGGCCCTCCCATTCCGGAGGCATGGTGGCACCCTCTGTGGAAACGAAATCGCGAATCTCGCCGGTAACCGGATCCTGGCCGCGAATGACCGCGGTGGTGCCCCTTTCCGCCATCCAGGGCTCGCGCATCTTTTGCAGTTCCGTGGCGCGCTGTTGGAGATCGACGGCATCGGTGGCATTCGATCCCTCGGCCTCGCACTGGCCAACGACCTCGCCTACCTCATCACTGCTTAAGGCACCTTCCAGTTCGTCGAGAAGCGCTTTGCCCTCCGCTTCCACTTCCTGGGCCAGCGCCTGCGCTTCCTGGGCGACGACCTGTGCCTCGGCAGCGATCGCCTCGCCTGCTGCCGCGGCTTCCTCCTCGATGACCGGACCTTCTTCTTCGGCCATCTCTGCCAGGATAATGAAAGCGCCCATTCCCGGTTTAGTCCTTTCGGCTAAGACAACTCGACGTCACCAATTCGGCCTCCGGCCGGTTCTTACCGTTCTGTTCTTGAGCCCCCGTAGCGCGGCCTGGCAGAGCGCTTCTGTGCGCGCCCGCGATCCCGTGAAGCGCGGATCCCGGAGGGCCGCATACAAAGGTCCGGAACCCGGCTTACTGTCAAAGTTGGGACCACACATCAGCATGATGGCGATATACCTGCCAACGTCCCGCTGGCGGAGAATGCCGTATTCGCCGGCGCGGCTGATTCCAGATTGGACGACCTCTCGAAGACCTGGCTCGCCAAGCTTGCCAGACACTCGCGGGAACAATTTACGCAGGTGCTCTACCATCTGATCCGCGAAGCGCCTTTCGGCAGCTTGGGTAAAGACTCTCATTTGCTCGGCACGTATCACCACGGGTTTCGAGATAACCTCCCGGATCGGAAATAATCGCCCGGCTATGTTCTTACGAGATCATGCTTGCCCGGAACGGGCGCACGGTCTTTGAATGTCAAAAGTCTGGCCGGGTCGTCGTCTTCCAATATGTACGCGCTCACCGGCCCAAAAATCGCCGCCAATTCTTCGGAGTTGCAGGTTGGAATATAGGTCCGCAACACCCGCGGGTCATAAAATCGAAACAGGAGCGGCTTGCCGCTCTCGTCGTAAACCGTCAGTAGGCGCCGGAGGTGCTGGCGCATTGCCTGAAGGTCGACCTCGGAGATCGCGAAAACCCCCCAGTGGTTTCCCCATCCCTCCGATATTACCCACTCCGCGAACTCAGTTTCGGGCTCCAGTAACACCAGGTAAGGAGCAACCTCCGCCAAATCAGGCTCCAACTCGCCCCGATAGAGGCACACGAACTCCGGCCGCCACTGGCCGAGCTTTTCCAGCAGGCCGGGCACACTTGCCCCATCCAGAACCGCGAACGTATTCGCGGCATCCGCAAAAATCTCCGCTTCAATCGACTTTGCCAAGCTCCCCATTTCTCAGGATGGGCCGCACGGGCCCATTTTTGCTACCGAGGTCAAGTGTCGCAGAAAGGCGCCCCGGATTGTGCCGCCGCCTTCATGACTGCGGCCGCAGGACTGACTTTCGTAGAGCTCAAGGACAGGGAGGTCCGTTTGACCGTTGGCGGCGGCGATACGGTGGTCACTTCGCCCGGTTCGGCCTTATCCGCTTCCGTAGGATCCTTCGGCGCCTCCGGCGATGCGCCCGAACCCGACCCCGCCGAGCCACCACTGTTGATAAAAACCATGGCCCCCTTGATGAATACACCGGCCGGATTGATGTTGATGAAGTTGCCGCCGACCTTCAGTGTCAGGGTCGTTCCGGATTCGATTACCAGATTCATTCCCGCTTTGAGATGAATCTCCTGGCCCGCATCGATAGCGCACTTCGAGCCGACCTTCTGTTCCAGGTCCATGCCAGCCTTAAGCGAGACCGTACCGCTGATCTTCTCATTCTGATCGCCCGTCACCTGAAGGTGGGTGTCACCACCGATCTGCTCGAATTGATTCTTCTTGACGATCAGGTTGGTCGAGCCGACGATGGTCTCAAAGCGGCTATCCTTTACCCGTTGATGTAAGTCCTTTTCGGCGTGGATGAAAACCTGCTCACTGCCCTTTTTGTCCTCGAACCGGATTTCGTTGAAACCGCCGCCGCCTTTGGAGGAAAGGCTCTTGATGGTGCTCTTGGTCTTCTCGTCGGGAAGGGTGTAGGGCGGCATCTGTTCGGCATTGTAGACTCTGCCGGTGATGATCGGCTGGTCGGGATCTCCTTCCAGGAAATCAACGATCACCTCCTGGCCGATACGGGGCATGAACAGGACGCCCCATTTCTTGCCCGCCCAATTCTGCGCCACGCGGATCCAACAGGAGCTGTTCTCGTCCTTTTTGCCTTCGCGGTCCCAGTGGAACTGCACTTTGACCCGGCCGTACTTGTCGGTGAAGATCTCTTCGCCCGCTGGTCCCACCACGACCGCCGTCTGCGTCCCCTGGACGACCGGATGCGGAGTAGCGCGGGGCGGGCGGAACGGTGTCGAGTGCGGGATGCCTTCGAATGTATTGCGGTAATGGAAATTGGCCTGGGACGTACTGGAGCTATGAAAATCCGCGGGTTGGCTGGCCGAGTGGCGCAATGAGGTCAGCACCCATGCCTGGTTCATGTCATCACGATAGTGTTCCTTCAAATCGAAACGGTAGCCACTGGTGAAGGCGCGGCAATCGCTCGATCCATGGGCCACCAGGCATGGCGCCTCCAGCTCCTGCAAACGGGTGCGCACCAGACTGTCGCCCTCCGGTTTCTTGCGGTACTCACCCGGATGATAGTCGTAGATCTCGTAGGGGTTCTTCCCGGCGACGTCGGCCTTCAACGGGTCGGTGGGTTGTTCGAAGTTATAATCCGCTTGCGTATACACGCCCGGACGCATCTCCTGCTGCACACGCCAATCCAGGACGATGTCATCCTCCTGGACGGCGCCACCGGAAGCGCCTTCGTACCGCGCCACGGGTTGATGCGGGCAAGGCTTGTGCCCGGCGGGATCATTGGCCAGGATCAGCGTGTGGACCCCGTTCTTATGCTCGAAGAAATAGTAGATGCCCTCCTCTTCGAGGAGGCGGGAGATGAAGTTGAAATCGGTCTCGCGATATTGGACGCAATACTCGCGCTCCAGGAAGTTCCCGAAGAGTTGCAGCTTGTAGTCCTTGAGGTTCATCTCATCGAAGATCTGTTTGACGATGTCTGGGACCTTCTTCTTCTGGAAAATGCGGCAGTCGGAAGTGCGGGTGAGGAACCACAGCCAGGGCACCATCTCGGCGTGGTAGGAAACCAGGTTCTGATCCCGGCCGCCTTGCGAGAACCGGCTGATGAAGCCATTGAAGTAACGATCGCTGCCATCCGCCAGCGTCAGGCGGACCGTGACGTTCTTCCCGACGATGGCATTAAAATCTATGGACTCCATGGTCGACAACAACTCGAGGTCGAATCGGAACAACCGGGAAATGGCTTCCTCCCCGGAAAGGCTCGCCAGCAGGACGGCGTCATCGCCCAGGGGAGTCGCGATTGCCATCAGCCGGTTTTCTTGAGTGTAAGCCGCAGCCATGAGAACTCCGTTTTCACATCGCCAGCCCGGTGTTCTGCTCAGCAATCCGAGGCCCAGCTTGCTGGGGCCGGCTGAACCCATGAATCATTCGTTTCGCGAAGCGCCGGCCGGGTCCCGGAGCTTGCGAAGGATCAAATTTGATACTGTGGAGTGTCGCTTGCGCAACCTCTTCCGCTCCACTCAATCGCCAGAGATTTACTCGCTTACAGCGAAGCCAACCGATGCATTTCATAGGGTACCGTGACCAGTGCCAATCGGGCGGGATCTTCCCAGAAGTCATGACCATTATTCAGCGTCACCTGGCCCTCTTTACTCATGAGCACGGGAGTTTCCCCATTAAAAAGCAGAATCCCGTTCCCGCCAGCGTTTCGTAGCAATTCCACCGCGGCCACCACCGTTTTCTGTAGCCCTGGGTCCCAACGGTCAAATTTGTCCAACCGGAACCTCACGTAAACCGTGGGTTCCAGCTGATATGCCTCCTTGATGATGCTTCGACCGAGATTGCTTTCCCTGGCCGCCCCTACGCTGACCCCGGGAGCGATCATTTGCCCGGAATGGGCATCGACAGCAAATCCCAGCCCTGTCAATACCTTCGAAATCTCGGAAGGCCCGAGTTTGCTCACCAGTCCGAGGGTGTACTCAGAAGCCATGTTCGACCTCTGCAGCCCCTGTCATGCACCAACGCCGCCCAACCGATTGAGCCAGTCGCGAGCCTCCGCGCCGGTAAGCATGTGATTTCCTCCGTCGATTTCGACCTCGATTTCCGCGACGCGGATGGAGGAGATCCCCGTCACTCCGCTCAGACTCGCTCCCGCAAAACGGACCTTTTTGATAGACGCCCCCTCAAACTGTGCGCCGCGAAGGATGGTGTTGCTCAAGTCCGTTTCGGCCAGATAGGCATGCCGAAGATCGGCGCCGCTCAGGTCCGCTCTCTGAAGGTTGGTCCTGAACAGGGACGCCCGGAACAGTTTGGCCCGGCACAGACGGGCATCGGCCATCCGGCAATAGTCCAAGTTAGCCTTAACCAGCAGCGCATCGCTTAGATCGGCCGCGGCGAACGAGGCCGATGCCAGATTGGCATTCGACAAATCGCACTTACTCAGGCGCGCACCGTCCAGCTTCACCCCGGGAAGGCTGCCTTCGGTAAGGTCCGTCCCATGAAGATCAATTCCCCTGAGGTCTATGCCATCGAACGAGAGTTGACGGCCCGCACCGCCCTGTGAGTTCAACCATTGCCTGTGCAGACTGAGCGCATCCCGGAACCGGGCCATCTCGAGAGTTTCTACCATCTGGATTCCTCCGTAGTTTCTCATCCTTATGATACGGCCCTTAAGGATACCAGACGACTCTATCTTGTAAGCCATGGGTATCCAAGGCGGACCGAAGACTCTGGACATCGCCGGGACTCATCTGGCCCGTATCAATAATCACGTTCTCCCCGCCGGCGATTTCGTCTTGTACCTTGCCTAGATCCCGCGTGAGATCGAAGCCGCCCTTCTCCGGGGGAAAATTCGAGTTGAATCCCTTCACGTCCCAACTGGTTCCGTTAGCATCGATGAATTCGGCCGCACCCGAGGGGTCGCGGCTGATGGGGCCCGGTATCTTGCCGCTCTCCACGGATGACAATCCCACTTCTGCTTCGCGGAGGCTCTTCGGGGTAATTTTGCCGCCGTGAGCCGGGTCTTTTGCGAGATTTTGAAGTGCTTCCTCCCGCGCCAGCGGGCTCATCTGGCGTTCTGTATCCGCTGTCGAAGACCCTTTGGCGCCGGTTTGACTTGTCGGGGGTTTTGTACCTCCCTCCGGTGCGCCGCCCCCGCTTGTCGGCGACGGTTTTGCCTTTGGCCGCAGCCTCGGGTTGTACCGGGGGTCATCCACCAACTTCTGCCAATTCCGTTCCACCCATTCGCCGAAGCCTTTGCCCAGCTTGCTGGCCTTGAGCTTCCCAGTCAATTCACCGAGCTTCGCCGCTCCCTTGGCAAGCAGGAACATCACGATGGCTTCGAGAATCAACCGGAACAGCTTGCCAATCGCCAGCGCCAGCCCGTGGGCAGCGCGGTCGATCAGGATTGCACGCTGAGGAGGCGCCTTGTCCGCGGCTTCCCAAGCCAGTTTCACATTGGGACCGATCAGCAAAGCGATGTCTCCCAGATTGCCGGCGACATGTTCGATCAGAAATTTCAGGCCAATCAACTCCAGAAGGTACATCCCTATGTCAAAACCGATCTCCCCGCCGGCCACGGCTCCGGGTAACGCTCCCGCGCCCCCAAAAAAGAAGCCGATCACGCCACCCACGGTAGCGCCTAAAGCTGTGGACCCTCCAGCAATCGCGGCAGAAATCAGCAGGGTGCCCAGAATACCGCCGACGATTTCCTTGATCGCCTGACCCGTCTCAGCCTCGATGGCATCGGGAGCATAACGGATGGCGCGGTCGAGGGCCTCCTGCAAGGCCTCGAGATTCCTGCGGTAGTAGAGCTCCGCAACGGTGATCATGGGCCCCGTCCAGGGGGCAACCGTGGACACCTCGAGTTCAATGATCGTGCGGGTGAAACGCATGGAGGTGAACCAACTGCCGGACCGCTCGCCTGGTACTTGCGTTGCGTCGAGAGGTTGGGGGATGCGGAAACGACCCGGTCCACCACCCCCGGCGGGAGCATTCAACGGGATGTGCTTTCGATCGTCTGTCGGTTCACCCATGATCGGCAATCCTCAAGCCGACTCGGAATCAAACATGTTCGGTCAGGCGGCCTGGCCCATCCTGCAAGGCCATTCTACATCAGCCGGCCGTAGCTTCTTGCACTTCTGTGACCAGTGCGATCCGGCGTTTGCCTGGGTAGGTTGCAGGCGGGCTGGCCAGCGTTGTGAATCCTAACACGGGTTAATACCCCGACGCCGCCGAAATCGGGCGCGGCTGTGTGGGCGCGAGCAGTTAGCGGCTCGCCATGAGTGTATAATGCCGAGGAACCCACCCACCGAAGCGAGGAGACATGGACGCCAGGCTTGTGGCCATTGCGGGACCCTTGGAAGGCGCCGTGTTCCCATTGGAGGCGGACCTATCCATCGGCCGGGAGAAGACCAATGCCATCTCGGTTGAAGACCGGGTGCTATCCCGGCGTCACTGCCTGATTCAGAGGGACAAAGACCAGTTTAGTATCCGAGACCTGGACAGCAGCAATGGAACTTATGTCAACGGCCTGCCCGTTACCACCCATATATTGAAGGACGGCGACCAGATCAAGGCTGGGCAATCCCTATTCGTGTTCGTTCACCACGAAGGGGCGCCGGTGACAGTCCCCCTGCCGCTGGAACTGGCGGCTGGCAATTCCATGGCCGCGGCCACCGTGCTGCTGAAAGCCGAGGACGCTCTCTACCTGCGGCCACAGAATCTGCCGCAGGCGGACCGGACCTTCAGGAATTTGCAGATCTTGCTGAAGATCGGATCGGCGATCGCCTCCATCCGTGGACTGGAGCAACTCCAACGGCAACTGCTCGATCTGATCCTCGAGGTGATTCCCGGGGATCGCGGCGCCATCCTGCTGGCCGGCAAATCGCCCGACGAATTCGTCGCGGTCTATCAGTCGAGCGGTTCGACCCAGCGCAAACCGATGCAGGTTTCACGAACCATCATTGAACAGGTGATGCGGGAAAAGGTCGCGCTGCTCAGTAAGGACGTCCTGCAGGACGCAGCCATCGATCTGACGGAGAGTGTGGTCAGGGCGCAGATCCGCTCGCTTTTGGCCGTTCCCCTGGTCGCGTTCGAAAAGAGCCTGGGCGTGATTTACCTGGATTCCCAAAGAGCCGGAGATCGCTTCGAAGAGGACCATGTGCAGTTGCTGATTGGGATTGCGGGAATGGCCGCCGTGGCGCTGGAGAACGCGCTGTTCCTGGACAACCTTCAGCAGGAAAACGTCCGTCTGAAGGCGGAAATCAACATCGAGCACGACATGGTGGGTTCCAGTCCGCGGATGCGTCACGTATTCGATTTCGTGGGGAAGGTCGCGCCGTCGCCTTCGACTGTCCTGATTCGGGGCGAAAGCGGAACCGGCAAGGAACTGGTGGCGCGGGCCATCCACCGCAACAGCCCTCGATCCCCCAAACCTTTCGTGGCGATCAACTGCGCGGCGCTGTCGGAAGCGCTGTTGGAAAGCGAGTTGTTCGGCCATGAAAAGGGGGCGTTTACGGGAGCGGTGGTACAGAAAAAAGGCAAGCTGGAAGAGGCCAATGGAGGCACCGTCTTTCTGGACGAACTGGGGGAACTGGCTCCGGCCCTGCAGGCGAAACTGCTCCGTGTACTGCAGGAGCGCGAGTTTGAACGGGTGGGGGGAACCCGGCCCATCAAAGCGGATATCCGTTTGATCGCGGCCACCAACCGGGATCTCGACGAGGCGGTTCGAAACGGGAGCTTCCGTAAGGATCTCTACTACCGCCTGAACGTTGTCTCCATCGTACTGCCGCCTCTGCGGGAACGCCGGGGAGACCTGGTGGCGCTGGCCAATCACTTTGTTCGCAAGCATGCGCGCAACTCCACCAGGGCGGTGGTCGGTATCTCTGAGGCGGCCCGCGCCTGTATCGGGAATTATGATTGGCCCGGCAATGTACGGGAGCTGGAGAACGCCATGGAGCGGGCCGTCGTGCTAGGATCGACAGAGTTAATCCTGCCTGAAGATCTGCCCGAGAGCGTCGTCGAAACTGCTGTTCCGGGTTCGACCTCCTCGGGTGGTTTCCACGAGTTGGTGCGGGATGCCAAGAAACAGATTGTGCTGAGAACACTGGAGGACACCGGCGGCAGCTACACCGAGGCGGCGAAGCGGCTGCACCTGCATCCCAGTAACCTGCACAGGCTGATTCGGATGCTGGACCTCAAGGAGGATCTGAATAAGTGATGCCCATGGAGGATGCGCTATCAGTTGGGACCCGCGAGGTGTCACCCACGACACTGCACCGGCCGGATCCGGCGGGCGTGCGCGGTCCCCTTCCCGCTCCGAATAGTATCAATATCTTCTTATGATTCAACAACCTGGTACCACCAAAGGAGGGCCTGGGTTGTACCGCGTACGGATTGGCACTACCATTGCCTTAGCAAGTCCCGAAAGGAGCAGCAAACATGGCCTTCGACGCCTTCCTCAAAATCGACGGAATTCCCGGTGAGAGCACCGATGACAAACACAAGGATTGGATCGAGATCCTGTCCTTCAACCACGGCATGACGCAACCCTCCTCAGCGACGGATAGTTCCGCCGGCGGTGGGACCACCGAGCGGGTGAACATGTCCGATTTCTCGGTTGTGAAACACCTCGACAAGGCCTCACCCAAATTGGCAGAGCTGTGCTGCACTGGCAAGCACATCGCCACCGTGACACTGGAGTTGTGCAGGGCGGGCGGCGACAAAGTGAGGTACATGGAAGTGAAGATGGAGCAGGTGGTCATCTCGAGCGTGCAACCGGGAGGGGCAGCCGGCGGCACCGACACCCTTCCCACGGAGCATGTGAGCTTCAACTTTGGCAAGATCAAGTGGACCTACACGCAGCAGAAGCGGGCCGACGGCAGCGGCGGCGGCAATGTTACCGGCGGGTGGGACCTCACGGCGAACAAGGTCAATGCGTAGGCTCAGGTCCGGCCGGGCGCGGCTCTGCGAAATGGCGCGCCCGGCCCAACTGTACTTGGAAATCAGCCCGCTGTGCGAAGGGGGCGATGATGGCCGATGGCTTAATGTATTTCATCGCCGATCGAATGTTGGTCGGTGACGTCAACGGCGTACACTTTCAAGAGACCGCCGTGTCGGGCGGTCGCGCCGGCAGAAAGGATCCCATAACCCAGAAGACCCTGCCCCCGATAGACCCAAGTTTGGCCAACAACGTTTGGCTCACAGACAGAAAGGGCATTGTCTTCACCAAGATCCTCGGCGGACCCATTCCCTGCGGTGACTATACCGTGACTGCGAAACCGAGCACTGATGGCAAGAACCTCCGGCTTGATCTTGTGCCTGCCGGGTTCATACCGGTAATCAGCGATGGGATCCGCGACGGTCATTTCCAGATCCATGGGCGAGGGTTTTGGGGCAGTTATGGGTGTATCGTCTTGCTTGATGGGGCGAAACTTCAGTTGCTCTATAATGCCGTGAGATCCTCCAAAGAGGTTAAGTTGTGTGTTGTCGCCGGGACTATTGACGACATCGCATGAAGCTATCGGATTCTGGCGTCTGGGTTCCGGAATCAAGTATGATGTCTCGCGATGATTGAATCCTACGCCCTCACCGACACCGGCTGCGTTCGCCAGGAAAACCAGGACCGCGTCCTGACGGACCACTCCCTCAACCTGTTCGTCGTGGCAGACGGTATGGGGGGCCACCGACATGGCGAGATGGCCGCGGAACTGGCCATTTCCACTACGCGATATTACGTCGAGTCGTCGCAGGACCGCTTCGACGTCACTTGGCCGTTCGGCTACAATTTCGACATTTCCGTGGATGCCAACCGGTTGGCGACCGCGATCCAGCTCGCCAACCGGCAGGTCTGGAATCATGCGCAGCAGTCCCCGGAATGCGCCGGCATGGGAACCACCGTGGCGGCCATTCTGCTGAGCGAGGGCAACGCGGTCATCGGCAACGTTGGAGACAGCCGGGTGTACCTGTTTCGCGACAACGAACTGGACCAGATCAGCTTCGACGACACTTTCGTCAATACCGTGGTACGGCAGGCGGGAACCGATGTGGAGAGTCTGGCAAATCATCCCATGCGCAATGTGTTGACGCAGGCGGCCGGATCGCAGAATGCCTTGGACGTGCATATCGTCGAACGGCCCTTGGAGAGTGGCGACGTGTACCTGATTTCGAGCGATGGCCTCCACGGAGTGATCGGCAACGCCGCGATCCGTTCGATTCTCGGGGCGGGCGAATATCTGGAGCGCACGGCCGTGCGGCTCAAGGACGCCGCACGCGCGCAGGGCGGCCCCGATAATATTTCAGTCGTATTGATGAGCTACAATCTTTAAGCACGGTGGAGTGTGGAGGAACCGCGATTCTCCAGCGCTCTGGGCGTGTGTCACACTGTGGCCGGGCGAGACATGATCCCAGCTGATGCCAAAGAAGAACGCGCGGGCGGGTCAAGCTCCGATGCTTCGCATGCGGAGCGTCTGCCGCTGCTCTATCAGGGGATCTTGACGGCCATCGTGCGGATTCAGTCCGGGAAACAGGAACTGATTGACGCCAACGCCTTTCAGAAGAGGATGGAGGGTCTGCTCGACGAGATCGAACGGGAGGCGATCCGAGTCGGTTATCGCAATCAGGACGCCCAGGACGCCCACTATGCGATTATTGCTTTTCTCGACGAAACCGTACGGCGATCCAACGATCCCAATCGCAGCCAGTGGACTCCCTTGCAGGCGAAGCGTTACGGGGAGGCCGTTGCGGGCGAAGGCGTTTTCGAGAGGCTGAAGAAGATCCGTACGCGCCGCGATTCCCGGGACCTGGCGGACTTGTTGGAAATCTATACTCTGTGCTTCCTGCTCGGCTATCAAGGCCGTTACGCCGTCGGGGGGCGCTCGGAGTTGGACCGCCTGATCGAAGACCTCCGCGAGCAGATCGACCGAATCCGCGGCGGCGAGGCGCCGCTCTCTCCGGAGGGAATTCTGCCGCCGATACCTCAGGTATCCGTGCCGCCGCGGGCATCCTCGGGAACGTGGAAGATGGTTGCCATTGCGTGTCTGGTGGGGGCCATTGTGGGCTGGATCGTGCTGAGACTGATTCTTTTTATTCATACCCAGGGGGCCGTCAGCCAGATGCCCACGAGCTGATCGACGCTGGTTTCGCAAGGGCGAGTTTATGACGAAACGCAAGCTGTTCTTGCTCATTGTCGTTTTCATTCTTTATGAGGTGTTGGTATGGCTGGGCGCGCTGCTTTTTCTGGCCGACTCCAGCTTGCTGGTAGGGTTTGTTCTAACGGTCTGCGGTTTGACGGTCCTGTCGGTTTATGTCCTGGTAGCAAGATTGTCCGCTGCCCATAGCGCGGCGCCCCCGGTTGCAGCGCCGGCGGTTCCGGCGTCTGCGCCGGAACCGTCCGCGCCCTCGCCCGGCCCCAGAACTCCAGGTTCGAACGCGGGTTCGGAGCTGATCCGGGAGGCCAACGAACAATTGGCAAGATCCCCGAAGTTGGCCAGCCAACGGGTAAAGAACACCATCACTGACTTTCCCCTCTACTTCGTGGTGGGATCGGAGGGCAGCGGTAAGACCAGTCTGTTTCTGGCATCCGGATTCCAACCGGAGTTGCTGGCGGGGCAGGTCCATCGCGACTCCGTGGTGGTGCCTACGCGATTGGGGAATATCTGGTTTGCGGACGGGGCCGTGGTGGTGGAGGCGGCCGGGGATCTGTTTTCCGGTGAGGCTTCGCGCTGGAGTGACTTCGTGGCGTCGTTTCCTCGGCCTGGCGGCAAATCCCGTTTCGCCAGGATATTCGGCGGTAACGCGGAGACCAGGCTTGGCGCCGTGCTGCTGTGCTGTGACGCCGGCGCCCTCGTGGGTGTTCCGGATTCGGCCCGGCTGGCCGCCATGGGCCGGCTGGTGCAACAGCGGCTGCGGGTCGTGGGCGAGACGTTCGGCCGGGATTTCCCGGTTTACGTGATTTTCACGAAGTCGGATTCGATTCCTTACTTCGGCGAGTATTTTGGCCGGTTGGCGGAGTCGGAGGACACGAAGGTTCTGGGCTGCGTGTTTCCGGGGACGGATGCGTCATCGGAAACCAAAGATACTTTGACCGCGGGCCTGAACAAGCTATATCTTTCGCTCGCGGACAAACGGCTGGAGTTCCTGGAGCGGGAGAAGGCGACCGTAAAGCGGCCTGCCATTTATGAATTCCCGCGCGAGTTCAAGCGGTTGCGGGGGCCGCTGGTGCAGTTCCTGGTGGACATCTTTCGCGTCAATCCCCTGCAGCCGAACCCGCGCCTGCTCGGTGTGTTCTTTACTGGAACACGCAAGGTGCTGGGGCAGACAAGCGATCTCGACCACAGCGTCATTCATAAGGTGGGAGACGTGACGCGCATTTTGCGCGCCGAGGATCTTCAACGGCTCCGGTCAACGGTTTCCGAGACGCGCGAGCGCGAACCGGAGATCACGCGCTGGAGCTTTGTCGCCAATCTCTGGCAACAGATCCTGGCGCGGCGGCCGGCTGCCGAGGCTGGTCTGTACATCAATCAACGGCAACAGTTCTATCGCAAATTGGCCGTGGTTTCGGTTGCGGCGGTATGCGGGCTGGCCACTCTGCTGTTTTTCAATTCCTTCTTAAGAAACTATTTCCTGGTGACCAGAGTTCAGGCGGCGGCATTGCAGACCGAACCGGTTCGGGCCGGGACCGCTCCTTCCACGCGCAATCTCCAGGAGATCGAGGAGTTGCGTACCGAGGTGGAGGCGCTGGTCGAGAACCGGCCGGGCCTCTTCATGCACTTTGGGTTCTATGATGGCGGGCAGTTGACGGATCCGGCCTGGCGGGTCTACTATAGGCGCTTCCGCGAGTATTTCCTTAACCCGGTCGTGCACCGGCTGGAGGATCAACTCGCTGCCTTGCCTCCCGAACCGAACGCATCGTACCGCTATGACACGGTGTACGCCAACCTGCAAACGTACCGCACGATAACCCGGTCACCCCAGGAAGCGAGTTGCAAGGCGGACTCGGGTCTCCGGGATCGAATGCAGGCGGTGTGGCGGCAGGACCGCCCATCCGACCCGGAGAGCGAGCGAATTGCCAGGGCGAACTTTCAGTTCTTTGTAAGTAGCCTTAAGTCCGGCCGGATCCCAGACGAGTTGCAGATCGCGTCTCAAGACAGTCGAGTGGTTCAGCCAGGGCGAACCTACCTGCGCACCTTCAAAGGCGCGGAGCCTCAGTATCTTCGGATTATCGAGCAAGTCAATCGGGACTTGCCGAGCGCGCGTCTGGCGGACCTGACTCACAACACCAATTACCGGTCAGTGATGCGGGTGCAGGAAGAGGTGCCGGCGGCATTTACGCGATCCGGGTGGAATAGCGTGCAGCAACTCATTGAGAGCGCGGCGGGTGGGAACGCCAGCGAGTCGTGCGTCCTCGGAAGCGGCGGCGGCCCGGTCGCGGGTCTCTTGGCGGGAGCCGACATCAAGACACAGATCCGGCAAATGTATATCGATGAGTACATCCGCACCTGGAAAGGTTTTCTCGCCAGTGCCAGTGTCCTGCCCTATACCGGATGCAAGGATGCTGCGGAGAAACTGCGGACTCTGAAGGACAACAATTCACCGCTGCTGGCCGTCCTGGTGTTGGCCTCTGCGAACACCACCTTCCCGCCAAACCCGCGATCTAAATTATCGCAGGTGGCGGGCCGGTCTATCGATACCGTCAGCAAAGGCTCCAAATGGCACTTCGGCAAATCCCAAGACGCAGCCAAGGCGGCGACAGGCTCGAAGGCTTTCACCGACGCATTGACCGGCGGCGGCCCTACCGAAGACGAAATTACTGCCGCCTTCCAGCCGGCACACGCGGTCTTTGAGTCGTCCCCTCCCAACCTCGATCGCTGGCACGACACCCGCAATACCCCGTATCTCGACTCACTGGGCGATCTCCAGCGGGCGTTTGAGGCCCTCGTTATCGGGGGCAAATGCGACGACACCAACCTGGCTGCGAACAACCAGGCCAACGCCGAGTTGGGAAAGGCCCATGGGGCACTGGACGCTCTCGCGCGGAACTTTGACAATCGGGACGCCTACGACAGCGTCAAGGTCTTGCTTGGTTCTCCGCTCCAGAAGGATCTGATCAAGACGGATCCAGGCGGAGCGGTTAAGGGAAAGATCAATCGTGCCCAGCAGCAATTGTGTTCCGGCTTCAGCATCGTCAAGAACAAATACCCTTTCAACCCGCAGGGTGATGATGCCGACATGGAACAGGTCACAAAGGTGTTTGACCCCAAGGATGGCTTGCTGGCCGGCCTGCGCGAGGCGCTCGGGGACCTCGTGGTGAAATCAGGAGGGAGTTGGACGCAAAAACCGGATGCACCGGTGAAGCTCCCGCGGGGTTTCCTGGAATCCTTGAACCGCATGTCCGCGATTTCGGATGCCCTGTTCCCCCGGCCTGTGAAATACCGGCTGTCAGTGCGGCAGAATCCGGCAGTCAAACAGGTCAGCGGCAAATTGGATGGCGAACCAGTGTCGATGTCTGTTAAGGAGTACGTTTGGCCCGCCGGGACCGTGACTGATCTTCGAGTAGAACCGATCGGCAGTACCGTCAGTTCGGCTTTGCGAAGCTATTCCAGTATCTGGGGCATTTTCCAGCTACTTGGCGACGCCGATCGCATCGCAGGGACCAATCAGTTTCAACTCGTGAATGTGCAGGGGGGGAAGAGGAGCAATCCGCAGCCGATACTGCCCGACGGTTCGGCCATCGTTCTGGAAGTGACCGAGTTTCCGAACGGCGTGTCGCAGGCGTTTGACAAGGGCTTTTTCAAAGCGTCCTGCCCGCCGCGGATAGAGGAATGAAGGACACACGGATTTTGACGCCGGCACTGCAGAATTTGGGTTACTGAAAACGGTACTGCCGGTGGACGAGCGTGGGACATCCATGCTACCCTAATGGCCCAAAACGTGTCATTGTAGTTATGATTGGAGCAACGAGCCCCGCTCGGAGGTTCTCCAAGAGGAGTGAATATGGCTACCAAAGCCAGCATAACCAAAAAGTTGGGGAGGGTTCGCCCTCCGCGCGTGCACATTACGTATGATGTGGAAACAGGCGGCGCCATCGAGAAGCGGGATATCCCGTTTGTGGTTGGTGTCGTGGCCGACCTTTCCGCGCAACCGGACAAGCCGCTTCCCAAACTGAAGGACCGCAAGTTCACGGAAATCGATCGTGACAATTTCGACCAGGTGATGGCGAAAGCGGAGCCCCGCCTGGCGGTCAAGGTGGACAATGCGCTGAGCGCAACCGGCGGGAAGATAGGCGTGGAACTGCGCTTCAAGAAACTGACCGATTTTGAGCCGCAGAACGTGGCCCGCCAGGTCGAGCCCTTGAATCAGCTTCTCGACCTGCGAACCAAACTTGCCAACCTGCGCAGCAGCCTCTACGGCAACGACAAGCTCGAAGCGCTTCTGCAGGACGCCATCGCCAAGACGGAAGCGCTGCGGAAAGAGTCCGGTGAACCCGCCCCACCCGCGGAACCCGGCGAAAAGAAAGGTTAGGTTAAGACATGCCGACCGAAAGCCAATCACAGGGTTCCCAGCCGCAGGTTGAAACCCAAGCCGCCCCCAGCCTCCTCGACCAGATTGTAGAAGAGGGCAAGCTCGGACAAAGCCCGGAAGAACAGCAGCAAGGGAAGGCGTGGGTCCAGGCGTTTCTTGACGACATCATGAAGTCGCAGATCGTGGTCTCGAAGGATACCGAGGCCATGCTGAGCGCCCGGATCGTCGAGCTCGACGAGATGCTCTCGAGCCAGCTCAATAACATCCTCCATCTCCAGGAGTTCCAGAAGCTGGAAGCGACGTGGCGAGGCCTCCACTACCTGGTCGATCAGACCGAGACATCCACCTCGCTCAAGATTAAGGTCTTGAATGTCACTAAGCGGGAGTTGCTGACCGACCTCAAAACTGCGTCCGAATTCGACCAGAGCAACGTGTTCAAGAAGGTATACGAGGAAGAGTACGGCACGCTCGGCGGAAGTCCTTTCGGCGTTCTCGTGGGAGATTACAACTTCGGGCGCGGCCCTGAGGATTTGGAAGTGCTCGAAAAGATGTCGAATGTCGCCGCGGCCGCGCACGCTCCCTTTATTTCCGCGCCGGGGCCGGAGTTATTCGGATGGAAGGATTTCACGGATCTGGCAGGCCCGCGCGACCTTGCCAAGATCTTCGATAACGACCTCTACGCGCGCTGGAAATCGTTTCGGGACAGCGAAGACTCGCAATACGTCGGTCTGGTCATGCCGCATATTCTCTTGCGCCTACCGTACGGCAAGGACTCCATCACGATTGACGAATTCAACTACGAGGAGAAAGTCGACGGCAGAGACCACAACAAATACCTCTGGGGGAACGCGGCTTATGCATTCGCGGCGCGGCTGACCAACGCTTTCGCGATGTATGAATGGTGCGCGGCTATCCGTGGGGTGGAAGGCGGCGGCCTGGTGGAAGGGCTGCCGGCTCATACCTTCATGACCGATGACGGCGATGTGGCGCTCAAATGCCCCACGGAACTGGCGATCACGGACCGGCGGGAAGCCGAATTGTCCAAGCTTGGTTTCATCCCGCTATGTCATCATAAAGGATCCGATAAGGCGGTTTTCTTCGGCGCCCAATCGGTCCACAAGCCAACCCAGTACCTGAACGACGACGCCAATGCCAATGCCCGCCTGTCGGCGCAATTGCAGTACATGATGGCAGTCTCTCGCTTCGCACATTTCCTGAAAGTGATGATGCGAGATAAGATTGGCAGTTTCATGTCGCGGGAGGAGTGCCAGACTTTTCTGAATAACTGGATCGCGAATTATGTTTTGTTGGACGACTCGGCCCCCCAGGAACACAAGGCGAGATTTCCGCTGCGCGAGGCGAAGATAGAAGTCAGCGAAATTCCCGGCAAACCGGGCGCTTACAACGCGGTGGCCTATTTACGGCCTCACTTTCAGTTGGACGAACTCAACGTGTCACTGCGCCTGGTGGCGCGGTTGCCCCAGGCGAAAGGTTAGGTGCGGCCGGTTCAGTGGCGGCGGGAACGTTGAAGGACGGCTGACGGCGGGCAACGTCCATTCCCGGCCAGCCCGGCGGTGGGCTGCATGCGGATCGCCAAGACACGCCAGGCCCTCTGAAAAAGCAGCGTGGTTGACCAGGTATGAACGGCAAGCAACTTCTCGATTCGGGCGATCTCGCCGCCGCGATCGCGCAGGTGGGCGCGGAACTACGGGCGGCGCCGGAGGACGCCGCCAAACGGACGTTCCTGTTTGAGCTGCTTTGTTGCGCCGGGGATCTCGACCGCGCTCTCAAACAACTGGACGCTCTGGCAGCAGAGAGTTCCGAACGCGACCTCGCTATCCAGCCGTACCGCAATGTTCTCGAAGGCGAAAAAAAGCGACGCAGGGCGTTCTCCGGCGGTCTTGTTCCAGGGCTGCCCAAGAAAATTCCGGACTATACGAGACTTCACCTGGAAGCCATCAACCGCATCACGGAAGGTCATTATGCGGAAGCCCGAGCACTCCTGGAGGAGGGCGAAGCCGCCCGGCGGCCGGTTGCCGGCACGATTAATGGTGAGCCGTTTGACGACCTGAAGGATGCGGACGATTTGATCGGGCCTTTCCTCGAAGTGATCACGGTGAGTAACTATTCCTGGATTCCCTGGGAATCCGTCCGTTCTGTTTCCATGGAGGCGCCGCGGCATCTACGTGACCTGGTCTGGCTCCCGGCTCGCGTAGAACTCGACATCGGGCCGCTGGGTGAAGTGTTTCTGCCCGTGCTTTATGTGAACTCTTACCAGCACCACGATAATCGAGTGAAGTTGGGACGTATGACGGATTGGCAAGCTGCAACCGGGGACTTGTCCCTGGCTAGCGGGCAAAGACTCCTCATGGCGGGGGAGCGCGACTGGCCGCTGCTGGAAGTCCGCGAGCTAGCGTTCGAACCGCCGGGTGGAAATGATGGCGACACCAGCACCAACTCTTGAGAACCTCCTGACCCCGATTTCCGCGGACCAGCCTGCCGGGGAAGATATCAGCCTGGCCCCGGAGTGGCTCGCCATTAAGGAAGCACGCCGCAGGGATAAACTATCGGAGCGCCAGAACGCCGATTGGCCGCTCATCCGGCAACTGCTCACACAGGCGTTAACGCAGAAGTCCAAGGATTTGCGTCTGGCCGTCTGGCTCGCCGAAGCCAACATGAAACTGGACGGCTTTGCGGGTTTGAGCGAGAGCCTGCAACTGCTGCGTGGTTTGATCGAGCAGTACTGGGATTCGGGCCTCTACCCGGAAATGGAAGGCGGCGACCTTCAGTTTCGCGCCATGCCATTAGAGTGGCTGGGCGGGGACAATTTGCCGCACGCCGTACGGGATATTCCACTCACCTCCCGAAGCGACGGAGCCCGCGACTACTCGTATTTGGACTATCGCCAGTCGCGTGCCATCGGTTGGGAGAAGGACCTCCGCAATTCCCTCGGGGACATCGATCCCGCCAAGGAAGAGAAACGCCGGGCGAACCTGGCAGCCGGCGGCATCTCTGCGGAAATGTTCGAGGAGGCCGTGAAGGCCACCCGGCGGGCAAGCCTGGAGTCGACGCGGGTTCATTTCGACGCGGCTTGGGAGGAATTCCAGAAGCTGGATCGCATTCTCGACGAAAAGTTCCAGGCCGATGCTCCTGGAACCAGCGAAGCCAAAGAAGCATTCGAGGATTGCCGCCGGCTGCTCGACGATCTACTAAAGCGCAAGCGTCAGGAGGAGCCCGACCCTGTCGAGGCAGGGAAGACCGGCGGTGCGGGCCACCCGTCGCACGAACCGGGCCCGCGACTCCCGTTCCCGCCATGGGCTCCGGACGGAGGAGACTCCGGCGGTTCCTGGCGAAAGGCGGAAGAATTGGTGAGTCATGGCAACGTCCAGGAGGGACTCGCGGAGATGGCGCGGCTCGCCTCACAGCAATACGGACGGGTCCAATTCCAGCAGCGGCTGCGGCTCGCCGAAATTTGCCTGGACATCGATCGCAAGCGGCTCGGAATCGCCATCCTGGAAGAACTGGCGAAAAGTATCGATGAATTGCACCTGGAAAAGTGGGAAGCGCCGGAATTGCTCGGTCGTGTTTGGGGGCGATTGTATCGGGAGTACCGCAATGCCGAAGCGGGGTCGGAACAAGCCGCCCGTGGGACGCTCTTTTTGAACCGGCTTTGCATCCTGGATCCCTGGCAAGCATTCAGGTGGGAATAATTGTGCAACCCTTTGAAGCCCGCGTCATTCCTTCGCTGCTGGACCGGCTCACGGATCATGCTCCCCATTCCCGAACCGAGAATCCGTTGAGCCGCCTGCAGGCGTTGCGCGCTCTGAAAGCTTCCTTGTGGCGCGATTTGAGCGCGCTGCTGAATACCAAGCGGCGCGAGGAAGAGATTGGCGAGGAGTTCACCGAAGCGAATCGGTCGCTTCTTGGATACGGCCTGCCGGACTTTAGTTCCTATAGTCTCAAGAGTCCCTCCGATCAGAATCGCCTGCGCCGCGCGCTCGAAGCCGCCATCAGGCGTTTCGAGCCTCGATTGGAGAAAGTGACGGTCACGTTGGAAGCGCCGTTCGAAACGGACCCCTCCCTGCGCTTTCGCGTGGACGCCATGTTGCGCCTCGAACCAGCCCCGGAACCGGTCAGCTTTGAGACCCTGTTGCAGCCCGAGAGCAGACGGTTTGTCGTCATGGGGGGCATGTCTTGAAGGAAGACCTGCTTCCCTATTACGAGAACGAACTCAGCTTCATCCGGAATATGGGCAAAGAGTTCGCGGCGGACTGGGGCAAGATCGCCGAGCGCCTGGCCCTGGAGCCGGGCAAATGCGAGGATCCCCACGTCGAGCGCCTGATCGAAGCTTTCGCGCTGCTGGCCGGGCGCGTCCACCACAAAATCGACGATGAGTTTCCCGAGATCACCGAGTCGCTGCTGAACATCCTCTATCCGCATTACCTCCGGCCCATCCCGTCGATGTCCATCGCGCAGTTTCATATCGATCCGGAACAGGGGGTGCTGACCGCTGGACACACGGTCAAAAGGAATACGAGTTTGAATACCGGGCCCATCGCCGGCAAGGCCACGACTTGCAGCTTTCGCAATTGTTATCCGGTCACCCTTTGGCCGCTCGAGGTAAAGGCGGCCGCGGTTACGCCGGCTGCCGCCATGCCCGGCGCCCCCCTGAGCGACAAAGCCGTGGGAGTGATCCGCATCGATATGAAGTGCACGGGCGGGGCTCGCTTATCGGCGCTGGCGGTGGACAAGCTGCGTTTTTACCTGAGCGGTGAGAGTCACGTGGCACACGCGCTCTACGAACTACTCTTCAATAACGTGATTCGGGTGGTGATTCGCTCCACGGGCAAGCAGGCTGCGGCCATCGATCTGCCCGCCGATGCCGTGCAGGCGGTCGGGTTCGGGCGCGACGAGGGAATGCTGCCGTATCCCGATCGCAGTTTCCTGGGCTACCGGCTCCTCCAGGAGTACTTCTCATTTCCCTGGAAGTACCTGTTCTTCGATCTGACGGGTTTCGACCGGATCGCACGTTCGCAGATCGGCGAGAGCTTCCAGATTCTTTTTTATCTCAGCCCGTTTGAACGGAGGGAGCGCCTGCAGATCCTGGAGCAGAACGTCAACCGCGAAACGTTCCAACTGGGATGCACGCCCATCGTTAACCTGTTCGAGCGAGTGGCCGAGCCTCTCCGCCTAACCCATGCCACCACCGAATACCGGGTGATTCCGGATATTCACAGACAACCGTCCACGGAGGTCTATTCGGTCGACCAGGTTACGTCGACGGCCCCCTATTTCGAAACGGCCCAGGTTTACGAACCATTCTATTCGGTCAGGCATACCTATAGTGACAGTTCGGCTCAGGCCTACTGGTATGCCAGCCGGCGTCTTTCCGAACGGCGGGGTGATTCCGGGACGGAAGTCTATCTCTCCCTGGTGAATATGGGATTCAAGCCGACTCTGCCGCCGGTCGAGACGTTGACCGTGCACATCACCTGTACGAATCGCGACCTGGCGGGCCACCTGCCATTCGCAGGTGAATTTGGCGAGCTATCGGTGGAATCCGGATCGCTAGTCCGGGCGCGCTCGATTATGGCGCCAACGAAAACGGTTCGGCCCCCCTTGCGGCGCGACCTGCAGTGGCGGCTGATTTCGCATCTCGCGCTGAACTACCTGTCGCTGGTGGATGGCGGGCTGGCGGCCTTACGGGAAATCCTGAGGCTCTACGATTTCACCGGGGATCCTGCCATTCAAAAGCAGATCTCGGGAATCGTATCGCTCTCGAGCGAGCCGCACATGCGTCGCGTGGTTTCCGAGCATGGGATTGTGTTCGCCCAAGGCCTGCGGGCGAGCATCGAATTCGACGAAGACGGGTTCATCGGTACTGGCGTCTTTCTCTTTGCCGCTGTGTTAGAGCGCTTTCTGGGTCTCTACACGGCCATTAATTCATTTACCCAGCTCACCGCCAAAACCCGCCAGCGGAAAGGAGTACTGAAGCCATGGCCGCCGCGCTCGGGCGAACAAATCCTTCTGTAGAGGAAATGCTTCTTCAGTTTCCTTGGGATTTCGAATTCTTTCAGGCCGTACGCCTGCTGGCCCTCATGGATCCGGATCCAAAAGGCCGCCCGATTTCGCGTTTTCGCCAGCCTCTGGAGGAGAGCGTACGCTTCCATGCCCATCGCTCGATGGCCTTCCCGCCCAGCGCCATCCAGGACCTTACGGAGCGGACTGAAAAGGACGGGCACCTGCACATGACCGTCAATTTCCTGGGACTCACCGGTCCGATGGGCATACTGCCGGCGCACTACACCGAGTACCTGATTGCGCGAAGTTACGTCGGCGATAACGCGGCCGCCGCATTCTTCGATCTGTTCAATCACCGGCTGATTTCCCTGTTCTACCTGGCCTGGGAGAAGCATCACTTCCCGATTGCCTATGAGCGGGAATCTCGCCGGCCGGATGTTCGTAAGCCAGCAGTCGAACCGGTCAAACTCACGGACGACGCCGCTGCCGGCGAACCGTTTGACAGGCCCAAGGCCGGCGCGGAGCCAATCCCGCCCGCGACTCAGTCGAGATTCACGAGGTATCTGTTCGACCTCATCGGAATGGGCACGGCAGGGTTGCAGCGCCGGTTAGAGATGGCCGACTCGGTGCTTCTCTCCTACTGCGGGTTGATCGCCCAGCGCCCGCATTCGGCCATTGCTCTGGCGGGTGTGCTGCGCGACTATTTTCGAGTGCCCATCGAAATCGAACAGTTTGTGGGCGAGTGGAGCTATCTGGAGCAAGAGGATTTGTCGTATCTTGGCGGGAGTTCGGTTTCCAGCCAACTCGGTTGCGGAGCCGTGGCGGGACGCCATGTATGGAATTCGCAGGCCCGGTTTCGGATCCGCGTTGGACCGCTTACCTGGGGACGCTTCCAGAGCTTCCTGCCAGGCGGCTCCACTTTCCGAGAGTTGGTCGCTCTGGCTCGGCACTTTGTCAACCAGGCGATGGACTTCGAAGTGCAGTGTATCCTGCTGGCCGGCGAAGTGCCGTGGTGCCGGGCTTCCGGAGACCCGGACTCACCTCGCTTGGGGCTATCGTCTTGGTTGAAGACGGGCGCTTTTCCGAAGGACGCGGCGGATCTGGTGTTGGCCGTCCGTTCCTCCGGAGAGCTGAAATGAAGGCGCATCATGCTGGATTGGCAGACGTAAGCTTATGAGAAATCTTCGACGGGTTGTCTGGTCTCGGGGAATGTTTTTAACCCCACAGCATTTTCAAACGCTGGACAGTTGGATTGATGAAAGCGCTCAGTTCCGTTTCACCGCCTCGAATTTCGCGAACTGGGGCGTGCTGGATCTCAGCATCGATCAGGAGAGTCTCACCAACGGCCTTTTCAGACTGCGAAGCTGCCAGGGCATACTGCCGGATGGCGCCATCTTCAGCATCCCGGCGCCCGATGCCACACCCACCGCGCGGCAGATTACGGAGCATTTCACGCCGGACCAGGACCATCTGGACGTCTTTCTCTCGCTGCCGGACCGTCAACCCGCCGTCAAAAACTTCACGCAATCCGCGGAACTACAAGGGGGCGCCGCCACCACCCGGTACATCGCCGAGGCGCTGGAAGTGGTCGACGAGAACGGTTATGGCGAGCCGATGAGCGTTCAGGTGGGGACCAAGAATTTCAAGTTGTTGTTCGGAAACCAAAACCTCGATGGTTTCGTGGCCATGCAAATCGCCCGGGTGGTTCGTAGCGAGGCCGGCAAGTACGCGCTCGATCCAGCGTTCGTTGCGCCCTGTCTGGATCTGGCCTCCAGCGAATACCTCGTGAACCTGCTGCGGCGGGAAATCGAAATCCTGGTTTCCAAAGGAGATTCTCTCAACGCCGGCCGCCGGCAGCGCAGCGAGAGTTTGGCCGATTTTAGTGCCACCGAGGCCGGGAACTTCTGGTTTCTGCACACGGTCAATTCCAATGTGCCCGAGCTGCAGCATATCTGGAGCGTGCGCCACGGCCATCCGGAAGCCCTTTGGGTAGTCATGCTACGCCTGGCCGGCGCTCTTGCTACGTTTTCGCTGGATACGAAAGCCCGCGATTTGCCCGCTTATGATCACCGCAACCTGGGAGCCTGTTTCACCGCCCTGGACGAGAAGATCCGCGGTCTTTTGGAAACCGTGATTCGCTCCAAGTGTGTTTCCATTCCTCTCCGCTTGCTGGAGCGATCTTTATGGACGGGAACCGTCTCAAACGACGAGTACTTCAAGACCGGCAATTTCTTCTTCGCGGTTACGGCCAAAATTGACGTTGGCGAACTTATTAAGAAGGTGCCCGATCTGGTGAAGATCTCGCCACCCGACGAGATCCAGCAATTGATCAACTATGCTCTGCCGGGCGTGAAATTGCGGCACGAGCCGACGCCGCCCGGGGCCATTACGTTCAAACTGAATAATCACTACTTCTCGTTCAATCCGACCGGCCGTCTCTGGGAGCGGATCGTGCAAACGCGCAGCTTCAGCCTGTTCATTCCGCCCGAAATCGCCGACGCCCAGCCGGAGGTTTTGGTGGTTTTGCAGTAGGTCCATTCCGAAGGAACAACTTATGAATACCAGCGGGCTCGACATAGACCGGATCAAACAGAATGTGGTGGAGTATTGGCAATCCGAGGCCTGGAACTGGCCTGTGAAGGTGATATCGGCCGGCCGGGGATCGGCTTTGGGGGCGTCGGCGGGCCGGGTTTTGGCCGTCTCCGGCTATGTGACTTCGGAGAAGTTCGTCCGCGGCAGGTCGCTCGACCAGGTAGAGAAGATTCTGGGCCTCTTGCCCGGTGAACTGAAGAACGGTGCGGTGGTCTTGAGGTTAAACGTCCTACCACTCCCACATCAATTCGAACTCCGAGGGTACACTCAGACTCCAGGCGGAGAGCCTTACTCCCCCGGCGGCCTCTATCCGCCTGGGCTAGGCGCCAACCAGTGGGAACTCAAGGCGAATATCCCGGCGACCGTATGGAAGGTCGTGCCGGCCGGCCAGCGACTGTAGTGTTGGGTGGCAGCTACCTCAACCCGGCGGGTTCTCCGCTTCGCGTCAGTCTTACTACCCTCGTCACCGCCAGGATCGCCGAAGGCCTCGGCAAACGCCGACGGCGAAAGGGTATCCTGACCCGACTCCGAGAGCACGAGGGTATCCGCATCGATCCCTCGGGCTTGGGGTCCCAGAGGTCGATGTGGCTCGGCCCTCCCTGCAGGAAGACCATGATCACCGACTTGGCGCTGCCGAACCCTCGCGCCCCATCGAACTTGTTGGCGGTGGCGGCGTGGGCACTACCCTGCCACGCCAGAAAATTCGCGAGGTTCACCCTCAGCATCGCTGTTAGAATCTTGAATGGGGATGGAAACGGTCGCAGCTACATTCGTTCGTCTCGCGGTTGAGGTCGCCGCCGCTCACCGGATCGCTTATCCACTCGCCGAACTCAACGATCTGCTCACCGCCGCCCCTGCTGACGAAATTGAGAAGCTCCCACCGCCCTCGATCGCCGACCCTTACCGGCTCAACTATGTCACCGCTATGGTGGAAGTGGCAGCCCACCGTGCGGGCGTGGCGCCGCCGCTTTGGACCGCCTCGGTGACGCCGCTGGACGCTCCGGTGTTCATAGACCCTTCGCTCAATCTGCGAGCTCACCTGTTAACGGCATCACCCCCGCCCTTCCGGCGGCGCAACATCTTCATCGATTCGAGTATCGGGGACCGCGTCTGATGTTGACGGCCGCGCGGATCCTCCAGTTGCTGGAGGCCCTCAACGCAGAACTGGCCCGGGAAGCAGTGCGGGGCGAGTTGTTTCTGGCCGGCGGCGCAGTCATGTGCCTGGTGTTTCACGCCCGCGAAGCGACCAAGGATATCGATGCCCTGCTTGTCCCTGCGCGCGAACTGCGCCGCGCCGCGGAGGCGGTCGGCGAGCGCGAAGGTTTGCCTGCGGACTGGCTCAACGACGCCGTGAAAGGATTCTTCAGCGAGTCGGGCCGCTTCGAAGTGTACGCGGAGTTCAGCCACCTGCGTATTTTTGCTCCCCATCCCGAGTACCTTCTGGCGATGAAATGCATGGCGATGCGGCTTGGCGAGGAATTTCGCGACCGCGGCGATGTCGAGATCCTCCTGAAAATTTTAGGTTTGCGCCGCATGGTGGACGCCGAGTCCGTACTGGAGCGGTATTACCCGCTCGACGGGTACCCTGCCAGAGCGCGTTACATTCTCGAAGAGCTATTGGAGGGCGGCGGATAGCGTGGTTACAGTTAGGGAGCAGTTCCTTGCTCGCGCAGCTTTCGTGACTATGCATTGCGGCACAGAGATATTGAAACGGTCTGGTATGTCGCCGCGTTGACTAGAAACCGGCCTGGGGGGCGACAAAGAGCTTGCTGCAGGCCGGGAAAGACGTTCGCTGAACAGCCCTGGCAGAACGGCGAGAACGCCAGAGTTGAAGGCAGGCGTACCGTCGCCCGGCGTGAGATCATAATAATTGACGCTGGATTGCAGAGCGGCTACTTCCATTCGATTGATGAGATCATAGTGCTGGAAATCCGCGCCAGACATCAAAAAGAACAGCCTCAACGGAGTGAGACGGTCCAGAGAGAGCAGGCGTACTTTGAAATGCGTGCGCACGCGGAAGCCTGAACGGACGTTGCAGGGCTGAAATGGCCCACTACGCCAGAGAGGCACCAGAGAGGATCTCGTGTCAGAAGGTGCCGCCTATTTGGCGGTCCCCGCAAAGGCCTCTTGTTCTTCGCTCATCAGCTTCAATTTCCCTATCATCGTCACCATACCAATACTCCATAGGGCCATTGTCGCCACCTCGAACGGAAGACTCGTGAGATCCGCTCTCGGGGTAAGACGTGGGACTCTGTCGGCGTTCTGTCTGGTCCGCAGCGCAGCCTGCTACCGTTAGATCCAGCGCGGGCATCATGATTGGCCAGTTATGCCCGTGATCTGGAAAGTTGGAACCCAACACGGGCCTGGATCCAGCGAGCCGGGGTGATTCCAGCACCACCTATTTTAGCGGCCTATGCCTTACCCCCTCCTCAAACAATCCCTCACCCCCACAACCCCGTCACCACCTTCCCCTTCACCAACTCCCGTGGCTGATTGAGGTGATTCAGCACGATGGTATCCGGGTCGATCCCCAGCGCATAGTAGACGGTGGCCAGCAGGTCGTTGGGGTGGGTTGGCTTGTCCTTGGGCGAACTTGCGGTCGGGTCGGATTCCCCGTATTGCGCACCGCGGGCGATGCCGCAGCCGGCGACTACGGCGCTGTAGCAATACGGCCAGTGGTCGCGGCCATCGGGGGCATTCGAATTGCCCGACGTACTCACGCCGATCCGCGGCGAGCGGCCGAATTCGCCGATCGCCACCACCAGCGTCTCCTTCAACATGCCGCGGTCATTCATGTCTTCCAGCAGTGCGCTTAATCCGCGGTCCAGTTTCGGGCAGTGCAGGTTCTTCAACGGCCCGAAATTGGCGGCATGCGTGTCCCACGAATCCACCTCGGGGTTGCCGTTGGCCACCGACGGCCAGTTCATCTGCACGAACCGCGTCCCGGCCTCGATCAGCCGCCGCGAAAGCAACAGGCCCTGGCCGAACGTGTGCAAGCCGTAGCGCTCGCGCGTCTTATCCGGCTCCTTGGTCAGGTCGAACGCGTCGCGTGCCTTGCCAGAAAGCACCAGGTCGAAGGCCTTGCCGTAGTATTCGTCAATGGCGTAACTTTTCAGCGCCTTCTCCAGGTCCGGCATGCTGTCGTTGATGCCCTTCAGCAGCTCGAAGCGGTCCTTCAACCGCTCGGGCCCCACTTCCTTGCGCAACGCCAGGTCTTCGGTCTTAATGGGCTTGGCCGGATCCTGATACAGCCGGTACGGGTCGTAGGCCTTGCCCAGGAAGCCGGCCGCGCCGCCCTTGCCGATCACACCCGATTCCTGCAGCGGGCGGGGCAACTCGACGAACGGCAGCACGGCCTCCTTGGGCGGCTTCAGTCTGGACACCTGGCTGCCCGCGGTCGGGAAGTCCTGACCGTTCGGCGGCTCCAGTTGGCCTGAGGGCGACACGCGGTCGGGCGGATAGCCAGTGAGCATCTGATAGATGGCTGCGGTGTGGTTGAAGAGGCCGTTGGGCGTGTAGCTCATCGAACGGATCAAAGTGGCCTTGTCCAGCGCGGTGGCCATCATGGGCATGTGCTCGCCGATGTGCGTGCCCGGAATCTTCGTGGGGATGCCTTTGAATTCGCCGCGGATGTTGGCCGGCGCGTCGGGCTTGGGGTCCCAGAGGTCGATGTGGCTCGGCCCTCCCTGCAGGAAGACCATGATCACCGACTTGGCGCTGCCGAACCCTCGCGCCCCATCGAACTTGTTGGCGGCCCTGGCGGCCTTCTGCCACGCCAGAAAATTGGCGAGGTTTAACCCCAGCATCCCGATGGACCCGCAGCGCAGCAGCTCGCGGCGCGTGGGACCTTCGCAAGTATGGCAACGACGGCCTGGAATGACGAGCATGACGAAAACCCTCCTGCGCAGGCCGGGAGGCCCGCGCCCCAGTCAGTAGTTATACAGAAACGCTTTGCTGTTGACCAGCGCCCACAGCAGATCCTGCGCGCGCGCCGCGCGGCCGGCGCCGGTTTCCAAATACTTCAACCCCTTGGCCAATTCCTCCGAGCTCGGTGGACGGCTCAACGATCCCAAGTACAGTTCCTCCACCAGTTCGCGATCCGGCCGGCCCGCCAGCACGGCCCTGGCGATACGGCCGTTGGCGTCGGCGACGGCGTCCGAAATGGTTTTGCCGTTCACCAGGTTGAGCGCTTGAGGCAGGCTCAGGTCGCTGCGCCGCTCACACTCGCATGAGGATTCGCGCAACGGCCTGCCGAACAGATCCAGGAAGCCATCCTTGCCGACGTGCGGGTCGGTAACCTGTTCGGCGTTGGTATCCGGGGGCGCGTCGGGGAACACCGGCCGCACGCCCGTCGCCAGCGCCAGAGCGTCCATCAACTCCTCGGCACTCAAGCGGCGCGGCACGGCGTGCGAGAAGTTGTCGGCGTCCTGCGCGTTCCATTCATTGGTGGCGATACTCTGCTGGTACGTGCGCGAGTTCGCAATCGTCCGCATCAACTGCCGCAGGTCGAAATTGTGGTCCACGAAATCCTTCGTCAGGGCATCCAGCAACGCCGGATTGCTCGGCGGATTCGACGCGCGAATGTCATCCACCGGGTCAATGATGCCGCGCCCGAAGAAGTAGCTCCACAAGCGGTTCACGGTGGATTTCGCGAAGAACGGGTTGTCCTTCGCCGTGAGCCATTCGGCGTAGGCCAGGCGCCGCCGCTGGTCGGTGGGCACCGCGCCGGATCCGCCCCAGTTGGCCGGCACGATGAACTTGGGATTCATCACCCGGCTGTCTTTGGGGTGTTTCATGTCGTAGTCCTGGCGCTGGTCGTAGAGGATCTCTTCACCCACTTCGTAGCCCGGCCGCAGTCCCACCGCCGAGAAAAACGCCGACATCTCGTAATATTGGTTTTGCGTCCAGCGTTCGAACGGATGATCGTGGCACTGCGCGCACACCATGCGCACGCCCAGGAAGACTTGCGTGGTCTTCTCCATGGTGGGCTTGGGGTCGCGGGTCACGCGGTAGAAATTGGCCGCCGGATTTTCATAGGAACTGCCGCGCGCTTCCAGCATCTCGCGCACCATGCGGTCGTAGGGCTTGTCCTGAGCGATGGAATCGCGAATCCATTCACGGAATTCGAACGCGCCCTTTTCGCCCAGATATTTACGGTTGTTTTGCAGCAGGTCGCCCCACTTCAGAGTCCAGTGATCCACATAAGCCGGGGTGGCGATCAGCTTGTCGATCACTGCCGCCCGTTTGGCCTTCGATGCGTCGGCCACGAAAGCCCTGACCTCCTGTGGCGTCGGAGGCTGGCCGGTCAGATCGAGCGACACCCGCCGCAGGAACGCGGCGTCGTCCACCACCGGTGAGGGCTGAATCTTGAGCTTCTGCAGTTTGGCGTCGATGGCTTTGTCGATGTAGTTGTTCTGCGGCAGTTGCTTCCACACGAAGCCGGGCTTCGGGTTTAGAACGGTCACCGGCACCGTGGTCAGGTTGCCTTGGTAGCGAACCAGGAGCGTGGCTTCGCCGACGCGAGCGCCTTTGATCATGGCAGGCGAGGAGGCCTGCCCCACTTCCACCGCCGCCACATCCGGCACATTGCTTTCCACGATGGCTTCCCGCGTGACCTCGCGCCTGCCTCCGTCGCCATAGACCGCGGTCACCTTCACCGCCGCCGATTCATCCGGGGCTTTCATGAAGATCTCCGCGGGCTCCGCCTCCAGGCGCCGCACTGAGTCGGCCGCCGGATCGCCAAACGGCACGCCCTGCGCGATCCAGTTGTAGATCGTCTTGTAGTAATCGCTCCCGACATCGAACCGCAGGCCGCCGCCGTGGGGCACTTCCTGTGTGGGCTTGGCCAGCATCAGGCTGCGAGCCGGATCCGCGCGGTTGAAGCGGCGGCCGGCAAGATCGTAAAGCAGCGCTTCGTAGTCGAATTGGGGGTCGTAGCCGCGCAGCGAGAGCTTGAAGCCGTTCTTGCCTTTGGCAGCGCCGTGGCAGGTGCCGGAGGTGCAGCCTACTTTGTTGAGGATGGGCGCGACGTCGCGCAGGTAGGTGACCTTCTCGGCCGATAAAAGGGGCAAAGTCAAAAACAACACAGCCAGGAATGGCCGTGCCACTCTATTTCGAAACACTGGTACCTCCAGTTACTTCAAATGGGATCGGGCGCGACACAATCGATTCGTCGCCATCGTCGGTTCTCACCCGGCCGCTGATGTACAGGTCGTACCGCGCCGGGTCGGTGGCTTTGGTCGTGGTCACAGCGAACGTGCCGGACAGGTCCTTGGCATCGTCTTTCATGTCGATCACCCGAATGTCCTTGGCGCCGTTCACGTCCACGCCCACCTGGGCCGGCGGCGTGCCGCGCCCCTTCGTCGTCCATTGGTAGGTGTACTCGTAGCGCGCGCCCTCTTCCATCTGGATGATCCGGGTTTGCTTCACTTCGAGCGTAGCCGCCGGGGGCTGGCCGATCGCGGCCGGCAGCGCCAGCCCCAGCCACGGCGCCGTGAGCGCGCGCTGCCGGTCCACCACACCCTGTTCGGTGGCGCCCGCCACATCCACCACCATGCCGGGACCGCGAGCCTGCCGCCGCAGCACGGTGCCGTCGGATAGCGTGCCTTCGCCCCAGACTTGCAGTTCCCGCGCCGGCAGCGCCACGCCCGGGTCGGCCGTCAGCATCAGTAACCCGCGGCGGTTGAAGGTCCGCGCGTTGCTGGCGTCCACATACTCGCGCGGAATGATGCCGCCCTCCACGCGAATGCCTTTCGGCAGGCCGGGGATGGTCAGTTGGATGGCGCCATCGAAGCCGCGCCGGTCGGCCGACACGCTGATCATCGCCGTGCCGCCCGCCGGAATATTCACGAACGGCGTTGCGATCGAAAGCTGGAAATCCTGCGGCTGCCGGCGCGTGATGAGCCGGTAGCCGTACGAGGGCCCGCCGCGCAGCGCCAGGTCTTCCACCGTCACCACGATTTCGTGCTCGCCGGCCGGCACCGTCAGGTTCAGAAACGGATCACTGCTGGTGCGGCTGGTCCCTTGTACCGCGAAGACGTCTTCGGGCAGCGGCTGGTCGCCCGCCGAATCGAGCTTCTTGCCCTTGGCGTCGTAGGCCGTGATGATGCCTTCCAGCCGCGAAGTGCCCAATTCCCGCGCCTGCAACTCGAACAACAGCTTTTCGCCCGGCTCCACCTGCAGCCGGTAGCGATCCTTTTCGCCGTCTTTTTCGAGCCGGCCATTCACCACGCTGGGCACGGGCACCGCGCCTGGCACCGGTTCCATCAGCTCAGGCAGGTCGCTCACCGCGAACAAAAAAGGTAGCGCGGGAGATTCCGGCAGGGCTACACGCGTGAATGCATCCGCGGCAGACAGGTGGCGCAGGTCAGCAGTAGACTGCACACCCGCGCCCAAGCGCGCGCCGAAGAACGTCAATGGCACTTGCTCGCCGCGCCGGCCGCCTAGCGGGAAGATGCCCTCGGCATAGCGGTACGCGCCCATCTTCAGCCGGTAGAAATTCTGCACCTGGGTGCTGAAACGGGCATCGGTCACTTCCACGTAATAGCTGCCGTCCTTGGGGAACGTGAAATCCAGAAGCGCATCCAGGCCGGCGCCCGGCGAGTCGTCGCTACGGGCAAGTTGCTTGCCGGACCCGTCGAGAATCCGCAGCACCGGGTCGATGGCCGACCCGCAGCGTCGCGCCTCCACTTCAAACACGCGCCGCTCGCCGGCTTTGCCCGGCACGCGGAACAAGTCGCGCTCGGGACCGCGCAGCGTGCCGTTCACCACCACCGGAACGGCGGCGATGGGCTCCGCCGTCTCGATGGAATCGTTGCGGTTCGGCGGCGAGTTCGGCTGCGACTCCTCTTCTGTGACCTCATGGAAAGTCCCCAGCGTGAACAGCAAAATGTTCGAAATCCCGCCCGGCGTTTCGACCCTTACCGGATACACGCCGGGAGTGGCGTCGGCCTTCGGCTCCACCAGGAACGCCAGGGTTCGGCCGGGCGCCTGCATATTGCCAGGGCTGGCCGGCGGCACCACCAGCGTGAACGCGGCCGGCAGCGACGAGGTGACGCGCGCGCCCTCCGCCAGGTTCCGGCCCACCAAAGTCAGGGTGAACGGCCGACCGGCTTCCGCACCCCGCGGCCGCAATTCCGTAATTACGGGCGTGGCGGCGAACGCGGCGTGCACAACGAGAACCAGTAGCCACCCCGGCCCAGTGGCGCGGGCCCACACTGTCTTGCGAAGCAAACCCATCATTTCGAACCTCGCCCTTCCGTGGCCGTCTCTAACGGCACCGGCACGAAGGCCTTCTTCAACTCGCCAGTGCCGGTATCGTACAGCCGCACCAGCCCGTCAAACCCGCCCGCGGCCACCGTGCCGCTGTCGGGGCTGAACGTCACCGTATAGATTCCCGCCGTGTGTCCCTTGCAGACCGCCACGCGCGCGCCGCTATCCGCGTCGTAGACGTTGACCTCGGGCGCCGCGCCCGCCGCCGCGATCCACCGCCCGTCCGGCGACCACGCCAGCGTCGTGATCGGACCGTTTTGCAGGTCCAGTTTGCGCAGCAGCGTGGTGTCGTCGGCGATCTTCATCACCTTGGGCCGGTCCATCAGGTAGACGTATGGGATGCGGTCAGCGCCGCCAATCACCACAATCTCTTTCGAGGGGTGCCGCGCAATCGCCGTCAGTTCGCCGCGCAGCAGGTTGACGTTTTCGAGGAATCCGCCGGTGGCCGTGTCAGTCAATTTGGCCGCCCGGTCGCGCCCCACCGAAACGATGCGCTTGCCATCGGCGCTGAACACCGTGCCGAGCACCCAATTCTCGTGCGCGCCCATCCGGTGCAGTTCCTTGCCGCTGTTCGTGTCCACAATGCGCACGGTGTTGTCGGTGCAGCCCACAGAGGCGCGCGTGGCGTCCGGCGAAAGCGAGACTCCGAAAACGGTGTCGCCGGTCAGCATCAGCGAGTGCCGCAATTTGCCGGCCGGCAGTTCCCACAACTGCAGTTCGCCGAACCGGGCCGGGGTGCCGCCGCCCGCCGCCAACAGCGAGCCATCTTTCGAGAATGCCAGCGAGAGGATGCGCTCGGACAGCCCCACCAGGCGTTTCGGCGGCGCGCTGCCATCCAAGGTGTGGATCAGGATCTCGCGGTTGCCCGAAACCGCGAGCGTCTTGCCATCCGGCGAAAATGCCAGCGCCGTCAATACCGGGGCCTGCAAGTACACCGCCGGCTTGTCGAGCGAAACCGTCTCACGCGCCTCCGCCGGCGTATCGTCTTTGCCGCCGGCCTCTACCCAAGCCCGCAGCACCGCGATCTGTTCGTCCGGCAACGGCGGCTGTCCCAGCGGCATCTGCGGCTTCAGTTCGCCGGTGACATACTTCAACAAAAATCCCAACCCGGGGCCGCGCTTGCCGCCCGCGATCAGACCTTCGTAGCTCGTCAGGTCGAGATTGGAGGACTTCAGGTTGGGTTGGTGACAACCCTGGCACTGGCGCTGCAGCACCGGGCGGACCTCGCGAAAATAACCGGGTTCAGCAGCCTGCAGGCCTAAAGCGAGGCTTCCCGCAGCCACCGCCATCACAGGCCAAGACGACACACGACGCACAGATCCCTCCCCAAGGAGTTGTGGATTGATTATATGGCAATTTGTGCCCGAGCTAAAGTCCCCGGAGGATTGTGCCGATTCATCCGCCATGCCGAGTGACCCAATCATCATCGTTTATGGCGCTTGCGCCGTACTGGAACTGCTGGCGTGGATGTTCTGCTGACTTGCCTTAACCGCTCCCGAAAACCGACCTAAGATCACAGGGCCAGCTTGCCGTGGTACCTGAGACTTTCGAATGAACCTTGTCTGGCGGCTGAGACCGGCGCTAAATAGTAAATGAAATGGGCCGGTTCTTCCATACCGTGGAGGCTGAACAACGCGAGTCCGCCATGCTCGGCCATTGCCGGCGGGTGGCGGCTCTGGGCTGCGAACTCAGCCGCCGGGCCGGCCTGGATGCCCGCCTCGATCCGGTGTTGGCGCAGGCGGCTCAGTTCCATGACTCGATGGAGTTGCTCCTGGACCCAACGCCTCTCGGCCGGCTCGCCACCGACGTTCTTTGTGGCGCTGTTCCCCGTGGCGCGGAACGGACCCCCCATGCGCCGCCGGCAATCGTCGAGCCCGAGGTGCGGACCGTTCTCTCCCTCTTCCACCATCGGCGCGTGTCCGAAGCCGCACCGCCGCTGCGGGCCCTCGCCGGCATCCTGTCGCTCTGCCATATTGTGGATGAGCAGTTCGAAAGCCTGGAGTTCGAGCACCGCCAGGTGGCCACGATCCTGGACGAACTCCAGGAGATTGCCGCGATGGAAGGCTTCGATCCCCGTTTGGTGGCCCACTTGCGCGCCATGCAATGCCCGGGGCTGCTGCAGTCTGTGGGATGCGGGGACGCGCTTCCGGTCGAAGCCTGCACCGCGCGCCTGGTCTTTCGGTCCCTCGGGCAGGATCGGGAGTACGAGGTGCACGAACTGGCGGACGTCGCGCGACGCGACCCGGTCCTCACGGGCAGCCTGATCGGGGTGGCGAATTCGGCCCTGCATTATGCAGCCGGGAGAATCTCGTCCATTAGCAAGGCTATTTCGTTCCTCGGGACCGCCGCCTCTCGCCGGGTGATGCTGGCCGCCTCCATGCGTCCTCTGTTTGCTTCGGCCGGGGTCAGCCGGCTGTGGAGCCACTCGGTCAGTACGGCGCAATTCTGTTCCGCGCTGGCCGCGCAGACCGGGTTCACGACCGCCGAAGAGGGGCTAATGCTGGGTCTGCTGCATGATATCGGTGCGTTGGCTGCGGAATTCCTGGCCCGGCAAACGCGGGACAGCCGCGCCCGGCTGACCGAAAAGGGGTGCCCCGCCACGTACGTGGAGCGATTGCTCTTTGGGGCCGACCATGGTGAGCTCGGCGGCGCCATCCTGGCCCACTGGGGTTTCCCGGAACAGATAGTCGAAGCCGTGCGATTTCATCACCAGCCGGAGCGTTCCTCGTCCCCGCTGGCAGCGTTCTTGTACCTCGCCGAATTCTGGTCGGGCCACGAGGAAGACCTGCCGTCCTTTTACCGCGTGGAAGACTGCCTGACCCGTACCGGGCTGTCTCTGGAGTCCTTGACACAAGTCGGCGCCAGGGACAAGGCCCTCGGGGCGCTGCGCGCAGTCGCATAGTCCAGGCTCAAGCCGGCCGCAGACCGCTCTTTGCCAGCCGCAGACCCGCTACCCGAATGCTCGATATGTAATCTTCCGCCGCGCTCAGAGCGCCGGCGCAACTATCGCACGCCATGTAGTGCTCCTCGAAGCGCTCTGCCTCGGTCGTGGAGAGCGACCGAAGCAGATACTGTTCCGCGGTGTCTTCCGGGTCCTCCGGGCAGTCCACCGCGCGCTGCCTTTCCATCTGAATCGTCACACTGGAGAGATCGGCGGCGCCGGCAATTGACTTTATGCCGGAGTATGCTGGTCCCATGGATAAAGCGCTCACCAAGAAGACCATCGACTCCCTGCTTCTGGCCGCACTGTTCGGCTTGGCGCCCAATGCCTTGGCCCAGCACCTGGCCCCGCCCGCGCGGGAGATCGCCCTCTATCCGGGCGTTGCGCCAGGATCGGAAAACTGGGACTGGACCGAGCGGCAGGTCAACTCGCCGGGCGGCATGCCCATGGTGCAAAACGTCGTCAAGCCGGTACTCCTCTTTTATCCGGCGGCCAAAGAGAAGGCCGTCGCCACCGCCATGATCGTGGCTCCGGGCGGCGGCTTCCGCAATCTGATGATGAGTTACGAAGGCGTCGATATTGCCAGGCGCCTGAACGAAATGGGCATTGACGCCTTCGTGCTGAAATATCGTCTGACCTACACTCCCGCAACGCCGCCAGCCGCTGGCGTCAAGGCCCCAAATCCGCAGGAGGGGCAGAACGTGCGCGAGTTGGGCGGTGCCGATGGCCAGCAGGCGGTGCGCCTGGTACGCCAGCACGCCGCGGAGTACGGCATCCGGCCCGACCGCATCGGCATGATCGGCTACTCCGCCGGCGGCGCCGTGCTCCTGTCTGCTGTCGCCGGACCCGCCGATGCCCGGCCCAACTTCGCCGCTCCGATTTACGCCGCGGGCGCCGGGTCGGTCACACCACCTGCCAGCGCGCCGCCGCTGTTCATCGCCGTGGCCGCCGACGATCAGGCTGTGGGCTTTCAGGGTTCCATCGATCTGTTCGGTGCATGGCGCAAGGCCGAGATTCCCGTCGAACTCCACGTTTTCCAGACGGGACGCCACGGCTTCTCCAAGAAGGGCGGCGGCGCCGACCACTATATGGACCGACTGGAGGAGTGGCTCAAACTCAACGGTTGGCTCACCAGGCCCGGCGTGTAGTGGAGTACCACCGCACAACCTGGACGTGCGAGCCGCGCGGCGCCCACACGGCGGGGTCGGTGGGGCCGAACAGTGCGAGCACGGGCGTGCCCACGGCGGCGGCCAGGTGGGTGATGCCGGAATCGTTGCCGATGTAGACGGCAGCGCGGGCTAGCCAGCAGGCGAGGTCGTAAAGGTCGGGAATTTGGACCGCTCCTGGCAACAACGGGTCTTCCCGGCCGGCGCACCAATACACCGGCATGCTGCGCTCCAATTCACGTGCCATGAAGCGAAAGTTTTCGAGCGGCCAGTTCTTGCGCAAGCTGCCGGAAAACGGGTGGATGACCGCGAAGTTCTCGCGCCGTACGAGGCAGGGTATGCGAGGGATGCCGGCGCCATCGCAGGTGGCGAGCGAACGGACTTGGGCCCGGTAGAAATCCGTGGCATGCGTGCCGGAGCTTTCGGCAGGCAGCGCCCGGAAAAATGTGAAGGGCAAAGCCAGTGACCGGGTCAGTTCGCGGAACTCCGGACGGTTGGCGCCGTACCAGGAGACGATAGAATCGAAGCTGCGCAAGTCCTCTAACAGCTTTGGCGGCGGGTCCGTGACCCCAAGCAAGTCGAGTCCAGTGGCGGCGATGGATCGCACCCTGTCGGCAAAGCGCACAAGCGGAACATTGGCCGCAGCCGTCCAAACCTCGAAGTAATCCGTGCGAAGACACTCCAGGGCCGGCAGAGAAACGATCAGATCGCCGATGGCGCCCGGGCGGACGACGAGCCTGCGCATACCGGCTTCAGTATCGCAAAGACAGATCGGATAGCCGACGGTTTATCCACAGGATAGTCACGTGGATTTGTCTGTAACCGGTTCGAAATAATGCAAATAGATGTTGAGGAAAGCGCTGGTAAAAGCGCGAAAAAGGGTTGACGGAAAAGCCCGGCAGGAGCATAGTGAGAGAGGTTCCAAGAGGTTTGAGGAACAGCAAGCCTCCGGAAACGTAGCGAACCTGGAACGTTGATCCGTAGCCGCACTTGAAAAAGGACCGGCAGCGGGGAGCGAGAGG
>Ga0075030_100000035_pt1 | contig 81927 bp, 86 predicted proteins | sample LitLauG_LLR_2012_FD_71393 | JGI IMG/M metagenome (GOLD analysis project Ga0075030, IMG submission 71393) | Freshwater sediment microbial communities from Pennsylvania, USA - Little Laurel Run_MetaG_LLR_2012 | ecosystem: Environmental > Aquatic > Freshwater > Creek > Sediment | place: USA... | reverse complement strand
TTCGCCTTCGGATAGGCCAAACTTCCGCCGCCGTCTTGAGCGGCCGCGCAAACGCCGGCGAAAGCAAGAAAGACAAAACAGAGAACGTTTGTACGCATGAATGTCCTCTCAAACCCCGCAGAGTACGGTACCTCAATGCCACCACAGCTTTTACTCAGGCGATCACAATACCGTCAAGCGAAAAATTCCCGAGGGTGCCCCGCCCTTGCCTCCGCCTTTGTTGCGGAGACTGGGTGGGGATTTTGCCTTATCTGGAAGACCAGACCGCAGGTGTATCACGGTCTCGACTCGTAAATTTCCCCATTGACTCCACTCCCGCCCTCGGGTTCATATAATTCCCTCCGCCCAGGAGTACCCATGCAGAAGATCACTCCCTTCCTCTGGTTCGACACCCAGGCCGAAGAGGCCATGAACTTCTACGTCTCCATCTTCAAAAACTCAAAAGCCGGACGCATCACGCGCTCCCGAGGCGCTGTCATGGCGGTGACTTTCGAACTCGAAGGCCAGCCCTTCATGGCCCTGAACGGCGGACCGACGTACCATTTCACGCCCGCGATCTCCTTTTTTGTAGACTGCGAAACCCAGGAAGAAGTCGACGACCTGTGGCGCAAGCTCTCTGAAGGCGGAAAACCCGGCCGCTGCGGCTGGCTCATCGACAAATTCGGCCTCTCCTGGCAGATCATCCCCAAAGGACTCGGCGAAATGCTGTCCGACCCGGATCCCGCCCGATCCCAGCGCGTAATGAAAGCCATGCTGCAAATGAACAAAATCGACATCGGAGGTCTTAAGCGAGCCTATGCCGGCGAGTAAAAAGAAGAACCGCACGAAAAAGAGCAAAAAGAGCTCTCGAAAGTCCGTCCCAAAGCGCAAGCGTGCGCCATCAATCACGACCACCGTCGCACCCTGGCTTTGCGTCCGCGGAGGCGCTCGCGCCGTCGAGTTCTACAAAGCAGCTTTTGGCGCGGTGGAATTGTTCCGCATGGGAGACGGCGAGAGCGCGGTTGCCAGGTTGTCGATCGAGGGTGCCGAATTCTGGCTGAGCGACGAATCGCCCGAGCATCACAACTACAGTCCCGAATCGCTAGGCGGCATCACAGTCCGAATCATCCTCACCGTCGCTGATCCCGATGCCATCTTCGCGCGCGCCGTGAAAGCCGGCGCCAAGGAGGTCTATCCCGTCACCGAGGAACACGACTGGCGCCTCGGTCGCGTCGTCGACCCCTTCGGCCATCACTGGGAAATCGGTCGCCCCCTTTCGTGATTCGCAGACTGGCATGTAACGGGGCGGCCCCTCGACTCTGCGTTCTCCGCGGCCTTTCTCAGCGATCTCCGCGGTTGAATAAGACCGCTGATCCCGACCAGAAGACAGAAGATTTCTCTAATGCCCAAATCGCGATGATGCAGAAAAACCGGGAAGGGAACTACCGCCGCTTGCCCTGCGACGAAAGGGCCGCCACCCGCAGCAACATCTTCTGATCGCTGCTGTGCGCATCATGACATTCGATGCACTGGCCTTTCACCGCCGGCACGTGCTCCCGCAATGCCGCCGACTCCTGATGACATGCGAAGCATATCTTCTGCTTCGGCATCGAAAGGCTCACCAGCGTCATGTCGCCCTGAGTCTGAGTCACATGACACACGTCGCAGGAAGTCGCCATCACCGAATGCACGGACGTCCCACGGATTTTCGCCGCGTGACACGACGTGCACTCCGCATCCTTGGGCACAACTCCGGGATGCTCGACAGCGACCGCCGGCGTGACTCCCGCCATCAAGAGCGAAGCAGCGAGAAGGCAGGTCCTGGAGTTCATGGCGACCGGCCATTCTATTCAGGAACCAGACCACATTCACTACTAAGAATCAACTAGGCCAGCAGGTTTTTCGCTTTGTGTTCAACACCCGCCTTAGAGCGAGCGCAGGAAGTTCAGCAGGTCCTGCTGATCTTGTACTGTCAGCCGCTTGAAGGTTTCAATCACCCCGTTCGCCTCGGAGTCCGCAGTTTGGCTGTTTCCGACGCTCTGATGGGAAAGGACCGCTTTGACCAAGTCGGTCGTTCTGCCATCGTGGAGAAAGAAAATACGTTGCCCCAGTCCCCACAGCGGAGCAGTGCGGAATTCGTCACCCCCCGCTGCACCCTGGCTCACACCATCCGCGAGCCGCGGTCCCATGTGATGCAGCAGAAGATCAGAAAAGAGGTTGACTTTAACGTTGCTAAGTCCCGCGACCGACGATTGCCCTGTCGTGAACGAAGGCGTGTGGCAGAGCGCGCAGCCAAGCTGGGTAAACACTTGCTGTCCGTGCGTGGTCGAGGCCGTGGCCGGGGCCGGGCGAGGCTGGTCCAGAAAGCGCATGAAGATGGTGAACAACTCGACGTCGCTCGGAAGGTTTGTCCCGCTCTGATCGAAGTTGGTCGCGTCCTCTGGAGTTCCGTTGAATAGGCAGCCGGGAGTCTCGTCGCGTTCGTTGGGGAACATCTCATTTGTGACTCCCACCTCCACGTTGTACGCTTCACCGGCAAAGATTGCGAGCGACTTGTTTTGCGCCTTCCAGCCAAATCGCGTGATGGTAGCATCGTTGCCGCTCGTGTTGGGCACGCCGCTCACTGCCCCCTGTCCCCCGCGCGAGTCCTTGTAGTTGGGACGTCCGCCAATTCCCATGTGCTGCTTGGCTGCCCGGTTGGCGTTCATGTTAGAGAGGATGGCGGAATCGGTGATTGACTCGATCAGCCCGCCTCCAAACACTGGAGTGGGAATGCGGAAAACCAGATTGCCGGCGTTAGCCGCCAGCTGGAAGTCGGGTTGAGCGATCTTGCATCCTTTGGCATCGCTCCGGCCTGTGATCGTGAACAAATCATGCACGCTGCCGTCCGGTTGCCGGCCATCGGCAGTAAGTGGAAACCGGGCCTCGCGCACCGGCCCGCCGATGGTGAGGAAGAAGGGGATCGTATTCGTCGCGCCCTGGTCCACGGCGGCGGCGAACTGTGGATTTGTCGCAGGACTTGTTCCTCCAAACGACGGCTGCGAGTGGCACTGCCCGCAACCCTCCCCGTTGAATCTCGGCCCTAGTCCGGCGCTGGTACTGGCAACGGTTCCGGTGACAGATTGGTTTTCTACAAACTGCGCCAGCCCTGCGGCGAAGAAGGCTTTCTGGCTGTCGCTGAGACCGGCAATCGCTCTGCCGGCACCTGCCGGCCCGGTGCGCGCGCCAGGGTCGCTGACAACGGTCTGCGCCTTACCAATTCCTTTCGCGAACAAGACCACAAAGACCGACAGGAGAAAGAATCTGAATCGGCTAATTGACTCGAGTTTCGATGAGCGGAGGGTATTCGCTTTCTGGGACATGACTTCTCCTTAGGGGGGACCTCAGTGGAACCTCGACGGGTTGGCTGAGGGAGGCGTTAACCGGCCTCCGCGGTTGAGTCGAGAAGTGGTCGTGCAGTGCGGGCATTATTATCTGTGTGCAAAAAATCAGGCTAGGTGCCGAAGGGGCCGGTGAGGCTGGTCACAAGGCTTAGGTCTACCCGTGGCTATGTGGACGGGGTCCGCCGAAGTGACCAGGGTTGAGTCTGGTCAACTTTGAGTTGATGGATTTCAAAGCGTTGCTGCCAACCGGCCTGCAACGTGCGGGGAAGAGGGCCGCGATGTGACCATCGAGCCATGCCCTCAAACGAACGGGCCATTCCTTTCGTGGCGTAATTCCTCTAAGGTAACGGCATTACATCTCAAAAAGTGTGCGAACGGGCCTCGATTTGTTCCATAGCTCCCCTGCTAAGGCACCATCGCTAGACTCTCGACAAAGCTTCGCGATTTGTGCGCGAGTCGAATAGTCAGGAGTGCGGAAAAGTATGTCGCAAGAGATTGTCCGCTGTCCCTATTGTGTGCTGGGCAGCGAATTCCAGCCCATGTTTCGGCGATCGGAAAATACTTTCGCCTGCGGAAAGTGCGGCCACACCTCGTCGCCCGAAGATCCTTATCTGCGGTGCCCCTGCCCACAATGTACTCGGATGACTCGCATCGCGAACCGCCTCGCCGTGAACGTCCACGCCTGGCACCAGCCGTGAGTTTCTCAATCCGAAATGAAGACTCACTGACCATAAGCTGTGGGCTTTCGTCGAATAACCAGGCCCCTTAGCGGCGAAAGGCAGTTTTCACGCACAGGCCCGAACTCACACCGCTTCCCCCTTCGCCGCTTATGCCTTTGTGGATGCAAACGCCTTTCGTCCGGAGTATGATTTCTCCCTTTCCAATCCTTTCCCTGGCAATGTCGCGTGCCTGAAGCGGTGGAATGGGCTGAGCGGAATCGTTGAACGAATCTGGACTGTACATATGGACATTCAGTCGAGTTCCATATCCGCGCAAGTACACGGAACCTTCCTGGACCGCCAGATTCAACGCACCAACCGCAATCTCCTGCTGGTGAGCCTCGTCCTGATCGTGGCGGTCGTCGGCTATGCCGTCGGCGAACGCCGCTACCTCTACAACTTTTTCGCGGGGCCTTTCCAGGTTAGCGGTCCGCAACTCGTCACCATCCAGCAGCCCGGCTCGCAGTTGCGCTATTTCGTCAAGGTGACGGGAGACGAGTCCTCCGACACAGGCCTGCAGGAAGTTGAGCGGGAAACCGAAGGCGGAGCGGTGAAGCACGAGACCGTCAAGGCGAAGTACTTGATCCTGCTTCTTGCCAAGCACCTGCTCATCGTGAAAAGTGACCCCAATGAGAGCGGCACGGTCTACACGGGCGAACTCGACGATCTTCCTTCCGACGTGCACTCGAACATCGTCACTCCCCTGCTCAAAGAGCATCCCAACGCCAATCAGGCTTTTCTGCCCTTCATGTTAGATACGACAGGCTTTCGCGACGAAGGCTATGTCGCCCTCGCTCTCGGCATTCCCGCGTTCCTGCTCGCCGCGTGGCTGATCGCCAAGGTCATGCGCCGCAGAGCGAATGTTTCCTCGCATCCGGTGGTTCAGAGAGCATCCACCTACGGCACCCTCGCCGATGTTGCTCACCAGTTTGACATGGACCTTCAGGGAAACACCGTCAAGATCGGCGGGGCTACGGTGACTCAGTCCTGGGTGTTTCTTCCGCGCCGCTTCGGACTGTCCATCTGCCGCATTCCAGACCTCATCTGGGCCTACAAGAAAGTCACGAAGCATTACACGAACTTCATCCCCACAGGGAAGACCTACCAGATCATCCTGTACGACCGCTCCGGCAAGCCCCTGCAGATGCAGGCCCGCCAGAAAAAGATCGACGCCATGCTGGCCTTGCTGGCCGAGAGAGCACCCTGGGCCGTCTTCGGATACAGTGATGATCTCAGCAAAACTCTTCGCACAAATTGGGGAGGATTGGTTGCTGCGGTGGATCAGCGAAAAGCCGGTACCGCAGCCTCGAAGTGACGGTTCGAATCCGGGCCGGGCCGGCCGTTACTCAGCGACTTCATCCAGGAAAATCAACTCGGAACTGTTCGCTACGGGCAGTCTGACTTTCACTCCAACGTGCATCAATTCCCGCCCAGTAACCGTACGATCGGTCGCGCTGTGATCGTGGAAGCGGAGACGGTATCGTTTGTCGGACTGTAGACCCAGCAGAGGGAACGAGTGTGTCGGTTCTTCCTCAGTCTTGCCGCGAAACGCGTAGACGACGCCGCGCTTCCGCTGCGGATCCCAGTACTCGACTCCGTCCCAGTGAATGCCATCCGGCCGGGCAGACACGTGATATAAATCCGCGTCGCGAATCAGCCCGCGCAGTTCGTTCTTGTACAATTCAATCTCCTCTTTCGCCGTCTGACGCTGCTCCGCCGACCAGGCACTGGTATCGATCATGATGGTCAGCCACCCCATCATGCCGCTGCGCAACATATAGTGGAAGTTTTCGATGCGCGGTGTCGGCCACTTTTCCACATAACTCTCGAGCATCGCAGCCGGGAGCGCATGGCTCGTGTCATAAAATGCGCGCCGGTTCGAGACAGGATCGTAAGTGTCAGTGATCGAGAAATAATCTCCATGCGCGGCCGTCCCGAAATCGACCATGCGGCCGCCATCGGCGCAGATCTCGAACATCAGCCCGGGATGCTGCTTGCGCATCTTGGAATAAATGTCGTAATAGGCGCGCACTGCGTGATAGCTGACGTCCGTGGAGTTCGAACTATCCACCCAATACGCCCCCCACGACTTGTAGATACATTTATTCAACGGATCCGGCGCTGCGTGCGGGTGATCCGTGCGGTCGCATCCGTGAGCGACGAGATAGCCGTCATGCTCCAGCATGTCGAGGTGATAGTCCGTGATGATGCGGTCGACCTCCCGCTCCGCCCACTGCTTCGCCTCCGGAACTCCCAGATCGATCGTCTGCCCTTTGAACGGTTCAGGCTGCCAGTCTGCCGGAAGATCGGTGACCATCCAGTCGCGCACTTTCGGATCGCGTGCGTTCAGCGCGCCGGGTTCGGTCGAAAGCCCTGCCTGCGTCCAGTCGACCCACAGGCCAAATTTCAGCCCGTGCTTGTGTGCATCGTCGGCAATGGCCGCAAGTCCATGCGGAAATTTCTGCGGATTCGGATACCAGTCTCCAACGCCCCGGAACCATCCGGCATCAACGTGAAACATCTCGACACCCAGTTCAGCTGCGTCACCAATCATGCGCTGCGCCACACCTTCGTTCACGTCCATCCCGCCGCCCCAGCTGTTGTTCACGACCAGCGGATAATTCGGATTCTTCCAAGTCTCAGGATTGCCCAGCGTCGCCCGCACCCACCGCCGCAGAACGTTCCCGGCCCCTTCCGCGCCATCACGAAATCCGCCGAGAAAGACAATGGGTGATTCAAATACTTCCCCCGGCGCGAGCCGCGTGTGAAACGGCGCCGGATCCGGATTCAGACCAAGCGCCCCCTTCAACGAGTTCTTCTCGCGGGCCAGCGAAATCCGCGTCCGTCCGCTAAACTCGATTCCGCCGTACCATCCGCTGTGCGCCGCGTCGTTCCGCTCGACCAGCGTCCACGGGATAATCTCTCGCGGCTCTCTTTCATCGATATCGCCGTAGGTGCTCGCCGTGCCCGCCCAGTGGTATCCGTCGGCAACCGTGACCTCATGCGTACCCACCGCGGAAGGCGTGTTCGCCCCCTTCTCGACAAATATCTGCTGCAGCGGCGCATTGAGATTAACCTGCCAATCGAACGCGAGGCTGTCCTGAATCGGAATCCAAATCTCTCGCTCGTCAAGGTTCTCGATCCGGATCTGGTGCTCGATCGGACCGTACGTCTGCCGAACCCTCCACTCCCAAGTCAGCCGCAAATGGGGCGAAGGGCAGTCATAAACAAACGCAACCCGCTGTGCACTGATCTCGCTCGCGTCACGATTGAACGCCCAGGGCAGCGGAGTAGCATTGCCATCGACCTCCGCGGACGCAATCAAAGTCTCTGAGGCGCGGTCGTCCCACTTCGGTTGTCCCGGGAATGCCAGGCTCACCAGGCGCGGAGCATTCGCAGAGGTCTGGAACGCGAGTTCCGTGTCAGAAGTCCGAAGCTGCGCCGTGGTTTGCCCCAGCGCAGGTGAAAGTAATGCCAAACAGAGTAGAACGGCAGATACGAGGCAGGATATTTTCGACATGAGAGATCCGAGGCCCATTTGCGGGGAAGAAGCGAAAATGTCGGGCTAGCCGCCTCCGAAGCATCCTCATGCCACGGGCCGCGGACCTGATCCGCTGGTTCCGGGCGTTATGGACTATACGACTTTTTCAATAACCGCCGAGCAGCAGATTGAAGGTTAAGCTCCGGGTGGTGTGGCTTCCTCTAACCGGGCAACTAGTCTTTGGAGGTGTGTTTCGATCTGGAAGTCGGACTGGGCCCGTTCGGAGGCACCAGACCCACGTTACGACCGGAAGTCCCCGACGAAGACATCCTGGGACAGAAAAATCGAGGAAGGCACTACTACTCTACAGTCGTGCGACCACGCACGCCCCACCAGGGCCGCTTCAATCGCTGCGGGCCACGGCGTCGTGTCCCTCCGAACAACGGAAACATCCGGTCTATCGCCACGTTTTCCCTCAAGCGTCTTTGCGCCAGGACGAAGGAGACTCGCCTGTTCGCCTAGTATCGCCGTCGTCGGCAAGTAGATGAGCGACAACTTGGAGAGCGGCAATTTCCTTCCGGATGCGCTCGATCGCCACCTCCTTCTCTCGTAGAATTTCGTAAACATCCTTCATAACGCACCTCCGCGCGAGAGGTAATTCTACCAGTCGGGCTCGAATTCGACAGAGAAACTATGGCAAGTCGGGACATAACGGTTTTGGGCGCGGCCTAGTCTTCTGGAGAATTTTCAGAGGGAGAGGTCCGGAATGCCCTACCCTTTGCCAAAAGGCGCAAGGGTTGGCGCTCCCGCTAAAAATATCAGGTTAGGCGGAGTTCTCTCGGAATTTGCTCTAGTCTTTCTTGTCATCCTTCTCCCTTTTGTCGCGTGCCTCCGCCCGGTCGAATACCGCTTTGATTAGGAGGACGACGCACACTAGCGCGCCCGCAATTAGCAGAAGTTGGCCCACCAGAACAACTTATCGTGTAACGACGGGCCAGTCGAATGGCGTCGGTAATGGCACTGGTAATACCACGAAAGAGCGGCCCACAGCCACTTTCTTGCGATGTTGAGCTCACGCCAGGCTGTGTAGCATGCAGAGAGTGATCTACGGACTCACCATCCAAAAGGTTGGAAAGAGCTTTGAGCTTCGCTGCCCCGAGTGCACCTGCCTGACGGGGAGGCTCGGCCTGGTTCGTCAGGATGGTGTGCGTATCCGGCTTCAGTGCCGCGTGCATCCAGAGAATTTCGGCGAGTGGAGCTCGGAACCAGACATGCAACGTGAGAAGCTCGCCTTGGCGGGACGGATAGGACTGAACTAAAGGCGAACTGGTGCCGACGCAAACTGTAAAGCATGTTGCAGGACTAGACACCAAGAGCACAAGGATTGGCAAACGGCAGTCGGCGCTCCGCTCGCGCCCTTTGCGCCGTCCATTCTGACTCGATCTCCACCCGTCCGATGCAGACATTCAGCACAAGGTCCCCACTCCGCAAACCACCGCTCTCGCAGTGATCTGCTCCGGTCGGGATGACAGAGTTGGGTGATCTCAACATCCCCGCTCACGCCAAAAGCGGGCTTGAGTGGCCACCCGCCAGCGGTGATGACGGTTCGGACATTGGCTCAGGTACAAGAGTTAAAGGAGAGAGAGCATCGAATGCCCACCCTTTGAAAAAAAAGAGCGCAAAAGATGTGCTGCCCAACTTGTGCTGGTTTGAAAGATGTGCCACCCGCACAGGTTTTTCTAACGTCCGATAATCATCTTGATGCCAATGGCTATAAGGCCTATGCCAACAACGATGCAGAGAAGACGCCCTAGCCACGTCGGGATCCTTTGCTTCAACTCATGCAGGGTAATTGCGTCCGCGGAGCGAAAATCCTTTCCAAAGATCGCCCCTGCTATTCCCAAGGCTCCGAAAATTACCAGAATAGTTCCGATCATTGAACCCTACGCATCGAGCCGGGTGGCCCATTGTCTGCGCTTTTTGCAAAGGATGGGCGGCCCAGCCTCTGACCTCAACGTCCCGCCATCTTTTCCCGCAACCGCTTCTCCGCGTCGGCGCTCCAGTAGCCGCATTCCAGGCGGATGAAGACCGACGTGTAGGGAAGCGTCATGTTCGTTTTCAGCACCAGGACGTGGAACGTCTTGCCGGCTTCGTCCAGCTTGGAAATGACTTCCTCGTGCGTGAGAGATTGCACTTCAGTTTTTCCGAGAAGACTCGTGAGTGCTTCGCGATAGGCGGTCACGCCCGCAGCGTCGGTTTCAGGGACGACCTTCAGCTCGGCATCGGTGAAGATGACAGGGCGCACGTGTTTCACCTTGCTGAGCTGGTCGAGGACCGTCCTCACGACATCCAGTTGATTGGCGTTGGTTTCGACCGTCTCGACGCCCGCGCTCGTCTGCAGGGGATACGCGGAATCGACCACCGCAATCCAATTGCGATGGCCGAGGAGCGGGAGTTCCTCATTCAGGCGGGTGCGCCATTCGAGCGATTGCGCGGAGGCAAGGACGGGAGCGAAGCTCAGAATGGTTACGGTGAGAAGGCGTCTCCAGGTTGCGGTCATAGATCCCTCCGAATAACAAGCAATTTGGGTCCGGCAGTTCGCCGCGGCCCGATGAGGCCGAGCCGCCGGACAGCCGAGGCGGTTGTCCCCACATTTTTGTGCTGGCACTCTACTCCTTCACTCCCAGCTGCCAAAACAGAAACGAATACACATCCGTGAACTCCTCGATCTGCTTGGTCACCGGCTTGCCGGCTCCGTGGCCCGCCTTGCTCTCGATCCGAAGGAGAATGGGACGCGTCTTGCTTGAACCATTCTTGGCCTCGGCTTGCATCAACGCCGCCATTTTCTTCGCGTGCATGGGATCGACGCGCGTGTCGAAATCTCCGGTCATGAACAGGATCGCGGGATACTCCACGCCGGCCTTCACGTGGTGATACGGCGAGTAGGCGTAGATCCACTTGAACTGCTCGGGGTTTTCCGCGCTGCCGTATTCCGGGATCCAGAGCTTGGCGATCTGGAAATTCTGGTAGCGCAGCATGTCGAGCAGCGGGACTTGGCAGACGACGGCGCGGAAGAGGTCGGGACGCTGCGTCATCATCGCACCCATCAGCAGGCCGCCGTTCGAACCGCCCTGGATCGCGAGATGATTCTTGTCCGTGTATTTTTCGGAGATGAGGTGCTCGGCGGCGGCGACCATGTCGTCGAAGACATTCTGCTTCTTGTCGAGCATGCCTGCGCGGTGCCAGTCTTCGCCGAACTCGGCTCCGCCGCGTAGGTTGGCCACGGCGAAGACGCCGCCGTGATCCATCCATAGATATGCGGTGCGGCTGAAACTGGGCGTCAGGCTGATGTTGAATCCGCCATAGGCGGTGAGCAGCGTGGGATTCTTTCCATTTTTCTCGAGACCCTTCTTATGCACGATGAACATGGGGACGCGCGTGCCGTCCTTCGACTTGTACCATTCCTGCCGGACTTCGTAGGCGGAGGGATCGATCGAGGGAGCATCGACCTCGGACCAGAGGGTCGGATTTGCGATGGCTTCGCCCTCGATAGAATTCTTCCCGGCGGTCTTGTAGTGCACCGGCGTCAGTTCGACGCGGTAGATGCTGGGCGGAACTGTAAAGGAGTGGAAGCCGAAAAACGCCTCGTTGCGGTTCCACCGTCCGGTGGTTCCAAAGACCGTGCCGATCGCTGGAAGCCAGATGTCACTGATCTTGTTGCCCTCGAGACCGAAAATCTTGAGCTGGGAGGTTGCATTCTGCTCGTACTGCGCGAAGAGCTTGCCTCCGTAGACGGACACGTTCTGCAGGACGGCGTCGCTCTGCGGAATGATCTCCTTCCAGGCCTCGCGATCGAAGATGCGTGCATCGGTGACGAAAACGCGATAGCGTGGCGCATCTTCGTTGGTAGTGATGTAGACTTTGCCGTCATAAACTTCCGCGCCGTAGTTGAAATCTTTGCCGGTGGTCAGCCGCGACGGAGGATTTTCCCCCCGGGTATCCATCAGGAACAGTTCGGACTTGGTCCATCCCTGGGAGACGTGAATCAGTAGCCAGCGGCCGTCGTTCGAGAGAAAGACGCTGGGCCAATCCTCGGGGTCGCGTCCTTCGCCGAAGATGAGGTCGTCGGTGTCGGAATCGGTGCCGAGTTCATGGAAGAAGACGTGGCGGTTGTACATCTCCTCACCGGCGGGGACGTCGCCCTTCTTCGGATAGCGCGTGTAGTAAAAGCCGGAATTGTCGTGCAGCCACGCGATGGAAGCGGCACGTGTGCGCTCGACGGTGTCGGGCAGAATGGTTCCGGTCCTGGTCTCCACAATGTGCAACGTCGACATCTCCGAGCCGCTCTGCGAAGTTCCATAGGCGACGAACTTGCCGTTGTCGGAAGGCTGGAACCAGTCGAGGGCGACGGTGCCGTCGGCGGCGAGCTGGTTGGCGTCGACGAGCACGCGGTCGGCCCCGTTGAGCCCGTCGCGGACATAAAGGATAGGCTGGTTCTGCATCCCCGCACGCCTAGTGTAGAAGTAGTGCTTCCCGGCGATCACCGGTGCGGTAATGCTACCAATCGAAAGCAATTCAGTGAGCCGCTGATGAATGGCGTCCCGGCCCGGAAGCGGGTCGAGCAGCGCGCGAGAATACGCCATCTCGTCGGCCACCCACTTCCGCGTCTCAGGAGAATTGCCCTCCTCCAGCCAGTGATAATTGTCGACAACTTTCGTCCCGTGATAAATGTCGACAGCGGGCTTGATCTCCGCCTTCGGAGGTCCGGCCGGAGTGGTCGAAGACGAGGAAGAAGACTTGGAGTCCCCGGCATAAACCGCGGTCATCGCAAAAAAAGAAGAGAGAGAAAGAAGAGAAAAAAGAGCCACCGGAAAACGCCCTCCCGCCATACCCACCTCGAATGGATCAAGGGAAAGCGTATCAGACCCCGCAGCCTGCTCGCATCGAACCGCGGCAAAATGCTATGATGATTGAGTCAAATTGTGTCCCGCTACACTCCTCAGTAGCTCAATGGCAGAGCATCCGGCTGTTAACCGGAGGGTTGTAGGTTCGAGTCCTACCTGAGGAGCCATTCTTTCCATAGCCTGTTGATTCCTCAGGGGCTGCGACATTCCTCTCTAATGTTTTTCTAATGTTTCCCTCGATTCTCGCGAATTCCCGGTATTAGGGAGCAGAGGTCATGCGAATGAATCGTAAGGTAAGCATCTGGAAGCATGTGCGGCTCGCCGATGGCAACTGGCGCTACTGCCGTCCCGTGCTCGACAACAAAGGGAAGATCGTCCCAAATCTGGTTCATGTCAACAGCCACGAGGAGCAGCACCCGGAGGGCGAGTATTACATCTGCTATTACGGCCCGAAGCTGACGTGGCAGAAATGCGGCCCAAAGCCCGCTGACGCGCTCGCTGCTGCAGACCGCCAAAGAGCTCTGTTCAAGGCAATGGAGCACGGCATCGTGCAGCGCCCTCAGAAGGTACAGAACAGCACGATTGACGAGGCAGTAACGAACTTCCTGCAAGTGCTCGAAGCGAAAGTCGCCAACGGCAGTAAGCGCCCGAAAACCTACGAGGCGTACAAGCAGGTGCTTAGGGAATTCCAAGTGTTCTGCGAGCGTCTAGGAAAGCACAGCCTGTCGAAGATTACGAATCTCGATGTCATTAACTACGCTGCTTGGGCACGCAAACAGAGTCCCACGAGTTCACGCCGAACCGCGAACACTAAGTTCGTCCGCGTCAATTCGTTTCTTAAGGCGAACGGGCTTGCGCTAGTCACGTACAGGGACGACGCTCCGAAATATCCGAAGGACGCTCCCGTGCATGTGTATTCGGATGAGCAGTTGCAGACGTTCTTCGCGAAGTGCAATTCTCGACAGCGTGCCGTTTTCAAGACCCTGTTGATGGCGGGATTGCGTAAGTCTGAGCTAGTCTTCCTCACGCACGACCGCCTCCATCTGGACAAGGGGTACATCCGAATTGATGAGAACCCAAAGTACGACTTTATGCCGAAGGCTTATCAGGTACGGGACGTCTACATCCCCGATGAACTCGTAGAGATTCTGCGCATGATCAAGCCAAGACCGGGATGCGACCTCGTGTTCCCGACGCGCTACGGCACGCCAAACCTCAAGCTCCTTGTCATGTGCCGTGGCATCGGAAAACGTGCAGGTATGAACCAAGACGAATTCTGGTTGCACAAGTGGCGCTCAACGTATGCCACTCACTGCCTGCGCAACGGGATGGACTTGGCGACCTTGCGCGATCAAATGGGTCATAAGGATTTGAAGAGCATAGAGCGTTACCTGAAAGCACTCCAACAGGACGAACGTGGCGAGAAGGTTCGCCGTGTCTGGGCGAAAGCCGCCTGAAAGACCGCGAGTGGGCTAGCAACATTCGCGTCGGGGCTGGGCTGCAGCCACGCCTGTCGGCTGAAATTTCGAAAACCGTAGTGATAGGTAGCTTAGCGGGGTTACCTTTCGAGCTAGCCCTCCAACGATTGGCACAACGCTGACGGCGTTACTTGTCCTTCCCCGCGTCGTTGTAGCCGACGATCCTTGCCACAATGCAGGAGTGCTTGCTGCCGAACCTGTCGGTGGCATGTTCGTCGCACGAGTAGCGTATCTGTCTGCCGGACGCCAAATCCCAGATCAGCACCATAGTCGCCGGATGCGGCTGTGTGCCTTTCCGTTCGCACCTTAGATGCGTCATCTTGTCCCGCTCCAATCGCACACGGCGCATCCATGTCCACTGCATAGGGCGTGCATTGTCTTTGGGGGTGGGCTATCCACCAACGTCTGTCTGTCTCGGTATGCCCAAGCCCAGCGGCGACACCTTGTGCATTTAACGCGCAGCAGCCGTCCGCAGTGCGCTTCTCTCCGCTCGTCCACGTCCAGTGGGACTATGTCTGACAGAGATCCTTCGCAGCAAACTGGGCATGGAGAGTGCAGCCGAAAGGCTTTGCCAGCCTCAAACTGCTTTGGATTCGAGTACGTGTCGCCGTCGCAGGCGGAAGCGGTTTTAGATGCGTGCATGTCTTGTCCTTCCCGGGCGGTGCGGTCATGACTGACCGTGCCCTAATAATCAGTCCGTAGCCGACAAACTGTGAACGACTTGCAATTTCTTGGGACGGGGAGCGTGGACTATTGCATGCTTGCAAGATCTCGAGGCACTAACCGAAGAAGGACCCCCGCAACAGATTGAGCAGTGCCGGGAAAATCTGACGCAATAGGGATAAAAGGGTAGATACACTGCTGCCGAAAAGAACAGCGGAGTCAGTTCGGAAAAGGCGGGCAGTGTGGGGCAATCGCAGATTCTTACGCAATCAACAGGGCGGGGGTTTCCTTCTCGACGTCGGTGAGTGCGGATTCGATCTTGTTCCACATCTTCTGACCATCCTCGTGTTGGTAGTGACCGTAGTGCAGTTTGTGCTCTGGGTCGTAACGGTAACCATAAGCGTCGTACAGCACCACATCACGGTCGCTCTTGAGCAGATACTCGTCGCCGAGGATGATCTCGCAGGCGTCATCCATGGACTGCTTCATGCTTGCATCTACGTCTTGCCATGAGTCCTCCGGAGCGGTGTAGATGAGCGCATCGTGAACGGATGCGCCAAGATCAATACCGCGTTCCGTCGCCAGACAGCAGGTTAGCCGCATGATCTCTGCGCAGTTGCCTTGCATGGGGAGATTGAGCGCAGTGCGAACATCGTGCGCCGTTGGACGCTTCGGCATCCATAGCTTCCAGCCGCACTCGGTTTCAACATAGCCATCGAAAGCGCGATTTTCTGCATTTATCGCCAGCCAATCTTGGTATCTCGGGTAGAGTCGGGCCTCTCGCTCTTGATACCGCTTCGCCTCGGCAACACTTATTCCCAAAGCCTTAGCCAGCCCTTCCGGCGTTTGACCGTACTGACCAGCCAAGACAACAGGCTTGAACTTGTTGCGCAGACCTCGATGCGTTTCCTTGGTCGCGGTGTAATCGCAGAAGCCAAAGTCGGCAGCTTTGACGAGGTAGGGATCGCGGTGCAGGTAGTGATCCCAACGCTTTTTATCACGAGCTAACGCGGCTGCAATGCCATACTCTGCGTTAGACCAATCGCGGTGCAGCAACACCTCGCCTTCATGAGGCGCGAGTAGAGATCGCAATGCCTTTGTCGCGTTCGGAATGTTCTCGCTAGTCTTCGGCTGCGAACGGCTTGACCGCGCCTCGAACGGACGTAGACCGCTTCGGTTGCGCCCATCCGGGCCGATAGGAAACTTAAATTCCGACTTGGCGAGGGTTAAGAACTTCCTTAGTTGGCGGTACTGCTCTATCACAGGGAGGGTTTCGGCATGCAATAACGACATCGGCTCCAAGACTTCCTTGTCATCCGCGCTCGCGAATCTCCCGTTGAACAGCCAAGTCTCCTCGTCAAAACCCATGCTGCGGACCCAACGCGTGTAACCCTCGTTACTGAAATGAGGATCTCCATTCTTGTCCCAAGTGTGGATACCCGCTCTGAACTCATTTTCGAACGAACACACAACCGCTCGGCGCACGAGCTTGGTGTTCTGTTTAAGCTGCTCCAGCTTTGCCACGTTGACAGGCACACCGTTCCATTCCATGCACGCGACCGCCTTCATGCACCGCCCGCGATGGAGTGCCTCGTCTATGTCGATCTGCCCTAGCATGCCGTCTAGCAATTTGCGCGTCATCTCCACGTCGCCCGTGCAGTAGCGGAGGATGTGGTGCATTTCCTCACCCGTAAATGGGAAGCCCTGTCCGATGCGTGTGCGGTTTGCTTCCTTCTCCTCGAAGCTGATCGTGTCGATGATTCCGTAATCGTGGCAGGTGGAAACGAGGTCAGTCGGAATCTTATTGCCTTGCCTATCGGTCTTGTTGTTGGTCAAATTCTTGCGCTCCACCCATAGGTCAAGCACGTTATAGGGAAGACCCCACCCTGCGGCGAGCGCGAAGCCCAAGTCGGCGGTTGCACTAAAAAGGACGTGCAGCACATCCGGCCCGAAGGGCAGCGGATTCGCAATCTGCTGCCCTGCGTGATCGAATGTCGCCGTAATAGACGCACCGGAGCGCACCTCGACGCCAGCCATGCAGACAGGCGTCACGTGCCAACCCGGAACGATGACGAACTCGGTGTCCCAGACCCAGATTTGGCGGAACCTTTGCAACAGGCGATCCACGGTCAATTACCTTCTTCCGTGGATGCTGCGTTGGCGAAGTCATCGTCGTCCGGGTAGAGCAGGCGGTTGATGACCTCGTGGTCAACTCGCGTGATGTAATTGTCTCCGAACGCCATCTCCAGCAATTCGTCCATCGACTTGTCCGACCATTCTGGATCGCGGCGAAGAGTGCGAGCATACGTGAAGTCGTAAGCCTTGGTCGTCGGATTCCACTTCATTTGAATCCACGAGTTGCGCGCTACGTTTACGCAGTGGCGCGTTGACTGCTTGGGACTTTTGTCGCTCTGCTTCGCGAGGAAGAAGAATTCGACGCCGTCGTGTGTGATCGAGCGCGTGAGCAGCGCAGGAACGATGTACTGGTCAAGCTCGTCGGGGAATTCGACTTCCGGGTCGAGGAAATACGTGCCCTCGTCAGGCCCGCTGCGAACGATCAGGAGATCGACCGGAACGGACATAGCAGCGTCTCGATGGCAGCGGAACCACCACTGGCGATCCGGCGTGCGCACGGGAACGACAGTCTGGTGCCGCTCGCCGCGTCCCTGTTTGTCTCCGTTCTCGGCTGCGGCTGCACGCTTCTTACGAAGTTTTGCAGCCAAGCCCGTAGTCGGAGCAGGGTTGACGGGGAGTTTGGACGACAAAGCGGTCGTCTGCGCTTGGGGCCGGGCATGGGGTGCCTTCCCGTTGCTTTCGTTTGCTGATGGCAGAGCGGAGTTGTTCGGCTCAGCCGGATTCAATTCTGGATACACGTAAGTGTCCTAGGGTGCTTCGCAGGAAATTACGTTGGAAAGGATTCTTGCCACGAGTTTCGTCTGCGCTTCATAGACCGCCTGCTCGTCGCAGACTGGGGAGTCATGAAGGATGACTCCCCCGATCTCGGTGCTCCCGCTCTCGTGTCTACAGATAAATACTGTAGTTGGGAAATTTCATAGCGAATTTTCGTACTGTACCTACTACGACCCTACAACCCTTATCTTCTATGTTTTTGCTTTTATATTTACAGGTAGGTAGCCAGGTGAGGCAGGGCTAGCCTATTTTGCCGTTTCTATTGGGAAAACGCGAACGCCTCACAAGGTTTCAAAGGGTTTGCCACAAAGGGGATCAGCGGGTACAGCAAAGCTATGTAGGGGAAATTTTCATCACCGCTCACCGTTGCTGATCGACATTCAACGACTTTAAGAGTCCTTTTGTTAGAAGGGAGCTCCTACGGTTACTGAAGCCAAGCGCTTTGCTTTCAGTGAACGTTTCCTCGATTTCCGCCCCAAACTGGGCGCGAGCCCCTTCGTGGAGGATTCGAGAGAGAATGAATGCAAAATTGGACATCAGGGACGCCTTGCTCGTCCAGAGGATGAACCACTGGCTTATACGCGCAAAACACGGACCCGTTGGCAACTGCCCGAAGTGGCGCGGTAGAAAGAACTACCTCTTCCTTGTGAGGAAGCACAAAGCCTTGGCTGAGCGGCACCATTTCCGTGCCTCCGATGTCTATTGAGACCCGGCGACAATGACGACTCACGCCTGCTGCTACTTCCATTGCCCCGAAGAGGGCACGATCCACATCGGCTCGAACGGCGGCGCCTCTCATTGGATTTGCTTTCGCCATCTCGAACGCTGGAACCAAAACCGCGCACGCTTTCTCGCAGATGGCGCCGGATGTGAGATGCAGGAACTGGGCGACACTCTGGAATGTGGGGCTTGGTCCGCGGTAACGGTCATGTGACTTTAGTTTGGGCCGAAACAACACGGCACGGCCGTACATTGGCAACGGGAGAACCCCGCTTGCTGCCCCAGAAAAGGACGTCGAACTTTCAAGCCAAGCCTGCCGACGACTTCGTGCGGACACTGTCGGACGCGGAGTTGGTGTACCGGTGCGTTCAGGGCTTCAGAGAGCTGCGGGAGCTTATTCCCTACTTGCGGGAAGCGCGGAAACGCTGGGCGCAGCCGGGACGAAGGGTTCCGGTGCCCGGACGCCCCAGTTGGACGGAATGGATCACACAAAACCTGCATGTCACGCCCCGTCGTGTCCAACAACTGCTGAACGAACCTAGCGAAATTCCTTCGCAAGGTCGAAAGGCACCGAGCAGGCTGGGCACAGGCGACTGGCGTGCCCTGTTCAAGGCTACTGAGAAGCAGATGGCAAAAGTGTTCGGCCCTCTTGAAAACAGCGACCGCTTTGCCGAAGCCATCCAGAACTTTGCGCAAGCCGTGGCTGACCGCTTCGGGGAGCGGCATGGCAAGATTGAAGTGTCCGTCGCCGTCGAGGATCGTCGCAAGCGGAACAATCGCGCCAGCGCGTGTCGCCCCTCTCTAGCGAGAAAATCCCGCAATCTCCAGTCGAACGGCGGCTCCGTGCTGCTGCCGATCCTAACAGCCGCCCAACCGTTCGCGCAGGACTGCGGTGGGTGCGCGGACATGCACTTGGGAATCGCCAAGTTCATAAAAGAGAACGGCGGCACCGACGAAACGGTAGCGAGTGCGTGCGGCGTTAGTCTCGCGGTTGTGCGGCAGGCGAAGGTTCGCCACATGCTGCTTGGAGGATCGCCGGGGAATGGTCGGCATGGGCACTAGAACCCGACCAGCACCGCTGCCATTTCTTCGACATGACGACATCGCATCGTGCCGGGCGGACTTCGAGCATTATCGTCGGGAGGGTTTCCCGGTCTACAGCTTGAATCGAGATCAGAAACGGCAGGAGCTTCTTGAGCTTCTAGTTGCCGACCACGCCGGGATCATCGACCAAAAGGGACGGATCAAGCAGACAATGCACGGTCTCGCACTGGCTTGGCACTACCATCCGCTTGCGTGGACGGTGAGGTGCGGCAACCGGAAAACGCCTATTGAACTGTTCAATGACGACCTGCTGTTCCTCCGTGCGATTGAGCGGCGTACGAAACTTGGCAACGCATTCAGCGAGAGCGGACTGAGAAAAATACTCCGCAGCTTTTCCAGCACACAATCGGTTTCGAATTTTCGCCCGACCGCAGCGGCAGCTATCTACCATCGGCTCCTACAAGAAAAAGGTGGCGCGGTCTGGGACATGAGCGCTGGCTTCGGCGGTCGCCTACTGGGAGCGCTCGCGTGCGACCGCGTGGACAGGTACATCGGCACCGATCCCAGCACCTACGCGATGGATGGGCTTCATGAGATGGCAGAGGAATTGGTGCCTATGGCAGAACAGTTGGGAAGGCGCACGCTGGAGGTCGAATTACATCAGGTCGGAAGTGAGGAATTCTTGCCGGAGCGCAACTCGCTCGATCTCTGCTTCACTTCACCACCCTACGTGGGATGGGAGCGTTACAGCGATGAACCGACCCAAAGCCACGTCAAATTCCCGACGCAACACGAGTGGCTGCACGGGTTCATCGGAGCAACGGTTCGCAACTGCGCTCACGGTCTGAAAGGGAGTGGAATCCTCGCGATCAACGTTGCGAGTGTCGCAGCTTACCCGAACCTAGCACCTGTCTTCCTCAGCTACGCCGAGAGCAACGGCTGGCGTCTGATCGACACGTTGCATCTTCAACTCAGCAAGATGGTCGGGTTGAAGCACATCGGGAAGAGCGCTTTCAAAAGCGAGCCGATCTTCGTGTTCAAGAAGAAGTAGACTCTATTTTTCTACCGAGCGTGCCCGCAAGGAATCGGCACGCCACGTTCTCTTTGTTCTTAGCCAAGACCGAGCAGCGGTCTAAGTTCTTCCTCGGCGAATTTCTCAAGACCAGCCATCGCCTTCGGGTTTTCCGCCAGTTCTTTTAAGACGGCATCCTGCGCTTGTTTCCACAGGTCTTCAGGATCGGCAGTAGTTTTGATCGTTTTACACAAATCCATGAAACGAGCCTTGTCGTCTTGGTCTCCATGATCTGGCAACGAGGGCATCAGCTTACGGGCGATTACTCCACCAGCGGCGTGCGCTTTCAACATCGTCCATATCCATTTATTGGCTTCTTCCTCGGTTGTTGGGCGTTTTAGATCGCAAGGCTGAACTGATGCTAACGTTCCACCGTAATCATCAATCGACGGATCGTAGTAGAGTTTTGCGGGAAAAGAGTCGTAGCTTTTCATGCCGCCCATAGTGAAGTAGAAAAGATGGGCAGCTTCGTGGCAGGAAATTACGTGTGCAATCCCCGGCGCGGACAAGTACGCATACATTTCCTGATACGCCTTTTTATATTTCGGTGACTGTTTCTGTTCATCCGAGATTCCATCCGTCTTAATCGTGATCCCCATAGTGGCACTTTAACAGGTCAGTTTTGTGGCAGTCACAAGCGGGCCTTCTTAGGAGGATGCGGTTGCTGGGCGAAGCTGTCAGTGCATCCGAATCTGCGATAATCCTGAAACATGTGCGGTCGCTACCGATTGTCGCGGCGTAAGCAGATCATCGAGGAACACTTCGACACTGCCGATTGGCAAGAAAATTGGTCTCCGCGGTTTAACATCGCCCCGACCCAGCCAGTGCCGGTGATCCGCCAGCATCCGAAGGAACCAGTTCGTCAAGTTGCAACTATGCGTTGGGGCCTGATTCCTCACTGGTCAAAAGACGGCTCCATTGCGGCGAGCACGATCAACGCTAAATCAGAAACCGCCGCCACGAAGCCCGCCTTTCGCGATCCATTCAAGTTCCGTAGGTGCTTGATCCCCGCTGATGCCTTCTACGAATGGAAAAAGGCGGGTGCCTCTAAGCAGGCGTTCTGCTTCGAGGTGAATGACGCCGAACTGTTCGCGTTTGCCGGACTCTGGGACGGCTGGAAGAATCCCGAAGGGCAATGGGTCAAGACGTGTACGATTCTGACGACGACGCCGAACGCTGTGACCTCCGTGATTCACGACCGAATGCCCGTCATACTCGACCGTGAGTGCTATGACTTGTGGCTCGACCCCGGCATGACGAATGTGCAGGTGGTATCTGAATTGCTGAAGCCCTACGACAAGAGGCTGATGCGGTGCCATCCGGTCAGCAACCGAGTCAATCATGTAGCTAATGATGATGAGGACTGTTCGCGACCGATCTTGATGCCCGAGCCGCAGAGTGGGCTCTTTACATGAAAATTTCAGCTTTCATACCTCCGGCGAGATGCTATCCAGGGTCGTGGTCACATCACGTAGGACTTAATGACGTCTGCGAGGAAACCCTGCAGGACCTTCCGAACGCTGCCCTCGCTGATTTTTCTCTCTCGCGAGACAAATAACAACGTCCCCTGTTTGTATCCAATCTCTCGGAGCGAAATTGGCTCAGACCCGAGCCGGATATACCTGTTGCCATCAAAACGGCTGATCCCAAGCGAAACTTTGCTACTCTGCTTTTCCTGTTTAAGGGTCCAACTCGCGTTATTAAAAAACCATAAAACTCTCTCACGCGATTGAGGCCCGAAGATTTCTAAGCCTATAAACCAAGTCTTCGTGACGGCTCGTCCATTCGTGATGTCCATGTACTTGTCGATAGGCAGAAGATCATAAACGTGACACCTCATCTGAAACCCTGCTCGTGCGTATACTTCGTTCGCGTTGAATGATTCGACCACGGCTCCGAGTTCAGCTGGAATCGTTAAAACACTTTGCTTCCACGCCTCATATTCCGCCTCGACTTTCTTCTGCTGCTCAACCACCTTACTTCTCATGATTGTCGCAAGAGGATCATCGGTTTCTGATATGCCGACCTCCTCGATTGCACTGACAATTGGAACCATCGCCGCGGCCACTTTATCCGCCAGTGGCGCAGCTTCGGCGGCTTCTGGTGCTGGCTCTACTACAGCTGGTGCAGTAAGGTCTTCGACCTGCTGCTCGAAGCAGTCGACCATGAACTCAACTAAGGACGACAGGTCACCCTTGTTGCTCTCCTTCAAGCAGTGCAAATACCGTTCTCTGTCCGCGTAGTTAATCACGATGACCGGAAGGTCTTGTGAAAGAAGGTATGCGTTCAACAAAAGTCGGGCAGTGCGACCATTTCCATCACTGAACGGATGAATCCAAACGAACTTGGTATGAAGTGATGCGGCACATTCCAGGGCGGACCTGCCTTGCCGCGAACTCTTCATCTCCTCGGCCAACTGCTGCATAAAGCCCGGAACCGAGCTGGCCATGGGTGGGGTGAAATCCATGCCAGCTAACGAGACGGGGCCTTTTCTGAATTCGCCGCCGTCTCGGCTGACGCCGTTCATGATTATTTGGTTGACGTGCCGACTGAATGCCTCGGTGCCGGATATGCATTCCTCAGCATTGACCAGCATCCACTCGTAGGCTGCCTTCAGGTTCTTGGCCTCTAGTTCCTTCTCGGTAAGCCTCCGCTCCATCTCGTCCGACAGAACGCTCGATGTTTCCCCTTTCGTAAGCGGATTTCCCTCAAGCTTGTTTGAGTGGAATATCACTTCGAGCATTTGATCCCGCGCATGGTTGTGGACAGCAGACCTCGTAAGTTTCCCGTCCGCCCTCAGTCCCGATATGCGAATTTCGAGGCCCCGGAGTTGTTCTTTTACTCGGTCACTCAGGATGAACTCTGGATACTGCGAAGCCCGTATCTCTTTGGAGAAACTTGCAAACTGAACCAGATAACTGTTGGAATTTCCAAAGTCGAGACCGATGTACTTCTTGCCCTCTCTTATCTGGAATCCTTCTACGAAAAATTCGGGGCACGCTATTTCCTCCCCGCGTTTGCTGAGTTGATCGCCTTTTCCACGGAACGTGAACGTCGGTTTGATCAGGCCATTGGACTTGATCTCTAGAGTCAAATGACACTTTCGCGAGACCTTTTTGACCTTATCTATTGAAAAGATGTCATTGGGGACGTTTAGTGGAATGGCGGAGGAATCGTCGCGAAACGGGGAGTCGCTGAAATAGTAAAGCAGTCGATCTTCTACATCGAATGGAAGGTCGATTTCATAGCTCTGCGTCAGATCCTCTGTTTCAAAGGGAGCGGACAGCAACTGCCCATCGATTGTCTCCGATCCATTGGCTCGTACGCGAGGGACGGCAAACGAGTCGCGCCGAGTTTTCTTAAATGCGAGATACAGATCGTTAAGTATGCACGGCGACAGTTTGTCTACAACGAGACTGGGTTCGCGTTTGGCCTGCTCCCGGCACTCACAAGCAATTCCGTAAGCAACAGCCTCTCCGATGTCGGAGCCGATATGAATGCTTTTCCTTTCAACCATAATCGGAAGAACGGTTACGATCTCTTCCTTGATGAACGGCAATCGAGAAGACCCACCCGCAACCAACACTCGGTCGATCTTCTCAAAAGACAGTTGCATAGCCGACTGAAGTTTTTGTTGAGCTTCGTTTACCGTGTCACAGATGATACGGCCGTAGTGCCGGCGCCAAGTATCTCGAATAACGGACTTGAGGTCTTCGCCCGTTAGCTGCTGTCGAATCTCGCATTCTGGGTGAAGCTCGCCTTTTGGGAAGGCGAGCGAAATTGATACGTGTGAGAAGTCAGCCGTGAGTCGAGCATCGCCAGCCTTAGCGATTATCTCGGAGAGCTGAATCTTCGCGTCTTCCACTCGCAAGAGTGCTGGACTTTCATGGAACTCGATTCTCTTTACAGGATCGTCTTTCCATCGAACACCGCTGGACTGCGATTTGCCGATGACCCTCTTCAACAACTCTTTATCAATATAGGAACCACCGTATGCCTCCGCTTGAAGTCCCAACGGCAATGCCATTAGTCCGCCTCGCGCCAAAAGTCCCTGCGCGGTAGTGCGAATGATGCAGCTATTGAATGTCCCTCCACCGATATCAATAATCAGAACAATTTCCGGCTCATCCGAAACAGGCAGTGTCCCATCAATGTGTCTGTAATATTGAAATACGGCAAACGGCTCTGGGAAGAAGATCGGTTCCGTGAGACCTATACTCGTGAAAACGTCGCGAATGTGACTGCGGAAATTTGCCTTCCACGTCTGATCACGGATCGCTGGTTCTCCGACGATTAATCTCGTCGGTATCTCGACGCCCTTGAAGAGAGTTTGAAGAAATCTCTGAGCAGCTTCCTTTGCAGTAAAGGTCTCCGTCGTCTCGCTGTGCTCCGCTGTAGCAGGGACCCAGTACCAGTATTTCTTATTCGAGGAAAATTCCTTGTCACCCAAGCCGAACGCGGGCTTGAAGTTGAACACGGTCGTTTTCCCGTTAAGCCCAATGCGTCGGGCTTCATCGCCAATAGTGTGGGACTGGGAAACTGGATCAAAGCCCACGATTGTGGGAATGGTTTTCTTTACGAGAGGTACGATCTCGTCTGAGCGCATGTTTGAGGTAGAGCAATGAACACCAATGCTAACTTATAACCCGATCGGAGCGAAATTCAAATGTGAGAGTTGGTCTAAACGGGAGCATCATCCACTCTTTCTCGCCGCAATCCTGCGGCTTCGCCCAGTCTTTATCCGTGCTTCCCGTGTCCGGCCGTCGACTCCGCCCTTGTTCCAAAGGGTTGACCTGCACTTTTTTGAGGGACAGTTCGGCGGCTCCTCTGTTTCGGGTATCCAACGATGCCCGCAGACGTCGCATTCCGCGACACGTATAGTCTTCCAGGCCATGCCGCCATTATACATAGTATTCTGTCCAAAGGACATAATAGCCTTGACCTGCGGCCAGGAATTCTAGATAATATGTCCTATGGACGGAATACAATCTTCGCAAGAGAATCGCGTAAAGGCAGCTATTTACGTCCGCGTCAGCACTGCCGACCAGCATGTCGAATCCCAGCTTTATGATCTGCTCGAGCTTGCAGCGAAGCGGGGCTTCGAGGTCGTGAAGGAATTTAAGGATTGCGGAGTCTCTGGCCGCAGGGCGAGGCGTCCCGGTCTGGATGCTCTCATCGCGGATGCTCGGCAAAAGAAATTCTCAGTCGTGCTCGTTGCTGCGTTCGACCGCGTAGCCAGGAGCGTCAAGCACTTTCTTCAACTCATGGACGAGTTCGACGCCTTGGGCATTGTTTTCGTCTCGCGCAGAGAGAATGTGGACACGAGCGGCCCCATTGGGCGACTTTTCTTGACCCTAATCGGCTCGATTGCTGAACTCGAAGCTGACCTGATTCGTGAGCGAGTCTTGGCGGGGATGCGTCGGGCGAAGCTCGACGGAGTGCGCATCGGACGTGCCCCGATGAACCTAGATCGGGCAGCCATCGTGCGCGACCGTATCGGCGGTATGACACTGACTGCCGTTTCGAAGAAGTGGGGTATTTCCCGCAGCCTCGTTTGCAAACTGGTAAAGAGATCAAGAGCTGGTCACGAAGGCTCCGTGCCGTCGCTGCCTGGCGTCGCTGATTCCGTTCGTGTTGTGCGTTCGAGTTCAGCCGGGGCTGGATGGTGAGGAACTTATGGAATTGTCACCTCAGAGCGAGATGAGCAGCCGCGACCAGATCGGCAAGGTCTTCCTCGTCCGTCACGGATTTCGCGAGTGTCTCATCTGCGGTGAGTTGTTCACGCGAACCACGGCTCGTGCGCACGCTGATGTGACCTGCTACCCAGATATGTGTTGTTTCAACATTAGGAGGAACCAGTGAAAACGTTCGACAATAGTGGCAAAAAGATCGGCAGGATCGACCAGTCTTTCTCCAAGGACAAGTCGGTGACTGTGCATGAGCTCCGCAATATCACCACGATCACAGTGCGCGACCGCAACACCGGACGGGTGACGACCGAGACCCTCATCGGACAGTCGCCTTTCGGCACCAGCGAATGAACTACGAGGTATGCAGGTTACCGCACGATCAACTCCCCCAACAATCTCACGGCTCTCCCCGATTGTGGCATTAACGAGGAGTCTTATGCGATCTCCATCGTCAGAGAAAATTGAATGCCCGCTGTGTTGTGGCGCGGGCGAACTCAGCCGCGCTGAGATTCTGGATCGGCTAGGCGTCAAAGACTTCGCGAGGGTTGCGCAACTCACCGCCGAGGAAGCGTTCCGGCTTTTGCAGAAGAAGCACGATCATGAGTGCCAGAGCGCATGGTCTCGGTTCGAGACGGAATTAGTGAAGCGGGTTGCCGAGATCAGGGAGCAGCATAAGGATGAACTGTATCTCTCACGGTCCGAGAAGGAGAGCCTCGGTCGCCGAGTCGAGGACTCATTACGGGAGATGGCTGAGCTTCGTGAGAGGAATCAGCTATTGGAAGGTGAGTTAGCGAAGGTCGCCCGCGTCGGAAAGCGCGAAGAAATGACCTTCGAAGACGAGGTCCGGACGTGGGCGGGCGTTTGGATCAGCGACAAGCTCCCGCGCAATGGCGACTTCATTCTGGCGTTTCGCGCCACAAACGGCGAACCTACTGAGCCTAAAATCCTCATCGACTGCAAAAACAAACTTGTAATCGCCGAATGTGACATTGAGAAGCTCGTGCGGGACGCTCGCGAGCGCTCGATCACTATCGCCGCTCTGGTTGCGCGGGATGAGAGTCAGCTTCGGCAGGTTGATCGCGAATCCCGCTGGAGCCGCAGGGACGGTATCTGGCTGCTCCGAACCACCCGGCAGTGGATCGCCCGCGATGTCGACCTACTCAAACCCGTCTTCGAACGTATGCGAGCGCAGGGTGACCTATTGGATAGAAACGCCGCGCTCGCCGAGGAGCTTTGCCGTACATTCCCCGAAATCGACCGCATCGAGAAGGAACTGGGAAAAGCGGTGAGGGCGATCCAATCGGTGTCGGCGCTGGTGGTGCGCTACCGGGATCGGCTGCGCGATCTGTGCGAAACAGCTATCAGCCCAAAGAAGGAACCAACGCCAGAGAGAGACAGCGGTGTTCGCCGAGCGCTCGGCGCTTAGAATACGTGGACTTCCCGGAGGACCAATGAGTATTCAGAAACTTGTTCAACACTACCTAGCTCAAGGCAAGACGGTGAGGGCGGCTGGCTTGATGCTCAACCTGATCGAGACGGAGCCGACGCCGGAGAACCTCGAACTGCTGGGGGATATTTATTTGGAGCAGGGATTGTTCGATGACGCAAAAGAGTTGTACTTGCGGGTCGTAACAGCGGGACTGAAACGAAGTAACTGATTCACGGGGAGGCACTGGCATGGGCACGAGGATCAGCAAGTCGAAATTCATCGCGGGCTGCCAGTGTCTGAAGAGATTGTATTGGCAGGTTCACGAGCCGGAACTTGCAGCCAAGCCGACTGACGCCGCAGAAGCAATCATCCAGCAGGGGCACGAGATCGGAATGCTCGCCCGCAGCCTCTTCCCCGGAGGAGTAGAGGTTGATTGTTCCCGTGGACTACGTGAGGCGATTTGCACCACGCGGGAATTGGTTGCCAACCCATCAGTCCCGGCGATCTTTGAGGGCGTTTTTGAGCACTATAGCGTGCTCGTGAAAGTGGATATTCTGCATCGCCGCAGAGATCGTCGCTGGCGACTCATTGAGGTTAAGTCCACAACCGACGCAAAAGATCACCATTTAGAAGATGTCGCAATCCAGTACCGGGTCGTCTCGCGTTCGGGCGTGGACGTGGCATCAGTCTGTTTGGCGCATGTGAACCGTAATTACGTGCGCGGCGATTCCATTGATGCGCAGCGCTTTTTCAGGATCAGAAACCTGACGCGCAGAGTCCAGCGATTGCAGCCGAAGCTCGTGTTCCATTTACGTTCGGAGTTCGCGATCCTTTCCATGTCAAAGGCACCGGACATCGCTCCCGGTCGGCATTGTGCTGATCCTGTCACCTGCGAGTTCTTCAACCGTTGCAATCCGCCACGTTCAAACGTCCACGTGGGCTACTTGCCGCGCCTCCATGGCAACGCTATGGAGGAGCTGCACGCAATGGGAGTGGACTCCATCATGGACATCCCTGACGATTTCGAACTCAGCGAGATTCAACGACGTGCAGCTACATGCGTGCAAACGGGGGAGCCGTGGTTCGACGGTGAAGGACTCAAGAACGAACTCGGTGCTCTGAAGTACCCTCTCTTCTTTATGGACTACGAGACCGTGAATCCGGCAGTTCCCCGGTTCGCAGCAATGCGGCCCTACGATCAACTGCCGTTCCAGTGGTCGGTGCATGTGCAGCGAGCACCCGGCACGGAGCCGGAGCATTATGAGTTTCTTGCCAGGGAGGCAAACGACCCACGGTGCGAGTTCATCTCCTCGCTTTGCAGTGTGCTCGGCGAAACGGGCAGCATCGTGGTTTATTCTTCGTTCGAGTCGCAGAGACTCTCAGACCTTATAGCGTGGGTGCCGGAATATGCAGAGCGGATCAACGCGATCCAAGCCCGACTGTTCGATCTGCTGCCCATTGTGCGGGAGCACACCTATCATCCTGCATTTGCAGGCTCCTACTCAATCAAGTCCGTGCTGCCTGCACTCGTGCCGAACATGACCTATGACGGCATGGAGGTTGCGAATGGGCAGCAAGCAGGAATGGCTTGGGTGTACCTACTGCGAGGCGACCTGAATTATCAGGAACGCGAACGCATAGTGAAAGCACTGCTGGCGTACTGTGGTCAGGACACGCTGGCGCTTGTGAGATTGTTGGGCAGGCTCTGGCAAGCAATGTAAGAAACCTCACGATAGCTCTACAATGGACGTCGATGCCTCAAGAATACGAATCTTGGTTGGATAAAGTCGCTGATGCCCTGCGTTCCATCAACATGAACATGGGTGATTGGCAGCCAGTTTGGCCATACGACTTCAAATCTGAATATGATGCCGGGACAGCGCCTGATGCCGTCGCAATGAAAGCAAATCGTTTCTGGTGGCGGGAGCAGAACAGATCGCTGAAACGAGCCTGCGAGAAGATACCGGGCTGCTGGTTACCACGCGGCCACCAAGGCGACTGCCAGCCCGCGTACAACCGAGGAGATTACGTCAAGGTTGAATTCCCCGACAAAACCACTGGGATTGGGGAGTGGATGTGGATGCGAGTTGACCACTGCGATGATTCGAAGCAACTTGTTTTTGGGCAGCTCGACAATGAACCATTGAACAGTTACGGAGCGAGCGTAGAGCTTGGCTCGCAATTGGCCGTAAGTTATTCGCAGATTCGACAGCACAACAAACCAGGCGATTTTTGCAAACGATGAGTTTCTGGACCTACCTCGCAAGTGTCAGCCAAAGATGGCGCCAATAGAAGAAGCCTCGAAGATTCGAATCGGAGATGTTTTCCGCGTTCCATACCGGAGCACGGCAAAACACCCGGATATTCCAAGCTATCTCACTCTCACCAAAGGTACGTCTTCCAAGGCCGCTGATGTGCAGAAGGGGATGTTCTTTTATGCTGGGGTGAGCGAGCCAGGGCAAAAATCGAACAGATTACCCGCGTTCATTTTTCATAGCAACCCTTACAAAAAGGACACGGAAGGAACACCTTGGATAGATGTAATTGAGCCAGACGTCGGATACGCGCTTTTTCACGGAGACAACCGCACGGTTGCGCGATCGGCTCTAGAAGGCAGAGGCAATCAGAAATTTGCTGAAGTTCAGAACCTTTATTTTGAGCCGGAGCTGCGCGCGGCAGCACCGCCGATCCTGGTGTTTACCCAGAGGGAGATGTTCGGTAATCGCAAAGGCTATCGTGAGTTCTCCGGGTACGGTGTGCCGGTACGCTGTTCGCTGAACACCCAGCGCGAAAGAAAATCCGGAAGGTACTTTTCTAATCTCACGATCGAACTCGCGCTCTTCAATCTAACCAAGGAAAACGAACTATTTGATTGGGCCTGGATAGATGCACGGCGAAACGGCGCTCTCACAGCTACCCAGGCCTTAAAGGCCGCCCCGAGTGCTTGGCGGGATTGGGTCATCAATGGTAGTTCCGCAATTGACCGGTGCCGTCGCAACGTCGCTCGGAATGTACTAGTTCGGAAAACGGAGCAGACCTCTCTCACCGATAGGGAAAGTCGGATCCTTGACGAGGTGTTCGCATACTATTCAACTACGAAACACCCATTCGAGGGTTTGGCATCTTACGTGGCCACAAGGATAATCGGACACGGTTGCAAGCGTGGATGGGTCACGAAGCGATCTGGAGACATGGGGATTGATTTTGTGTGTCGCCTCGACGTGGGCGACCCCGGGGCACAATTGAGTCGTACTCCTTTGGTGGTGTTGGGACAGGCGAAATGCCAGAAGAGTCCGATTTCTGCGCCTGACTTAGCTCGTGTGGTTGCCCGCCTCCAGAGAGGCTGGATGGGTGCATACGTAACGACAAGCATTTTCAGTGAACCAGCTCAACTGGAACTCGCAGAAGACAAATATCCACTCGTTCTGATTAACGGAAAGCGCCTCGCACAGGAGCTTGAAAGGGCAACTGTTGCCGAGGGAATGAGCTTGAAGCAGCTGCTCGACCGCGAGACTTCGTGGTATGAGCGTAACGAGAGGATTATCGCAGCGAATCGAATCCTGGATGATTCTGTTTTCGGTTCACAAGCTGATTTTTCGAGCGAAGAAGATGATCCCGATAAAGCTGGATCTTAGCGACTGATTGCCGACCGGGTTAGTACCTCAATCACCTTTTTCATAACGGGCGGACATACCGCGTTCCCAAGCAATTTGATCTTGTCTCTCCTTGTTCCGCGCTCGAAAATGTGCTTTTCGGGGAAACCCATTGCTCGCTTGAGCTCAGGCACTTGTAACATTCTCAGTTCATGTCCTGTGCCGTTCACTGAGGGTCGCACGTAACCGAAACGATCGACGGTAGTGATTGTCCGGAGTGGTCTGTCGATTCGTTGCCATCCACCCGCTCCGTCCGAACCGTAATACACGATCAGAAATGGTTCTTGACGGCCAACTGCCCTTATGGCTCGACGGGCCCGCGTAAGTGTAGGCTTCGCTCGTCCCTTTTTCTGAAGACTTGTGTAGCGAAATCCGCTCTGTGCGTCGATTAATTCAGAAACACAAGCCCTCGGTCCAGAGTTGCATTTGACAACGGGCGGGAGACCCTCTAGATCCCCGGTTAGGATGAGTCTTCGCCGTGTTTGAGGCACTCCAAAGTCGGCAGCATTCAGCACTTGTATTCGGGTGTGATATCCCAGGTTGGTGATCGCATTGAGCCATGTCTCATATCGTCTCCACGAACGCATGTGGACCACATTTTCCACCACCAGCCACCTAGGCCTGAACGCTTCTGCGTAGCGAATGACCTCGAAGGCAGTTTGTCGACTTCTCTCCGATCTTGGAGATGCGCCCTTCGCGCACGTATGACTTGTGCATTCGGGCGAGGCTATCAAAATGTCTATTGCCCCTATTTGTCGTTTGATCGCCGAGGGATCGAGTTTTTCGCATTGCTCTCGATAGAATCTTGCCCTCGGAAAGTTGTCGCGATACGTTTCCTCGGCCAAGTCCCAGGAATCAATTGCTGCCACCATTTCGATTCCCGCCATCTTCGCCCCGCGACTACTCCCTCCCGCGCCACAGAACAGATCGAGTCCGCTCAGCAAGAAGCTTGTCCTCCCGTTTGGCTACAAGCCTGTGGCCAGGTTACCAGGTTTCTACCGGGGAAAACCAGGTAGGGTATTGTCGAAGTTAATAGAATGTCGATGAACACCTACTAGTTCCTGGTGGACAGTCGTGCAGATATTTCTAGGCTGCGTCTTCGCGAGTGGAGCCAGCGCGCTACCCGATTAATGACTTTCGCGGGACTCGACCGATTTGTGTCCCGAATGGCACATTCCCAGACTACTAAGGTGCGCCAACCCGCCAACCTGAGCCTAGCCAAATTTTTACCGTCGTTTGCGCGATTCCGAGAGATCTTCTTTCGCCAAAAATCCGCGTTGGTTTTGGGCCATTGGAAGAGTCGGCATTTGTGTTCGTGCCAAAAGCAGCCATGCACAAAGATGACAGCTCCGTACTTGCTGAGTACCAAGTCCGGGCATCCGGGGAGTTGATCGCGATGCAGTTGATAGCGGAACCCGAGGGCAAACAACCCTTTTCGGATTATCAATTCGGGCTTCGTGTGCTTGCCCCGAATCCGCGACATGCAATGGCTACGTTGTTTTTTTGTGAGCACATCCGACATGCGAGTGCATTCTACTACCGGGATTTCCGGTTATCGTAACGAGCCTCAGCTTAGACTTGGATAACACGAAGCATTGTGACAAGATCAAGCTTCAAACTCGCTGATTTCGCTGGAGATATAGGTGTCGGATCTTAGGCCAGAATTGGAGCTGTTGTCGGAGATCGAACAGGCAGTTCTCCGGAAATTTCCTGTGCTGCCACTCCTCAGATTTTCTGACCATCTTCAATCGCAACCCGGACACCTCCCGAAGTTCGTAGGCCTTATCGCAAGTATTCTAGAGGTTGCCGATAAACCGTGCTGCATAGTCTTGCCCGATGCAAAGGCTGTAGCGCTGGGGGTATCCACCCTAATCGCGGTAAGCCGGCTTCGAGCTGAATTTTCCGACATTCTCCGAGCGCATGCGTCCGTCAACTTCCGGCCAGGGGTAGACAACGTCCTCGTGCATCCATCCGGTCTGGTTTATCGCTACGAGGGATTCTTCACACCAAGGCTATTCAAGCTCGGGGTGATCGACCGTCGAGATAGCCGGTCATTGTCAGTACAGGAGATTGCACGACTTGAAAAAACCACTCGAAAACGCCCCAAAGGCTATTTGAACTCAGATCTGGGACAGACACGGACCACAATACTGGGTTCACTCCTGGGCATCAACATTCCACTGAATAGGAATTTGCTGCGGAACTACGTTCTTATCCTCGGAGCCAAAAAGACTCTAGTTGAGGAGCTAGATCACTGGAGCGTTCAACTCGCGAACGGGTGCCACCTCACCAGCAGTCTCAGGGATGAAATTCCTTTCGGGAGGGTTGTCGAAGATGGAACTCTCTGCTTTCTCGATGGGTATGTAGCAGACGGAGAGCCGTTGGTAGCCGTTGCCTCACACACGGAAGAGCTAGAAACCCATTGCGCCAAGGTCAAACAATTTACAAAAGCAGTCCTGGTCGACGATATAAACCTGATCGTCCGCGATCTGCGTGCCTACGATTCCATTACCGGGTCCCAGCGCACCATAGTGCTGGCCACCGACGTCGATCGAGACTCCGTGCGATTGTTGAAAGAACGTGGCTGTGAGATTTGGAGATTGACGCCAGACGAAATGCTCCTCGGGCTAGATGGGGAACAGACGGGGGTGCCTTTTCAATCGGTCGTCAAGAAGGCATTCAACATGCGCAATCTAGTTATCTCTGAATCGTCATGTGGTGAGGTGAACCTGGATCGTGCGGTGGCTGACTTGAAGGAAGCAGCTGACGCAGTCTCTCATAGTGACAACGGCTCGATCAGAGAGTTGCTATTCTCCGCATTTCGTATAGCGATGTTCTGCGCTGAATACCTCGGCCAAGACCACGAACGCTTCGTAAGCACCGCCGATAAGTTGCTGCAAATCGCGAAACAACACTTGCGGAATGCAAAAGTATGGCTATCGCCGGAAGTCAACGATCGTATCGAAGGTGCTCTGAGCAACATCCGAGTGGCTGTCGTCAACTTGTCTCAGGGTAGCCTGACTCCAAAAGGAAGACTCTTGCTTGAGAACCTTACTGCAACTCAGGATCAGAATAGTCAATCTGCTGCGATCGTTGCTCGTGCCGAGACCGATTGCGAAGCAGTGAAGCAGTGGCTTAAGAATGCTGGTATCGAGACGAATGTTTACCGGATTGGCGACTTACCGGAAGATCGAGAGTTTGCTCGATTGCTGGTTGTTTCCTGGCCTCGCTCGGACCGATTCGACCGCCTAGTTCACAACTATTCGACAGCCGACGTTCGAATGCTAGCTTACCAATTCGAGGAGAACTGGCTCGCACGATACCAGAGGCGCTACAAGCGCTCTTTTCTGCTTGGTATGAATCGCAAACGGAAGATGCAACTGATTGGATCCATATCCAGCGATGATTCCACTGAAGAGGAGGTCGACGATTTTGCTCACTCCCCCGGCATAGTGAAGTTCGATTTGCCCGAGGAAGAATTCTTGACCCGTCGCAAAGTCGTAAGCATTGGAGAATCTGACACTTCCGAACCGGAAGAATTCGTGGACGCATGCTATGTCGATTTTGCAGGCCCGACGTTTGCTTATCTTACGGATGGGCACGAGCTACCGGTGTTGAACAACTTCATCTCCTCTGACCCAGTGAGGAGCGGGAAGATTCCATTGCGATCAATCGAACAGTTAAATGCAGGTGACTACGTGGCTTTTCGAGAGTCGGGCGATTCCGACATCATCCGGTTCCTTGCCGAGGATGAAATTGGCAAAGACCCATATCAGCGCCTCCGCCTGACCGCAGGGCGTTGGAGAGTAGCACTGAGGAAGATCGGACCTGATCCAAGGGTGGTCTGGGAAGGACTTAAGAAAGTGGGTTTTTCGAGACATCTGCAAACTGTCCGAAGCTGGTTGATTGACGAGAGCCGAATCTGTCCACAGGACATAGAGGACGTGCGCAGAATTGGAGAGGCTTCTGGCGACGAAGACTTGGTCACCCTTATGCCCGAGATTCAACGCGCTAAGGATCGACTAATGAGCTTGCACATTAGCGCGGGATCGCGACTGACAGAACTCTTGCTGAGGGAGCTCCCGAAAACGATGGGAGTGTTGGGGCAAGGTGAGACGGAGGTCGATCTGGGTGTTGGAAAAGTCTGGGTCGTTCGTATCCAAGAACTTGACCGGGCTCCTTCTCCACAGAGGCGCTCTCAAGTGAATCGCCTTCTTTGGGATGAAAGGGGACTTTGAGCTAGTCACATACCGCGATGTCTAGAATGATTCCTCCTCAATACGACCACAGCACGGTAAGTGCGGCTGAGAAGCGCGTCTTTCACCTTCTTGAGTCTGATCCGGACACCAGCGACTGGGTTGTGTTGCACTCCCTTGGCTTGTCGAAGCGAAAAGGCGGGCCATTCGGTGAAGTTGACTTTGTAGTTCTCGTGCCATCAGGGGCGGTCGTTTGTCTGGAGATAAAGGGAGGACGAGTCAGCTGTACCAACGGCATTTGGGAGACGACTGACAGATTCGGAGTGCGGAGCGAACTGAGCCGAAGTCCTTTTATGCAAGCTCGCGAGGGGATGTTTGCAGTTCTCCAAGCAGTTAAGGCAAGATTCGGGGCAGGTCATGATGCGAGTCGCTGTTTGTTTGCATACGCTGTCGTCTTTCCTGATGTAGAGTGCCCTCCTCTGACGCCAGAGTTTGAACTTTGGGAAGCAATCGACCGCAACGCCCTACAAAGTCCGTTTTCGAAAGCTCTGCTCAGGTTGGTGTCCAGCCAGAGAAGGAAACTTGGGTTTTCTCCCCCAGTTGCCGCCGCCTCAGCCCTCCGCGATATACGGCAATTTTTGCGTCCGGACTTCGAGCGAGTAGTCGCCCGTTGCACCGTCGTAGGTGAATGTGAGAGTGCCCTGATTTCTCTAACAGAGGATCAGTACTCGGTGCTCGACATGATTTCAGACAACCCGAGGTGCTTGGTAGAAGGGGCGGCCGGAACGGGAAAGACGGTGTTGGCACTCGAATACTCCCGCCGGCAAGTTGCGAACGGAAATTCAGTTTTGCTTCTCTGTTTTAATCGTTTATTGGGAGATTGGTTCGAATCTTCCACAAGTCAGTTCGGAAAATCGTTGTGCGCGCATAGCTACCACCGCTTTATTCGGGAATTGATTATGGCTTCGCCATGGAGAGAAGAATTTGAAGCAACCTGCCGGGATCAGTCTCCAGAGAAACTTTTCGCGGAAGTGCTGCCATTCTACGGGCAGCTCGCAGCCGGAAACTGCTCCAGCCAGTTTGATGTTCTCGTTCTTGATGAGGCACAGGACTTGTTGAATTCAGAAGCGATTGAGCTGCTCGGGGCATTGTTAAAGGGAAGTATCGCGGGTGGCCGATGGTATGTCTTTGGAGACTTTACCAGACAGTGCATTTACGGAGGCCCTACGCGAGAGGCGCGGTTACAAGCCCTCAACTCGGCATGCCACAATTTTGCGCGCACGAATCTTCGAACAAACTGCCGAAACTCACGCCGCATCGGGGAGGAAACCGCGCTACTGTCTGGCTTTTCCTCTCCGCCGTACAAATTAGGTCAAGTCGACGGACTGCCCGTAGATTATCGCTACTGGAAGAACTCGAGGGAGCAGCTTCATAAGTTAGGTGAGGTTGTTAGCGAGTTGCTGTCCGAAGGCATGAATCCGAGCGATCTGGTGCTCTTGTCTAAGCGCAAGTTTTGCGACTCGGTCGCGGCGGAACTGTCACTGTCGACCCCGCGACATGGAACGGTGATAGCAGCGGAGATACGCGGCGGCGGTTCTCTCCCGGCTAGAGGCACGACGCTCGGCTTTGCGACGGTGCATTCTTTTAAAGGCATGGAGACCCCGGCTGCGATATTTTGTGATGTAGATCATGTAGAGGACGATGAACCCCAAGCGCTGCTCTACATTGGAATGTCACGAGCGAGGAGCCTCTTGATAATGATGGTGCACGAATCCGTCCGACACGCGATTGCTAACTCTCTCGCTCGTAAACTGAATGAAGGTTGGAAGTCATGACGACTAATGACGTTCGGGACGAGATCATCCGGCGGCTCCGGAAGGAGCTACTTGGCCCTTCACCCGGATTTCCTGCGGTTCAGATAAACGGAGAGGAAATCTTGCGTCCTCAGGATCCTCCGCGTTTGCGTTACAGCGCCGGCGTCCTGTTTCCGACCAGGACCGGCGTTCCGAGTCAGCCCGACATCGAAGAAAAGGAGTTCCAAGACGCTGAGGCAGCTCCACCTGAAGAACCGACCAGCACTGCTGAAGTCGAAGATCGGGTCGACCTCTCGGATTCAGCGAACGTAGCAGACCAGCAACCCGAGACAGACCTCGACTTGAATTTAGCTAACCAGTATTTGCCTAGTGCAATGGGGATCAGTGCTCTAGTCAGCGTTCCGGAAGTTCTGCAGGTCAAAATCGAAGCTGCACAGTACAAGAAGACGGAACTGTCAGGATTCGGCAAAACGGGAGCCAAAGGCGGCCAGACATCTTCAGTATGGTTTCGGACACCCTTCACGTGCACCATCCCATTGGTTCGATCGGAGCTCGTACGTAAGGCCGTTGTTTCGTTTCAACGGCCGATCGCGATACCAAACTCGGACTCTAAACTTGCGGTTTACGTAGTCAGTCGTCCTTACAAGAATCAAGTCAATGAGGAGAACCTCCGACTAGTCACCTTCACTCTTATCAATCGCAATGAGTGCCAAAGCAGCTCGAATGACGAGTTGTGCTTCTTCCAGTGCCGGGTACAGATAGAAGCAGGGCCCAGCCATTCACGGGGTTGCTTTCTGGAATATCCCGATCTCAGGCAAGCAGACGATACAGAAGAGCGGTCACTTCGGTTCCTGTACCGAAAGAAGCGGGTTTTCGGAGTTGGACATGGATGTTCATGCGACTGGGATGAAGACGAGCTAGGCTTCTGCAATCGTATATGGACGGAAGTCTTGCCTATTTATGAGGTAAGACCGATCGAACATGTAGATTTGCCGGGAGTCTCGTTTTCGATGGAGAAACTGGCGGTAGCAGGACCCGAAGCAATCAGCCTGTGCGAACAACTTGCCGATGCTTACCGGAAATGGATCGAAGTACAAAATAGCAAACTCTTAGATCCGCTTGAGTGTCCTCCTCAGTTCTCAGACGTGGCGCGGGCAAACATTCAAAAGTGTGAAGATTGTCTCCGCCGAGTCATGAATGGGATTGAGCTGCTTCGCACGCAGGAGCGTGTTCGTCAGGCATTTGCCTTGGCTAATCAAGCAATGTACTTGCAGCAGGCCCACTACGAGCTGGCTAGCAGCAAAGCCCGGTCATGGTTGTGGAAGGACGGGAAACTGCAGCTTACAGAACCGTACAGAGTGCCAGACTATTCGAGCAGAGGCGCTGCATGGCGTCCCTTTCAGCTTGCTTTTCTGCTGATGAATCTTGAGTCCGTCTCGAACCCTGGCTCAGGTGAGCGCAGCATCGTAGATCTGATTTGGTTCCCTACAGGCGGCGGCAAGACGGAAGCCTACCTTGGGCTCTCGGCGTTTTCGATTTTCTTACGACGCCTCCGCAATCCGCGCGATGCCGGGGTCACCGTCCTAATGCGCTACACCCTACGACTCCTGACTACGCAGCAGTTTCAACGTGCGGCATCCTTGATTTGTGCTTGTGAATCTCTCAGGCGATCTTCTTCGAACAGGCTGGGGGAATCGCCGATCTCCATTGGCCTCTGGGTTGGAGGGGCGGTTACTCCGAACGATCACCAAGACGCAGTTTCTTCCCTCGCCAGACTCTATCAGTCACCGAACGAAAACAAGTTCGTCGTTCTTGCTTGTCCCTGGTGCGGTGCGGCTATGGGGCCAGTGAAAACTGGCAACAGCTGGAGAGTGACTGGGTATCGTAAGCTGTCGAAGCCGTCGCGCGTAGAGTTTCGATGTGAGGACCTGGAATGCCCGTTCAGCACGGAAGCAGGGCTCCCTCTTGCGGTAGTTGATGAGGCGATATATGAGCAACCTCCAACTCTTGTTATTGGGACGGTGGACAAGTTCGCAATGCTTCCGTGGCGCCCGGAAGCCCGAAGCCTCTTTGGGCTCGCTGACGACTTTAGCGCGCCCGATCTAATCATCCAAGATGAGCTTCACTTGATCTCGGGGCCGCTTGGTTCGATGGTGGCGCATTATGAGACAGCGATAGAAGCGTTGTGCAGAAGCGGTGATCCTCTTAAGGGACCAAAGATTGTAGCGTCAACAGCCACAATATCGAGAGCTAATGAGCAGATTACGGCTCTGTATAATGGCAGACGCGGCTTTCTCTTTCCGCCCCAAGGCCTAGAAGTAGGAGACTCATTCTTCGCGAGAGAGAACCGATCCAAACCGGGGAGATGCTACGTAGGTGTTTTTGCTTCTGCACTTCCTTCTCATGTCACGGCGCAAATCCGTGTCGTTTCCGCTCTGCTGCAATCCGTAAAGTCAATCTCTGTTGAGGATAAGCGGTTACTCGATCCGTTCTGGACGCTGATGATCTACTTCAACAGCATTCGTGAACTCGGGCACGCAGCTAGCTTAATTCGGGCAGATATCCGAGAGTATATGAACGCAATGTGGGACCGCCAAGGGTTGACCAAAGATCTCGGTCCCGAAGCCCTAAAGCAACGCCGGTTTATCAATCGTGATCTTGAATTGACAAGCAGAATTCAAAGCAACCGTATTCCAGAAATTCTCCAGGAACTTTTCAATGCTCTTGGGCCCAAAGAGGATTTCAGCGTCGTTGACGTATGCTTGGCAACGAACATGATCCAGGTGGGTCTTGACGTTCCACGACTGAGCCTGATGGCAATAGTGGGTCAGCCAAAAACCACTGCCGAGTACATCCAGGCATCAAGTCGGGTCGGCAGGAAGGAGCCGGGAGCGGTTGTAACAATTTATAACCCAGCTCGCCCAAGAGATCGTTCTCACTATGAGCATTTTCGGGCGTATCACCAGAGCATTTACCGGTTTGTGGAGCCTACAAGCGTCACGCCATTCGCAAGTCCGGTTGTCGAAAGAGCTCTCCACGCTGTTGTCATAGCGCTTACCAGGATGTTAGGAGGTGACGCGCTATCACAGCGGCCTGACAACCCACCCCCAGGTGACGAAATCGTTGGGCGTCTCAGATCAATAATTCAAGAGCGGGTTTCCAAAGTTGACGAGGAGCAACTGGAGGGCGTTCTTGAAAGACTTAGTTTCATCATTAGCGAATGGAGACGGGTTCCGCCATCGAAGTACGGTGGGTTCGCTCCGCCTGATCCCGAAGAGCCCCTGATGTTTCCAAGTGGGTCAGAACGTCATCCAAGATGGAGCACTCGCCCACTTCCCACTCCCAGTTCTATGAGGAACGTAGATGCCACCTGCGACCTTGGCATTCTTTCCAGCTTCCCAGAGCCCGATTGAAAGGCGCCCATGCCGGCACAAAAGCCTACTCGCAGATCACAACTCATTAATCCGTTTGGCGTTGGGGCCATGGTTGATTTCCCACGGGACGAGTCTCTCATGGTCGCGGGGCTGGACGCTTGGCAATGGGCGAAACAAAATTGTCCACCGGAACTGTTGATCGAAGAAGAGCGGCTCCAGGCACGCCTTGGTGTTCGAGGCTTTCGACTTCCCGTCGATCACAAGGATCCTGCACCCGGTATTAAAGGCGCGAACCTTGATGTTCCAGCTGTCCGATTTCCTGGATGGCACTATTGCCATCGATGCGGAGGCATGGAACAGCTCACTTTGTTCAGCGGTCCAAGGAGATGCGCTGGGCGTCCGTATCCAGGTATAAGCTGCTCAGTGAAGCCCGAAAGATCGCGGCCGTTCCTTATTCCTGTACGAATTGTTACCGTTTGCGATCGGGGGCACATCCAAGATTTCCCATTCTCGAACTGGGTACACCGAAACAAGCCGATTGCTCAAGATTGTAAACTTCGCTTCTTGGCCGGACGTTCCTCATCCATGTTGACCGGCATAAAGATTTCGTGCAGCTGCGGTGAGGAAAGAACGCTAGCTGGCATATTCGATTTTGACGCACAGGCTGGTGGCCCATTGCAGAGGATTGGCTACAACTGTCAGGGTGCACAGCCATGGTTGGGGAAATCGGAGTCACAGGGGCTGCCCTGTGGATCCTACTTGCGCGTTTTGCAGCGCGGCGCCTCAAATGTGTACTTTCCATACGTAGTGAGTTCGATTTACTTGCCGCTGTGGGCTGAGCAAGCAGAAAGGAGCATCATCGAGTCGCTAGAACGGCCTGAGATCTGGGATGCGCTCACGAGCGGTCTCGTCGACGGAAAGACAATAGACCCGGTTCGGTGTGACGTCGTAGCCAAGATGTGGGGCTTGAAGAACGAGGAGCTACGTGAGGTGGCGCAGAGAAAATTGGATGGGGTTGACGTCGAGCCTGTGAGAAGCGAGGAGGAATACAGACGTCAGGAGTACTCTGCTCTTCTGGCGCCCCGCGGAGGTCCAAACACAGACTTGTTTGTTCAGATTGTCGGTCGTGATGATCTGGGACCGGAGTTAGGCAGATTTTTCTCTAAGATTGGCTTGGTCAAGAAGCTGCGTGAAACACGGGCTTTAGCAGGTTTCTCGCGGGTACTCCCCCCGGATCCAGAGGGTTCACCGGAGCGGATCCAACCACTGAAGCTCGATCAAAAAATCGACTGGCTTCCCGCGGCGGTAGTCAGAGGAGAAGGGATATTTCTAGAACTCAACGCGAATTCTATCGGCGAATGGCTTCGGGGTAGTGGAAGTGTCCAAAGGGCATTGACCCTCTCGCAAAATTTCAATCAGCGGCGGATGATTCGTGGGCAGCGTCCTCGCCCAATAAGCGCGACATTCATTCTTTTGCACGCTTTGGCGCACGGCCTGATAAATCAGCTCAGCTTCGACTGCGGCTACGGTAGCGCATCGCTCCGCGAAAGAATTTACTGCAACTTTGACGATGAATCCGACCCAATGCACGGAATCTTGATATACACAGCATCGGGAGATTCCGAGGGTACGATGGGCGGCTTGGTCCGTCAGGGTGAACCCCGCAGACTTTTAGCGACTCTCCTGGCCACCCTGCAAAAAGCTCAGTGGTGTTCATCGGATCCGATCTGTATAGAAACAACTGGACAGGGGACGGACAATTCCAACCTAGCAGCCTGCCATGGTTGCTTGCTGATTTCGGAAACATCCTGCGAAGAAGGTAATCGTCTTCTCGATAGAGCAATGCTCGTTGGAAAGCCCAACGAACCGGGAATGGGATTTTTCGCTCAGTTGCTGCGCCAGTAGATCAGTGAGCTGGAGGACGTCGGATTATTTGCAATCAGTCGAGAAGATCCTCTACGGTTTCAGCGTTCAACTCGGGGATGCGGCGTTAGGGTGGTCACAAAGGCTTCCTCGGCCTCTGAAACGCTCCGACCGCCAGGAGCCATATCCCACAAACCAAATCGCGACAGAAACGGCTTCCAGCATGTGTTGGCTAAGTGGATTTTCCCCACCGCTCCCTACCAAAAGTGCGGACTCCGCCCGATTTGCGATCTAGCCCACCAAAATGTTCGGACGTGATTCCTCGCCGTGCTTCGATGCTTCGATGGGGAGGGACATTGGAATCGTAGGGAATAAAACCCGATTACAAAGCAGTTCTCCGCAGGGCGACCTACCGCACGTTCGCTGTTATGCCGTGCGGGAAAAGGATCGCCGCTAGTGCACTGCCGTCGAGATGTTTCTTCCGTGTGGCCCGTTGATGTTCGCCGGAAGCAACTGGTAACCAGTCAGCATGTATCACTGCACGAGCAACATCTTCCACCGCCGACCAGTGGGTCTTGAGCATATCGTTTGCTTTCTTACTGATGTCTTCCCACATGGTACTGTTTAGAACGCCCGGAAAATAGTGTTCCACAATGTAGGAGAATTTCTGAACATCCGTTTGTCCTCCTAGAAAATATGAACCGGGGAACTGCCGCAACTGTGCGAGTTGACCGGCTCGTAACGCCACGAGAATATCCGTCCACTGTTGATTGTCCTCCCAATAAAAAGCCCATCCATCCCCGAGGTTTTCAACTTCGTAAATGATGATGCCTTTGTCTTGAAGATCAAGTCCGACCGCTGCGGCTGTAGTGATGTGCCCAGCCTCGTGATAGGCCGTTTCGTTCAGTGGGTTCCCAAGCACCATGCGATGTGGGAACATTCTAGTTCGTTTCTTATGCCCTACAACCTCCAATCTCCGAACACTCTGCTGGAACCGATTGACCCAGCGAACCTCGCGCTTTGGTATATGAATGAGACCATTCAGGTCGAACCGGAATCAGTTCGCCATGTTCTGCAACACGTTGGAACCAACATCACTGACTTCGTCCAATGGCCGCAACGTGCGGTTCTCCTGTGGGATGAATGTGACCGTTGCAAGCCAGAAGGCAAGAAACAGAAGTATCACGTCTATCCAGAGTCGATCAGGAAGCTGGCGAAGACGCAGAAGATCACACTTGACTCCCGCCCGAACGGGCCAGCACGAGCGGCATTCATGTTTGCAGGCGGTGTCCGATTAGATCGATTCGGCAGCACCAACGCAACAACGATGCATCACGTTTACTCTGGTAAGTTTCCTTACATCGGGCGAGTCAAGACGACTCACGCCGTGAAACTGCGAAAGCATTTCACGCAAAGTGCGGGGGTGATTGCGACACATCCCATTGCCGATGCGCTTTGTGATGAGTACCCGTTCTTCGCGTGGTTCTTGAGGTTCATTGCATTTAGCAAATTCGGGTACGATCCCGACGGCGTGTTCTCGCCAACACAGGATGAGCTAGGCTTCACAGTCGGGCGCAACTGCGAGATTATGGTTTGCGCTGACTCAGGGTTTACGAAGACAGCGGGGTGACCGTTGCTTCGTCCGGGTGACTACGAGACTCATGCTCGTTTAGCAAGTTAGCTCTTGTTGCAGCTTTCAGCCGGCATCCGCTATGGGCGGTACAAGCTACCGACTAAGGAGTGGCTGACCCCCTCAGTCGGCTATACGCCCTTAGCGTGTTAGCTTGGAGAGTTGCATCAGACCCGAGCCGCTGAAGGAAATCTTCGACTGCCACGCGAAGCGCATCCCGCAAATGAATCAAACCAAGACACAGTACACCGTTCGCATCGGTGGTCGGTGGATCATTGCCCGGAGCCAAAGCCGCACGGAACAGATTCCAGCGGTGAACCATGATGTGGCGGTACAGTATCAACAGTCGCTCGGCATGAGGACGATACTCCGCCGGGAAATGGGCCTTCACAAAATCTTGAATCTTGTCCGCGCCGTAACCGTAGAAGGAGACGGCATCCAAAGCGCACAGCAGCGAAATCGCAACGACGTGTCCTCGGTGCTGTAAATCTCCGTTTGACTTCAGGGCATCCCCAATCACGTTGTCGATTTCGCCCAGCATTGATTCATTGAAAATGGCGCGAAGATTTTCGATAAATGCGCCGTCAACTATTGTGGGCGGCTGCGGCCAAGTGCTCGGCTCCCATGCGTAAAATGTAGAAGGATTACCCGGTTGCGATCCGACAATGGCACCTGTGATCGGAGGGGCGGCAACAGAACCAGTTGTAGCCACGTTTCTCACCATTTCTGATTCCTCCAATCGTTGTTCTCTGATTATACGGTCGTCGTCGTCGCAACTGGATCGACGCGCACGGCTCCGCGCCAGCCGGGCAAATTGTCGGTGCGTCATGCGGCAACAAACGCTGCATCGCTCTGAAGCACGCATGCCTTCGTGCTCGCGTCGAGCCGGGCGTGTAACGCAAGATCGCTGACCGCGTCCACAGGCTGAAGGTCACTCAGCACTTCGTTATTCGGGCCGTGGGCACTGACGACAGGAGTCGCAACCGTTTCCGCTCCGGGCTGTATGCGGCTGCGCGGCTGGACAGGGTCTCGGAGCGCGGGCTGCCGGACGGAAGCGTGCGCATGACGAAGGTCGGGGAGTGGTCGAGTGTGGAAGCGTAGAAGGCGCGTTGGCAGATCGTTCTTGCGTCGGAGCGGCTGAGGTGGATTGGACGCTTCTCTAATATCTCTTCTAATGTTTCGAGGCTTCTCTAATAAAAATCGCCCAATCGAAAATCACAAGAACGATGGGAAAACTGGCATTCTGATTGATTTTGCTGAACTTCCGTTTTAGCATCGGCACTGCGAAAATCGAGATGTCGGGAGGCAAGAGTCCTACCTGAGGAGCCATTCTTTTGCCCGCATTAACACTGGCGATTCCCATTTCAGCCGTCCGATTGTCCTAGATTTGTACTAGGTGCGGGGCGACCCGAATTCGGGATTTCTTCTTTTCGCAGCATTGAGGTCATGAGGGTCGAAAAGGAAGAACCCCATGGAAATTACGATTTATCGCCGCCATTCGGCGGACTGCAAGCATAAGGACGACCGCTACCATCCCCGGTGCGGATGCTCACTCTGGTTTCAATTCAACTGGACTCAACCCGGAACAACTTTGGACGGGAATAAGCTGCGTCGCGGACAAAACAAGTGGTCTGCCGAGACTCGTATCTGGTCGGAAGCGCAAACGAACGTGAAGCGGCTCAAGACTGACCTCGAAGCCCTGCTGGAAGGTAAACCAGTCCGCCAGTACGCCACGGTCAAAACTGCCGTGAACAAGTGGTTGGAATTCCGTAGCAAGAACGGTCTCACGAGCACTAAAGGCAAGCTCATGGGGGAAAAGCTCGTGGCGTGGTGCGCGGAGAACGATGTCGTTCTTCTCACCGCCATCACCACGCAGCGCGTAATGGAGTTCCGCATGAGTCTGCCGTTCCGAACAGGCGACAGCAGCAGCTTGTCTGTTCATTGGCAGTCATCGGGGAATTTTTCAACTGGGCTGTCGGCATAGGCTATCGAAAAAAGCCCAATTCCGAATACCCGGCTGTATCCGCAGTTCCGCATCAAGTACAAGCAGAAAGAGGTTGTGCCGCCATCCAAACAAGACATCGAGAAGGTGCTGATCACTGGGACGGGACGGATCGGTAATGTGAGCTAAATCACGCACTCTAGCTCACAACGCCTCCTCGTGCATTGGCCTTCATTTCGCTTTTCACGACCCGCAAATACAATTCTTTCGCGTCATCAAACAACCCCTGTTGCATGTAAATGTCTGCCAGCAGCGTCAGGTTTTCCGGCGTCGGCTCTGTCTCGATCAGCTTAACCATTAAGGCAGCCGCCCTGACCGTCTTGCCCTGCGCGAGAAATGCTTGAGCGAGTTCTCTCATTGCTCCTCACGCCAGTTACCGGGCACAACAAACGTGTCGTAGCCGTTCTCCACGCCCTTGTTTCTGTGGTCTTCCGCTTCGAACATATCGAAGGCTACGGCGACGTTTCGTGTTTTGATCTCGCCGTCTTCGTCGAAACACAACGTCCTGAGCACGAACACATGGACATATTCCATCAATTTTCCTCCTGCTGCCATGCCGTCCGCACTACACTTCGCTGCCGCGCAGCCACGCGACAACGATTGGCGAGAAGGTGCAGAAAGGGAGAACACTGACGAACAGAAGTCCACCGAGATGGAATTTCCAAACAACGAAGAAGAGCACAAGCTCAGCGAACATCGAGAAGAAAAGAGCAAAGAACATCCAGCCGACTGAACTTGAAAGCGTGTGCAAGTAACCACCATGGTCTTCACACCATTCATGGACTGAATACCCGGCTTTCTTCCACAGCCGCCTGCTGTGAGCTACTGGGCTGACGAAGATCATCCAAAAGGCGCATCCCCACGGACCGCCCCAGAAAGCCACCTCGGCGAACAGGTAGTTGTAGCTCGTGGGGTGCAACCAAATGATAAAAGGCGTAGCCAAGCTGAAGATGGGGAACACCGTCAGCAAGGGAACGAAAATCAGGGTGTAAACCCCGAGCGACAACAGATGACGAAAAATCGCACTAATCATCGTCCGTTTCCCTCCAGTTGGTATTTAGGAGCACTCGGCATACTGCCGTCCCGTTCTGGCGCGATTGCTAATCCTCGACTCACAGAAGAGTCGCAGAGTTCCCGCGGCCGCTCCTTGTAGCGCACGACCACCGCCGAGACCGACTGGATCGCCTTGGACGCCTTGCCGAGTTCCTTTTCGATCCTGTCGATCTCAGGGAATGTGCGGCGTAGTTCGCGTAGGCATGCTTCCTCCTCGTTAACAGAGTGGGAGAGGAACTGAGACCGCGGGGAGTGGTGAGTCGGCGCTACTTCTACGGTTGATCAAAAGACCCGGATCGCTCGTGTTGGTGGAGACGAGATTCCCGCGCCCGTCGCGTGTCGTGTGAAACAGGTCACTGGTGTGCCCACTGATTTCGTTGTGCTCGTCTCGGACGACATCAGATGTGCGCCGCAGTACCCGGTCGTGACCGAGGCGATGATCCTGCGGTTGCCGTCGCGAACGTAGTCCTTTTTGAGCATAGAATCCTTCCCTCCACCGATAGGTATACAGAGGACATCAAGAATTCGTCCGGTTTTGGAAGGAAATCTTTGGTAACCACGCGCAGATCAGGTAGCCAAATTTCGAAAGCCGACTGTATTACTGAAGCATGCGAGAGTGGGGCATCCGCGAGCTTATGGCAGAGCAGCGGGCACGGGTGCGTTCCGGCAACGTTGCGGAGCGGTTCGCGGCGGCTCTTTACGGGATTGCGTTACCGCACTCGGACCAGTTCCACTGAGTGTGCCACAATAGGAGTAAGCTTTAATGTGTCCGATTGGAACTGGTCTGGGGGTGATGAGTGTGGCAGAAGTTCGATTGCAAGAAGGGGAGTCAATAGAAAATGCCCTTCGTCGTTTCAAGCGCAAGGTTCAGACGGAAGAAATCATTAAGGAAGTGAAGCGCCACTCCTACTACCTGAAGCCGGGCGCGAAGCGCCGGGTAAAGCAAGCCTTGGCGCGAAAGCGTGCTCGAAAGAAGATTCGGAAAGAATCGGATTAGGTTGCAACCAGTGGCCTCATCTGAGCGTCAACGCATTAGAGCAGCATGATGAAGCGAATGGAGAGCACTTCTATGGACAAATCGAGGGATCAAGACCAAGCCAAGGGTGCTGTGGAGCAAGACCAGAATAATCAGGGTGGCAATACCAGTATGAACGGCCAATTGGGCCACCGGGATGAAGATGTAAACTTGAAAGGCGCTGATTCTGACTTGTCGGGATGAAGGGTCGGCGGCTAATCCGTCCGCGTAGTTTGCTTTCGAGTCCGCTACGAGGCCCGTTTCTGTGTGAAGAGATGCAGCCGCGAGCGGTGCTTTTCCTTCATTTGTTCTGTCGAAACAACTCTGCGGCTAAGGTCTGCGAGTTTCACAAGCTCATGCTGGATTGCTTGTAGCCGTTCATTCCTCTGTCCGTGAGCGACTTGAACATCTGCTCCCTTCCCGCCGTCACGCCGAAACTGCTGATTCAACTCCTGAATGTCAGCGATCTCCGCTCGGAGACGCCCAATCTTGTCCCGAAGAACCCCTAGATGATCCATATCTCACGATACCTTATCTGGACAGCTTGCAGCACGATTGCACCAAGAATAGTCTCAGCCACCGGGAATCGGCTGCTCGGAATGGGCGAGTGCCCTCCTTTCGCTCATCGTGATGTGGCATGACGTATCTTATGTGCCTTTCGGATGGCTTATGGGAAGAAAGCTAACACTGCGCAGGAATTCCCCATTTTCCCAGTCCACCGAGTTGAGGGCGATATAGGGGCCATTACAGAGCCCATCTGCCAATCCGATTGTCGCCACCGTTCCGTCTCGGGCCAGACGCAGTGTCATCACCGCCGAACAGGGTTCAGACAACCAAAAATACTCGGTCTCCCTAGCATTGGGTGAGGGGTAACGTGTCTCTGTTTCCAAACGAAACAACCTTCCGTCCGCGAGATAAGGAAACGAAGCAGAACACGATGGATTCACACATTCTTCAAGCATCGCTACTCATCCTCAGCACAAATACTATGCAACTGGCACGGACAACAACTCCGCGTTGCAATGCGAGTTTTGCAGGGATTCGACCGCATCTTGGGCCGTGAGCCTGCCCATGAGCGATGCCAGCTTAGGATTGGTTGTCAGGTGGATGGGAGTGGGATCAACCCGCTGAACGTATTCCGCAGCGCGACCGCCGCGGTTCACTTTCACAACAAATTTGATGGTTTTCATTTCGGATGTCCTTTCGGATGTCCTTTCGGGCAAAACGTGAACAGAGGGGCGGTTCATTTCTTTGAAGTCGAGTACACGACGGAAAGCGGCTTGCCACACTCCAAGCAACGCGCCTTTAATCGTGACGTGATCAATCCACAGGACGGGCACATCCTCTGTGATTGAAATCCCGTAATCTCTGGTTTCAGCTTGCGCAGCCAGCGGAGCAGCAGGATCGTGAACAGCGCGATGAGCAGACCGAGAAAAATATTGGTTGCGCTCATAAAAGCGACCCTTCTTCGCGAGTGCTGCACCAGCAAGGCGTTGGGCAGGCGATCACTCGCTGAAAAGCCTAAGGTGTAGGAGTACCTCAGATGGACTGGCTTAGGTCAGAGGACCTGAAAGAGGAGAAAAACGTAACCGCCTCTAAGGTCTATTATAGCAGTCCATCCGCCGTGTCGTTGCCAAAGGTGACGGCGTACCATTGGGGATACAGGAATGAATCCAGAATACTTTCGTCATATCCTCTTTGATCGCTCGGCAACTGCCGATACCCTCCTTCGGGAAGAGCCCCAAGGCGAAGAAGACGAGGAAGACGACGACAAAGATACAAATGACGATGATGGGGACGATGGCCGCTCGGAGTGAGCGTGGAATATGCCTCGATCTCGTACCGCCAAACGACAGTCGAAGAGAACCAAAGCGGTCGTTCCAGTGCGACTCTGGATCGCAGGGAGCAAGGACGGCCACCTTGCCCATACTCTCGATGTCAGCAATCATGGCGTGAGGCACGGCGGTTGCCGAGCCGAGATGAAGGTTGGCGACAAAATCGAAATTCAATACCGCCAAAAGAACGCACAATTCCGAGTTGTTTGGGTCACTGCCGGAATGGGTTCGGAGAGGCAAATCGGGGCTGAGTGCTTGGAGCCGGGAAGGCAGGTCTGGGGCGAGCACTTCGTTGAGCAGGCGGATGAGTACGAACCGAAAGAGTGACCATGACCTGAATCGTCTGCATCGCTAACGACTGTGCCAGAGCCTCCCGCGTTAGCCCCGGCAGGCACTTCCTCTACGGTGCGGCGACGCAGCCAATCGCCTAACTCATGCCCATCATTCCTACCGCGTTGCTCGTACAGTTGGTAGGCACGGCGACGAATCTGTTCGTGAAGATCAGGCGGGGATTTCATGACTGCCAGCGTGGACGTTTGACTCCGAGTAGTCGTGGTGCGGTGTCTCATTGTGCTGTACTCCTCAAGTGATTTGGTGGCGGTGCAACGGGTTCTCCTCACGAAATGGGTTGGCGGAGTGGGTGTCTGGGGGGCCAAAAGCACTACGCCAACGCCACCAAGAGACGAGCATCAGTTGGGTTGTAACCCCATCAGGTGACCCACACGGGGCCGGGTTCCCGCCACGGCTGCTCCGGTCGGAAACTGTTGCAGACAAGTTATAGCTGCGTCAGGTGTGGTGTCTGTGCAATTTTGAACAGGTGTTTAATAAGACAGATTGACAGACAATCTCCCCGCTTGAGCCACTTGATCGTTGCCCATTTTCCACAGTAGCCCACTGGAGCCATTCCCACTAGTGAGGTTCAGAGCATACGGTGGTAGTGAGCAGCTTTCGGGAAAGGGCTGATCAACCAAGCGTCCCACGACTCACGGAGTCTGGGACGCTTTCGGTTGTTCGGTCTCTGCGCAACCGGAGTGTGCTGTTGCTTTTGTTCAACCGAGTGACAGGAACAATCCACGGTCGCTGCCCTAACGTGATCGTTATCCGACCATCAACAGAGCGTAAGGTTAAAGCTATGTACACCACCACCAGAAACATTGCGGGTGGCACGGTTATGACATGCAACGATTGCGGAGACGCGATCAGCATGAACAAGCTGTGTGAGAAGCCGCTTCAATCAGCAAGGGACATGTTGAAGCACATCGCTCGCCACAATGCCTCCCGCGCCCTCGCATCAGTTGCCCCCGTTTTGCCGACCGGAACGTGAAGGCGCTCCCGTCGTTGAATTAGCAAGTGCTTCCGTCATCTCTGCATCAGTGGAGCACTCGAGCTTCCAATTGCCCGATTAAGTCAGCTGTCGCCCGACCACGATCAGTGACCGCACGTTTCGGTCACTGGTACCTCAGCCAGCCGACGCTGCGGCTGGCGAAGCGCCAGCCGCATAAGCACAGAGCTTCCGTTGTTAGGCGTCGTGCGCCACGGTGGCCACAAAGGCTGCTGTCACCTCTGAAACGCCCCAGCCGGCCCGAACCATGTCCGGCAGCCAATTCGCCGCAGGATCGGCTTCCTGAGGACAGCCCCCAATCCCTAACTGAACGTATTTGCTTCCAACACCCTTCCCGGTGAAATTCCACAAAATGTGAGCGAAATCACTGACAGTCAAGCACCGGTAAGTGATCCTAGACAATGTCAGGCTTCCCCCTTTGCTTAAAGCACAATCCGCTAATAACGAAAGCCCCGGAGTCCGGGGCTTTTTTGCTGGAGCAACGCACGCAGCAACTCGGCTTTCAGTGCGCCGTCACAACCAATCACTACTGCAAACCTTCGATCTGCCGCAGCAAACACTTAAGGTCAACAATCATAGCTAAGAGCTTGTTGCATAGAGGCTCCGGAATGATAACGGGATCATATCGTGCAGCCGGAATTGAAAGGTTCAACGCATCTTCCAGTTCGCAACGGGCATTGGTTAGTTTAGCGAGGACTCTGCTTCTAAGGTCGTGGCCCTGCATCAGTCTTCCTTCTGGGGGAAGAAAGGCTATAGATTGCTGCATGACGGTAGCAGTTTCGCTCGATGCCATTCTGTGCGCAGGGTCACAACCGTGTTGGACGAACCTGAGCCACGCCGTACAAGAAATGCAGGCGGCGGGCTAAGGTGAACTGAAAAGCCGCGCTGGACTGTTTGGCGGGAATTGTGCCAACCCAAAGTGCGATAGTATGGCGCGAGAAAGTCCGAGGGGAATCATCATGACTTCGTTTCTTGCTATGACATTCATTTTCGCAGCATTTTCAACGCCGTTTTTCGCCGCTCCTTCATCCTCATCGGCTGGCTTGCTGCTAGTCGCCAACAAAGGCGACCAGACTCTTGGCCTCGTTGACCCGGATAGCGGGCGGCAGCTTGCGACCATCGTGGAGGGAGATGTTACTGGACATGAAGTTGCCGCCTCTCCCGATGGCAAGAAGGCATTCGTGCCGATCTACGGCAACTCTGGAGTCGGTATGCCCGGCACAGACGGAAGCACGATGGATGTGATCGACCTCAGTGGGCGCAAGGTAATCCAGACTATCGACTTTGGGCATGGTGTCAGGCCCCATTGCGCTGTGTTCGGTCCGAAAGACGGGCTGCTGTATGTCACCACCGAGCTAGACAGATCTGTAGCTGTCATCGACCCACAATCCCTAAAGATTGTCGGAGCCGTGCCCACCACACAGGCCGAATCCCACATGCTGGCGATCAGCCCGGATGGGCGCAAGGGCTACACTGCGAATGTGGGTCCGGGGACTGTATCGGTGCTTGACCTCGCAGGACAAAAAATCCTCACGGTGATTCCCGTCGCGGGACACATTCAGCGCATTTCGCTTTCTCCTGATGGGCACTGGGCATTTACCTCGGACACTGAGAAACCTCGGCTGGCGGTAATCGATACCGCAACGAATAAGGTTGATCGCTGGATCACATTGCCCGGAACGGGTTACGGGACCGCCCCCACACCGGATGGGAAATGGCTGTTAGTTGCAATTCCGAGCACGAATGAAGTTGCAGTGGTCGATTTGGCGACCATGCGGGTAGGGCGGACGCTTAAAGTGCCACCTTCCCCTCAGGAGGTGCTGGTACGACCAGATGGTATGGTGGCTTACGTTTCCTGCTCCGCTAGCCACCAGATTGCTGCGATCCAGATCAACGATTGGAGTGTGAAGCTGATCGAAGCGGGACGCGGGGCGGATGGTCTCGCATGGGCGAAGTGATTTTCGGCTATGCAGCAACGTTCCCAAGGTTGGGCGGAACGATCCCTGCCCATGTGGGTTCGGGGAAGAAGGACCAGCGGTGCTGCGGCGGGGCGACGGGGGAACTGACGAATGAGCCCGGTTCTGCGACTGTTCGCCAGTCGCGTTTAGTTAGCTACCGATTATTGGATTATTTGAGTGCTCGATTTTATTAAAAAAGTCGAGAAAACATTAGAAAGTATTAGAAGGTTGCAGGGAGACGGTTCGCTGAATCCTCTCGCCGATTTCGTTTCTCCTGATTCTTTTGTGGCACTTCGGCACGACCGAGGCGGACATTTCGCGGATTAATTGTGCAAAAACGGATTTTGTTCTTGTTTGCAAAGAGCCAACTGTTTTACCTTCAACACCGAGAAAATTGGGGTGCTCAGAGAGAACGGTCCTACCTGAGGAGCTATTCTTTTGTCCCGATTTTCCAACCGCTTACGTTGAATCCCCAACTTTTGTGCTGCTTTTGTACTGCCGCGAATTCGGGAATTCACGAATCGCGCTTGTACACCAAGCGAAAGTAACGACGCCCCTTAGAGCCCGAACGAAACACTGTCATAGCGGCGGAAACCACGATCGAGAAAATTTGGGGCGTGCCAGCCTGTCGAAGTCTTGTTGATGCAAATCGCTTTATCTCGTGACTTCAGTTACTTACACGGAGGAGCCAGAGGGCGCAACAATGCAAAGCACTTCAGACTCCGGAAACTGCAAAAAGTTTCTCGGCGGTGGCGTACTTCTTTGCGCGCGAGATTCAGCGCAAACTGAACGTGCCCGTCGGAGTCATGGAGAGCGCGTGGCCGGGAACGGCGATTCAAGCATGGATCGCCCCGGAGGTCTTACGCGCGGATGGCGACTTGCGCTCAATTGTCGAAGAGTGGGACCGCTCTACTCCCGAGCAAAAGCACTTTGCCGAGAGTTCTCTGGCTTTCAATCTCGAGTTTGACGATTTCGAACTGGTCCCTCTGCTGGGGGAGCCGGCCAGCAAGTTGCTCACGAACTTCGATGACGGAAGCTCGCGCCTGACGACTGGTGGAGTGTTCTCATACTCGTGGAGCGACGCGCCCGACGCCACGTTCGACCTTGTCTCACCCGGGCACGGCTCGGGCGGATTTGCAGCTCGAGTAGCCGGCAAGCTGGATGGCACGAACGACTCGATTCTAGCGGCAAACTACAAGCTGGATGGATCGGCGGAGGATCTTTCGGCGTACACCGGAATCAGGTTTTGGGTGCGTGGCAATGGATCGTTTCGTTTCCGGTCCAAGCAACCCACGATTACAGATTACGACGATTACGCGACTCCTGTCCTGAAAGCGACGACAGAGTGGCGGCCGATTACGGTCCCGTTTCGTGATCTTCGCCAGGACGGTTGGGGAGTGGCTAAGGATTTCACGCCCACTGCACTGACCGGCTTTTCGATCGAGTGTCTGACCAGTCTCGAATATGCGCCGATGCCGGTCTCCGGCCTGTATGAAGGCATGATCACTCCGCTGGTGCCTTACGGTTTCCGCGGCGCCCTCTGGTACCAGGGCGAGAGCAACGCGTGGCAAGCACATCAATACCGCAAGCTCCTTCCGGCGCTCATTCAGAACTGGCGCGACGCTTCCCACCAGAAGGATCTCGAATTTCTGATCGTGCAACTGCCCAACCACGGAGCGATTCCCAATGAGCCCGGCGAATCGGCATGGGCCGAAGTGCGCGAAGCGCAGCTCATGACTGTTCAAAAGGTTCCGCACACAGGATTGGCGGTGACGATTGATGTCGGCGATCCAAACGATCTCCATCCTCATCGGAAGTTGGAGGTTGGTCAGCGGCTGGCAGTGTGGGCTCTGGGAACCACTTACCAACAGCCGATCGAGCCGTCGGGGCCTCTGTACTCCTCCATGCAGGTTCAAGGTGGCGAAGTTCATCTACAGTTTGAACATCTGGGCTCTGGGCTTGAGGCACGCGGAGATACCGAGTTGCACGGATTCGCCGTCGCTGGTGCTGACCGCAAGTTTCACTGGGCCGAGGCGCACATCGTAGGGAATACCGTCATCGTTTCGAGCCTCGATGTTCCGCAGCCTGCGGCGGTACGGTACGCATGGGGGGACAGCCCGCGGTGCAATCTGTTCAACAAAGAAGGGTTGCCAGCCTCGCCATTCCGAACCGACGATTGGCCGGGGATCACGGGCGGGAAGTGAAAACAAAAAGCGCCACTGATCTCCAGCGATTTTCGCGGATAAATTGAATGCTAAGACTCGATCCACGTAAGGCTGCCGGAGAGCCGACCGGTTCTCCTTCCTTGTAAGAACAGGGGCAGAAAAATGTTGGCCGGGAGTGTCACCAGGTCTGGACCTTCGGCGCTCTCATTTTGTCCTGATCGATCTCACCGCTCGTAATCCATCAACGACTTTTATCGGTCGTATCGAAACATTGGCTTTGACAATCCAGAAACAGTCATGGAGGATGCGAAACACTAGTGGGAGTGCTGTCATTCCTGTGCAAGCCTCCGGAACCACGCTGTTCCGGGTGTGATCGTCCTTAAAAGGATCTAAGTAGATGTTTTTTGGCGGCAAAAGCCGCGAAGGGAGAAGTGTCTCTGGAGCAGGGCTGCACAGGGCATGTGTGACTTCGACTGAAGGAGGGCCTACAGATGAAGTACATGGGGAAAATGATGAGACTTGGGGTGGCTTGGCGTTGTTTGTTTATCGCGACGTGGTGTGTGTGCGTTGTCATTACAGCATACGCACAGACCGCCACGACCTCGCTTCGAGGAGAGGTTTCGGACGCAACGGGCGCTCTGATTCCAGACATAGACGTGACGATCTCTGAACCCTCGATTGGGTTCGCGCAAACTCACCAGACGGACGAAAAAGGAGTTTACAGTTTCCAGCAAATCCCGCCCGGGACGTATCTGATCAAGATCCATGCGCAGGGATTCAATGAGCAGACGGAGAAGGCCGTGCTGCTGGTGAATCAGCCAGCGACGATCAACCTCGTGCTGAAAGTAGGGACCAGCACGACCACGGTGGACGTGATGTCGGACACGTCGGCGCTAAACGCGATCGATGCGACGATCGGGACGCCGTTCAATCAGACGCAGATTCAGACTCTGCCGTTTCAGGGGAACAACGTGTTCTCGTTGCTGTCGTTGCAGGCTGGCGTGCTGTCGCTAGGGGATCAGTCGACAACCACCATGGATTCGGACAGCCGGTCGGGGACGGTTAATGGAGCGCGCTCGGACCAAAGCAATCTGACGCTCGACGGCATCGACAACAATACGCAGACGCGGGGATATGCGTTCTCGGGAGTTCTTCGTCCGACGCGGGACTCGGTGGATGAGTTCCGCGTGGTAACGAGCAGTTCGAACGCGGATTCGGGACGCTCGTCTGGAGCGCAGGTTGCGGTGGTCACGCGGAGCGGGACCAACAGCATTCACGGCAGCGCGTATGAGTACTACCGGCCGACCAATACCGTGGCGAATGACTGGTTCAACAAGCAGGCGGAACTGCAGAATGGCGAGCCGAACGTGCCGGGGAAATATCTCCGCAACACATTTGGAGCGTCGCTGGGCGGTCCTATCCTGAAGAACAGGCTTTTCTATTTCGCCAGCTATGAGGCGGACAAGATCGCGCAGAACCAGCAGCTGGTAAATGAAGTTCCGTCCGGCACAGCTACTAACCCGGGGTTGAGGCAGGGGTTCCTTACTTACGTGAACGCCAATGGAGGAACGACGACGCTGACTCCGGCGACGATCGCACAAATGGATCCGCATTGTTCCGGGGAGGGCGCCTGTCCGTTGGGGGCTGGAGTCGATCCTGCGGTGCTGCAGTATTTCTCGACGCTGCCCGAAGCGAACGGGAACCTGCTCGGGGACGGGTACAACTTCGGATCGTATACGTTCTCGTCGCCGATGCCGCAGTCGAATATCACTAACCTTGTGAAGTTCGACTACAACGCTACTGCCAAACAGAGAATCTTCGCTCGGGGCAACCTGGAGAGCGACAATCTGACCGGTGCGATTACGTATCCGGGCGGAAGTCCAAGCACGAAAAACTTCAGTAATAACAGGGGATTCGCTGTCGGGCACACTTGGATGCTCACCAACAATCTCGTGAACAACCTGCGGTATGGATACATCCGCGAGGGGTTTTCAAATCGTGGCGCGTTGACCGGAGACTATGTCGACTTTGCGAACATCAATCCTCTTATGGCAACGACCCCGTCTCTGGTAGTGAACATTCCGTTGCACAACATCATTGACGATGTGAGCTGGACGAAGAAGAATCACACCATTCAGGGTGGCTTCAACTATCGTCTCATTCATAATAACTTTCAAAGCAATTCCACCGCGTTCAACAATGCGCAGGTGCAGTATTACAGCCTGGGCATGGGTTCGATTGCCAACACGGGGCAGGACCTGGATGCCTCGGCATTTCCGCAGTTAGGCATCCCGGCCATTGGTGCCGGATTTGATACTGCTTACAGCAATGCAATCGCGGCGGTGGCCGGAATCATTCCGGTGGCGACGGAGTATTTCAACTACAAGTCGTCGGGCAACAGCCTCACCCCCATCGGACATGGCTTGCCACTGACTCGGAGCTACAAATCGAACGAGTTTGAAATCTACCTGCAAGACAGCTGGAAGGCGACTCGAAGTCTGACCGTAACGTATGGACTGCGCTACACGTACCTGCAGACGCCATACGAAGTGACTGGACAGGAAGTTGCGCCGGTTATCGGTTTGGATCAGTGGTTCCACAGTCGGGCTGCCGGCATGGCTCAGGGCATTACGAACCAGCCGGAGATCGTTTTTGCGGGGGCGGGTCATGCGAATAGCGCTCCGGGGATGTGGGCCGCCGACAAGAAAGATTTCGCGCCACGATTTGCGATGGCTTATTCGCCTTCGCACATGCCGGGATTCCTAGGCCCACTATTCGGCGAAGGAATGACGTCGATCCGCGCGGGCTTCGGCGTCTACTACGATCATTTTGGCGAAGGAATTATTAACACCTTCGACGCGAACGGCGCGTACGGCTTGTCATCGCGGGTGAACAGCCCAATCGATCTGACGACCGATCATGCGCCGCGGTTTGGCTCGGTCAGCTCGGTTCCGACGCAGATTATTCCTACAGTTGCACCCGAGACGACGTTCCCTGTTACGCCGGCGAATATCGAGGCGCTCTCGTGGAGCGTGGACAACCGCGTGAAGACGCCCTACGCGGAAGTGATCGATTTTTCGATCCAGCGGCAGATATCCAATACATGGACCATCGAAGCGGCCTACGTTGGACGACTCGGGAAACGGTTGCTGCAGAATCTGGATTTGGCGACACCGCTTGATCTGGTGGATCCGAAGAGCGGAATCGACTATTTCAAGGCTGCCCAGATGATGTCGGCCGCGGCGTGGGCGGGAGTTCCGACTGCTTCCATGCAGACCATTCCATACTGGGAGAACATGTTTCCGAACCTGATCGGGAACGGGATGACGGCAACGCAGAATATTTATCAGAATCTGTGGGGCGCGAGCATCGTCGGAAATGAAACGTACCCACTCTACGCCCTTGATACAGGTGCTTTCTATGGTAGTTCTGGATTCACGCCAGGGCCACTGAACCGGTACTTCGCCCCGCAGTACTCGTCGCTGTATTCGTGGGCGTCGGTGGGCACGAGCAGCTACCATTCGATGCAGCTCTCGCTGCGCCACTCGATGACGCACGGCCTGCAGTTCCAGATGAACTATGTGTTCGGAAAGTCGATCGACCTGGGGTCGGACTCCGAACGCACCGATTACAACAAGAACCAGACGTTCAGCAGCATCGTGAATGCGTGGAACATCAAGGGAAACCGCGGGGTTTCTGATTTCGATACGCGACACGCCGTTACCGGTAATTTCAACTACCTGCTGCCGTTCGGGAAGGGAGCCAGGTTCATCTCGACGTCGAACAGCATTCTGAACGCGTTTGTGGGTGGCTGGGACCTGGCAGGATTAATGCACTGGACGAGCGGGCTGCCATTCTCCGGGGTTGACGGAATGGGCTGGGGAACGGACTGGGCGACGCAGAGTTTTGCTTTGGTTACGGGAAATGTTGCATCGGGAGGCCACCACATTGTCAACGGCGCACCGAATGCGTTTTCCGATCCGTCTGCGGCCTATGCGGCGAGCAGCACTCCGCCGTTCGCCGGCGTTTCGGGGCAGAGGAACATATTCCGGGGCGATGGATACTTCTCGATCGATGGCAGTGTCACGAAAGAGTTTCGAATCGTTGAGGGGCAGACGCTGAAGTTTCAATGGGACGTTTTCAACACGACCAACTCCGTGCGGTTCGATCCTCACAGCGTGCAGAACAATCCATTCGGTGGCTCGAGTTCGTTTGGCATCTACAGCAAGCAGCTCGTAGAAGCGAGGAGAATGCAGTTAGGGTTGCGGTACAGCTTCTGAGGAAGCGTTTCACTGGAGAGAACATAGAGGGCTTTTGTACGGAGGCGCCTTGCTCGACATACGAGGAGGTCTAGTCTCAAAGAAAGTCAAAATCCGCACCCTCTCGCAAAAGGCGCGAGAAGGGTGGGGCACCCTTGTCTTAGGATTTCAATCTACGGTTGAGGTCATGAATGCATAGAGTCTGGTGGGTTGGGGAGGCGGTGTGTGTTTTGGCGTGCAGTCTTTGGGCGCAGCTGCCGCAGCCGGATGGGGGAACGATCGAGCGTGGAGTTTTGCCGGCGCGGTGGTTCTCGGAGGGGGCGAAGTGCATGGAGATTCCGGAGTGGCAGGTGCATGAATACAATCCGAATCTCTATATCCTGAGGCAGTCGCCGTGTACGGATTTCGAGAAGCCTTTCATCTATCTGTTTTTTGGCAAAGAAAAAGCTTTGCTGATGGATACGGGATCACGCAATGGAAATCTTGCTCCCAGTCTTCGGTTGGCCGTGAAGAACTGGCTGGCGCGCAACGAGAGGGCTAGCATTCCGCTGATCGTGGTGCACTCGCATCCACATGACGATCATACGGCCGGCGACGCAGAGGTACGGGCGATGCATGATCCGGCGATGCCCGTCGAGTTTGTTCCGGCGGAACTGGAGACGACGAAGCGATTCTGGGGCATCGCGCATTGGCCGACCGATATTGGGCACGTGGATCTGGGTGGACGGGTGATCGATCTGATACCGATTCCAGGGCACAGCGATGTGAGCGTGGCGCTGTACGACCGAAACACCGCGATTCTATTGGCTGGGGACAGCCTGTATCCCGGGCGGTTGTACGTACACGATTTCGCGGCCTTCCAGGCGAGTACGGAGCGGATGATACGGTTTACCGCCGACAAGCCTGTCTCGCACATTTTGGGGAATCACATTGAGCAGTCGAGCACGGCGTTTCTGGACTATCCGGTGGGGACGATGTATCAGCCGAACGAGCATGAATTGGCTTTGTCGCGCGGGTCGCTGCTGGAACTGGAAGAGGCGTTGGTGTCGATGCACGGGACTGCGCGTCGGATGGCGATGCGGGATTTCACAGTGTGGCCGGTTGGGGACGAGTTCATGCCTGCAGAGGCCCTGAAACAATTTGAGCAGCGCCAGAAAGAAGAGAAGGTTAAAATGTGGGATCATTCGCAGCAATGAGTTGCAAAGGGGGAGGACGTAGTGGAAACTGGAGCCAATTCCTTCCGGGATCGGTGTTCCGCCCCAGGATCTTTCACTCTGTCGAAAATCCGCATCGTGCGAAAATCAAAATCACACGATTTACATCTTCCTCGGCTCGTGAATTTACTGGCGATCGATGGCGTGCCTGGAAGGCGCGCCCTTTCAAAACTGCATATGAGATCGGTTCTACTTGCTAATTGGCTGGTGCTGAGTGTCGGTGTCTTATCGGCTGCCGAGAAGCCGGCGAAGACGGTTTACGACTATTCGCTGGTTGACCTGGGCGGGAAGGAAGTGTCGCTCTCCGCGTACACAGGCAAGGTGCTGGTGATCGTCAATCTTGCCAGCCAATCGATCTTTCATGCGCAGAATGCGATGCTCGATGAACTCCAGAAGACGTATAAGGATCAGGGGTTGGTGGTCGTGGGGGTTCCGTCGAACGATTTTGGCGCGCAGGAACCTGGAACGGATGCGGACGTCCAGAAAGTTTACAGCAAGGATCTGCATCTGAGCTTTCCGGTGTATGCGCGGGTATCGGTTCGGGGGAAGGACCAGGCGGCGCTTTATGCGTTCCTGACGGGGGACAAGAAAGCAGCGACCGGCGGAGATGTTCACTGGAGCTACACGAAATTTGTGGTGGACCGCACGGGGAAAGTTGTGGCGCGATTTGAGCCCCACATTCAGCCGAATGCGCCAGAAGTGCGGGTGACCATTGAAGACGTGCTGGCAGGGAAGTTCAAGCCTCCGGCGCGCAAGGAGGACGATAAAAAAGATTCTGGCGGGGCAGAGAACATGGCCCGCTGAACATGGCTCGTTGCGTATTGCTCTTCAATTACGGCAGTTTCGGATCGAGTCTCCACACCTTGCCGTGAGCAATATCGGTCAGCCAGATAGATCCGTGACCGACGCGGATGCTGTCACCTCCGGTTCCCCTCCACTGCTGCACTACAGCGTTGGTCGCGGGGTTGATTCGCGACATCGGGATCTCGAAGACCGTAGCCCAGACGGATCCCTCTCCGAAGGCGATTTCTCCACCTGTGCCGGGGATGCCGGCCTGGATGGTGGCGATAAGTTTGTTGGTCTGCGTGTCGACGCGGGAGATCGTGCCGTCACCTTGATTCAGTGTCCAGACCGAGCCTGCGCCTGCGGTCAGAAATCGCGGCTGCAGGCCGATGGGGATCGACGTTACGACGTGGTTCGATTGCGGGTCGACGCGAGTAAGGAGGTTGTGCTCTGTCGAAGTGATCCAGACGGCGCCGTCGGCGAATACAGGAGCGAACGAGCCGGAGGGAATGGTGATTTCGGCAGCGACTTTATTTGTTTGCGGGTCGATGCGGGCGAGAACGCCTTTCTTGTCGCTGGCCATCCAGACACTTCCGGCGCCGACGGTGATCCCACCTTCTGAGTCCGCGGGGCCAACGGGGATTTGAGTTTGAGTTTTGCCAGTTTGCGGATCAACGCGGACCAGACTGTGGGAGCCACAACTGGGGATCCATATACTGCCAAATCCGGCGGCGAGGCCGGAGCAAGGCTTGCCGACCGTGACAATCGTGGTGGGCTGGTTTGTCTTTGCGTCGAGACGTACGACATGGTTCACGTTCGAACTGGTGACCCATACGGCATCATCGGTCACGACCATCCAGTCGGGCTGTCCTTCGACATTGAAAGTTGCCTGCGGATGGACGTCTGCCATGGAACGCCGAACGCCGGGAGTAGCTACTCCCGGCCGCGGGGCATCCGGCGACGCTGCTTGCTCTTGTACTGCGCCGCCGAGCAGGCGACCGACGAGCAAAGCCAGAATGCAATAGCGAGGGGACGGATGTATTGCCTTGGTTGATCTGGTGAAGATATTCCGGTTGCTAAGTAGCCGCCTCATAAATGAATCGGTCGCGTCAGAATGCACGCTCTCGCGAATCTAGAGTGCTCATAGGAGCAGGGTGTCGTCCCTGCGGGACTGGTGTACTTCGCACCGCTTCACCCGGCGTCGGGCTCAAACATTCCGCCGCCGCGCGGCTGGATCCGGGCTCAGCATATGCCACTCCTCCGCCGAGGCGTTGGCTTGCACGCTCTCCCTAACCCATCGTGATGCGGGTTCGGGAGAGCTGATGCCGTATCCTCCAAGCCGGTTGATGCGATTGTTTCTCAGTGCCGACCGCGGATCGTGCATCCAGAATTGATATCACATGCCGGAACTCGCGGGAGAGACTAATACGATGCACCATTACGATTCATCGCAGAAATGAAGCAGCATTTGCATCTTGAATCGGGAAAATGAAGTAAAATGATTGCGTTCCCCCCCAGGTGTACGTCAGTATGGGTCCATTCAGTTAACCGCTTAGCGGTTGAGAAGCGGAGATGTGCGGGTCTGTGCGTACCGTGGGACTGCCGGTCTTGCGACCCCGGACTGACATGATGAAATTCATTTTCCTGACTGCCGGAACGCTGCTGCTGGGGTGCGCGTTGTTGCCGAGGGTGAGTGGGACACTGCTCGCCGGCGAGGAGACTCCGCTCAACGAAGGGCAGCGGTTTTACATCGAGAAGATCCGGCCCATCCTCAGTCAAAAGTGTTACAAGTGCCACACTGACATGCCCAACAGCCACTTCCGCGTGGATTCGCGCGAGGCGATTCTTGAAGGGGGCAAACGAGGACCGGCAATCGTGCCGGGCGATCCGGACGACAGCCTCCTGATTCAAGCCGTGCGCCAGACCGGCGAACTGAAGATGCCCAAAGACAGCCGGCTCGAAGATCAGGAAGTCGCGGACTTGATTACGTGGGTGAAGATGGGCGCGCCGTGGGATCCGCTGGACCGTGCCAAGCCGGTGATTCCTGCCCTGAGCGCGGCGGCAGCGGCTTCTTCCGTGGGTGAGGATTTCTTCGAGACCAAGATTCGTCCGATCTTCGCAAACATTTGTTCTCAATGTCATGGGGACACGGCCACGTCGGGCTTGCGCGTTTATTCGCGGGAGACGCTGCTGCAGGGAGGTCACAGAGGTCCGGCTATTGTTCCGAGTGATCCGGAGAAGAGCCTGTTGATTCAGGCAGTGCGGCAGACGGGTGACTTGAAGATGCCGAAGGGCGGGAAGCTTCCGGCGGAGGATGTGCAGAACCTGACGGAGTGGGTGAGGATGGGGGCTCCGTGGCCGCAATCGAAACCGGTCATTGCCACGGGAACTCCGTTCAAGATTACGCCGGAGCAGCGAGCGTTCTGGTCGTTCCGTCCGATCAAGGCGCCGGCGACACCGGCGGTGAAGAATACGCGTTGGGCTAGAACCGATATTGACCGATTTGTACTGGCAAAGCTGGAGGCACAAGGGATCTCGCCATCGCCGGAGGTCGACCGACGCACTTTGATTCGTCGCGCAACGTTCGATCTCACGGGGCTACCACCGGCTCCGGAAGAGATCGAGGCATTCGAGAAAGATAAGTCGCCGAATGCCTTCACGAAAGTTGTGGACCGGCTGCTGGCTTCGCCTCGTTACGGCGAGCGCTGGGGGCGGCACTGGCTCGACGTGGCGCGGTACGCGGAAGACGATGTGCGCGGCCTGGATCCGAAGGGCCGCGGGTACATGCCGTTTACCGGTGCTTATGTTTATCGCGACTGGGTGATCAAGGCGTTCAACGACGATCTTCCGTACGACAAGTTCGTTCGATATCAGCTAGCCGGAGATCTGAGCGGGGAGAAGAACTTGCGCGATGCGTTGCCGGGGACTGCGTTTCTTGGAGGCGGGCCGTGGCTGTGGGACCAGGCGGAGCCGGTGCAGGGACGGGCGGATGAGCGGAACGAACGGATTGATGCGGTTTCGCGCGGACTGCTCGGTCTAACTGTGGCGTGCGCCCGCTGTCACAACCATAAGTACGATCCGATTTCGCAGAAGGACTATTACGCGCTGGCGGGGGTGTTTGCGAGTTCGACGTACAAAGAGTATCCGCTGGCGTCGGACGCGCAGGTGGCGGCGTGGAAGGAGAAGGAGCAGAAGTACCTCGATCTCCAAGAAGAGGTAGGCGATTTCACAAGAGCCGAGAGTGAGCAACTGGCCAGCATTCTTGCCAAGCAGACATCGCAGTACATGGTTGCGGCCTGGCGGGTGACGGGAAAGCCGAAGGCTACGATCGATGAGGCGGCGGAACAAGATCATGTCGATCCGGAGATGCTAGAGCGCTGGGTGAAATTCCTGGCACAGCCGCCGAAGTTCTATCCGTTCCTGAAGGATTGGCAGGCGATGATCGCGGCCGGCGGGAAAGAGGAAGACGAGGCGAAGGCTCTGGCCGATGCCTTCCAGGATCTTGTGCTGAGGGTGGAGACGGCTCAGCGGGAGATCAAGGAACAGAACGACATTATCAAAGCGAAAAACGATGTGAAGAAGCGGCGGAGAGACGCGCTTCCCAACGAATTTGAGACGGATGATCAGTTCTGCCCGGGGTGCAGTCTTGAGTTGAAGACCCTGCCGACGGAGCAAGCGAGCTTATGGGTAGATCTGTTCATGTTTGCGCTTAACTCCGATGAGGATAAATTTGCTCCGGGCCTGTTTGTGTTTTACGAGTGGGGGCTGAAGAGAAGGCTCAATGCGGAGTGGCGGGATTACATTACCAGTATGGAGAAGGAACTCGAGACACTGAAGAAGTCTCTCGAGCCGCGTTATCCGTTCGTGCACGGGCTGAGCGACAAGCCCAAGCCGATAAACATTTCCGTGAACCTGAGGGGCAATCCTCACAATCTTGGGGAAGAGGTGCCGCGGCGGTTCATCGCTGTGTTGAGTCCGGAACAGTCCCTGCCGTTTATGGAGGGCAGCGGGCGTTTGCAGTTGGCGAATGACATCATCGAGAGTCCGCTGGCGAGCCGGGTATTCGTGAATCGAGTCTGGAAGTGGCACTTTGGAACGGGCATTGTGAATACTCCCGACAATTTTGGAGTTGCCGGAGAGAGGCCTACCAATCCGGAGCTGCTGGAATATCTGGCTGCGCGTTTCCGGTCGACCGGATTCTCGCTGAAGAAATTGCAGAGGGAGATCATGTTGTCGGCGGCCTATCAGACGAGCGCGGACGAATCGAAAGAGGCGCATGAGAAGGACGGGAACAACCGGTACTACTCGCACTTTAACCGGCAGCGGTTGGATGCGGAGTCGATACGCGATTCCATGCTTTTTGTCGCCGGCGATCTCGATGTGAAAGAGGTAGGAGGGCCGTCGAAGGATTTTGGCCCTGAAAACACGCGCCGGACCGTCTATTGCAAAGTGAGCCGCTTCCGTCTGAACAATTATCTGCAGGTATTTGATTTTCCGAACCCGAGCTTCACCGCGGAGCAGCGTTTCTCAACCAATGTGCCGGTGCAGCGGCTGTATTTCATGAACAACGATTTTGTTTACGAGCAGGCGGGGAAGTTGGCGGAGCGTGTGTATCCGAAGGGAAGCGATGAGGCTCGGATCGCGGAGGCGTACCGGCTGCTTTACGGGAGAACTCCTACGAAGCTAGAGATGGAAATCGGGCTGCGGTTCCTGCAGACGACACCAGAAAAACCAGGGAATACCATAAACGGCGAGCCGGTTACGGCCTGGAAAGAATATACGCGCGCGTTGCTGAGCGCGAATGAATTCGAATTTGTCGATTGAGGTTGTGAAGTTAGAGGCCAACTCATGATAGACGGGAAGAGTAAGCTGCGGTTCCTGCAGGGGTTGAAGGGCGTGCATGAGAACTTGTGCCGTCCCTCCGGGACTCGCGCGTATTCCCCACTTTACCCAGGGCTTGCGCCCTGGGCTAAATTGTTTCGCCGCGCCGCGGCTAGAGTGAGGCGGATTCTGGTCCACCGTTTTCCGAGAAACCTAGTTGTCACGCACGGACCAAAGCCCGTGTTTCTGCTGGGCCTAAGCGGCACGGCTGAGGCCGTGCCCTTCCCAAGCATTGTTTTGAGATGACTCGTAGATGGCTCTTTTGAGGAGGACTCATGATCCACATTCCGACTCCTAGACCGGTCACTCGCCGTGAGGCGCTCTGCAAAATGGGAGCTGGGTTCGGCATGCTGAGCCTTGCCGCGCTGATTTCCGACACGTTTGCGCAGGCGGCGGAGAGTCCGACGCCGAGCCCGTGGATGATTCAGGATCCGAAGTTCAAGCCGAAGGCAAAACACGTCATTTTTCTGTTCATGAATGGCGGGCTTTCGCAGGTGGACAGCTTCGATCCGAAGCCGATGCTCGAGAAATATCACGGGCAGCCGATGCCGGGGGAGACTCCGCAACATGAGCGGAAGACAGGCGGGCTGATGAAGTCGCCGTTCACGTTCAAGAAATACGGCAACAGCGGCATCGAGGTCAGTGAACTCTTTCCGTTCATCGGCGAGTGCATCGACGACATCTGCGTGGTGCGGTCGGTGTACACCGAGATCCCGAATCACGAACCCGCGATGATCATGATGAATACGGGAGCGAACGTCGCTGGGCGGCCCTCGATGGGATCGTGGATCACATATGGACTGGGAACGCAGAACAAGAACCTGCCGAGCTTTGTGGTGTTGTGTCCGGATGTGCCGACGACGGTGGGGCCTCCGCTGTGGAATTCGGCGTTTCTGCCGCCGATGTACCAGGGCACCTATGTGACCGACGATGTGCACGCGAAGGAGTTCGATCCGCAGAAGCTGATTCCGAACATTCACAACGAGATGTTCGACCTGAACCAGCAGAAGAAGGAACTGGATCTGATTACTCAGTTGGACCAGTTGAACATGAGTTCGACGAAGGCTCATGATCCGCAACTGGAGGCGACGATCTCTGCACTGGAGACGGCTTACCGGATGCAAACTGAAGCTCCGGATGTGTTTGACGTAAGAAAAGAAACCGATGCGGTGCTGAAGTTGTACGGGGAGGGCAGCACGGCTCGCGGATGTTTGACGGCGGCACGGCTGGTCGAGCGCGGGGTGCGCATGGTGCAGGTGTATTACGCGAAGGGCGATCCCTGGGATCATCACTTCGATATCCAGTTGCATCGCAAGACGGCACATGATTCGGATCAGCCGTTCGCGGCGGTGATCAAGGACCTGAAATCGCGCGGGCTGTTCGACGAGACGCTGATTGTGTGCGGCTCGGAATTCGGGCGCACTCCGGTTGTGGAGATGGGGAGCGGCTTCATGGGCGGGCAGACGCATAATGGCCGCGATCACAATCCGCACGGATTCACGATGTGGCTGGCGGGTGGCGGCATCAAGGGCGGCATGACCTATGGCACGACAGATGATTTCGGCTGGAAGGCAGTGGAGAAGCCGGTGCACGTGCACGATATCCATGCCACGATTCTGTATCTGCTGGGAATCGATCACACGAAGCTCACGTACCGCTACAGCGGGCGCGATTTCCGGCTGACTGACGTCTCAGGAGAAGTGATTCACGACATCATCGCATAGGCCCAAAGGAGAAGAGAGTTGATGAAAGTTGGCTCGCTCAAGGGGAGTGTCTACGCAAGTGTGATTGTTCTGGCGGCGGGGCTGGCGATATCTTCCGCGTTTGCCGCGAAGCTTCAAACCTTCACCGGTATCGTCGGGGATGCAGTGTGCGGCGTGAAGCATACGATGGATGGCGATGATATTTCCTGTCTTCGGACCTGCATCCGGAGAGGATCGAAGTATGACCTGGTGGTCGGGGATAAGGCGTACGTGTTGAATTTCAAAGATCAGTCGGTGGCCGACACTCTCGATAAGCTGGCGAGTCAACAGGCGCGCGCGCAAGTGAAGGGCGAGGAGAGCGGTGGTGTGATTGAGGTTCAGTCTGTGACGGCGGCGAAGTGAAGGATGCGCTGAAGCCATGCCATGAAAGTCAAAATCCCCACCCTGTCGCACAAAACGCGACAAGAGTGGGGCACCCTCACGATTTTAAATCCCTTCTGACAACTCCGAATCTGTCTCAAAAAAATCTTTGAATTGACGGCTTGCTGATATCTATAGAGGCACGGTTCAGGCCGGCATGAGATTCCGATAGATTGCCATGCCTACCACGGCGTCGACGCCGATGGCGTGGAGGGCGCCGATTTCTTCCTGACTGCGGATGCCGCCGGCGGCGATCAGGCGGCGCGAGGTGGCATTACGCATTTCGCGCACAACTTCCATGGGAATTCCCTGAAGTAATCCCTCGGTGTCGATGTGGGTGTAGAGAAAGGCGCCGCAGAAAGGATCGAGGGCGCGGATCATATCCGCGGCTTTGATCTCAGTAGATTCCTGCCAGCCTTTGATGGAAACATAGCCCCCGCGGGAATCAACGGCGAAGACCAGTTTGTCCGGGCCCAGTTGGGCGAAGACGTCGCGGGCGAAAGCGACGTTGATTGCTCCCTGCGAAATGAGGGACGAGCCGAGGATCACGCCACGGGCTCCAAGATCCAGTGTGGCGCGGGCGGAATCGATCGAACGGATGCCTCCGCCGACCTGGCAGGGGATCTGGCGGGCAATCTCGCGGACTAGATTCTGATTTTTGCCACGGCCCATCGCGGCATCGAGGTCGATGACCTGTACGAGGGAATATTTCGAGAAGCGATCGATCCAGTGTTGAAGGTCGTCGAACTCGAGGGCTTTGCGGCTGCCCTGGACAAGTTGGACGACTTTGCCTTCCATCAAGTCAATCGAGGGGATCAGCACGGCCACCTCACGGTAATGTTCTGGGCGCGGAGGTGCTGCTTGAGGTCACCGAGGGAGCTGAGGCCGTAGTGGAAGATGGAGGCGGCGAGCGCGGCGTCGGCGTGACCCGCATGGAAGACTTCGACAAAGTGCTCGGCGCCGCCGGCACCTCCGGAGGCTATGACCGGGATGTTGAGGCGATCGGCGATGGCGCGAGTCAAATCACAATCGAATCCAGAGGCGGTGCCGTCGCGGTCCATGGAAGTGAGGAGGATTTCACCGGCGCCGCGGGATTCGGCTTCCAGAGCCCACTCCACGGCATCGCAGTTGGACGATACGCGGCCTCCGTGGGTGAAGGCTTGCCAGGAGCCGTTGTGGCGTTTGGCGTCGATGGCGACGACGACCGCTTGGGAGCCGAAACGTTCGGCGATCTGCGTGATCAGCGTGGGATCGGCGAGGGCGCATGAATTGATGCTGATCTTGTCGGCGCCGGCGGAGAAAACGGCCGCAGCTTCCTGCAGCGAGCGAATGCCACCACCTACGGTGAAGGGAATGAAGAGTTGCTTGGCGGTGCGGCGAACCGTGTCGAGCAGGGTGGCGCGCCGCTGATGAGCGGCGGAGATGTCGAGAAGAACGATCTCGTCGGCGCCGGCTTCGCTGTGGCGCTTGGCGAGTTCGGCGGGGTCTCCGGCATCGCGCAGATTCACGAACTGAACGCCTTTGACGACGCGGCCGTCGTCGACGTCGAGGCAAGCGATGATGCGTTTGGTCAACATGTCAGATAGCACAAAAGTTGGCGAGGAGTCTGAGTCCGGTGTCGCCGGATTTTTCCGGGTGAAACTGGACGCCGAATAAAAAATCGCGCTCGATCGCTGCCGAAAACTTCCCACCGTATTCGCACCTCGCAACCGTCGTGCCGTTGAGGGGCGCGTGATAGGAGTGCGTGAAGTACACGAATGGAGACGGCGGCAGACCGCGAAACAGGCGAGAGGTTGAGGCGATCTCGAGTTGGTTCCAGCCGACGTGGGGTGCCTTCACGGTCTGGGGGAAGCGGGCGCAAGTACCCGGAAACAAGCCCAGGCCGCGGGTTTCGGGCGATTCTTCGCTGCCGGAGAACATCCACTGCATGCCGACGCAGATGCCGAGGAACGGAATATTTCGTTCGATGGCGCCGGTGATGGCGGTTTGCAGGCCCGATCGTGCGAGAGCGGCGGTCGAGGCGAAGTGGCCGACGCCGGGGAGAATGATCTTGGAGGCGCGGCGAACTTCGGCGGGATCGGAAGTGATGGCGCAATCCTGTCCCAGCCAGTCGAGCGCTTTTTTCACGGACACGAGATTGCCGGCGCCGTAGTCGACGATGGCGATCATCAGAGAACTCCCTTCGTGCTGGGAAGCAGGCGAATCATCTGGCGATCACGCCAGCAGGCGGCGCGGATGGCACGGGCGAAGGCTTTGAAGAGGGACTCGATTTTGTGGTGGCTGGAGCGGCCGTAGAGCACACGGGCGTGAACATTAGCGCGGGCGCCGCGGGCGAAGCCTTCGAAGAAATCATCGACCAGTTCGGATTGGAGATCCCCAACAAGGCGCGTGCGGACCTTTGTATCGATGACGGCGGCGGTGCGTCCGCAAAAATCAACGGCGGCCATGCCCATGGTTTCGTCCATGGGCATGAGGAAGTATCCGGCGCGCAGGATGCCGCGCTTGGTGCCCAGGGCTTTGTCGAAGGCTTGGCCGAGCACGATGCCGACGTCTTCGACGGTGTGGTGCTGATCGACGTCGAGATCGCCGCGAGCTTTGAGCTTGAGATCGAAGCCTCCGTGATGGGCGAAGAGTTCGAGCATGTGGTCGAAGAAGCGGATGCCGGTGGAGACGTCGTAGCGGCCGCGGCCCTCGATGGTGAGCGAGGCCTGGATCTGAGTCTCTTTGCTGATGCGGTTGATGCTGCCTTTTCTCATGAGCGCGACGCTCCCTGGGGGATGGAATGTTCTTCGAGGACTTCGTCGAGGGCAGCCAACAGGCGATTGGTGTGCTCTTCGGTGCCGAGAGTAAAGCGCACGCAGCCTTCGCAGGCATGATCAGAGGAGCGATCGCGGACGAGGATGCCGCGCCGGCGCATCTGCTCGACGAAGGCTTGGGAGTCAGACTTGGTGGTGCCTATGCGAGCGAGGACGAAGTTGGCCTGGCTGGGCCAGAATCGGATTCCGCGGGATTTGAGTGTACTTTCCAGGCGCGCGCGCGATTGAAGAGTTTCTGTCACGTAACGCTCGATGTAGTGCTTATCGGCGAGAGCTTCTGGCAAGCAGGCCAGCGCGACGGCGTTGACGTTGTAAGGGGAACAGACGCGGCGGAGGGAAGGCATCTGCTCCGTATCGCCGATGAGAACTCCGATGCGCAGACCGGCCAGGCCGTAGGCTTTGGAAAATGTGCGGGTGATAAAAACGTTGGGACACTCGCAGCGGCGGGGCAGAAGAGTCCTTCCGCAGAACTCGAAGTAGGCTTCGTCGATCAAGATCGCGGCGGCCGGGGCGGAGCAGCCGATTTGGAGGAGTTGTTCGGCGGGAGTGAAGGTCCCGGTTGGATTGTTGGGATTAGCGATGGCGATCAGCCGGGTACGGTCTGTGATGCAGTCGCGGAGGGATTGAATTGGAAGCTGGAAATCCGCATCGGCCGGGAGGCTGATTACCTGGGCTCCGGCTGCGCTCATGTAGATGCGGTACATCGAATACGTGGGAACGACGATGAGAGCTTCATCGCCGGGAGCTAGATAAGTCTGGCAAAGGAGATGAATGGCCTCATCGACTCCGTTGGTCAGCAGGAGCTCTGAGTCCGATACGCCGAGAAAGTTGGCAACCGCTGCTTCGATTGGTTGGCGCTCGGGATAGCGAGCGAGGTCGTCGGGGCGAAGGCTGCGAAGACGGTCGAGGACACGAGGAGAACAGCCGACTGTGTTCTCGTTGAAGTCGAGGCGCAGACCTTCGCGTCCGGCCAGCGGCGGATGATAAGCCGGGATGGCGCTTACAGCCTTGCGTGGTTTAAGCATGAGCGCACCTCACGCGGACGGATGCTTCGTGGGCCGGGAGACCCTCGATCTGAGCAAGAGTTTCCACCGTCTTTCCTATTTGCTTCAGGCCATCGCGGGTAAGTTCCTGGACGGTTATGAGTTTTATGAAATCGAGAACGCTGAGGCCGCCGCGGAAACGAGCTTGCCCACAGGTGGGCAAAACGTGGTTGGGGCCAGAGGCGTAATCGCCCGCGGCTTGCGGAGAGTAGTCGCCAACGAAGACGGAGCCTGCCTTTCGAATGTAGGGGAGATCTTCGCGAGGGACGGTGATGTGCTCGGGCGCGAGAGTGTTTGCCCAGTCGCGAGCTTGCTCGCGGGATGTGGCCAACAGAACGGCTCCTCGACGCTGCAGGGATTTTCTGGCGATTGGATTGTCGCGTGCGGCTTCTTCCATGTTGAACGCCACTGCTTGGGCAAGCGTCTGCTTTGTCGTTATGAAGATGGACATGGCGTCGGGATCGTGCTCAGCTTGCGAAACCAGATCGGCGGCGATGAATTTCGGATTGCCGGATTCGCTGAGCACGACGGCTTCGGTGGGACCGGCCAGAAAATCGATCGAGCAGTCAAAGGAGACCAACTTCTTGGCTGTGGTCACATAGGCATTGCCAGGGCCGACAATTTTATCCACGCGTGGGATCGTCCGGGTGCCGTAGGCCAGGGCTGCGATGGCCTGCGCGCCGCCTACGCGGTAGAACTCGCGGATGCCGAGCATTCCGGCTGCGGCAAGGACTTCGGTCGAGGGGTTGGGAGAGACGACGCGGATGTTCTCGACTCCGGCGACCTGAGCGGGAATAACCGTCATCAGCAGAGTTGAGACCAGGGGGTAGCGGCCGCCGGGGACGTAGCAGCCCACTGAATCGAGGGGGATGGCTAATTGACCGAGCGAGATTCCTCGGCGGGTACGCGTCCAGCCGCGCGGCTTTTGCCACTCGCAGAACCGGCGGATGTTCTGGGCGGCCTGACGAAGGGCTTTCCGCGATTCAGACGGAACTGCCTTCCACGCAGATGTCATTTCAGTCTCCGGAACTTGTAGAGGCTGATTTTTGGCCAGACCATCCCATTGCTCGGCATAGCGGCGCAGCGCGCGGTCACCATTGCGGCGCACATCATTGATGATGGCGCGGACCCGGGGCTCCAGAGTGGTGAGACTGGTGGCGCGGGAAGCGAGACGCGCGACCGTCCTGACCGCGCTTTTGCCGGAGAGCATCCGCATTACAGCACCACCTTGTTGAGGGGATATTCGACGATGCCGTGGGCTTGTGCTTCTTTGAGGCGCGGAATCACGTCCCATGCTGCGGATTCATCGATGACCGTATTGACTGCGAGCCAGTCTTCATCGCTGAGATGAGAGATGGTTGGTTTTTGCAGAGCGGGAAGGACGCCGAGGACGGCTGCCAGGTTTTCTTTGCGCACATTGAGCATCAGGCCGACGCGCTCTTGCGCTTCCATGGCGCCTTGCAGCATGAGCGCGAGGTTATCGATTTTGCGGCGCTTGTCGCGGTCAGCGTAGGAGCGCTTGTTGGCGATCAGTTGGGTATTGGATTCGAGGACGGTCTCGAGGATGCGGAGGCGGTTGGCGCGCAGGGAACTTCCGGTTTCGGTGACTTCGACGATCGCGTCGGCGAGCATGGGAGCTTTGACTTCAGTGGCTCCCCAGGAAAATTCGACGCGGACATTGACTCCCTTTTTGCTGAAATACCCTCGGGTGACGTTGACGAGTTCGGTGGCGATGATGCGGTTGGAAAGATCTTCGGCGCGCTGGAAGGGGGAATCTTCGGGAACGGCGAGCACCCATCGGACTTTGCCGCGGCTGCGTTTGGCGTAGATCAGGTCGCTGACGGTGGCGACCTCCAGACCACTTTCGATGATCCAGTCGAGGCCGGTGAGGCCGGCATCGACGGCGCCGTGTTCGACGTAACGGGCCATCTCCTGCGCGCGGATGAGGAGACAATCGATTTCGGGATCAGCGGTGGTGGCGAAATAGGAGCGACCATTAGTGTAGGCGGGCAGTCCGGCGCGAGCGAACAACTGCAGGGTCGCTTCCTGCAGGCTGCCTTTGGGGATGCCGATGCGGAGTTTCATGCGGTCTCCTTTGCGGCAGCGGGTGCAGCGGCGGTCCAAGCTAAGTCTTCGGTGAAGCAGGAGCGGGTGCCGCGATGACAAACGAGTCCGGCGCCCTCGACTTCGACGCGAAGAAGCAGGGTGTCGCGATCGCAGTCGGTGGCGGCGGAGACTACGCGCAGGCGATTACCGGAGGTTTCACCCTTCGTCCAGAGTTTCTGGCGGGTGCGGCTGAAGAAGGTGACGTAGCCGAGGGTGAGCGTGCGATCCAGGGCTCCCTGGTTCATGAATCCGACCATGAGCACTTCTCCGTCGGATGCGTTTTGCACTACGGCGGGGATAAGCCCGCCCAGTTTGTCGAAATCGAGTTCGGCGTTCATTGCGTTTCTCCAGAAAACAAAAAGCCCGCTGAGCTTGGTGCGTCAGCGGGCCGAACTTGCTATGAGTGCTGGGCTAAGTCAGGTGCACCCCCGCCGACACGCTGTGCGCGTGATGGTGATGATGGCGGTGGTGGAGATGAGACAACATTGCACTTACAGAATAGGGCGTGGGCGAATTGGCGGTCAACGAGATTTAACCAGGGGTTGAACTGTTTTTCCGATGGACTGTATTCATAATTTCGATGATTCTGGAGTGTTGTAAGGGATGAGGGGCTTGGACAGATTGTAAGAACGACGCGGCCTTAGTGGCGCACACGTTTTGACGATCGCTGCGCGACCGGGACGGACGAGGCGTCGGTTCCTACACAAGCGGATGCTAATCTGGGCGAGGACTTTCACTTGTCTACTGAACCGCGGATTATCGAAGGGCGCTATCTGCGGGACCTGTTAGCGCAGCCTCAGGCCCTGCAGGATACCTATGACGGCCTGGAAAGGCCGGCGCAACTCATGGATCTGGCCGGGCAGTTGGAGGTCTTTCGGCGAATTGTGCTCACGGGGATGGGGTCCTCTTTCCATGCGCTTCATCCGCTGAATCTGCAACTAATCGATCATGGATACACATCCGTGATGGTGGAGACTTCAGAGTTGGCGCACTACCAGACGCATATCTTCAAGCCGGAAACACTGGTGATCGCGGTTTCGCAATCGGGGGAGAGCGCCGAGATGGTGCGGCTGGCGAAAATCAACAAAGGGGCTCCGGTGATTGCGGTGACGAACACACCCGAGAGCACTTTGGCGAAGCATGCGGCGGCTGCGCTGTTTACACGGGCGGGGCAGGAGTTTTCGGTTTCCTGCAAGACATATGTGGCGACTCTTTTGATGTTGCAATGGCTCGGGGACGCGCTGTGCGGGCAGGATGCCGAGCAGAGCCGCGCTCAGATGAAGGAAGCGGCTGGGGCAGCAGCGGCTTATTTGGCGGATTGGAAGAAGCACGCAGCAGAGGTTGCCGAGCGCTTGAGGGGGATTCGCGATCTGTTTCTGGTGGGCCGGGGAGCGTCGCTGGCAGCGGTGGGCGCAGGGGCATTGGTGATCAAAGAGTCGGATCACTTCCATGCCGAAGGGATGAGCAGTGCGGGGTTCCGGCACGGTCCGTTTGAAATGCTGAACGGAGAGGTATTCGTAGGAGTATTCTCTGGGGACGAGAAGACGGGGGAGTTGAATCACGGGCTGCTGGCTGATATTCGACAGGCGGGTGGGCAGGGTGAGTTGATTGGGGAGACGTCGACGTTCGAGAGCTTGCGCGTGGCGGAGCACAGTGCCGCGATCCGGCCGATTCTGGAGATGCTGCCGGTTCAAATGATCACGATCGCACTGGCGGCGCTGGCCGGACGCGAGGCCGGGAAATTCGAACGGGCTACAAAAATCACCACAACAGAGTAGGCTCGTGTCTAGTGCGCGGGCGCAACCGCCGCCTGAGTGAGTTGCTTGCGGTCGCTGTCAGCCTGCTTGGCAGCTTTGCTGGTTTCGAGGGTGACGTCGCGTGCTCCGAAACCAACGCCGATCTTCTGCAGGAAAGCATTGGGTGGTGTGCCTCCGGCGAAGATCCAAACGAAGTCATTGGGCATCTCCCGCTGCTGGCCAGCAACATCGAGGATTACCGACTCTGGCTTGAACTCCACGGGATTCGAGTTGAACAGCACCTGCAATTTCCCGGACTTGACGAACTCTTCGATGCGCTTGGCGTTGCGTTCTTTGATGCGGCTGAAACGCTCGCTACGGTAAGAGAGCGTGACCTGATTGCCTTTCTGACTGGCAAGCCCCATGGCAGCTTCGACGGCACTGTCGCCGCCGCCGATCACCAGAATCTTCTTGTTGATGTAGTGGTCGGCTTCGATGAGGCGATACATGACTTTGGGCAGATCTTCGCCTTTGACACCGAGTTTGCGGGGTTCGCCAGCGCGTCCCAGGGCAAGAATAACGGTTCGGGCGCGATACTGATTGTTGGTGGTAGTGACGGTGAAGATCCGGTCTGGACCTTTCTGGATGTCTTCGACCTTTTCGCCCGTACAGACGTTGAAGTCGGCGCGATTGAGGATCATGTCCCAGAAGGCGAGCAGGTTCTCTTTAGAGAGCTGCATCTTTTTGAACTTGCCGTACATGGGAAACTCGACCGGACTGGTCATGACGAGTTTCTGACGGGGATATTTGGCGACAGTGCCGCCAACTTCGTCGCGCTCGATGGTGACGTAATTCAGCTTGTTCTCGATGGCGCGCAGAGAGGCACTGATTCCGGCGGGTCCAGCGCCAACGATCAGGATGTCGCGCACGTCTGGCATAGGCGGAATGGGATTAGCTTTGAGCTTGGTGGCGATGGTGTCGACGCAGTCGCGGCCCTGATTGACCGCGTTCTTGATCAGAGCGAGGCCACCGAGTTCCCCGACGATGAACAGGCCGGGAACAGTGGTTTCGTAATCCGGCGTGAGGGTGGGCATGTCGCGAGCCATACTGGGGCTGGCCATAACCATCGTGATGGCACCCACGGGGCAGGCGTCGGCGCAGAGACCGTGGCCGATGCACTTATGCCCGTTCACGATGACGGCCTTGCCGCCGATCATCGCCAGGACATCGCCCTCCGGGCAGACGCTGGTGCAGGTGGCGCAGCCGATGCAGTAGTTGTTGTCGATGTGCGGGTGTTGCGCTGTGGGTCCCTCGGAGAAGAGCTTGCCCTTCTCAGCGGCCTCGCGCGCGCGAGCCTCCCGCTTCTTCAGACTTCTGAGATAGAAGATCAGAAAGAAGAAGCAAATAATGCCGCCGATACCGTACGTAAGAAGGCTATCCATCGACTAAAAATATCCTAAAACGAACTGCAGCCCAATATGGAGAAGGGCCAGGACGGCAAAGGCATAACTAAAGGGTTTGTGAATCACGTGCCAGAGGTGGAAGACCTTTTGCGAACGCGAGAGGAAGAGCAGGCGCTTGGATAGGGCGGCTTCCTCAGCGGCAGCGTGGATCGCTTTCTCGAGCTCCCGATGCCGCGTAGGGAAGAATCCGAAGAATGTCGTGAGATATTCGCCGGCGCTCAAAGCATGGCGGCGGAGGCGCGCCACACCAAACATGCGGACGACGTCGAGGATCATCATGTAGACCAGGGCGATCGGGATGGGCAGGCGAGCAACCTGTTGGGCATTCGGCATGCGCAGCAGCGCCCTCAGGTCGGCGGCGGGAAGGAGGTTCTGCGCGGCTAGTTCCTGGGAAAGGCTCTCCTGCAATTCCTGCAATTCCTTCATCGACAGCTCAACGGTGGTAACTCTTCGCGGAATCTGGGCGTAAAGATAGCGTCCGACAACGCCGCTGGCGGACACGGCAAACATGATCCAGAAGGCCAAGCCGGCGATGCCCCTGAACTTCAGGGTGGAGTGGAAGGCTATGATGAAGGGTGCAGTCAGGCCCATGAGCACGTGAATATCAAGCCAGTTCCGGGTTTTTCCAATCTGGCCGAGCCAAGCCCAGTGCTTGCGGATCGGGTAAAGGAAGATTCCGACGAACAGGGCGACGCCAACAAATCCCAGATAAAGGCCGATGGGACCGCTGGGGCGCAGCATGTGGTGTTTGGGCGAGAACGGGCGGTCCATCGCCGCGAGCTTGTAGTAGTCGAAGCCGTAGATGAAGAGGGCAAGGTTGGAGACGATGGCCAGAACATACAACAAGCGGAGGCGGAGACGATGGCCTCGATCGGTGTCGACAGCCGGCTTGGTACGGTCGGCGACGCGGACGGTAGCGGTTGCACTCATTTTTGTGTGACCTTCTCTTCTGTACTCACTGAGAATTTCTTGTAACCAGTGAATTGATGCAAGTTACGCCAGTGCTGTTGTGCGGTTTCTACTTCCACGCGGGCCTGGGTTGGGAACCAGTAGGCCTGCTTCGAGTCGGCAAACGTGATGGGAGCAAAATCGATTTCGGAGGTCATGGCTTTTAATCCGACGTCCTGCAGGGTGTCGGCGATTCCGGCCTCGATTTTGACGATGGAACCGGTCTCAGGATCGATCCAGGCGGTTCCCTGAAGCTCCAAGGGATATTCCCGGCCTCGCAGAGCCAGGGCTGCGAGCGATTTCATGCCATGTACGTGCTGAAAGGAAACCTTCTCGACTGTGCGGCCCTCAATGACATCCTGGCCGGCGAGCGTGAACTTAAAGGACTCCGCATAAACCGGGTGAAAGACCAGGAACAGCGTAGCGAAGCCGTTGCTCAGGAGCATTGATGTGTTCTTGCGGTCCTTCTTGGCTTCGTGAACGGGGATGCGGGATTCGGAAAGATTCAGTTCGCCGCCAGTGTTGGTCAGGATCACGAGATAGTCGTAAGTGGAATCCTCTTTGAGTTCGACCTTGTTGTCCTTGCTCAGTTTTTCCTGGCGGACCTGCTCGGTGCACTTGACATCCGAGAACTGATCAAGAAAGACGGAGGTCTGATTGGCGGTCCGTTCAAGGATGTCATTGAGCCTCTGGGCCTCGGGGGCGCCAGATTCCACGGCGGCAAAGCTGGTTCCGGCCAAAACAGCGAACAGAGTGGCTCCGCGGGCAGCGAGGGTGGCGATTCTAGGAAGGGGCATCATTCGCGCTTCCTCCGGGTATCAAAGCGGTAGCCAATCGAGAACATGACCTGATCGTAACTCAGGTCGCCACGGTTAGTGGTGAAATTTCCCTGCAGATAGTAATGCATGCCCAGGGTGGTTTCGATGGTTCCGGTCAGGAAGCGGCTGCGATTGGCGAGGGTGAGCGTGGAACCAAAGTTCTGCTGTCCGAGCAGGGCCTCGAGCCGCAGGTGATCACTGACTTGGCGCGACAGGGAGAAGGATTCGTAATGGCCATCCCCGAAGGAGCTGTTAAAGCGAGAATAGTGAAGATCGGCACGAAGCTTCACGATCGGTAAGCGGTTGAAGGTGATGCCGTACATCTGGTTCAGCGAACTCTTGGAGTCACCACTGCGCGAGCTGCGTCCGAGGGTGGAGCTGATCCAGATTTGCGGCAAGACCTCGAGGCGTCCGCCGGCGCTGAAGCCTTGGAACAAGAACTTGTCGAGCAGACCGGTGCCGACCAGAGTCGTATCAAAGGTCGGGACATCACGGAAGTAGTTGTAGTTCGCGTCCAGTTCCAGGCGGGAGAACGGATTCACGCGTAGCGTAGTGAAGTTGCGCCCCAAGCCAGGTCCGGGCGAGGGTGTCACGGTGTTTCCACTGGGGTCGTCCAACTGCGCTGACTCGTAGAGGGCGATGGTTCGCTTGTAAGAAATGGAATCTTCAAGGAACACGAGGGGACGGTCCAGCTGCCACTTGATCATGCTGACTCCGCCGCCTACCGTACTGCTGTAATGGAAGCCGTTATAGTCGCCGCCTTCGAAATTCACGAAGGCGCCGCCAATGACCCGATCAGGGCTATAGTCCCATGAGGAAGGATCGGGAGTAGAGCCTCCGAAAACTCCGAGGATCGTTCCTTTGGACAAGTGAACACCGAAATATCCGCCGTCGATGGTATCGAGGCTGGGAGCCCAAGGCAGATACAAGCGGCCGAAACCCGCCACCAGCGAGGAGTTCGGGTTGTCGTAGGTCAGATTCAGGTGGTAAGTGCGGTTAAGCGTCTCCTGGAGCGTCTGCTGCGCCGCAGCCGATTCCTTGGTGATGCGACCGCGCCAGTAGCCGCTGAGGTTCCAGTACGTGCCGCCAATGCGGGTGATGTCGCCACGGAAGACTACGCCGAGGTCGGTGCTGTTCACGGTGTTGACGCCGTGACTGAAGGTTTCGATCGAATCGAAGCCGAAGCGGCCGCGAGCCCGGTTCACGGAGGGCATCGGCGGACGTGGAACTTCCTGGCGTGCCTCTTCGTCGAGTGTGTCACCTTCGGTGAAGGAAACCACGACGGGATACTGCCGGGTTGCGCTCAGGGTCCGCTGCTGCACCAGGGCTTCGGCGTCGCCGCTGGACAGATACGCAAGATCGCCCACCTTGACGGGGCGTTTGGGATTATGAATGTCGGTGACAGCGGAGGTGTCCGCCACCGCTGAAACTTCAAGTTCAGCGACGACTCTGGGATCGGCGGAATTGATGCTCTCGCCCTGCTTGGCCGGGTGATTGGAGTCTTCCACCAGCAGCTTCATGCCTTCCGTCAGACCCTGCGTGCGTCCGCCTTCAAGATAGGCGACGCCCTCGGCGACATACTTGACCCGGAAGACGGTGCGGAGACTTGGATCATCGCTGCGAGCGATGAGAGTGGACGTGAGGGCCGCAGCGGGCTCTGCAGGCGAAGGCGAGGCATCAGCCGATCCTGAAACGTCGCTCGTGGCCGGGGCAGTGTCTGGCGGGGTAGAAGCGGTTGCGGGAGCAGCGGTCGCCGGCGCTGGCGGCACAACGACGTCACCAGTCTTCTCTTCCGCCTTGGGAGCCACGTTCTCAACCGGTGCAGTGGTGGGTGCAGGAGCCGGTTCCGGAGTAACCGCAGGGGGCGCAGATGGAACGGGCGGAGCAGCCACAGGTTGAGCTGGAGCAGATGCGGCTGCGAGCTCTACTGGTTTCTCTTCCGCCTTGGGAGCCACGTTCTCAACCGGGGCAGTGGTGGGTGCAGGAGCCGGCTCCGGAGTAACCGCGGCAGGCGCAGATGGAACGGGCGCAGCTGCTACGGGTTGAGCAGGAGCAGATGCGGCTGCGATCTCTGCCACTTTCTCTTCCACCTTGGGCACAGCGGGAGTATTCGGAGAAGAAGAGATGACTCCCGAGGACGCATCCGGCTTGGGTGTGACTGCTACCTGGCTCTGATCCAACGTAGCTGGCGCCGGGGAAGTTGGAGTTGCGGCGACCGTTTGGGGCTGAGCAACCGGTGGAGGCGAAGCCGGAACGGCGGAAGCCGAAGGATTAGTGGGCGGCTGGAACGCAGGGCCGGCCACGGCAGGAGGCGGCGGGGGCAGGGATGGACCGGGATTGCCCGAGGTATCGTTGATCACCGGAC
>Ga0075030_100000032_pt1 | contig 83738 bp, 55 predicted proteins | sample LitLauG_LLR_2012_FD_71393 | JGI IMG/M metagenome (GOLD analysis project Ga0075030, IMG submission 71393) | Freshwater sediment microbial communities from Pennsylvania, USA - Little Laurel Run_MetaG_LLR_2012 | ecosystem: Environmental > Aquatic > Freshwater > Creek > Sediment | place: USA... | reverse complement strand
CTGTCCTTAGATGGTGGAGCGGGCTGACCAGGAGGCGGCCCGAAGGCCGCCATCCACTCCGGGCTTGATTCGGCGCTCGGGTCGCATCCCTGCGTTGCCCTATCCTCCTATCAAGCCCCTCCATTGTACGGCAGTCGCGGATAGTCACGAAACAAAAACCATCCACTTTGGGAAAAAACAGCGGTAAATCCTGGGGGGTATGGGGGGCAAAGCCCCCCATCATCTCGATGACCTTTTCCTTATTGACCGGCGCGGGAATAGATCGGCCGGCGTCCTGTAACCCAGCGCCTGATGCGGACGCTGATGGTTGTAGAAACGGAAGTAGCGATCCAACGCTTGGAAGAGATCGGCGCCGTTGGCGAAGTCGCCGGGGTAGATGAGCTCGTACTTCAGACTGCGCCAGAGCCGCTCGATGAAAACGTTGTCCAGGGCGCGGCCGCGTCCGTCCATGCTGATCGACACGCCGCGCTTTTTCAGCGGCGCCAGAAAATCCGCTGCGGTGAACTGCGATCCCTGATCGGAGTTCCAGATCTCGGGTTGACCAAAGCGCAACGCGGCCTCCAGAGCCGCCAGACAGAAGCCGGTTTCCATCGTGTTGGAGAGCTCCCAACTGAGGACGAAGCGACTGAACCAATCCATCACGGCCACCAGGTAGAGGAAGCCGCCCTGCATCGGAACATACGTAATATCGGTGCTCCAGACTTGGTTGGGCCGTTCGATCGAGACGCCGCGCAGCAAGTATGGATAGATCTCGTGGCCTAGTGCCGGGCGGCTCAAGTTCGGTTTCGGATAAAGAGCTTCGATTCCCAGAATCCGCATGAGCCGCTGGATTCGCTTGCGATTGACCTTCAGTGTGACAGCCATGCGACGGCTCCTTCAGCGGTGGCTCGGCGGTGATCGCCGTCACGTTCTTGAAGTATTCGAGGAGCGTGCCGTCGAAGCAGTCTACGACGACGAAATGGGACTTGTCCTTGTACTTCTCGCCCTTCCGAGTGCCGCGCCCGACCATCTGCTCGAATAGAATGCGGGATTTCACCGGGCGCAGGAAGACGATGTACTCAAGATCGGGAATATCCACGCCGGTCGAAAGCATATCCACCGTCACCACTATTCCAATTTCGGGACGATTGCGGAACTTCCGGATGAGCTGGAGCGGGCGGTCTACGGTGGCGCTGCCGGTGATTTTCTGGACGAATTCATCACCGCGACCGAAGATATCGCGGGCTGTGTCCACCAACTGGTCGGCGTGAGAGGTGTGGGGGAGGTCGTTCGCCGCAAAAATAAGCATTTTCGGGAGGCGGCCGTATTCCGCCTCGTGCTCGTCGGCGTACTTCTTCAGTTCTTCCAAGATCTTTCGATTGGAATCGGGCGATGTGACCTTCTGTTCGATATCGGTCGTGTCGTACTGGCGCTCGTCTTCGAGCTCATCAAGCTGCGTCAATCCGCTCTCGGGATCGACGAAGCTCACCTGCTCCCCTTCCTTGAGAAAAACGCCCTGCATCCGCACATTCGATTTGATCGTCACTACGTCATAGTCGACGAGGTACCCTTCGCGGACGGCCCGCTCGTACTCGTAGCGGTAGACAACATCTTTAAAGTAGGAAGTCGTGTGGGCGGCGGGAGTCGCGGTCAGGCCGATCTTGATGGCGTCGAAATGGTCCATCGCTTGACGCCAGATCGCGGTTTCCTTCGCCGTGTAACCCCGGTGGCACTCGTCCGCGATGATGAGGTCGAAGGCATGGATGGGGATCGGCTCCTGGTCCACGTCCTCGTCCACTTCCTCGACGCCGAGGTCGGGAATGACGTTACGGCCGAAGAGATTGACCGTCATTCGCTGGATGGTCGCGACATAGACGAACGCATGGGCGGGTTTCGGGTCTTTCAGGTAGCCCTTCGGCAACACCTTGGGGTCCCACTTCTCGTCTTCTTCCAAATCGTCCCTCTGAAACTGTTGGTGGTACACCTCGTACACTTGGTTGAACTTGAGCCCCGGTTCCGCTTCGAAGGATGCGAAGGCCTTCACAGCCTGGGCCGCGAGCGCCCGGCGATCGACGAGGAAGAGGACGCGCTTGGCAACACCCGACTTGATCAGACGGTAAATCTCGTTGACGAGAGTGAAGGTCTTGCCGGTGCCCGTGGCCATCGCGAGCAGCATGGCGCGCTTGCGCCCGTATATGGCAGTTTCCGTCGCGGCGTTCGCATCTTTCTGGTAGGGACGGATCAGCTCATGATCGTTGGGGGTGGCGAGGAGTTTCTCGCAGTCGGTTTCGAAGTTGCTGCCCATTTGTTCAAGGAGCGCATCGGGCGTGTGAAAACCGAAGATTGGGCGGGAACGGTTCAGCTTATGCCGAATGTCGTGATGCCAGATCACCTCGCCGTTCGTGGAATAAAGGAACGGCACGCGGAAGCCGCGGAAGTGGAAGTGGCTGGCAGCGACACCCTTGGAGTAGCGCTCGGCCTGGAGCAGGACATTCTGCGGACCCAGGGTGAGCTTCTTGGCCTCCACGACACCGAGAATGTGGCCGTTCACGGCGAGCGCATAGTCGGCCGGGCCGGTGTCGGTCGGATATTCCTCAATCGCGCAGCGGTTGTACGCAGTCAGGGGTTTTGCACAATCGAAATCTTTCTGGAGCACAATCTGCCAGCCGGCATCCGTGATCCGGCGGTCAATCAACTGCTTTCGCGTGAGGAACTCGGAGTTCTTGGCGGAGGCCGTTGTCGTACGGGTTCCGCGTCGTCGCGGAGGCATTCGCTACGCGACCTCTCCGTGACCAGAACTTTGCAGTCGGTGAGTCACCATCGCTGTACATACGCTCGCACCCGCGTTTCGCGCGATTGCCGCACGGCAAGCGGTTCTCTTCGGATCTCCAAGCGTCTGACCTTAAGACACTCGGATTGTATCTCCGCTCACATGTTTGGGCAATCGACTACTAACGCCGCGTCGTCCATGCTGGAAGAACCACCAGCCGTGGTTCATCCCAACTGCCGACCGCGCGGAAGCCGCCTTGATTGCCGGCGCCGGGAATGAGCTTGCCCAAGACGTCGTCCGCGGTGTTTCCCTTCGTGCCGCCCTCGTAAACCGCATCTATGACAAGGTCAGCGGTCGGCAGTTCGGGGAATGGAAATAGCTTGGCCATTGTTCGAAGGCTGATTGTCGCACGAATGCAGACTCGCGCTGGTCTCGCGCGTTTCGTGAATATCGATGGACCGACATGGCAGGCCACAAGCAGCCGGTGAACAGCGGCGATGCAATTAGACGGAAAGTCCCGGGTACTTCCGAATGAAGGCAGCCACGCACTGATAATGCCAATTCTGCTTCTTCTTTACAATGAACGGGACCAATGTGCATCCCGGCGCAACCGGAGGTTGCTTCGAATTGAAAAACACCGTCCTGTGCCCAAGCACATTGTGTGTCAGTCGGCAGAAGAGTTGCACATAGTTCTTGCCGCCAAAGAAGAACACGTCTTCCGTGGTGGCCCCCGGAAGCATCGACCAGTCTCGGTACAGGTCATCGCGTCTCCGGCGCTGGTGCGCCTCGACCTGCGAACTGAACGTGATGTCGCAGACGGGTATCAGGAATGCTGCGGAGATCAGGCCCCAGCCGGCCGATAGGATGTACACCCTGCTGTCTCCCTGGACGGGCTTGGAAAGACACCGTCAGACTCTTGCACTTTGTAACCAAGCCTGCCTGCTCACGTCGCGCGGAGGCGAAGCTTGGGCGAGGATTTCTCGACTCTCCGTGAGTTTTAAGCCCGCCATCCCGCCTGCCGCAACCGGATCTGAAGAATAGCGCGCCTGTGGAGAAGTTGTCTTCTGCGGAGGTGGGTCATGCGTGAACGGAGAAGATTGCGTCGGTTCGGCGCATCCATCTTTCTGCTGATGAGTTTCGCCGGGATCGCTCATTCGCAAATCATTACCACGGTAGTGGGCGGCCAGCAGATCCCGTTTTCGACTACCGGTCTTCAGGCCCTCCGGGCGCCTCTGGCTGGCCCTGTAGGACTGGCGGTCGACCACGAGTCGAATCTGTTGATTGCCGATAACTCCATGCAACTCGTGTTGCGCCTCTCACCGGGAGGGGTGCTCACTGTGGTAGCGGGAAACGGAGCAAGCGGATTCTCCGGAGATGGCGGGCCCGCTACCAGCGCGATGCTAAACCGACCGTCTGGTGTGGCGGTGGATCAAGCGGGCAATATCTACATCGCCGATATGAACAACTTCCGCATTCGCGTGGTCGCTCCGAACGGCACCATCCGCACCACAGCCGGGGGTGGGATATCAGCTCCCACTGACGGCGGATCCGCTACCAGCGCGATGCTGGGTTTCGCGCAACGCGTTGCAGTGGACACAGCCGGTAACCTTTTTGTCCTCGAATGGGGATCAGGCGACATCCGCAAAGTGTCGCCCGATGGCACGCTCAGCCTGGTGGTGAGCGGTCTCTCGGATGCCGCTGGGTTGGCGGTGGACACTGCGGGGAACCTCTATTTCGCCGAATCTTCGAACAACCGTGTTCGCAAGCGGGCCCCTGATGGGACGGTTACGACGGTTGCGGGGACCGGAGGGACGGGCTACTCCGGCGACGGCGGGCCGGCAACCGGAGCATTGCTGTCCTCCCCGAGTGACGTGGCGATCGATGCCGGCGGCAGCCTGTATATCGCCGACAGAGGCAATGGCCGGATACGCCGGGTCACACCGGCGGGCATCATCAGCACTGTGGCTGGAGGAGGTCCGCCGGGAACGACCGGTGACGGCGGGCCGGCCACCAACGCGGCGCTGAACAATCCGGAATCGGTCGGCGTCGACACGGCGGGGAATTTCTACATTGGTTTCACGAGCCGCGTCCGCAAAGTATCGGCTGCCGGCATCATCACCACCGTCGCTAGTGGTGGTGACACGAGTTACGTCGGGGATGGGGGACCGGCAATATCCACTGCTCGTTTGAGCTCTCCTGGCGGTCTCGCTTTCGACGGCTCCGGAAACCTCTACATCGCGGATAACCACCGTATTCGCCGCGTAACGCCGGATGGAATCATTACCACGGCAGCTGGCAACGGACAAAGCGACTACGCGGGTGATGGCGGCCCCGCCACTAGCGCGTCGCTCGCTTCTCCTTTTGGCATCTGTGTGGACGCCGCCGGGAACCTGTACATCGGGGATAGCAACCGTGTCCGTAAGGTCGCTTCGAACGGGATAATCAGTACCGTAGCCGGAGGTGGGTACTCGGCTCCCACCGAAGGAGGTCCTGCTACCAAGGCTTATTTCGGTTTCACCTTTAGCGTGGTGCTGGGAGCGGCCGGGCAGCTTTATTTCATAGATTCTGATCGTGTTTGGAAATTGACCCCGGCCGGCACGGTCAGCAGTGTTGCGGGTACCGGCACCGCGGGGACTTCCGGAGACGGAGGTCCGGCCATCAGCGCTCAACTCAACGAACCACGCGCTTTGGCCATGGATTCCGGCGGCAATCTTTACATCGCCGAGGGTCTCGGCAGGCGGGTCCGCATGGTGAATCCCTCCGGTGCGATAACCACGGTGGCCGGCAATGGGACTCGGGGCGACTCCGGCGATGGCGGGCCGGCCACCAGCGCTCAATTCATGTCGCCGATTGCGCTCGCGCTGGACACATCCGGAGATCTCTATATCGCTGACGATGTGGCCGGGCGTGTTCGCAAAGTGACTCGGTCCGGCATCATATCCACGGTGGCGGGAGGACGTAACGCCGGGGCGACGGATGGCGGTCTGGCCACATACATCTATATAAATCCTGCGGGACTTGCGGTAGACGCCACCGGCAATCTCTACATCTCGGACCCTATAAGGGATTGCGTCTGGAAGGTGACTGCCGAAACATACACGGGAGGGTCTCGCCCGGTTCCCACCTCTGTCGGCAACGCGGCCGATTACAACCCATTGATCGCCCCATCCACCTGGATCACCATCGTGGGAACGAACCTGGCGCCTACCACCCGGTCGTGGACTAGCGCCGACCTCCTCAACAGCCAGTTGCCTGTTCAGTTGGACGGCGTCCGCGTTTTCGTTCAGGGCATGCCGGCCTATCCCAGCTATATCAGTCCCACCCAAATCAATGCGCTGGTGGGCGCCTTGGCGCCGTTGAACGGCGCCGCGTTCGATTCGTCAATCGAAATCCTCACACCCCAGGGCAGAAGCAGTCCCATTGCGGTCAACGCAGACTCTACATACGCCCCGGGCTTCTTCCGCCTTCCGGTCCAAGGAAATAAGTATGTGCTCGCGCAGGCCCAGGACGGGAGCTTGATCGGAGAACCGGGGCTGGTGCCCGGTCTCACCACGCGCCCGGCACGACCCGGAGAGATCCTGACAATATATGGCACGGGCTTGGGTCCCACGGACCCTCCCGTGGCGCCAGGAACCGTGTCTGCCTCGCCCGCCCCGTTAGCAGGTTGGGTGCTACTGGAGACAGACTCCGGAGCCGATCTGCGCCCGATTTGGGCCGGACTGATAGGCCCGGGACTCTACCAAGTGAATTTCCAGGTGCCCGTCGTGCCGGATGGTGATTTTCGTCTCCGCCCGCGGGCGGGGTTCTCCTACGGGCTCGACGCCTGGATAACGATTCAGGCCAAATAAGGGTGGCCAGTTTGCGGGCTTGCCTGCCAACCCAGTTCAGTTCCCGGAGGTGGCGAGCGGGGACCACGTAGTGTTAGTTAGCCGACATCGGCGGGCATCGCAGGCTGGGGCAACGCCCTCTGCTCCGTCCAAAGCAGTAACTGAGTATTAGTGCAGAAGGAGGCACAACTCATGTCACGCTCTGCTTATATCAAGGCATCCGCGGGTTTTGTCGCGACCGTCGTCGCGGCTGTCGCAATGTACCCGTCGTCCACACGCCCCTGCAACACGAAGACCGCCATGGCCGCTCAGGCCAAGTCGCTGCAGGAGAATTCCCGGCCCTTCCGGCCAAAGGACATTCGGCCGGCGGGAGCCTCCGACCAAGCGCGCGTGCTGAAGCAATTCGCGCAGCTTCCGCTGTACTTTGAGCCGAACCTGGGGCAGACTGACGCACAGGTGCAATTTCTGGCCCGCGTGGGCGGCTACACGCTGTTTCTGACCCCCGGGGAGGCGGTGATGGTGCTGAGCCGGAGTGAGCGGCGCGACAGAGATTGGCTTCGCCGGCACCGGCATCCGCCGAAAACGGAGCAGGAGGTGGTGCGTATGAAGCTGGAGGGCGCCGCAGCCAGCGCGCCAGCAGCAGGGATGGAGCGGCAGCCGGGCATCAGCGCCTACTTCATCGGCGACGATCCGGCGAAATGGAGACCGGAGGTGCCGCACTACGCGCGGGTCGAGTACAAGCAGGTGTACCCGGGGATCGACCTGGTCTACTACGGCGACCGGCGGCAGGTGGAATACGACTTCGTGGTGACGCCGGGGGCAGATCCGGGGAGGATCCAGCTGGCTTACCAGGGGGCGGCAGGGCTGCGGGTGGCTGAATCCGGCGACCTTGTGCTGGCGACGCGGGTGGGCGAACTGAAGCAGCGCAAGCCGCGGGTCTGGCAACAGATCGGGGCTAGGCGCGTGGAAGTGGCGGCGAGCTACCGCCTGACGGGCAGGAGGGTGGGAGTCGAGTTGGCGTTCTACGACCGGAAGTGGCCGCTGGTGATCGACCCGGCGCTGAACTACTCGACCTATCTCGGCGGCGGCAGCGTCGACGAACCCAAGGCCATCGCGGTGGATGCGGCCGGAGCAGCTTACGTGGCGGGCGACACCAACTCCACAGACTTCCCCATAGCCAACGGGTACCAAACGAGTTTTGCGGGCGGAACCTATGACGATGCCTTTGTGACCAAGCTGAACGCCTACGGCGGCAGTGGCTCGGTCACGCTGGCGTACTCGACCTACCTGGGCGGCAGCGCTCATGATGCGGCCAACGCCATCGCGGTGGACGCGGCGGGGGCGGCCTACGTGGCGGGCTACACCGCGTCCACGAACTTCCCCACGGCCAACGCCTACAAGTCGAGTTATCTTGGAGGCTTCGATGGTTCCGATGCGTTTGTAGCCAAGCTGAACGCCTATGGCGCCAGCGGGCCGGTCACGCTGGCCTACTCGACCTACCTCGGCGGCGACCTCGGAGATTCCGCCTCCGCCATCGCGGTGGACGCGGCCGGGGCGGCCTACGTGGCGGGTTACACCAGTTCCGCGAACTTTCCGAACTTCCATCCTTACCAGGCGAAGTTGGGTGGATTTGATGATGCCTTTGTGACCAAGCTAAACGCCTTTGGCGGCAGTGGCTCGGTCACGCTGGCGTACTCGACCTACCTGGGCGGCAGCGGCGATGATTCGGCTTATGCCATCGCGGTGGACGCGGCGGGGGCGGCCTATGTGGCGGGCGCAACGACCTGCGGCGCCGGGATGGGGGTGGCATCCTGCGAGTCCACGAACTTCCCGACGGTCAACGCCTACCAGGCCGCTTATGGAGGTGGGCCATCCGATGCCTTCGTGACCAAGCTGAACGCCTATGGCGGCAGTGGCTCGGTCACGCTAGCGTACTCGACCTACTTGGGCGGCAGCGGCTCTGATTCGGCTTATGCCATCGGGGTGGACGCGGCGGGGGCGGCCTACGTGGCGGGCGCAACGACGTCCACCAACTTCCCGGCGGTTAACGCCTACCAGGCCGCTTATGGAGGTGGGCCATCGGATGCCTTTGCAGCCAAGCTGAATACCTACGGGGGCAGCGGCCCAGTCACGCCGGCCTATTCGACCTATATCGGCGGCAAAGGCACGGACCATGCCAGCGCCATCGCGGTGGACGCAGCCGGAGCGGCCTACGTGGCGGGCTACACCGACTCCACCAACTTCCCCACCGCCAATCCCTATCAAACGAGTCTTGACGGTGGATTCGACGATGCGTTCGTAACCAAGTTGAACGCCTATGGCGGCAGCGGCGCGGTCACGCTGGCCTGCTCAACCTACCTCGGCGGCAGCGGTATCGATATGGCTTTCGCCATCGCGGTGGACGCAGCGGACGCGGCTTACGTGGCCGGCACCACTACGTCCAGGGACTTCCCCGCGGCCAACCCTTACCAGGCGGGTTATCGAGGCGGAATTTACGATGCCTTCGTCACCAAGATAGACCTCGGCGGCGCCGGACCGGTCCTTACCGGGGACGGCGTGGTGAACGCGGCCAGCTACGCGCACGGCGTCGCCCCCGGTGAAATCGTCACCCTCTATGGCATTAACCTCGGGCCTTCCACCGGAGTTCCCAACGCCGGATACGATCCCATCACCAGCGCCCTGCCCACCACACTCGGCGAGGTCAGCGTCTCCTTTGACAGCCGGGCCGCGTCGCTGTTTTACGTGCGTAGCGACCAGATCAACGTACAGGTTCCCTACGAAGTCGCGGGCAGGAGCGCTACCAGCATCGTAGTCTCCTACCGCGGTGCCCCCAGTGCCGCGGTGAGCGTTCCGGTGGCCGACGCGTCCCCTGGCATCTTTGCGTACAACGGCCGGGTCCTGGTCCTGAACGCGATCACCGGCGCCGTGGTAGATGCCGCGCATCCCATCAGCCGGGGCGGTTGGGTCACAATTTACGGCACCGGTTCAGGGTTGGTGGATCCTCCAGTGGCCACCGGCAAGCCCGCTCCCCTAACGCCGCTGAGCAGGGCCCGCGGTGTGTCGGTGAGCATCGGCGGTCGCTTCACCACGGTGGACTTTGCCGGCATGGCGCCGGGACTTGTGGGGCTGCTGCAGATCAACCTGCAGATACCGCCCGACGTTCCAACCGGCACCGACGTGCCGCTGGAACTCTATGTCAACTACCGGGCTGCCCAGGCCTTCGTCGGAGGCGCTCCTACCGCGGCTCTGACCATCGCGATCCAATAAGGCGGCGGCCAGTAGTACTGGGTCATGAAGTAACATTCTCGTGCAGAATTGTTTTGTGGGATCATACTTCTCCGCGCCACGCCCACAGAGGGACGCTTCAAAGACTTGTCATCTGAGGCCTCTGTAAAACAGGGACGGAACAGGCAATTCAGGATTCATCCTATGTGAGCTACTACCCATATTCCAGGGAACGTGCGTGCAGAAAAGTACTGTCAAAATATCAAGCCGGAACAGGGCGTATCATATCAGGGCCTGATAACGCCCGGATCAAGCCCTGTTATTGCCTGATAGGCTTGTTACACCACCCACGACCGGTCGCCGCCGGGTAGATCAACGAGGGCTCGAACTCCGGTTCCGACGGCTTCGACCGTCAGTAAAGCAACCGGTTCGCTCCCTGGCTCCAGGCGTCCACAACATCGTCGAATGCGCCCGCAGGGAACGCCGCGCACTCTCCAATGAACTGCTCCACCCACCGCGCCAGCAGCGGGTGCGGAAGATACCAGTTTCCGGATTCAAGTTGTGGGCTCGCGGCGGCGGCGCGGCTGATTTTCCCGCCTTCCGGGTTCACCTCGACAAATCCGGCAATCTCATGGCGCAGGGATTGAACCACCGCCGGGCCGTTCGCTTTGTCCTCGACCAACTTCAGCGTCACGTTCGGCCAGCGTGCGCTGAGACGGCGCACAGCCAGCAGAGTGGCCGGCAGGTCCATGCGATCGCGGACCTGATCCAGAGGATACCGGTCGGCACCCTTGAACGTTCGCTGCGACCGCAACCCATCGGGTACTGGAAAGGGTCGGAGGCTCTCGCTGGTGTTGGACATGGTCGGCGATGATGGGGGCGGGCTGGCCACGCACCGGATTGCGGCGGACCCCGAGCGTGAGATCGGCGTGTGCCAGTTCCTGGCACTGAACACGGCGGCGTTTCCGGATGCGGGCCCGACTGCGGAGGGCGTTATCGGGTCATGGGAGGTGTACGTTATCCGGGTGAGTTCGGGAGGAGAATCTGGTGCTGGGCATTCCGATCGATGCGGTAATGTGGGGCAAGATCGCAGCGCTGGCGGTTGGGCAGGTATGAGACGGATGGATCTCATTCAAATACTAGGGCCTGACCTGCCGGCACTCACGGTTCGACTCGTGTTCAGTTAATGTCTGCACGGACCCCCACGTCCATCGCGTTGGCGCGTGTCACAAGAACGAGGCGTCCTTGTAAGTTGAGCCCTTGCAGGCACTTGACGGCTTTGCCTCATCGACGGCACTCACGGTTTAGGTCCTGTTCAGTTAATGTCTGCACGGGCAGGAGAACATCGCTGCTACCAGCATGAAACCTGAAGGTCAGTAAAGCCCAAGATGTTAGCGTCCATGAAGACAGGTAGTCTTCGGAGCTGTCGAACTCGCTACCGTTGTGGATGCCCAAGGCCTCGCCTACCTCGATAGTGCTGCCTCGACGGGAAACGGCTTCGAGAATCACGACATCCTCAATTGGCCGTTCACTCCGCCATCCTCCTCGACTTGCTACGGATTCTCCTCGGAGATTTCGTTCTTCAAGACGGCGTGCCTAGCCTCGCGGATGACCGCACGAGCATTCTCCAGGCCTCAAAAGAATGATCGGACACTTGGGATGCTGCCAAGTGCCAAATCTGACGGCAGAACGAATGTACCGAGCGCAATACCCTACTCACGATGCAGAACTTCAGATTCAGGCGACTAGCTTCGGCCTCCGGGAATCGCTACCAGCTTCGGCCTACCGTCAAAAGCATCTTTGAGAATCTTCGTCAGCCGCGCCTGCCGTTCCGGAACCCAGCGGGCGTAATGCCTGCGAACGATTTCTTCCGTGTCTCCAATCAACTCCGCCACGTCGGCTACCGGCACGCCCTTCTCAAGCAGGATTCGCACGAACGTATGCCGGAAGCGGTGTGGTGTTGGCGGGTCATCGAATGGTCCAGCCAGCTTGAACACTTTCGCCAGGTTCTCCCGCCATCGCTCCGAAATCGCCCGCATGTTCAAAGCCTGACCGGCGCGAAAGATGAAAGGTCCGTGCTGCTTCTCGCGCGCCCGCAGTCGGCTTACAAGCCAGTCTGGTATCCAGGTATAAAGTTCCTTATTCGTTTTATGCATCCGTAGGAAAACGTCATTGCCCTTGAGCCGTTCCGAAATATTGAAGGTCGAAACATCGGAGATTCGAAGCCCGGTATAGATCGAAAGCATAACGAAGTCCCTCACGTCTTCGCCGCCCCAAGGGCGGTAGCCAGGGCCGCGGGGCTTAGGGCCACCGATTGAATCGCAGGCGGCATATATGCGATCCAGCTCTGCGTCGGTGAACGGCGATTTATTGACGGGCACGCTCGAACCCTCCGGGGCGTCCAGATCGCTGGCGATGTTTTTCTGGATCCACTCTCGTTTGATGCAGAATTTGACAAACGCCTTCAGGCGGTCCAGTTTCTTGGCCTTGGCTCGGATACCATCATTCCAGGAGGTGTAGAATCGGTCCATATCGGCCACGGTTAATTGATCGAGCATGACGTAGCCACGAGTATTGGCGTAGGCGCGCAGCTGTTTCGTGAAGGTTTTGTATTTCCGGAGCGTCGGAACCGCAATGCCGCGGTTCTGACATTTTGCAATGAACGCATCGGTGGCATCGATGATGGTAATGCGCTTCGGACTAGACGCCTGGACAGCCTCCATTCTGGGGGCTGGGCTGGCGCAGCCGTTCCAGCTTCCGGCCTGCTCCCACTGTGCCAGTACGGCCCTGGCATCATCCCACTCCCATCTGCCGGTGCTTTGGCGGCGAGAGATACGACCAAGCGTTCCAGAGACGAATATAGGGCAGGCGCAGCGTCGCCAGCCCTTCTTTCGTTCTTCGAATTCACCGGTATGCAGGTCTTCGGAATGACCCGCTTTGCAGTCGCGCCGGTGTCGTCGGTAGAGCCTGAGCGCCATGTCTCATTGTACGATATTGCCCGACGGCCGAGGCTGCAGTCCGTATGTTATTGATTCCATTTTGGTGCCGGAGGTGGGACTTGAACCCACACGCCCAGTGAAGTGCGCCGGATTTTGAGTCCGGTTCGTCTGCCAATTCCGACACTCCGGCACGAACCATTTCATTCTAGCATTGAGGGAGCGACGGAAGGCGAGCAGTTTGGGCAGTTCAAGCTAGCGGCTTCCATCGTCATGCTTCTGGGCGCCCCCCGCCGGCCGAACTACCTAATCTGCAAAGGTGCTTAACCGAATTGGGGATCACGCAAGTGGGATGCCGATCCTTTAACGCGGAGTCGCCGAAGACGCTGAGAAGCACGCAGAGAACACCCATTAGGGGGTTGGGGTGTTCCCAAACGCCAGGCAGGAAAAATCAAAACTCGAGCGCGCAGAGGAGCCCGAGACACACTGGCATCCCATGGAACCGCCACTTGGGTGGACCATCCACTTCCTGCCGGCGCTCGCGGCACACCTGTCTCGCCACGGCGAAGCACCGCCGGGTCTCTGCTTCCGCGCTCTCCAGTTCTGACTTTGATTGCCGACGCACCGGGGACCCCCTCAAGCTGTTCTCCGCGTTCAAAGCGACAGCTTCCCCTATCCCCCAATTCCGTTAAGCAACCCGGCGCGCAAATTGCAACTCCGCCTCCCGGCATCGTCCAGGCTGATATATCATGAGAGAATCATTGCCGTTAAGGAGGGGAGGCCATGTTGGAAAGATTTCGTCCGTTGGTCTGGACCCTGCTGGTATTGCGAATCTGTGCGCCCTTAGCGGCGCAGACAACGAAAAAGGTCTCGTTTGCGAAGGATGTCGCCCCGATCCTGTCGCAAGCCTGCATGCGGTGTCACGGGATGGCCAGTCCGATGGCGAATCTGGATCTCCGCACCCGCGAAGGCGCACTGAGGGGCGGCCAACACGGCCCCGCCATCGTTCCCGGAGACGCCGCGGCGAGCCACCTGTACAGGCACGTCGCCGCGCAGGAACAGCCGCAGATGCCGCTGGGCGGCAAGCTGAGCCAGGATGAGGTCGCCGTCCTGAAGTCCTGGATCGACAGCGGCGCGGAATGGGATGCGAGCGTGACGCTTACCGCGGTTGCCCCTGCGCCCACCGCCGAAAAGAGGTTCACGGACGCTCAGCGCAAGTATTGGGCCTTCCAGAAGGTGGTGAAGCCGGCCGTGCCGTCCGTCAAAGCCAAGAGCTGGGTCCGCACGCCTGTCGATGCTTTTATCCTGGCCAAGCTCGAAGAAAAGAACCTCAAACCGAATCCGCCCGCCGACAAGGTCACGCTCATCCGGCGCGCTTATTTCGACCTGATCGGCTTGCCGCCCACGCCGGAACAGGTTCAAGCCTTCCTGTCGGACGACACCCCGCGGGCATTTGAGAAAGTGGTCGCCGAGCTGCTCGCTTCCCCGCACTACGGCGAGCGCTGGGGCCGCCACTGGCTGGACCTCGCCCGCTATGCCGACACGCAAGGCTTTAAGGCCGACGAGACGCGGCCCAACGTCTGGCGCTACCGCGACTACGTCATTGACGCCTTCAACCAGGACCGGCCTTACGACCGCTTCGTCAAGGAGCAGATCGCCGGCGACGAGCTGTATCCCAACGATCCGTCGGCGAAGGTTGCCACCGGGTTCAATCGCCTGTGGCCCGATGAGAGCAACCTGGCCAACCCGATCCTGATGCGGCAGGAGATTCTCGATGACATCACCGATACCGTGGCGTCCGTTTTCACCGGCCTGACCTACGGCTGCGCCAAGTGCCATGACCACAAGTTCGACCCGATTCTGCAGAAGGATTATTACAGACTGCAGGCCTTCTTCGCCGGCACGACCAATGCCGACCGCACCAGCCTGTTGAGCGGCGAGCAGGCCAGCCTCTACCAGCAGCAATACGCCCAGTGGGACGCGAAGACGCGAGACACCCGGGCCGCGATGCGCGAGATGCTGGACGCGGTCCGTCTTACCACTACCAGGGATGCCATCGGCATGTTCCCCAAGGAGGCGCAGGAGGCCGTCTTCACTCCGCCCGAACAGCGCACAGCCATGCAGTGGCAGATGTACTACCGCAGCGCCAGCCGTCTGCCCAAAGACGCCGCACTCGAGAAGGCTCTGAAAGGCGAGGCGAAGGAACGCTACGCCGCGTTGAAGAAGGAACTGGCGCAATACGACTCGATCAAGCCGGCCGATCCGCCGGTCGCCGAGGTCATGATGGACCAGGGGCGGGACGCGCCCGCCACCCACATTCTTGCTAAGGGCGTGTGGGATGCCCCGCTCGATGAGGTCCAGCCCGGCTTCCTCTCAATCATCGATCCCAATCCCGCGACGATTGTTCCGCCCGAAGGCATGCAATCGAGCGGACGCCGCACGGCGCTGGCCACCTGGCTGACCGACTCGAGCAACCCATTGCCCGCGCGCGTGATGGTGAATCGCATCTGGCACTATCACTTTGGGCAAGGCATTGTCGGCAGCCCGAGCGATTTCGGCATCATGGGCGAGCGGCCGAGCAATCCACAACTGCTCGACTACCTGGCGTCGGTATTTGTCGAGAAGGGATGGAGCGTCAAGAACATGCACCGCATGATCATGCTCTCCAGCGCCTACCAGCAGTCTTCGGCGAATCAGGAGGCAGCAGCCAAGATCGATCCCGGCGATAAGCTGGTCTGGCGCTTTGCGCGGCGGCGCCTCGAAGGCGAGGTGATTCGCGATTCCATGCTGTTCGCGGGCGGCGGGTTGAACCTGAAGATGGGCGGCCCTGGCATATTCGCGCCGCTTCCGCCGGGTGTCAGCATGCCGAGATCGAATTATCTCAACTGGAGAACGGAGAAGGACCAGGCGGAGGCCAATCGCCGCAGCGTGTACGTGTTCGTTAAGCGCAATCTGCGCTATCCGATGTTCGAGACGTTCGATTTTCCGGACACCCACGAGCCCTGTCCGCGCCGCAACGCCACGGTGACCCCCACGCAGCCGTTGGCCCTGATGAATGACGAACAGGTGATGGATTGGTCTAGAGTGCTTGCCAGCCGGGTGCTGAATGACAGCGGCCTCTCGGCCGAACAGCAGATCGAGCGGGCCTACTGCCTGGCTTTTTCCCGGGCGCCGAAGCCCGAGGAGAGCAAGTCGATTCTCGAATTCCTCGACCAGCAGTCCGGCCTGATCGCCGAGCGGATGGCGAAGAGCGACAAAGTGCCTATGCCCGACGCCGTTCCGGAAGGCATGCCTCCGGCCCGGGCGGCTGCGTTTGTGGACGTCTGTCACGCGCTGCTGAACTCGAACGAGTTCATTTACATGAATTAGGAAAAGGGGATGCGATTATGAACGGCAACCTTCAGAATCCGCACTATCGCCGGGCCGCCTCTCGCCGCGATTTTTTTACGCGCGTGGGCAGTGGCCTGGCCGGCGTGGCGCTGGCCCAGATGTTGAGCGAGGACGGCTTGCTGGCGGCAACCGCGTCATCGGTCGATCCCATGGCCCCGAAGAAGCCCGATCATCCGCCGACCGCCAAATCCATCATATGGCTCTTCATGGAGGGCGGCCCCAGCCATGTCGATCTGTTCGACCCCAAGCCCAAGCTGCAGGAACTCGCGGGCCAGCCGCTTCCCGACTCGATGCGGCCGAAATTCACGGCGATGCCCGGCACCTCCAAGAACGGCCTGATGCCATCAAAGCGAACCTTCCAGCAGTACGGGAAGAGCGGCCTCTGGGTGTCGGACTGGTACCCGAACATTGCCCAGCACGTCGATGACATGACGGTGGTCCGCTCGTGCTGGACCGACGGCATCAACCACTTGGGGGGAGTCACCGAGATGAACAGCGGCTCGATTCTGAGTGGCCGCCCCTCGCTCGGCGCCTGGGTCAACTACGGCCTTGGCAGTGCCAATCGCAATCTGCCTTCCTTCGTGGTGATGCTGGACGACCGCGACCCCATCGGCGGCGCCAAGCAGTGGGGCTCCGGCTTTCTGCCCGCGACCTTTCAGGGCATGCAATTCCGCCAGGGCGACACGCCATTGCTGCACTTGAAGCCGCCAAACGGCATGACCGACGCCGAGCAGCGCAATGAGCTCGGCCTGCTGAAGCGCCTGAACGAAATCTGGAGTGAGGACAAGCAGGACGATTCCGAACTCGACGCCCGCATCCGCTCCTACGAGCTGGCGTACAAGATGCAAAGCGCGGCCCCTGAAGTGGTCGATCTTTCCAAAGAGTCCGATGCCACCAAGAAGCTTTACGGAATGGACGAAGAGGAGACGCGGGCCTACGGCCAAAACTGCCTTCTGGCCCGCCGGCTGGTCGAGCGCGGCGTCCGTTTCGTGGAGTTGTACTGCGGTTCCGGCAGTGGCTGGGACGCGCACGACAACGTCGAAACCAACCACAGCAAGTGGTGCAAGGCTTCCGACAAGCCCATCGCCGGCCTGCTGACTGATCTGAAGGCCCGCGGGCTGCTCCAGGACACCCTGGTAGTTTGGGGTGGCGAATTCGGGCGCACGCCCTTCAACGAAAAGGGCCTGGGCCGCGACCACAATCCCTGGGGCTTCACCATTTGGATGGCGGGCGGCGGAGCAAAGGGTGGCCAGTATGTCGGCGCGACCGACGAGTTCGGCATGTACGCCGTGGAGCGCCGCTCTCATGTCAACGACATCCACGCGACCATGCTGTGGGCGCTGGGCCTCAACCATTTCAACGTCACTTACATGCACAACGGCCGGGCCGAGCGGCCAACCGTGGTAGCGGGCGAGGTCATCAAGGAAGTTTTCGCGTAAGGCGCGAGCGCTCACGCCAAGAGCCCTTCAACTCCTGAATGCCGCGGCGGGCAGCTTTCCTCGGCAGCCTGAGCCTCAAGAGCACGGCGCAGTAGATCCTCAGCACTGGTATCGTTGCCGCTGTAGCCTCTTACGAATGCCCAGTGCAGCGTGTTCACTTGGGCGGTGCGGAGATATCATCCGAATCTGAGCGCTCACGGCGCCGATAGCGGCGGCAATCGCATTGGCCAGTTCGCGTTGCGCTTCGAATTCTGACACAATTCGGCCATGCGCATCCTGCTCTGTGTTCTTGCGGCCCATCTTGCGATCGCCGCGGACTACTCGGCGCCCGCCGGCCTGCGCCCAGTCGGAGGTTCTGACGCGGAGACCGTTCTGCCCGGCGGACGAATCGTTCGTCCACTGGGGCGGCAGTTCACCACCGGGCCGGGACCATTCGGGCTGGCCATCAGTCCGAACGGCAATCTCGTCGTCTCCGCCAACGGCGGCCCTGACCGGTACTCGCTGACCACCTTGCTGAAGCAGAACAACGCCTGGAGCGTCCGCCAACTGGTCGCGCCCCCAAAACCAAAAGATGGCGCCCGCGAAGCGGAGGGGGACGACTGGCACTCCGTCTTCATGGGTCTGGCGTTCAGCAGCGACGAAGAGCTGTTCGTCTCCGAAGGCGATAACGGCCGCGTCCGCGCCATCAATTCGCCGAGCGGCGCCAAGAAGTATACGCTCAGTCTCGATCAGGGCGGATTCAGCGACAGCTACTCGGGCGACCTGGCTTTCGACCGCGCTCGCGGCATCCTCTACGTGGTGGATCAGGCAAACTTCCGCCTTGCCGCTTTCGACATCAAGCGACGCCGCCTCATCGCGTCACTGCGTCTGGGCCGTTTGCCGTTCGCCATCGCGCTCTCCGCCGATGGCCGTAAGGCTTACGTTACCAACATCGGCATGTTCGAATACCTGCCCGTGCCGGGCGCCGACAGCAAGCAGCCGGTCGAAACCGGGCTGCCCTTTCCCGCGTTCGGGTTCCCCTCGAGCGAATCGCGCACGGGAGCGCGCCGGCAAACCGCGCGTGGACCCGTGGACGTCCCCGGGCTCGGCGATCCCAACGTGTCCGAATCGAATTCTCTGGCCGTGGTGGACCTCTCGAACCCGGCGGCGCCACGACTGGAGGCGCTCATCCGCACCGGCCTGCCGTTCGGCGCCGACACCGCTGGCGGCAGCAGTCCATCGGGAGTGGCCGCGGGCGGCGATTCCGTTTTCGTCTCCAACGGCCACAACGACTCTATCACCGTGGTTGACGCGCGCACCAACCAGATCCGCGCCACCATCCCCCTGCGAATCCCCGGCCTCGACTCGCTGCGCGGCGTCCTGCCGATCGGACTCAGCTATTACGAGCCCGAAAAGCTGCCGCTGGTCGCCGAGGCGGGCATCAATGCCATCGGACTGATTGACGCCAGCGAGTTGCGCCTGCTCGGGCATCTGCCCGCCGGTTGGTTCCCCACCCGCGCCGAGGTGCGCAGCGGCATCGTGTATGCAGTCAACGCCAAGGGCCACGGCACCGGACCCAACCACAACGCGGCGGCGCGCGAATCCAGCTTTCAAGGCAGCATGCGCCGCGGCTCCTTTTCGGTCTTCCCGCTTCCCAAACCCGACGAGTTTGCCGCCCTCACCGCGCGCGTCATGGAGAACGATGGCTTTGTCGCGGCGCGAACCGCCGCGGCGCCGCTGCCCTCGGCCATCCGCCACGTCGTGGTGATCGTCAAGGAGAACCGCACCTACGACGAAGTCTTTGGTGACATCGCGGGGGCTTCCAACGGGCCTCTCGCCGGCCTCGCCTCGCTCGCGCGCTTTGGCACCAGCGCCACGGTCAGCGCAGATCGCCGCGTGCAGCCGGTGGGCCCCACGCTGACCCACGTCAACGTCACTCCGAACCACCACGCACTGGCTGGCCGCTTCGCGTTCAGCGATAACTTCTATGCCGACTCCGAAGTCAGCGTGGATGGCCACCACTGGCTGGTCGGCTCCTATCCCAACGCCTGGACGGAGTCTTCCCTGATGGCCGCTTACGGAGGGACCAAGGAATTCCGCTTCCCCACCAAGGCGCCGGGCCGCTTGCTCTACGCCGGATCCAGTTCCTCCGTGCATCCCGAGGAGCAGCTCGAAGCCGGCGCCATCTGGCATCACCTGGAGCGCCAAAATATTTCGTTCCGAAACTACGGCGAGGGCTTCGAGTTGGCCAGCGTGGCTGAAGATCCGGGCGAAAAGCCCACGGGCGCGCGGTTCCTGATCAACGTGCCCATGCCCGACCCGTTGTACCGCAATACCTCGCGCGACTACCCGCAGTTCAACATGAACATCCCCGACCAGTACCGCGTCGCGCAGTTCACCGCCGAGATCGAGCGCAAGTACATCCAGGGCGGCGAACCGTTCCCGCGATTTATCTTCATCCACCTGCCTCAGGACCACATGGCCCGCCCGCGTCCGGCGGATGGCTATCCTTACCCCGCGTCGTACGTGGCCGACAACGACTACGCGCTGGGACGCATTGTCGAGTTCCTCTCGCACACGCCGTGGTGGCGGCAGATGGCCATCTTCGTGACCGAAGACGACGCCCAGGGCGGCGTCGATCACGTGGACTCACACCGCACGCTGCTGCTGGCCATCAGTCCGTACGCCCGCGGGAACTACGCGGCACACGCCAATGCCAGCTTTCCAGGCCTCCTGAAGACGGCCTTCCGCCTCCTCGGCATGCCGCCGCTGAACCTGTTTGACGCTACCGCCACGGATCTGAGTGACTGCTTCACCGGCGAGCCCGATTTCACGCCGTACCAGGCGCTCCCGCTCGATCGCGCGCTCTTCGACCCCGCCAAAGCGAAGGACCCGCTCGACCCGCTGCCCGGCAGTCCCCGCATGGACGACCCGCGATTCCTGCGCGACCAACACGAGCCGGGACGCAGGCGCTAGCGCTTATCGCCTCGACTCATGCAGGACCTGTTCGTAGACCTCTCGTTTCGACAGGCCGCGCCGGCGGGCGACCTGTTTGATGGCCTCCATTTTGGGCGTGCCCGCGCGGACCAAGACCTCGACCGCCTCGGGCACCGGTGTGGCGTCGGGAGGAGGGGCCAACGCCTTGCCGATCAGCAGGGTCATCTCGCCTTTGATGGCGTCGCGGGCCGCCACTACCCGGCGGATCCCAGCGGCGGTGCCGCGTAGAAACTCCTCATGAATCTTGGTGAGCTCGCGCGCCAGTACCACGGGCCGCGGACCGAGCGTGGCTTCGATGGCTTCCAGCGCCTCCAGGATGCGGTGCGGCGCTTCGTAAAAGATGAGCGTGGCGTGTTCGTCGGCGAGGGACTCGAGGAGCTTCGCGCGCTGCCCTGGTTTGTGCGGAAGAAAGCCGCAGAAGCGGAAAGAATCGGTGGGCAGGCCGGAGGCGGCGAGCGCAGTCAAGCTGGCCGAGGCGCCGGGAATCGGCTGCACCGGAATGCCGTTTTCGATCGCGGCGCGCACCAGGCGGTATCCCGGATCGGAGACCAGCGGCATGCCGGCGTCGGAGATGAGTGCGATCACGGCTCCCGCGAGCAGTCGCGCGGTCAGCTCCGCCGTACGCTCGGCTTCGTTGTGGTCGTGATAGCTGATCGTGGGCTTGTGGATGTGGTAATGATCGAGCAGCCTGTGGGATTGGCGGGTGTCTTCGCAGGCGATGAGGTCGGCATCGCCGAGAATGCGCACGGCGCGATACGTGATGTCTTCCAGATTTCCGATGGGTGTGGCTACCACGTAGAGGAGGCCGGGCATGTTTTGAGTATAGTGAACTGCCAAGCCATCCTAATCCGCCCCTTTGACCAGCCTGGCCACGCGGGCCATTCTCTCGGTGGTGTAGTTGGTCAGCGCGTGCAGCTCGGCTTTCTCCACCTGGGTGATCAGTGGGCGCCTGGCCTGGCGGGTCATCTCTTCGTAGATCGAATCCACGCGGGACATCAAGTGCGAAATGCTCGGCGTGGAGTGGATCTCCGCCTCGTGGCGAGCCTGCTTCAGTTCGGATCGCATGCGGGACATCGCGCTCCGGATGCGCGGGGCGTTTTCGGCCACGATCGGCACCAGCTCGCCGCCGATCTCGATGCAGCCGTCCGCCACCTTCTCCGCGATCTGGCGGTAGGAATCGGGTGAGAGGCGAACGATCTCGGAAAGCTGGAAGTAAGTCTCCCCGAACTCTTCCAATCTCTGGATGAGTTCGTCGGCGCGGCGGCGGGAAAGACCCACGTACTGCAGGCAAAACTCTTCCCAGGTCAACTCTAACTGCTTGTACGACCCGGCTTCGCGGACGGTGCGGAGGCATTGGGCTTGCGCAGCCAGGCTCATGTTGGCAACCAAGCCAAAAGCCTGCCCCCTGCCGAGCCACGTGCCTAGTTCTACGGACTGAGCGATGTTTGGATCCATGATAGCTCCTCAAAATGCAAAAACCGGCGTTAAACGCCGGTTTTTCGTCAAAAACTGAGACTAACAAAAGACTTAAGGGTCAGGTTCCGGCGTTTGCCGCCGGTTTCGCCTGCCGGACTGCGCCGGTGGAGGGCCTCCCTTGACCCCCATCTTGGCATGACGTCAAGGCCGTTCTGCCCGATTTCAGACCAAAACGGCTGAAAACAAGGCGAGAATAAAGTTCAAAACCGTGTGTGAATGGGTCCCGGCTAGCTGCTAGCCCACGTCACTGCGTCTGGAACGACCGCTCTTCCCCGTACGTCGTGATCAGCGGGTGCTTCACCCGCGCGCGATATTCGTACACCTTGTGCGCGGCCAAGCCTTGTAGCGTGTACTGAAAATCTCCCGGGGCCATACGCGCGGCACCGGGCAGATCGGTCCACGGCTCGGTCTTCTCCGAGAGATCCGTGCCGCCCTTCTTCTCGCGGTACTCGAATCCTACCTCCACCCGATTCACCCTGCCGAGATTGAGCAACCTTCCGGTCAACGTCGCCGTGCCGGTTCGGGTATCCCACTGGGCGCCGGCCGTCACGACCTCCGGAGGGCTCAGCCCCGGTTCCACGTTGGTCATCTTGAGCACGATCGGATTCGGCCAGCGGCGGTCGGTGTAAAGCCTCTGGGCGCGGTAAGCCGTGATTTGGAAACTGTCGCCATCCTGTTTCCAGACCGTCTTCGGCGTCAGGCCGGGGCGGTACTCCACGACCTCGTCGGATTGTCCCAGCACGGTCACTTTAGTGGCGGCGGTCGATCTCACCGAGCGCAGTGTGACGGTCTTTGCGTCGCCCAGCCGCCACGGGCTCATTTTGGTGAGAAATGCATAAACCGTGCTGCCGTTGCGCGTGAACCAGATGTCGTTTTCGTTGGTGATCACCCACGGGCGAACGTTCTTGATGGCCTCACCGTTGACGAAATTCCAGAGCGCGATCTCACGCAGCCGCGACTCCTGCTCGATGGCGATTTCGCCATCCGGCTTGGGGCCGATGTTGAGCAGCAGCGTGCCCCCTTTGGCCCGCGTCTCGATCAGCGTATGGATCAACTGGGTGCCGGACTTGTAGACTTCGTTGGAAGACTTCCACGGCCACTCGGTTCCCATCGTCAGGTTACCCTCCCATGCGCCCGGCAGGGCAACGCCGGGAGTGTACTGCTCCGGCGTTTCCATGACGCCGCGGGTGATCACCAGCTTGGGCTGAAGCTGCCACGCGTAATCCGTCAGTTGCTCGGCCGGCCCATCGAAGAAGAAGTAGTCGATGGTCCCGTAATTTGTCAACAGTTCCCGGAGCTGGCGTTTGGTGTAATCCATGAACTCGGGGATCTCCTGCGGATAGACGCCCTTCACCTGGCGGTTAATGGCGATGCCGTGCTGGTGGAGCCAATGGAAATCGTCCGGCGAGAAGTAGAACCCGATGGCGAGCCCCTCCTTGCGGAAGGCGTCCACCAGTTGGCGCGTGATGTCCTTGCCATACGGCGTGTGCATCACGCTGAAATTCGTGGTGGCGGTGTCCCACATGCAGAATCCGGCATGGTGTTTGGTGGTGAACATGACGTACTCGAACCCGGCGAGCTTGGCGAGAGAGGCCCACTTGGCGGGCTCGTAGCGGTCGGGATTGAAGTAGCCCGGAAGCGTGCGGAAGAACCGCTCGACGAAATCGGGGGAAGCGCCCACCAGCGAGTGGGAGATCACACCGGCCAGAGGGCCATCCACGCCCCAATGAATGAACAGGCCGAGGCCGCGGTCGCGGAATCTCTCCACCTCGGCGGGGTCGTTCCCGCTCTTGGACGGATCGGAAGTGTGCGAGGGCACTTGCCGCGGTGCCGGCGGAGTCTGTTGGGCCGGCAAGGCTAGAGCGGTCAGGAGGAGAACGGCGATTTGGGAAATCATGGCTGAGAGAGATTATGCCACGCCGTGGCGCCGGGTCCGGGCGACCAACGACTCAATGCGTGTCTGTGATCGTGAGCCGGCGGAAGTCGAGCGTGCGGCGCATCGTGCCGTACTTGAGAACGAGCTGTTCGGAATCGACGGCTGACTCGAGGAAGGGGCCGCCGAACAACGGCCAGTGCGCGTAATCCACCGGGGCGCCGTTCACCTGCGGCGTCCGGCCATAGGTGAAGGCGAGCGTTTTGCCGCGCAATCCGGTGAAGCGGACCGATGGCTCGGGCGCAAGCTGGAACTCGAGCGTCAGCGCCAGGATCGCGCGCCGGAAAGCTTCCATATCCTGGTATTCCGAGCGTGCCGCCACCTGCACCACCATTCCATTCTTAAGATAGGGGCTGAACAGACGCCGGCTGCCACCCTCGATGGGCTTCCAGGTATATGGCTGCAGCGGGCGGCAGGCGATATACGCCTCGCCGCCGCGGGCGAAGATCCAGCCCGATGGGTCTTCCCGCACTTCCGCCAGGTCTTTCGAGAAAAATCCGTTGATGTGCGGAAAACGGGACTCCGGCGGAATGTCGTACAACACGATCACCGCATCCTGATTCTGGAAGATCTGTTCGTAGGGCGAACCGCCAACGAACTTGTCGGGCGAGTCGTAACTCTTCTTCGAACTGACCACTTCGGCCACGCCCTGGTCCGGAGGAAAGGTGAAGTAGGTCTGCAACTCGCGCAGCGACGAATAGGGATGCAGCGTGAAGAACGTGTTCTCCACGCCGCGCGGGTCGGCAACCTTCCAGGTCACGTCCCACGAGTGCTCCTGGATCGGCTGCAGCGTACCGCCCTGATCGGAGCCGACCGCATACTCGCTCCGCACGTACGTTGTCTTGTAGACCGGGCCGTGCAGTTCGTCGAAAAAACGCCAGCGGTTGCGGGTCCGTTTGCGCTCGTAGTGGGTGTAGGGCTGGCTGCGGTCAGTGGCGATGCGCTTGAGGATCTCGGGGGGTTCGTAAGCGCTGGCCAGCACATAGAAGATGATGTAGCCGTCGGGGGGCTCCAGGGGATAGCCCTGGCCGAACAACACCCAGCCGAAATCGCTGGAGGGGTTGAGCCATTTTTCGACCACCGGCCGGTCGTAGACCCGGGCGTGGGCGCCTACGTAGATGCCGTCGAGGCTTTCAGCCGCATAGTCGGCAATCAAGTAATCCAGCATCATGGCGGCGCGTTTCTTCATGGCCGGGTCTTGGGCCCACTCCGCCAGATACGACATCGAGAGAAAATACAGGCCCATGTAGTGGGGGCTATCGTACTCACCCTGGCCGCGCATCGTGGTGAGCCGGACCCAGGATTCGATCCACCCGGCCGATTCTTTCAGATTCTCGGCGGACGACTTGCCGGTGTACCATTCGTCGCCACTGCGATCCGGCCACATCTGCGCCATCAAGTAGAGGCACGTGTAGTACAGCAGCCAGTGGTTTTCGGTATCGCCCCGATACGGCATGTAGGTTTTCCACGCGCGGCGCAGCGCTTGCCTGGCCGAATCGGTCAACTGGCCCCGGTCCAGATACGCAATCGCCGTGACCGGGAACATCCAGAACATGTCGCCCGTGGGTCCGGCCGCCAGCAGTTCTTCCAGGCGGCGCGAACACTGGGCGGCGTCTTCGTGCCGCCACAGTTTGGCCGCGATGTTGGCATAGCCTGGCGGACCGGAACTTTTCGGGTGCGCGTAGGCATCGATCACGAACCGGACACGCTGCACGAACGGCGGCGCCTCGGCATGAACGGGCAGCGCCGCCAGCAGCCACAGCCATACCAGGCGATTCATCGCGGCGGCGCCTCCGGCACGAACTTCATGCGATACACCCGGCTGCCTTCCAGTCCGTCCCTGGTCCACCTGCGTCCGGAATCCTGCGAGACGTAGACAGCCTCCTCGTGCACGCCGGCGTAGATGCGGCCCGCGTGGGCCGGATCGAACCCGACGCTCCACACGGAATCGGATGGCAGCCCGGCATTGCGAAACTGCCAAGTCCTGCTGCGATCCTCGGACAGCGCCACGCCGATGCCCCAGCCTGCCACCGCGATCCGGTTCGGCGATGAGGGATCGAAGGCAATGTCCGCGATGTTAAGCCCCACTGCCAGGTTGCCGTTGCTCTCGAAGGTGACGCCGCAATCGGTGGAGGCGAACAGCCCGCCTCCCTGTGTGGCAGCCAGCCAGTAGCACGGGTCGTGCGGCGATTGTTCGATGTGCAGCACCTGGTATCCGGCAGCGCCCGCGGGGCGCCACGATTTGCCGCCGTCCGGGCTGCGGAAGATGCCTTCCTCGTTGCCGGCCACGAGAACTCCGCTGCGCCGCGAATCCACCCGAATGGCCTGCGTGTACTTACGGTGCAACCCGGCCCCGGCATCGCTCCAGGTGGCGCCCCCGTCGTGGCTGGCGCGAATGCCCGTGGTGTGAGTGAAGTAGATGGTGCCGGGTGCGTTGCGGTCCATCGCAACGTCGAGTAGTTCGGTGACGTCGCTGCCGGTCAGGATCTTCCACCGTTCGCCACGGTTGGAGGCGCGAATCAGGCCGTTGCCGGCAGCCACGTAGAGGGTGGTGGGATCGGCCGGGTCGTAATCCAGCGCGGCGATGAACGGGTGATTGTAGCCCGCGTGCTTCCACCCGCCCACCTCCGCTTTCAGGAAAATGCCGCTGGGCGGAAGTTTCGCGCCGACCACATAACCCTTGGAGGTCACCATGCAGGTGTAGAGCGTATATTGGCCGGAGACGAGTAGAGGCAACATCGCCAGCAAGAGCAGCCATCGCATGATGGACTACTTTAGCAGCGTTTCAGTTATCCGCGTCGCCACCGCAGTACTGACCGGTTCTGGCCGGTAGAGGCCGGGGCAGGCGCTTCCACCGCCCGGAAGCGCCCGCCCTTACGCTACCTTAGCGGTTGACCGGCAAGGTGCCGGCCACGAAGGTCGATGTCCACTCGGTGCCGCGGCCCGCCCGCCGCATGACGCGGAACTGCACGGCGTCGCCCGGCTTCAGAGTATCGCGAATCTTCGTGATGTCTTCCTTCGTATTGACTTCGTGCCGGTTCACCGACACGATCACGTCGCCCTGCAGCAGGCCGACATCTTCGGCAAACGAGCTGGGCTCCACGCCAACCACCTGGACGCCGCCCTTGATCTGGAGCCCCAGCGTTTCGCGCTGCCGGTCGGTCAGGTTCTGGATCTGCATCCCGAAGCTCACGGTCGTGGCATCGCCGTTCTTGGCTGTATCGTCGTTGGGATTGCCGAATTCCCTCGGGAAAATCTGCGCCAGATCGCCGACCACCACTTTCAGATCATGGTGCTTGCCCTCGCGTTCCACGCCGAGTGTCAGCGTACTGCCGATCGGCGTGGCGGTCACGGTGTTGATCAGTTCGCTGCCCTCCCGTATCGGCTTGCCGTTGACGGAGACGATGACGTCGCCTTCCTTCATGCCCGCCTTGTCCGAGGGCCCGCCCGGTTCCACACGAATCACGAACACGCCTTCCTTGACGCCAGCCACTTTCAGGTTGGCGCGGGCTTGGTCGGTGTCCGACGGAATGAACTTGATGCCGATGGATCCGCGCGTCACCCGGCCGGTCTTGATGATGTCGTTGTAGACGTGCGCCGCGGCATTGATGGGCAGCGCGAAGCCGACGCCCTGGTAGCCGCCTGAGCGCGACGCGATGGCGGTGTTGATGCCGACCACCTCGCCCCGGATGTTCAACAGCGGCCCGCCGCTGTTACCGGGATTGATGGCCGCATCGGTCTGCAGGAAATGTTGGAACTGGGAAGTATCGCCCGGGATATCGCGCTCCTTGGCGCTGATGATGCCCGCCGTCACCGTGGCTTGGAAGCCGAACGGAGAGCCGATCGCCATGGCCCAGTCGCCCACCTGCACGGCGTCCGAGTTGCCGATCTTGGCCGGTACCAGGTCCTTCTTGCCTTCTACGCGAATTACGGCCAGATCGGTCGGCGCGTCCGTGCCCACCACCTTGGCCTCATACTCCGTGGGATCCCCGTTGAACTTCACCTGGATCCGGTCCGCTTTGTCCACAACGTGGTTGTTGGTCAGGATATAGCCGGCCTTGTCGACCACTACGCCCGAGCCAAGCGCATAGCCTTTGCGCGACGACATCTCCGGTCCTTGACCGAACGGGTTCGAAAAGAATCGATTGAGCAGGTCGTCCATCCCGCCGTTATCGCTCTGGTCCTCATCGTCCGGAGGCACAACCTGGCGCCGGCCATTGCTGCGCGGGCGGGCCGTTACCTTCGGCATATAGGTCGTTGAGATATTCACCACCGAGGCGCCAACCTGCTTGGCAATCTGGGTAAAGGTGTTGGACAACTCAACTGGATTCGGGATGGTCAGCGGGGTCGCTCCGGGGGCTGCGGAGGCGCCCTCGCCTTTGGCGGCTTTCACACCGGAACTGACCAGGGTGCCGATGACGATACCCACCGACAGGGTGAACAAAATCAGCGTAAACGAAAGTGCCTTCTGGGCACGTAGCTTGTTAAACAAATTCATGGGCCTTTCAACTCCTCATGCACGCCAGACAGCGGCAGTTAAACAGATGCTAACTCAATGGATGTCCCCGCGGTTGCAGGGGTTTCATCTCCACCAACACAACTCCACCCAAAATGAGAGCCGCTCCCACGGCGGCTCGCGCCGTTAGGCTCTCACCGGTAACGCAATACGACGTCAGCCAGGCGAAAACCGGCTCCAGCGCATAGATCAGGGCCGTCCGAGTCGAAGTAGTGTAATGTTGCGCCCACGCCTGAACCGTAAAAGCCAGAGCGGTCGCCAGGAGACCTGTTATCAGTATGCACCAGATCACTAGCGGCTGCCACTGGACCCGGGGCGTTTCCATCCACCGGAACGCCGCCAGGGCCGCAACGGCCGCAACGCCAACCTGGCAAACCGACAACAGCTCGAAGCTCATGTGCTCTGAAAAATGGCCCAGCGTGACGATGTGCGCCGCGAACGCTACCGCACAACCGAACGTCAACCAGTCACCGCGGCTGATGGAACCAATGTCGCCTTCGAGCGTCAGGAAACCCATGCCGGCGGTGGCCACCAGGACCCCAACCACCTCGGAAATCTGAGGTCTGACTCTATAGACGAGCGCCGCCAGCAAAGGTACCATCACGGTGGCCAGGCCGGTGATGAAGGCCGATTTGGAAGGAGTAGTGAGGCGCAGTCCGAGGGTTTGCAGTAAATATCCGGAATACAGGAAGATACCGGTGAGGCCGCCGCCCGCTAGCGATTTCCACGAAACCGGCCCCTTCCAAACGCCGCGAAAGAGCACCAGGAGCGCCGCCGTCGCCACCGAAAACCGGACAGCCAGGAACAGCGCCGGCGAAATGTCGCGCAGCGCTTCCTTCACCAGGACGAATGTAGCGCCCCAAATGGCCGCGTTGGCCACCAGCGCCAACTCGGCCTTGCGGCGATTCACTTGCCGTTGCCTCCCCCGAGGCTCGCGCCCGCGCTATCGCGCATGAGCAGCAGGAGAGTAAGCAGGATCCGTTTGAGACCCAGGTCGCGGCCTTCCGGGCTGAACCATTCCTGCGAGGTGTGCGCTCCGCCACCCAGCCCGCCGGCGCCGATGGCCACCGCCGGTATGCCCAGCGACAGGGGAATGTTGGCGTCGGTCGAGGAGCAGTCGAGGTGCGAACGGATACCCAGGTGGGCGTCCACCGCCCGCAGGTATTGCAGGATTGCCGCGCTCTCCCCCCCCCCCAGCGCCGCGGCCGGGCGTGACCCGATCTCTTTCAGCTTGGCCGCCACCTTGCCGCCCGTGGCGCGCTGGTTTTCGAGATCGCGCGCCCGGTCTACCGCGCCGCCCAGGATGTCCACCAATTCGTCCAAGCGGTCGTTGCTCTCCGAGCGGATGTCCACCTTGGCACGCGCCGTCTGCGCAATGGCGTTGACTCCCGATCCTCCCTCGATCAAACCGACGTTTACCGACGACTTAGCTGCGCCCTCAAGCCGTGTTTCCGAAAACAAGGCAACCGCCCGGCACAGCCCATGCACCGGATTGCCCACGCCAAAATCGCTCCAGCTATGGCCGCCGGGACCGGTAAAGGTTACCTCGAAGCGGCGGCTGCCCAGCGCCCGCGTGGTGATGTGTTCGACGTTGGCCCCATCCACCACCAGGAAGGCCTGGATTTTGCGCGCCAGCGGCGATTGCTTGCACAGATGCCGCATGCCGAGCAGGTTGCCCTCGCCCTCTTCACCCACGTTGGCCACCAGCAGCAGACCGGCGGGGAACTCGGGAAGCCCCGTCGCGCTTTTCCAGGCCCGGGCCACCGCCAGCAAAGCCGTCAGTCCGGCGCCATTGTCGGAAACGCCGGGGCCGTGAAAACGCCCGTCCGGATCCACGCCGATATCGTCCTTACCGCGCGGCGCGAGGACGGTATCCAGATGGGCCGTGAGAGCGACATAGGGCGCCGTGCCCACCATCGCGATCACGTTGCCCGCGCGGTCGATGGAGGCCTCCCAACCGCACGACCGAAACTGCTCTTGAAACCAGGCCGCCCGTTCCTGTTCCACAAACGTGGGCGCCGGCACGCGGCAGAGCTGCAGGTGCATTTCATTGATCCACTGCTTTTCCCGCGTGAACCACTGCAGGCACTCGCGCACCGCACGCTGCTCCGCGAGTTCCGTGATGTTAATCCCCGTCGCGGTGTTGGCAGCCATGATCTTTGTTCAGTGTAGCAATGTGGGGTATGCCCCCCAGCCTGCCCGCCTCAACAAGGCTCAACAAGGCGATTTTGCCGGCTCCAAAATACCGTTGCCAAATCGTCTCAATGTTGGAAGCTCGAAAGCGTCCAGGCTGATGCCGGCAGACATTCTCCATGAAGTAAACAACTTCGGCCAGGCTGATCGGGGCACGTGCAATCTCGCGGCGGGCGCCAGCGGCGTTGTCGAAGAAACCCTTCGCAACCCCTGAAACGCGAGGGTTGACGAACAAGAACCACAGCGCAAGGCATGAGTTTCGACGACACGCCTTGCGCTTGGGCCTTTGCCTTGAGCGCTTTCTACCGCATCACCACCGGCCGTGGCTTCACCAGCGCACTCAACTGCGGGATATCGAACTCCTCCAACAGCCCGAAGCAAAAGAGCTCCGGAGCATCCATCACCGTCATGTCCCGCTGGATCACCTCGCGCAAACTGGTGAGGGAGCGCGCCAGCGTCAGGTCGCGCACGGCATCGGTTTCCACGGCCGCCGCCACCAGCGCGATGAGGCTGGTCCTCGGACCGTAGGCGGCCACGGAGACCGGGCCGTATTGGTCCTTCAGCCAGCGCGCCACGGCGGCCACCTGGCCGGCCTGGATGCCGAGCGGCCGCTCGCCCAGCGAGGAAGCCAGCAGCGCGAACAGATAGTCCCGCGTCTCGACGCGGCTTTCCCCGAAGTAGAACGGGTCGATGGCCACCACGCGGCGCTTCTGCTGGAGAAGGTGCTGAATTTCGTTGGTCAGGGTCGCCTTGCCGCCGTCTCCCATCAGCAGGGTGGCGCCCGTGCTGCCGGCCTCCGCCAGCTCCAGCACCGGCACCGTCCAGCCGCCGTCGAGCGCAAGGCGGGTGGCGGTGATGGAAACCGTTCCTTCGGTCCGCGTGCTCACGCGATGCGCGATGGCCCGATAGTCGGTCCACCGCGTGATTTCGCGAAGCCTGGAGCGTGTCGCAGTTTGCGCGCGTGGCAGGTTCTCGCTCAGTTTCAAAGCCACGGTATGAAGATCCTGGTTGCCCGCGGGCAGCACGATGCGCAACTGGTCCGCGGTCCGCACCTCGGCCGCCGACGGAATCTCTTCGGCTGAGAACGCCGCCGCGCCGGCTAAGAAGAATTCCTTGAGCAGCCGGTACAGCGCTTCCCGATTCTCCAGGCCGTAATTGTGGCCGGCATCGAAATTGATGTGCGAGCGCAACCGGCCGGCATCGCCGTACAGCGCGAAGATGGGCCGGGCCGCCACCATCAGCGGAGCCAGCGCGTAGTCGGCGCGAAAACAACAATTGTCGCGCGCGTTGTGGGTGATTTCGAGTGGATGCGGAGCCAGCATTGCGGTCAGGTGCGTATAGTCGGCGTACTGGCCGAGATCCACGGGGGTCTGCTCCGAATCGCCCAGATCCATCTCTGGGAACTGCGTCCGGGTGACGAAGCTGGAGTAGCCGGCCACCGGCATCGCCAGCTTGACGCGCAGATCGAGTGAGCTAAGTAGGATCGTCTGCCAGCCCCCACCAGAAAGTCCCGTGACGGCCAGCCGCTCCGCGTCGGCATTCGAGTGCTGGAGCGCGATATCCACCAGCCGCCGCTGGGCCAGGAAGAACGGCGCCAAACCGCTCGTGCCAGTCAGGTCGATCTGGTTCAGGCGAGCGTGGCTATAACCGCTCGCCGCCATCTGGCCCATGCCGAACCATTCGTAGTTATACGCCAGCAGGCCCTTCTTCGCCAGGTTGATGCAGCGTTCCTGGATGTAGCCCGTGGCCATCCCTTCCCCCTCGTGCCCGTTCAGGTTGACCACCACAGGCACGCGACCGCTCAGTTGCGCCGGTTCGTACAACAGGCCGGGCAGCCAAAGGCCTGGGATCGCTTCGTACCGGAACTTCTTCACGCGATACCCATTACCCGCCAGCGTGTCCAGCCATTCCACCTTGGTGGGCAGATCGCGCCACCGGGCCGCCTCACCTCGGAAGACGACATTGTCCAGAATCTGGCTGCGCAACTGCTGCGCGTACTGGTCCCATTGGCCGCTGCTGGTGATCGCGGGAATCGGTTTCACACGCGACGCCAGGTGGACTTGCGTTTCCACCGTGATCTGGTGAGGCTGCAGGATAGGCTGCGCCAAATATACGTCGAGCCAGGACAGGTCGCCGCCGGGAGCGGCCACCGCGCTTGCCATGATGAGGCAGATCCATCTCGTCAGCATTGGTGTCCTCCTTGCGGCGCGGGCAGGCCAGGAGGCCTACCCCACGAGCTCTTCGATCACCTTGCCCTTGCCATCTTTCGTCACATACACCGGCCGCTTCTCCACGATGAAGGAATGGCTGGGCGCGATGCCCAGCGCATGATAGATGGTGGCGTGTAGGTCCTCCACCGGCACCGGGTTTTCGACGGTGGTGCAGGGTCGCTCATCGGCGGTTTTCCCGTACAGGAAGCCCTTCTTGATGCCGCCGCCGAACAGCAGCACCGAACCGGCCGCGGTGAAATGCCGGTGCATGCCGTAGTGCTTCGGCTCGCTCATCACGTCGGGCTGCTTGGCCTGGTCCTTCACTTCTTTGCCCACCTTGCCTTCGGTGATGGCGTCCCTTCCGAATTCGCTGGCCAACACCACCAGCGTACGATTCAGCAGACCGCGCTCTTCCAGGTCGAGAATCAGTTGCGCCACCGGCGCGTCGATCTGCTGCTTCATCGTGAGCGCGCGTTCGTGGCCGTTCTCGTGCGAGTCCCAGTAGCGGAAGGGAATGTATTCCGAAGTGACTTCGACATAGCGCGCGCCGGCTTCGATCAGGCGGCGGGCCAGCAGGCAGCCCTGACCGAAGCGGCCGGTATTGTACGCGTCAAAACTCTGACGCGGCTCGAGCGACAAATCGAAGGCCTTGGCCGAAGGCGACGTCAGCAGCCGGTCCGCCGCATCCATCGACCGCATCAGCGATTCGCGCTGAAAGTCGCCGGCGAACTGGTAGACGGGCTCCTGGGAGAGCAATTGCTCGTAGAGCCGCCGGCGGCTCTGAAAACGCTGGCTGCCCAATTCCGCCGGCGGGCGAACGGCCGAGGCCGCGTCCTGCGGGTCCATGATGAGAAACGGCCCGTATTCCGAGCCGAGGAACCCCGCGGTGTGAAACGACTTGAGCGCCGGGCTTTCGGCGCCGATTTCCAGGTCTTGCCCGATGGCGACGAATGCAGGCACCGTCGCATTCTTCGGCCCCAAAGTCTTGGCAATCACCGCGCCGATGTGCGGCATCGCCACCGTCTGCGGCGGGATGTAACCGGTGTGCCAGTGGTATTGGTGGCGCGAGTGCAGGATGAAGCCAAGGTCCGCGCCTTGGAACGTCCGAATTACCCCGCCGCGATCGATCACCCGTCCGATACGCTCCAGGCCTTTCGAGAACTTGATCTGGTCCACCGCCGTGTCGATGGCGGGAAATGTGCTCAGCACCTGCTCGGTCCTGACTCCTGGCGCGAAGGGCGTGTAGCGTTTAGGGTCGAAGGTCTCGGTCTGCGCCATGCCGCCCGCCATCCAGACGACGATCACGGCATCGGCCGTGGCCGGCAATCCGGCGGCGGGCGCTGCCTTCGGCTCGCCGCCCACGAGCGCGGCCAAGGCTGCGCCGGCGGTGGCGCCCATGAATCCGCGGCGCCCGATGCTCGACGCAATCCGTCTTTCTTCAGGGCTCATCATTGTACTACCCTCAATAGATTAGTTGAAACTCGGGCTTCATGAGGATCGCCCACAGCAGATCGGCCAGCCCCTCGGGCGACAAACGGCCGCGGTGGACCGGGTCCTCAAGCGTTGTCACCGCCGGCCGGCGTTCCGCAGCCGAGGGAGCGCGGCCCAGAGCATACCAGAAGACACGGTCGATCGCCTCCGAAGCCGTCTTAAGCGGCGGCTCCTGTGGAAGCGGCGTCTCCGGCGCCACGGGTGTGAGGCGTTCCATGTTGGGCTCCTCGGCGAACACGAAGAACCGCAGCCGCGGATTGAGATCGGATGTGATCTCGCGATTCTCGATCCCCACCATCCCGCGGAATCGCGTGAAGCCTTTGCCGCCGATTTCGTATACCAGGCGCGAGGGAGTCTTCACGCGCACCGGCTCGCCCGCGCCCCCCAGCGGCGCCCGCAATCCCGCTTCATCCACCGGCTTGAGCGAAGCCAGCTTCGTGATCCCGTTCGGCCCCACCAGTTCCGCATCCGACCACGCGGCCTCCACCTTCTCCGGCGAATAGGAGCCCGTGTCCTGTACCAACAACCAGAGCCGGGAAACGCCCGAAATGTCGACATCGAGCGCCCGCGAGGCCCCGGCACGGACCGGCGCCGGTCTGTCGAATAGGCTCACCGGCTCCGGCGGAAGTTGGCCCAGCATCCGGCGCGCGCCGCGCAACAGCCAGTGCGTCAGTGTTTCGCCGTTGACCAGTTCGAGCGCCTGCAAGGTGGTGGCCTGGGTGTCACGTATCGAGTAAACCTGGTCGCGGATGGGCCTTCCCAGGGCGCGCGTCAGAGGGTTGGCGGCCACGTGCCACTGGCGGGCATAGCGCCCGGGCAGGGGTGCGGGCGGCGGAGCATCTGAAGCGGGCGGCGGCGGCGTGGGCGGCTGATAGATGCGCCAGTCGCCGGTGATGGCGCCGATGGCGTCAGCGAATTGCTCCGCCGTCAGCCGGCGAACCTCGGGGCCGCGGAACGTGTACCGCCGCTCGAGCGATGCCGCCTCTCCCTTGCGTGCCACGGCCGGCAGCTGGTACGCGCGCGACGAAAGAACGGTGGCGATCAGGTGCTTCAGATCGTAGCCGTGATCCACGAAGTCGCTCGCCAGCCAGTCGAGCAGCTCCGGACTCCACGGTTCGCCATCCATTTCGTCCGGATTCTCCACAATGCCGCGGCCCAGCAGCCGGTGCCACATGCGGTTCACCAGCGTGCGCGGCAGGCGGCCGTTGCGCGGGTCGGCAAAGATCGCGGCCGCGGCGGCGCGCCGGTCGGCCTCCGAGCCGGAAGCCGGTGCGCGGTTCAACTCGGGAAACAGGAACCCGGGCTCCGCGTACTGATCCTGCGCAACGTCGCAGCGATAGAGCTGCAGCTTGGGTTCCGCCGAAAAGTAACTGGCCAGCCGGTAGGCGTCCTTCAGCTTCCACTTGCTGATGAAGCTGTCATGGCAGGAGTTGCATTTGAGGTTGATCCCCAGAAAAATCTGCGCCGTATTCTGCGCCGCCTGCATGGCCGGCGTCTGGCTGGCGTTCACCGTACCGCGCCAGTTCACGCCGATCAGAAATCCGTCGGGGTCTTCGGGTACCGTAGGGTTGAGCAGCTTCGAGACGAACTCGTCGTACCGCAGATTATTCTTGAGCGACGCCAGCAGCCATTCGGAAATGCTCTTGCGCGAGGCCGTTTCGGAATAGTAGTTCACGCCCTCGTCGTTGCGCAGCAGGTCGTTCCAGAAAGAGATCCAGTGCTCGGCGTACTTCTGGCCGTCTGCCAGCAGCGCTGCCACCAGCAGGTCGCGCTTGTTGGGCCGCGAGTCCTCCAGGAACCGCCGCAGTTCCTGCGGGGAGGGCGGCAGTCCCCACGCATCCAGATAGGCGCGCCGCGCGAAGACCGCGTCGCCCGCCAGTGGAGGCTCTTCCACGCCTTCCCGGTGCAGATACCAGGCCACCATCCGGTCCACCGGCGTCTGCCAGTCCTTCCAGACCGGTTCCGCGACCGCCGGCCTCGCCAGTGTCAGCGGCGCTTCCCATTTAGGCTTCGCCGGCGCCGAAGTGGGGGTGGCCCGTGCTCCCTGATCGATCCAGTCCCGCAGAATCGACATCTCCGCATCGGACAGCGCCGCTCCGCCGAGCGGCATCCGCGGCGGCATCTCTCCGCTGGCCCGCTCGACCAGCAGGCTGGCGGCGCTGCTGCCCGGCCTCACCGCCGCGCCGCTGCGCCCGCCATCGAGAACGTCGGCATACGTCCCCAGCGAGAGCCCGCCCGACCGCTTTTCCTGGCTGTGACACGACCAGCATCTCGCCGCCAGAATGGGGTGTACCTGACGGTCGAAATCTACCTGCGCATGCAGCCGAGCGGCCCCAATCGCCATCCAGATGCACATGCTCCCACTCCTCAGGCCCATGGTCTATCTCACCGCGGAGGCAGTCTTGCCATCGATCACGTCGGCGTACACTTCCATCAACGCCCGAAGATCCTGAATATCCTGAGCCGCACAGTTGGTCAACGGAGGCCGGACCGGTCCCGCCGTCATCCCCAGGATCTCCATGGCCGCCTTTGTGACGGCAACCTCGTAGCCCTTCGACCGCTCGCGCAGGGCGAACAGCGGATGCACGTACCGGGCCATCAGGCCCCTAAGCCGCACTACGTCGTGCGCCATCCCGGCCTCGGCCAGTTCGATCGAAAGCCGGGGCGCGATGTTGGAGATGCTCGACGTGTAGGCCTGCACGCCGATGGCGAAGTACATGGGCACGCAATCGTCGCCCAGACCGCCCAACCAGACCAGGCGGTCGCCCAGTTGCTGCATGATGCGTGAATATTTCCGCGCATCGCCCTGGCCATCCTTCCAGAAGTTGAGCGAGGGCACGTGGTCCGCCAGCCGCGCCACCATGCCTGGCGTGAATGCCGCCCAATCCCGGCTGTAGAGCATGAGCGGGAGGCCCGAAGCCGCGCCGATGGCGCGGTAATACTCGATCAGGCCTTCAAACGGCGCATTGCTATAGTAGGGCGGCAGCACCAGGACGCATTCGGCGCCGGCCTTCTCCGCGCGCCGGGCCATGTCGGCGCCGATAGGCGCGCTGTAGCCCGCGCCCGCCACTACCGGCATGCGGCCGCGAACCGCGTCGACCGTGACGCGCACCACCTGTTCCACTTCCTCCGCCGTCAGCGAGTACAATTCGCCCGCGCCGCCGGCCGCCACCAGGCTGCAGAACGGATAGCTCGCCATTTCATCCACGTTGGCGGCCAGGGCGTCAAGGTCAAGCGACAGGTCCTGGCGAAACGGCGTGACGGGGAAACCCAATACTCCCCGCATGCGTTCTCTGAGCGACATGCTTACAGTGTACCCGAGGGTAGTCCTGGAAACTGGCTTACGGGCAATCAGTCGGCGCGCAGCGCCTCGGTGGGGTTCACGGTTGAGGCGCGGTGAGCGGGGACATAGCTCGCGGCCGCGGCGGCGGCCAGCAGGCCGGCGGATACCGCGCCGTAGGTGAGGGGATCGACCGGACTGATCTCAAATAGCAGGGAGGACATGAGGCGTGTAGCCGCTGCCGCCACCGCCATGCCCAAGCCTACACCGATCGCCGCCAGCACCACACCGTGCCTGACTACCATGGCTCTTAACTCTCCGTGCCCGGCGCCGAGGGCGATCCGAATGCCAAGCTCGCGCGTCCGCTGCGAGACCGAATAGGAAATCACGCCGTAGATTCCTACCAGGCCCAGCAGCAACGCCATACCGCCGGCGATGGCCAGCATCACCAGCGTGAACGAACTCCGCGCCAGGCTTCCGCGGTAGACTTCTTCCAAAGTACGGATGCGGGCCAACGGCAGATCCGGATTGACGGACCAGACCGCCTCGCGCATCTCCTTGAGAAAGCTCTCGGAACCTGCCCGGCTGGTGCGGATGGCGTAGACCACGCTGCGCTGCAGGTTCGTCTCTTCGCCCCAGAAGTTACTCATCATTAGCGGCCAATAAACCGTCGTGGGAGCCTTCTGGTCGGGGCCATCCAGGCGGACATCCTCGACCACGCCGACGATTTCCCGCCAACTGTCTTTCATGCCCTCCCGGATTCGCTTTCCCAGGGCGGCGGACGGATCGTGCCACATCTCCCGCGCCATGTTCTCGGAGACCAGCGCCACGTTGCGTTTATCGTAGATATCGGTCCACGTGAGATCGCGGCCCGCGATCAACCGGGTTCCCAGGGTTTGAAAATATCCGGGAGTGGTGAACTTGAAGCGGCGGAGAGGCGGCAGTTGTCCCTCGCGGTAAGACTGGTCTTCGGCGTAGAGCAAGTCGGTACTGTTGTTCTGGTCGGTCGGTACGGAGTTCGCAACGGCCACCGAGGAAACACCGGGAATGGCGGAGAGTTTTTGCGAAATCTCCTGGAATTTGCGGACCACGAGCTCAGGCTCCTTCACCTGGGCTTCCGGAATGAAGATTCTCATTGTCTGCAACTGGCCGGCGCCCGTGAATCCGGGCCGCACCTGGCGCAGCGCCTGGAACGTGCGAATCATCAGGCCGGAGCCGATCAGCAGAACCACCGCCAGCGCGGTCTGCGACACCACCAGTGTGTTGCGCGCGCGATGCCGCTCCCTGCTCTGGCTCAACGTCCGGCCTCCGGCGCGCAGCGCCGCCGCCACGCGCGGCGTGGCATACTTGATCACTGGAATCAGCCCAAATAGCAGGCCGGCTACCAGCGAAATCGCCAGGGTGTACAACAGCACCGGCACATCAATCGTAATGTTCTCCAGCCGCGGAAGATAAGCGGGCGCGATCTTCAACAGAAGGCGTAGCGCCGCGTCGGCGAAACCAAGTCCCACGAGTCCTCCGGCCATGCCGAGGAGCACGCTCTCCGTCAGGATTTCGCCGGCCACCTGCCCCGAACTGGCGCCCAGAGCCACACGGATCGCCAGTTCCTGTTGCCGCCCTTCGGCTCTGACCAGCAGCAGGTTGGCTACGTTCGCGCAGGCGATCAACAGCACGAGACCGATACTCCCCATCAACACCCAGAGGACTTTGCCCAAGTCGCCAACCACGTCCTGCTTCAAGGGGCGAACCAGCGGTACGATGTGGGCGTCTTCGAACAACTTGGCACTGAAGCCGGGAGGCGGCGGGAATTTCGTGTTGACGATCGGGATCATGCGCCCCACATCGGCGTTTGCCTGAGCCAGCGTTACGCCCGGCTTGAGCCGGGCAATCCCCTGGAAACTGAAATTCCCCAGAAAAACCTTGCCGCGATTGAACCGGAAAGGAAGGATCAGATCAGCCTTGACGTCCAGGAACCGGAAGCTCCGCGGCATCACCGCGATGATTTCGCGGGCCTTCCCGTCCACCACGATTCGCCGGCCGATCGCCGGCGCCTCGCCGCCGAACCGGCGCTGCCAATATCCATGCGTCAGGATGACCGTTTCGGGGCTATCGGGGCTGTCGTCCTTCGCGGTGAACCACCGTCCGAGAATCGGCTGAATGCCCAGCGCGTTGAGCGTACCTTCGGTGACCGTGATATCCCGCACCTCCTCCGGCGACGCGAGTCCGGTGATACTGACGGAGCTGCCCTCCCACATTCCGAACTCCTGGAATGAGCGGTTCTCTTCCCGAAACGTGAAATAGTCGGACGGCGATAGATTCAACTGCTTAATGTTGATCCCGGGTGCGGATTGCCAAACGCCCGCCAGCGCCTCTGCCTCCGGGTAGGGAAGCGGTTTGAGCAGAATGCCATTGACCACGCTGAAGATTGCGCTATTGGCGCCGACTCCAATGCCGATGGTTACCAGCGTCACCGTGGTGAACATCGGCGAACGCCTCAACCTGCGCAAAACGTGCCGGAACCGGTTCTTCACGAAAATCACGGTACACAACCTCCCCCCATGGGCTCAAAAGCTTACTACGTCGCAGCCGGGGGTGAAGTTCGCAGTTTATCTGACCCTGGCGGTAATCGCCGCCGATGGGCGCCGACGTGCCCGGCGCCAGCACGAACACTACCGTCACCATCGGATCCAAGCTCAACGCCGGCAGTGCTAGATTGGTGCGCATGAGACTGCTTCTGCTAACGCTGCTGTCCGCCGCGTCCGTGTCGGCGCAGCCTATAAGCCTGTATCCTGAGAATCCGCATTACTTCCTTTTCGCCGGCAAGCCTGCGGTGTTGATCGGGTCGGGTGAGCACTATGGGGCGGTCCTGAACCGCGACTTCGATTACTTGCGCTACCTGGACACGCTGCGCGCCGGCAATATGAACTTGACCCGCACTTTCTCGGGCTCGTATCGGGAGGTGCCGGGAAACTTCCAGATCGCCGCCAATACGCTGGCGCCAGCCCCGGGGAAATACATGGCGCCATGGTGGCAGCGCGCCGGCAAGTTCGACCTTACCAAATGGGACGACGCCTACTTCACGCGGCTGAAGGATTTCGTGGCCTACGCCGGGCGGAGCCACGTGGTGGTGGAATTAGTCCTGTTCTGCCCGCTGTATGAGGACAGCATGTGGAGCGTCAGTCCGATGAACATCCGCAATAATGTAAACGGCATCGGTGACGTAGCCCGCACCGGCGTGTTGGCGCTCAAGGACGCGCGGCTGACCGCAGTCCAGGACGCGATGACTCGGAAGATCGTCAGTGAGTTGCGCGGCTTCGACAATGTCTATTATGAGATCTGCAACGAACCGTACTTTCAAGGCGTGACGTTGGAATGGCAGGAACACATCTCCCAGGTGATCGCTGAAACGGAGGCGGGTCCCGGGAAGATACACCTGATTGCCCAGAACTGGGCGAACGGGTCGGCGGCGATCGACCGGCCGAATCCTCTGGTCGGCCTGTTCAACTTCCATTACTCCCGGCCGCCGGCGTCGGTGGCGATGAATTGGAAGCTCAACCGCGCGATCGGTAACAATGAAACGGGTTTTGACGGGGCCGCGGATGCCACCTATCGCATCCAAGGATGGGCTTTTCTCATGGCTGGAGGAGCGCTGTACAACAACCTCGACTATTCCTTCACGGTGGGCCATGAAGACGGCACATTCGGGCCGCCGTCCACAACTCCGGGCGGCGGGAGCGCGGCGCTACGTCGTCAATTGCGCCACCTGCGGGCGTTCTTCGACGAGATTCCGTTCTGGCGCATGCAGCCGGCTGCCGAAGGCATGGTACGCGGGCCGGAAGGTGCGGCCGTGCACGCACTGGAGGAGCCGGGCAAGATATACGCAGTCTACATTCATCACGGACGCGTGGTGAAGGATGGCAAGCCACGGTTCCAGGTGGATGAGGCGGAGGCGGCGCGACCAGTCACGCTCCAGCTACCTCCCGGGACCTACACGGTTACGTGGCGCGGCACCAAAAGCGGGGTGGACGAGAAAACTGAGGATCTCAAAGTGACCAGCCCAAGCCAGCAGACGCACCTGACTTCTCCCGTCTACGCGGAAGACATAGCCTTCGTAGTGCGCGCAGTCAACGCCAGGCAGCGGTGAGGCTCGGTTGCTGCGGTTCGCCGCCTACCGTTCTCGATACTCCCCGAACACGCAACGAAGCCGGTCGGAAATTTCGCCCACCGTCGCGTAAGTATCGGCCGCGTTCAGAATCGGCGGCATCAGGTTGGCGCCGCTACGGGCAGCTTGCTCGATCGCGTCTAGTTTCTCAGCCACCACCGACTGGCTGCGCGACGCGCGCACCTGGCGGAGGCTCGCCACCTGCGCCTGCTCCAGCCCGGGGTCCAGCCGGAAAGTCGGTACGGCCCGCTCCTCGTCCTTCTGGAAGCGGTTGACCCCCACCACGATCCGCTGGCCGGCCTCGATGGCGCGCTGGTAATCGTACGCCGAGTTATGGATTTCGTTCTGCAGGTAGCCGGTCTCGATGGCGCGCAGCGTGCCGCCGAGATCGTCGATGCGTCTCAGGTAATCGAGCACGTCCTGCTCAATGCTGTCGGTGAGCCCCTCGATGTGCTCGCTGCCGCCCACCGGATCCACCGTATTGGTGACACCGCTTTCATGCGCGATGATCTGCTGGGTGCGCAGCGCAATCCGTGCCGATTCCTCGGTGGGCAGCGCCAGGGCTTCGTCGCGCGAATTGGTATGCAGCGATTGCGCCCCTCCCAGCACCGCCGCCATGGCCTGGATAGCGGTGCGCACGATGTTCACGTCCGGCTGCTGCGCCGTCAAGGTGGAGCCCGCGGTCTGCACGTGGAAGCGCAGCATCAGGGAGCGCGGGTCCCTGGCGCCGAAGCGGTCGCGCATCAGGCAGGCGTAAATCCGGCGCGCGGCCCGGAACTTTGCGATCTCCTCCAGGAAATCGTTGTGCGAGTTAAAAAAGAAGGAAAGCCTCGGCGCGAAAGAATCCACCGCCAATCCGGCCTCGATCGCGGCTTCGATGTAAGCAGTGGCGTGCGCGAACGTGAACGCCAACTCCTGCACCGCCGTCGAACCGGCTTCGCGGATATGGTAGCCGCTGATCGAAATGGTGTTCCACTCGGGCATCTCGCGGCCGGCCCAGGCGAATACATCGGTGATGATGCGCATGGCCGGACGCGGCGGGTAGATGTAGGTGCCGCGCGCCACGTACTCTTTCAGGATGTCGTTTTGGATGGTCCCCGCGAGCTTCGTCCGATCGGCGCCCTGCCGCTGGGCCACCAGCGCATAGTAAGCCAGCAGAATCGCCGCCGTCGAGTTGATGGTCATCGAAGTGGAGACTTTCTCGAGCGGAATGTCCTGGAAAAGCCGCTCCATGTCGGCCAGCGACGAAATGGCTACGCCGACCCGGCCCACTTCGCCCGCGGCCATGGCGTGATCGGAGTCGAAGCCCATCTGCGTCGGCAGATCGAATGCCACCGAAAGACCCGTAGTGCCCTGCGAGAGCAGGTAGCGGTACCGCCGGTTACTCTCCTCGGCGGTGCCGAAGCCGGCGTACTGGCGCATGGTCCAGAGGCGGCTGCGGTACATTTCGCGGTAGATACCGCGGGTGTACGGGAATTCGCCGGGTTGTCCCAGCCGGTCGTTCATGAACGGGAAATGCGCCGCGCCCGAAGGAAAGAGGAGACTCCATACCAGAGCGTGATCGAGGTGCAAAGAATCCCCGCGACGGCGCGCAGAAGAGGCCCGGCCGCCGCTTCCGGCGCAGCCTTGGTAAAGTCCAGGTAGGAACGCACCGTCCCAAAACCAAACATCACCGCCAGACAGACAAAAAGAAAGCCGATGACCTCATTCCAGAGGGTCCGGGCTGGTTTGATCACTGCCGGGACGACATGTTCCAGGAAAGCCCGGGAATGCCGGACTGCTTGACGCTGCCACACAAACCATATCGTAACAGATGTCGCGCATTAAGGCGCTTCAGACCTCCGGCTGTAACCTGAAGGCAAGCGCCAACAATAGCCAGGGCTAGCTTCCAGGATTCCGAACGAAGGCGCACAGCATCTCTGCCGCGAATCGCCTTCGGAATACCGGCGGGTGCATCAGGAGCAAACAGGTATACAGCTTTGCGCACCATCAGGTCCTCCTCGGATGCGGCTCTCGCAGAGCGAAACTTGCCTCGCGCACAACTCGTTGGAGGCGCGATACGTCCGCCTCCAGAACTCGACGCCCGAACTTGGTTAGACGGTGGTATCGCCGCCTGAGGTCACCGTCCGGTACTGCTCATCCGACTGACGGGCCACCTCCCGCATCATCCCGTACTCGTGACGGGCTTCCGCGGAAAGACATGCGAGATGCCAATCCCCAACATGCCGAATTGGTTGTGTTCCGCGGGGCCAACCATGAGTGGTTCAGTCCTGACCGGCCCGAAGTGATGAAGCTGGTTCTGGTCTGGATGAACGGGAATTGAAAATCAAGACGGCATGAATGCCTGTGCCCTCCGGGATTTAAGAGGCACAGTTGACGAACCTGTCGCCTGCCAGCATCGGCACCGCTGAACTCACGGCATATTCGGAGGCTAACGCGAGGTCGCAGTGGAACCCCTGGTCCCCGAGTTCCCGGCCCGAGCCGCAGCGGGACAGCACACCGGCCAGGTCAGCGCGAAAGCGGTCGAAGGCCGCCACGGCCAGCTCTGCCTCTGGCGACCGTCTACCCGTGAGCAAAGACAACACGGCCCCGGCTCCGACCAAGTCTTCCAAGCATGGACGGAGTGTGCCGTCACCCCAACGCTCTCCTGCTGGAATCACGGCGCTCCGCACGCCAGACCTCGCCACGTGCGCCGCAACCGCGGGCGCATTCCGGAAACACGCGGTGAAGGTGGGAAGATTGTTCGCGCTGAGACAGAGGGTGCTTCCGTTGGGAGACGGCAGGACCAGAGCGGTGCCGGACGGGATCGCCCGAACCGAAGCGGGCGAAAGAGAATACGCGGCTTGGGAACGGCGGCCGCAGGCAAGGTGCGCGTGCTTGTTCTCTGCAAACCGGGCCGCGGAATCATCTTTCCATCGAAAGGGCAGAACGAACGCCCCCTGTGCAACCACCATATCCACCACAGTCGAGAACGACAATATATCCACAACGATCACGGCATCGCTGACCGGTGAGAGATGGAGTAACCCTGGTAGGCCCCATTCGCACCGCAGATCGTATTCGGCCTGGTCGAAGAGCACCTGATTAGATTACCGGAAATCAGTTCACCCCAGCGCTCTCAGCGGCGGGCGATCATTTTGGCCGAACGCTCGACCCGCTGCAAGGCCGCGCGCGTTAGCCGAATGTAGGGGTGGTCCGCGGGCAGCAGCTGCTCGCGGTTCGCCAGAGCCTGGCGATAGAATTCGGCCGCATCCTGGAGTTTCCCTTCCGCGTGGAAGACCGCCGCCAAGTTGTGCAGAGCGGTGCCGTAGTGCGCGCCGGAGGCAGGGCCGATGGCTACGGCGCGAATTGCGAATTGGCGAGCTTCTGCAAGACGAGCCTGCGAGAAAGCCGCTTCGGCGAGCACGTTTAACGCCGGCACGAGGCTCACATCGTCCGTTCCGAAGTGCCGCTCCAGGATGGCCAGCGACCTCTGAGCGTAGGGTTCCGCGTAGTTAGAATAGCCTCCCTGCTGCATGGCAAGCGCCAGATTGCGAAGCATGATGGCGGTTACCGGATGATCTTCGCCCAGCGCGGTGGTTGCCTGGCGCAGAGCCTCGCGGGCCGGCGCGATCTCATCCGCGTTGGCCGCGGCGGCCGCCAGCAGAATTCCTACCAGTGTCCAGCTCATACGATGAGCGTAAGGGCGGACGAACGTGGGCTCCAGCGGAATCGTATGAGCGTGGAAATTCGCTGCTGAACGCGGCTGGCGATGGCGGGGGGGCGATGCGTTCAACCCCAAAAGATCCACGCTGGGGCGGCAAATTCCACGGTTATGCGGGAAGACTGGCGCCGCGGCGCGGAGTGGGATAAAAGACTAAGATAGTCACCATGAGGCGAAGGGGCAGATGACGCAAGCGATGCCCGATTCCCTGCTGATCGCGGAGCTGCTCGGGTTCGGCACCGGAACGGTTCTGTCCGTGCTGCTGGTGCTGTTGATCCGCCGGACGGCCTACCGCAGTCCGGGCACTCCTCTGCTGGGATTCTGCGCGCTGCTGTGGAACGTCTTCGGATTGATTGTCAATCTGCTGATTTTCGCCGGCGTTCCGATGAGCTCACCGCCGGTGTTTCTGGCGCGGGCGGTTTACCTGTCCGGCGGGGCGATGTTTCCGATCAGTTTCCTGTTGCTTTGGTCGCATCCGGCCGCGCCGGGGAGCTGGGAAAGCCGGGCGAACCGGTGGCTGGTGCGGGCCGCCAAGGTCAACGCAGCCTGGATTGCCGCCTTGCTGTTCGCCTGCCCCTTTCTGGCGAGCCCGCTGCTGATGCGCCTGACCATGCACGTCGTGGCCTGGAACGCTTCCATCCTGATGAGCGCGGGGGCGTTCCTGCTGGTGCGGGGCCGGCTTAGAGTTGCGTCCGACCGGATCCATCTGGCCCTGACGCTGGTGGGCGCCTGGGGATCGACGGTCTCCATCCTGGTGCTGGAAAATGCGCGGGTCTCGCCCCAGATCCAAAGCGTGTTGGCGATCGCGCGCGAACAGTCTCCGTTTCTGGCGGTGTTGGGCGCGATGTTTTTCTTCGCCAATTTCCGCTCCTCGGATCTGCTGATCAAGCACAGCCTGCGGGTGGTGGCGGCCGTGTGCATCGGCGTGTGGACGTGGTTCTTCCTGTCGGGGACGCTGCCCGGACTGGCGCTGCGCCTGGGCGCCTTTCCCGAAGTCTCGCGGGCCGCGCTGGCGGGCGGCCTGATCGCATCGCTGTTGCTGGTGTTCTACGTTCTGGCCCGGCTGATCGGAGATATGGTGGACGCCTGGATTCTGCGACAACCGGATTTTCGCTCGACCCTGCGGCAACTCTGGGAGCGGATGGTGCAGATCGACGCCGGCGCCGATCTGTTTCCCACGGCCGAGGGGATCATCTGCGAGGCGCTGGATATCGGCGCGGCGCGCGCGTTGCGCCGCGACGAGATACCCGGCATGGAGGCGCACGCCGAAGCGAACGCCGGCCGGTCATGGGAGCTGGCGTGCAGCGATCCGCTGCGGCGGATCTTGCCGGCCTTGGACGTGGAAGTGCTTGTGCCCGTACGGGTGCACGGCGAGGTGACGCACGTGATGGCGGTGGCGCCCGGCCGGTTTCGCCGAAGCCTGTTGAACAGCGAAATCGAATTCCTGGAGAATGCCGCGGGGCAGATCGGAAGCCGCCTGGAGGCGCTGGCGCACGAAATCGAGAAAATGGAGCGGCAGAGCCGGGAAGCCACGCTGCGCGAACTGGCGGCGCAGGCGGAGTTGAAAGCGCTGCGGGCGCAGATCAACCCGCACTTCCTGTTCAATTCCTTGAACACCATCGCCGATCTGATCGTGACCGATCCGGAAAAGGCGGAGGCGATGACGGTGCTGCTGGCGAAGGTTTTCCGCCACGTGCTGATGCACAGCGACCAGCAGTTTTCGCGGGTGACCGAAGAGATGGAGTTCCTGCGGACGTACCTGGGTATCGAGCAGGTGCGGTTCGGCGCGCGGCTGCGGGTGAGCATGGATATGGACCCGAAGGTCTCGGAGGCGCCGATTCCATCGCTCATCCTGCAGCCCGTGGTGGAGAATGCGATCAAGCACGGTCTGGCCTCCAAAGTGGGCGAGGGCCATATCAGCATCACGGCGGCGCTCCACGGCGAGTTTGTGCGGCTGGCGGTGGAGGATGACGGCGTAGGGGTCAAGGCCGCGGTTCCGCCGGCGGCGGCGGGCAACGGCCTCGGATTGAGGATCATCGCGGAACGGCTGCGAACGCTCTACAACGGGCGAGCCAGCCTGGACATGCGGCCGGCGGAGCGTGTGGGAAGCCGCGTGACCATTCTGATTCCGCGGCACGAGGCCGGTGTGTGAGCGGAATGACCGGGCTGATCGTGGACGATGAAGCGGCGGCGCGGTCGCGTCTGACGCGGATGCTGTTGAAGCACCCGGAGGTGGGGATCGTGGGTGAGGCGTCCGACGGTTTGCAGGCGCTCGAGAGCATCGAGAGGCTGCGCCCCGATCTGGTGTTTCTGGATATTCAAATGCCGGGGCTGGATGGATTCCAGGTGATCCGCTCGATACCGCCGGCGGTGCCGCGGCCGCTGGTGGTCTTTGTGACCGGCTTCGACCGGCATGCGCTGGAGGCGTTCGAGGCGAACGCCCTGGCCTACCTTCTGAAGCCGGTCGAACAGGAGCAACTGGCGCAGGTGCTGGAGCGCGCGGGGAAGCTCTGCGGGTTCGAGCGACTGCGCCGCGAAGAGGAGCGCCTGGTAGACGAGGTGGCGCGCGCGCGGGCGCCGGCCCTGGAGCAGATTGCGGGCTGCAAACGCGACCGCTTCGTTCTGCTGAAGCCGGACGAGATTCTGTACTTCAGCGCTGACAACGGCCTGGTGCGGGCGAAGACGGCCACCGAGTCCTATGTCGTCAACTATCAGCTGGCGGAGTTGGAAGCGGCGCTGTCCCAGGCGTTCTTCCGCGCGCGCCGGTCCACGCTGGTGAATCTGCGGCGGGTGAAAGAGATTCGTCCGTTCTTCAAGAGCAGCTTCGTGCTGGCGATGCCGGATGCGGCCGAGATCGCCGTGAGCGCGCGGCAGGCCAGGCTGTTGCGGCAGCGGATTCCGGGCCTGTAGGGCGGGCGCCCTGGGACCGCGGCGAGGGCCTCGCCGCGTCTGCCGGCTTAGAAGCGGTGCGGTTCAGTTGAGGAATGCCATCCCCGACCGTTCCCCAATTGCCCGTTTCCGGCCAGTGTCAGCATAAGTGCGGTTATGCGGGCAACTTGGATTTGTACACGCTACGCCGTACAGTGGATCAATCCGGCGTCGGCCACTTCTCATCGTCGGGCGTGATACGGCCAAGTGGAGGGGCAGACGGTTTCCGGTAACCGCTTCTCAACTGCGACCAACTAATTCGCGGATGGCGTCTGAACGTGGTCGATCACGATCACATCCACGGGTGCCCTCCGCGATTCGATCTTGAGGCCAAGTTGCTCCTTCTGTGCCGTGAGAATAGTCTGACCTTGCGGATCAGGCGGCGGGATGGGGTCCGACGACCCCTCCAGAAACGGGATCGCTCCCTCGTCCGCAGTCCATTCCAGATCGATATCGTAGTTCCCTTTGAGGCCTGTCATGTCGACCACTGTGCGCCCGAGCCTCAACGCAAACTGCTCAGCCAGGACGACAATCGGGACCGCAGCGCCGCTCAGCTTTCTCGGGCGCATCATCAAGAGGCCGCACCAGCGCGTGGCCGGTTTCGTTGGGTCGGGCCGTGGCGGAGGATTACCCGGGATGCGCACCGCGCAACCGCCCTCTTTCGATTCGACAAGCGAGGGACCGAGCGTCCCATCCTTCCTCGCTATTACCAGAGCGTAGATCGGTAGGTTTCTTGTCTCATGATGCATGGCGAGCCCAAATCGGTCTTTTAGTAGTGCCTGTAACATCAAATTGACTCCGCCCGGCTTCGCCACCGTCTCCGGTTTCGCTAAGATGTCGTAGGCAGCCGTGCGGGTCCACGCCGGAGCACCGAGAATCTGGGACGGGAAGACGTGCCACGCATTGACCATTAGTTCTTCCACCGTCACGTTGTGTAGGTCCACTGCTCCGCCCGGCAACCATCGGCTGGGTCTGATGGGTGAGTCCCGCGCAACGAGCTTGATCGACGCCACATCGAATTCAGGAGCGGGAGCGGCCCCTTTCCCTGGCGAATTGTCTTGCGCAATTGCGATGCTAGTGAGCGTTACGAAAACTGCAACTGTTGTTAACGGCATCATACTCCCCTCACTGCGCTGCAAGCTTCCAATCATACGTCCTCCAGTCTATTGCAACGGGGCCGGAGCCGGCGGCCTGAGTGAACACCGTCACCGGAAACCGTCGTGTAGGCCAGTTGACGGTTAGTCGCCAAACCGGAGCATGTTTTTGGCCACCGTGATGACTAACCCGTAGCGGGATCGAATCCGTGTGGTCTGAGCATGGAAGATGCCATTTCCGCTTGGACAGGCTTATTTTTAACGCCCATGCCGGGGGGCCGGGGGCGGGGCATGGGTGCGGCTCGGCCCGACCACAGTACAATATCCGGATGCGCCCTCTCTTCCTTCTATCTCTCCTGGCCTCGACGGCACTCGCCGACGACTCCGTGCTGGCCCGCGTCGCTTCTCACGCCGACCGCTTCGGCGTCATCTCACGCCAGATCTGGGAGTCGCCCGAACTCGGCTTTCACGAGAACAAATCCTCCGCCCTCCTTCGCGACGAACTGCGCGCCAACGGGTTCACCATCGACGACGCGGTCGGGGGAATGCCTACCGGCTTCACGGCAACCTGGGGCAGCGGCAAACCCGTGATCGGAATCCTCGGTGAATTCGACGCGCTCCCCGGCCTGTCGCAGAAAGACCTTCCGACCCAGGACGCCGTCCACGCAGGCGCCCCCGGCCACGGCTGCGGACACAACCTCCTGGGCAGCGGCGCAGCCCTGGCTGCCGTGGCGGTGAAGGAAGAGATGCAGGCACGCGGCCTGAAGGGCGTCATCCGCTACTACGGCACCCCCGCCGAAGAGGGCGGCGGCGGCAAGATCTACATGATCCATGCCGGCTTGTTCAAAGATGTGGACGTCGTGCTCACCTGGCACCCCGGCGATGCCAACCGGGTCAACCTGAACTCCCTTCTGGCCAACAACGGCGCCAAGTTCAAGTTCTACGGGATCGCCTCCCACGCCGCCGCCGCGCCCGACAAAGGCCGCTCCGCCCTCGATGGCGCGCTCGTCATGCTCCATGCGATCGAGATGCTGCGCGAGCACGTGCCGCAGGAAACCCGCATGCACTACATCATTTCGAACGGCGGCAACGCCCCCAACATCGTGCCGGCCTTCTCCGAGGTGACCATGGTGGCGCGCCATCCCGACATGACGACGCTCGACGGCATCTGGCAGCGCATCCTCAAGTGCGCGCAGGCCGGCGCGCTGGCCACCGAGACGCGCGTGGAAGTGGAGCAGTCCACCAACTACGCCAACATTCTGCCCAATGACGCCCTCGCCGCGCTGGTCGGCCGCAACATGAGAAAGGCCGGCGGCTATGACTACACCCCGGACGAGCGCAGGTTCGCCGAGGAGATCCAGAAGAGTTTCGCGCCGGCCAAAACCCTGCCCGGTCCCGACAAGGTCATGGCGGACACGTCGGAAGGAACGGGCCCAGCCTCAAGCGACGTCGGCGATGTGAGCTGGAACGTGCCTACTCTTTCGTTCACCACGGCCACCTGGGCGCCCGGCACTTCCGCACACACGTGGCAGGCTGCCGCACAGGCGGGCACCGGCATCGGACGCAAAGGGATGCTCGTCGCTGCCCGCACCTTGGCGCTTTCGGCGGTTGACCTTTTCGAGGACGCCAACGCCATCGATGCCGCCAAGACGTCGTTCGAAAAGCGGAAGGCCGGCCGCGCCTGGACCACGCACATCGCTGCCGGCTCGAAGCCCCCCATCAACTACCGCGAATCAGAAGCCCACTAGCCGGACCAACACGGCCGCCAACACCGCGCCGAGCAAGGGGCCAATCACGGGAATGGGCGCGTAGCCCCAGTTCGAGCCGCCTTTCTTGTGGATCGGGAGCAGCGCGTGCGCGATGCGCGGGCCCAGGTCACGCGCCGGGTTGATGGCGTAGCCCGTGGTCGCGCCGAGCGACACACCGATGGCCCACACCAGCATGCCCACCAGGTACGGACCCAGCCCCGGCGCCGTGCCGTTGGCGGCGACGGCTTTCGATCCGATGGCCGATACCACGAGGATCAGTACGAAGGTGCCGACAGTTTCGCTGATCAGGTTCGGCCCGAACCGGCTGATGGCGGGCGATGTCGAAAAGCAGGCCAGTTTCAGGCCGGTATCTTCGGTGGCTTCCCAGTGTGGGAGAAAGTGCAGCCACACCAGCGTGGCGCCGGCGATGGCCCCGAGCATCTGCGCGATCGCGAACGGAACCAGCTTGGAGAAATCGCCGCTCTCGATCGCCACTCCCAGAGTGACCGCCGGGTTCAGGTGCGCGCCCGCGCTGCCGCACGCAATCGCCGTAAATACGCCGCACATCACGCCCAGAGCCCAACCAACCGTGATTGTCAACCAGCCCGCGCCTTCCGCCTTGGTGCGCTTGAGCAGCACGCTGGCCACGACGCCGTTGCCCAGCAGGATCAGGATCAACGTCCCCATGAACTCGCCGAAGAATTCCGAAGCCAAAATAGTGTCTCCTATTCCAACCAGTCAAACGACCGCGTGACCGCCTTCTTCCAGAACCCGTACAAGCGCTGCCGCTCGTCTGCGTCCATTTGCGGTTTCCAGGTGTGGTCCACCGACCAGCGGCTGCGCAACTCGCCGATATCTTTGAAGAAGCCCACCGCCAGCCCAGCCGCGTAGGCCGCACCTAACGCGGTGGTCTCCTTCACCGCCGGCCGCACCACGGGGCGGTCCAGAATATCGGCCTGGAACTGCATGAGCAGCGAGTTGGAGACCATCCCGCCATCGGTGCGCAGAACCTCCAGCGGGATGCCGGAGTCCTTCTCCATCGCCTCCACCACCTCGCGTGTCTGGAACGCGGTCGCCTCCAGCACCGCGCGCGCCAGGTGGCCTTTGTTGGTGTAGCGCGTCAGCCCCGCGATTACGCCGCGCGCATTGTCCTTCCAGTACGGCGCGTACAAACCCGAAAACGCCGGCACGAAGTAAATACCGCCGTTGTCCATCACCGTTCGGGCCAGCGTCTCGATATCGGGACTCTTTTCGATCAGCCCGAAGTTGTCGCGGATCCACTGCACCAGCGCTCCGGTAATGGCCACGCTGCCTTCCAGCGCATACACCGCCGCCTGGTTGCCCAACCGGTAACCGACCGTAGTCAGCATGCCGTGCTTCGACTGCACGGGCTGCGTGCCGGTGTTCATCAGCAAAAAACATCCGGTGCCGTACGTGTTCTTGGCCTCGCCGGGATGGAAACACGTCTGTCCCACCAAGGCGGCCTGCTGATCGCCCAGAATTCCCGCCGCCGGCACCGACCGCAGCGAATCCAGGGTGCATTCCCCGTATACCTCGCTGCTGGCCGCGATCTTCGGCAGCATCGCCCGCGGAATGGCCAGGGCCGCCAGCATCTCCGCGTCCCAATCCAGCGTTTCCAGATTCATCAACTGCGTACGGCTGGCGTTAGTGCAGTCGGTGATATGGAGCCCGCCCGTGAGGTTCCACAGCAGAAACGTGTCGATATTGCCGAACAGCAACTCCCCTGCCTCCGCGCGTTCGCGAACGCCCGGGGCGTGATCCAGAATCCAGCGCAGTTTCAGTCCGCTGAAGTAGGTGGTCAGGGGCAGTCCCGTCTTGGCGCGGAAGCGGTCGGGCCCCCCGTCGCGCGCCAGTTCCGCCACGTCGCCAGCCACCCTGGTATCCTGCCAGACCAGCGCGTGGTTCACCGGCGACCCGGTGCGCCGATCCCACACCACCGTGGTCTCGCGCTGGTTGGTGATTCCGATGGCCGCCAGATCCGCCGGGCGCAGTCCACGCTGCTCCATCGCCTCCGTGACCACTTCCTGCGTGCGCCGCCAGATCTCGTTGGCGTCATGCTCCACCCATCCCGGCTGCGGGTAAATCTGTTCGTGTTCCTTCTGGGCAACCGAGACAATGCGCCCCGCTTCGTCGAATACGATGAAGCGCGTGCTGGTGGTCCCCTGGTCGATGGCTCCGATGTAGTTGGGCACGGATGTACAGTATAGCGAACCGCCTGCGTCCGCGCCCGGCGTTTCTCTACATGTGCCGCGACCGGTCCACGAACACCTTGCCGGTTCCAGTGGATCAGCCCCGGGTAGCCGTAACCACCCCAAATCTCAGCGACGCCCGCAACGTGTCCTGCCTTGTTCGCGCGTCTCCGTCGAAGATGTTGCCGGGAACGTTGAGCGAATCCAGGAGGGTGGGCGCCGGAATCCGTCTCGATCAAATAGCCATTGCGGACCTGCGACTCCGATTAGTGGCATAATGAATCGGAGGCTGAGGTATGGAGAAAGCCAAGAGCATTCGTCTTTTGAACCAGGGCATTGCCGACGAACTGCAAGCCGTGCACCAATACATGTACTTTCATTTCCATTTGGACGATCAAGGCTTCAAGCCGCTGTCCGGCTTGCTCAAGAGGGTTGCGATCCAGGAGATGGGCCATGTGGAAGCGCTCGCCGAGCGCATCCTGTTTCTCAAGGGAGAGGTGGAGATGGTCGCCGCCGGCCCGGTGGAGAGGATCGTCGATCCGGAAGCCATTCTGGTGAAGGCTATGGCCATGGAGGAAGATGGCGTCCGCACCTACAACCAGGCAGCAATCGAATGCGGGGCGAATGCCGACGCAGCCTCCAAACACTTGTTCGAGCAGTTGGTCAGGGACGAGGAAGGCCACTTCGACCAATACGAAAAGCAACGCGAAAACATCAAACGATTTGGACTGCAATATCTGGCCTTGCAGTCGTTCGGCGGTGACGTGCCGCCCGCGGGTGAGGCGGCGGCCGGCGCGTAAGCCCGGGGCTGTTCTACTGTTGCGAGGGCCGCAGGGCCTGAATGCGGCCTTGTCCTTGCACCGTGGCGGCAATGAAGCCACCAGCGGCTCTCCGCCGCGATCGCTCCCGCGACGACAGGCAGCCGGCGATCGAATGAAACCGGCACGGCCTCCGCCGATCCGCCGTGAACGAACTCATCCGGTGAACAGACCCGCACCTTGCGCGCCGGGTAGCCGATCTCGACCCGCCACAGCGCGCCCCGTCAAGATGGTCTGGGCTTGGCTACCTCGCTGTAAATGAGAAGTGTTCACCGCTGCGTACGTTGGCCGGAATATCCGCCTGCTGGCCGATGATGATTTGATCCGAGTCGGTTCGCATCATGAACGCGGGGCCGTCGCGGCCGACGAGTTTGCCAGAGTATTCCTGTCCGGGCGTGACCGTCGCCAGATACGTAGTGTTCCGGGGAAACCGGTTCGCCGCCAGGAACTCGATTGCCCTGCGAAGAGGCTGAATGCGCTCAGGGTCCGTAATCTCTTGAAACGACCGGATCATCATTGAGCTATCGCCAGCCGTCGAGAGAACACTCGCTCGGATCATCAATTCCTGGCTGACGACATCGAAATGGACAGCGTGGCCCGCCTGGCGTGCCAGCGCTTCAACAAAGATTCTTTGCGTACGCCCATTACCCTCTCGAAACGGGTGGAGGTTGTTGAGTTCCACCAGCAGGGGAGCCGCAGTCCGCGCGAACTCGGAGCGTGACAGCCCTTTGAGCTGGTCGGCCCGATGGAGCCCCGCAAGAATTCGCTGAGCTTCATGTTCCAGCAAATGGGGCGGCGTAAAGTAAGTCACCGGACCCTGGGCAAACCTGCCTTACCGAGCAGCGTTGTCCGGAACTGGCCCGCCCCACGGATAGACGTCCTGGAAGATGTACTTATGAATGGCCTTCAGGTGGTCGGTGTCCAAGGTGCCCTCAGTCGGCAGAAGCCTTAACTCGTACATTCGAGTGCCGCTGTTCAGCGTCTCGAACGCTATCAGAGTTTCAACGTCGCGGATGCCGGGGATGTTCCTAAGAACGTCCGTGCCAGGATAGAGATACGGGTCTGAACTTTCGCTCACTCAGATGGTCGATTTCGGCTCGAAATTCTTCCGAAGTGATTTCGCCATCGACATGCCTTCGGAAGATTCCTTTCGCTTCTTCGTCCATCTCAAGCCCCTCCAGCCGCAGGTTGGTCACAGCATCGCAGTAAGCCTCTTGCCGCATTGCGCGCTCCCGTCCGGTGGTGGGGACGATGACCGCCATGGACGTTTAGTCTCTCTTCTTCCATTCTTTACCATGCCTCGATTCTCTCGATCCGGTCTTACTCATCCGCCGGGTACGACGGCGCGGTAATGGAAGCCAGGGCGGTTGGCCTCGCTGCGACGGTGGTCGGCGGCGGGGCCTGCGGCGTGGTCTGTGGGATGCTCGAGAATCGCGGGGATCAGGCTGGGATCTCGATGCCGATTTCGTTTACTCAAGTGCCAACGTCTTTCAGCGTGTGGCCCGCGGCGAGAAGTTCCCGAAAAGGGTCCATTTCGTGATGTCGCTTCCCTGCCTGGGGCCGTCGGCGGCTAATAAGGGCAACGCCAGCCAGGGACGCTCCGATCAGCGCCATAGCGAGCGTGCGCAGATGTGTCTTATCGTATTCTGACGCATTCGTCTTAGCGTTGTTCCCGGTTGACAGGTCCTAATATCCTGATCATATTTAGCTGGAGCAATAACTTTCTCTTGCATAGCAGCAGACAGTCACCGGGCGGGGTTCCCGCCTTATGCCGCCGGCCGCCCACCCCAGTTCCTCATGCATCCACCGGCCCACCCGGCGCCGCCACATCCAGGAGCCTGCTAACTTCGGTTAGCGGCCCATAAGCTGCACTAAAGCATACTGGTTTTTTGCGTTCGGTGTGATCTACTCTAACTTTTGCAGAAGCCGTGATCGCAAGGTCACGAAAACCACGGTGTGGCCCTCGGGCCACTTAGAAGCACAAGTCTGGGAGGACACATCAAATGACGTTCTTAGCTAATCTTTGGAATGACGAGCAAGGCCAGGATCTGATCGAGTACACGCTGTTGATGGCGTTCGTGGCACTGGCTTCCGCCGCTCTGTTCATCGGAGCGGGCGGCAGCGTGAAGGGCATTTGGTCCACCACCAATAGCCAGCTCACCGCAGCCAACACCACCGCCAGCTAGTCCGTTTGGAAGTACCTGCCTCTCATCCGGCTGGAGCGAAGAAATGCGATTGGGGCGGGGTTTCGCCCGCCCTCCATCGTGGTCCGATCCTCACGGTCCAGCCGCAATATTCACCTTCGAAGTAACCCCTAACACCCACAGTAACGCTGACAGTCGTTTCTTTTCTGCCGCCAGTGAGCGCTTCTGTTATTCCTCGTTCTTAGCGGTCTTCGATAACGATCAGGTCCCAAAGATAATAACGAAGGTTAGTAGAATCGAGCTAGAATTCATTATCTACTCGAGTTGACATTAGTGGATATGCAGCCTGTACTATCGCTAGTACGATCGCGGCGCAGGTCCACGCCAGAGCGCAGCTCATTTCGGCGGCAACCCGAAGCAATACACATTCGACTCATGGTCCACGGCGAATACCTTGCCATTGGAGACCGCCAGGCCGCTGAAATGGACCCAGGCGGCCATCGCTGTCCCGCTGTTGTATAGCTCCTTGCCGGTCTTGGCATCAAGCGCCTTCAACACCGCCGGGTGCGTATTGTTGAGCCGGTTGGCCTCGGGGCCGCGCTGCACCGCGTTTTCGCCGGTGGACAGGCCGAACACCACGCCATTGGCGATCACCACCGGGTCGGGAAGATCGAAATCACCGGACACCCAGGCAGGTTCCAGAACCGGGTTTTCGGTCTTCGGATCGGCCACTACCTTGAACGCCATCACGCTGCCGTGCGGCGTCTCGCCATTGGTGATGGGGAACTTGGGCGCGGCAGCCGCCACGGTTCCGCCCATGGGCGCGAAGAGCCAGGTCTGGCCCCCCTCGTCGCGGTAGGTGGAGAGACCGCCCCAGATCCCCAGGCCCTCGCAGCAAACGGCACGGTCGTTGCCCAGCCGCGGAGATGTGAAGAGCGTGGTCTGGTGGTCGCCGCCGCCCAGTTTGCCGGCATCCATCAGATAGATGATGCCCTCCTTGGCGCCGTGCGCCAGCAGATTCCGGTTGCGCCAGCCGAAATAAACCGGGCTGGTCGCGCCCAGGTCGAAATCCTTGGTGCGAATGTAGCGCCAGTTGGCGGGCAGATAGTAATCCACCAGGTTCAGCTCAGGCAGGGATGCAGCCACCACCGCGTTCGAGTAGTCGCCTGCGATCGGATCGAAAGTGCCATCCGCGGTTCCACCATAGACCCGACCGTTGTCGCCGATGACGGGCCCGCCGCGTCCCCAGATGCCCGCCGTGTTGGTGTTCGACAGCAGCAGTTGCCGCATGGCGGGCTGGTGGGCGTTGCGCACGTCGATGCCGTAAAAGCCGGAAAGTCCGTTGCCGCAGCCCTGCGCCAGGGTTGTGTACAAGATCCCGTCCACCAGGTTGAGGCTGGCGCTCTTTGCATAGGCGGCCACGAAATTCACCGGACCGTAGCGGATTCTGCCGCTCCCCAGATCCAGCCCATAGAGCGCGCCATCGCCGCCAATCAGGTAGATGAGGTTGGCGCTCTTATCGATCACGGGTGTGGCGGTGATGCCGTTCGGGCACAGGAACGTGCCCTGGTAGCCGCCCTTCCCCGGCAGCACGACGTACTTCAACGTGCGGCTCCACAATTCGTCGCCGGTCTCGGCGTCCAGGGCAAATACCGTGCCCGTGATGCCCGCCACATAAACCACCGGCCGCAGCCCTTTGCTGGTCGAAATCTCGCTTGCCACCACCGGCGGCGTCAAAGCCGAGAGGCTGTACGGCTCGCTCTTCAGCCTGGCTCGCCACTTCAGCCCAAGGGTGCCGGCGTTGGCCGGCGTGATGGCGGTCTCTTCGAAGGCCCAACCGGTGCGTTGCGGGTCATGGCCGAACGTGAGCCAATCGCCGGCGATTCCGGGCCAGGCGGCCAGCAGGCCCGCGGCCGCAGGTAGCAATTGTCGAGGGAACATACTGAGGAGACAAGTATAATGCCGCACACCCGGGTACTTCTAGTCCGCTGGTCGGGATTTTTCCCTGAAACAATTTCGCTGCTCGCGCCACCATCCCGTATGGACTTGATTGAGATCGCTGTGTACTACCCCGGCGGCGGTTCGATCGCGGCTTTCCTGCTCGGTGCGGCAGGGAACGTCATCCGCCTGGCGATGGAGGGTTGGGAAGACGTCGCCGAATTCCGTCTGGTGAACGGCTGCTGGCTATCCGAGAACAACGAGGTTGTCGAGATCGTATCGAGACCCACACCGTGGGCGTGCCTCGGGCTGACCGACGAGCCAGTCGATTCCGCACCCCGCTGGGTGAACTAACCGTCAAGTCAATCTCTCTAACGCGGCAAGACGCCCTCGCATTTCCTTCAGCTCATCTTCGCTAAGCTTTTCGGCGCAGCCGGCGACGATTCGTTGGCCCCGCTCCGCCAGCATCCGGCGGAAAGCCCGGTCCGCGGTCGTGCCGGCGATGTCGCCGAGGGCGCGCAACAGCCGCAGGCTGACCGCGACATCAGTCTTCGAGTACATGCGGATCTGCTCGATGGCGGAGTCCAGCAGCTTCTCAAAGCCAATCCAGGTAATGCTTACACGGAACACGCCAGGCGGGTCGAAGAGCAAAGACTCGGGCGGCTCGCGCGATGCGAAGCGGATCAGGATGCGGCTCAATTGGTCCACGCAACTGATGGCCGTGCTGGGGTCGTTGACCGCGGGGGAGATGGCCTTGAGGGCGATGTCCACGATTTGCAGGACGCCGAATTCCACATCCTGTTGCAAGGTCCTGGACGGCCCCAGATCGAACGTGGCCAGAAGCGCGGCCCTGGCTGCGGGAGGCAACCCGCCTTTCTGGGAAACCATGAGCAGCGGGACGTGGGCCGGAACGAAGTGACCGACGCGCCTGAGGACGTGCACCTTGGCGTGATAGGATTTGGCCATCGCGGCCAGCCGGCGGGTGTCGATGAAACGAATATATCCAGAGAAATCGCTCAGGACCTCGGTATCGAATTGGTACCCGCGCAGTGGATCGCCGGGGTCCAGACGGTCCTGCCGGTAGGGCCGGGGCATGATGTCATCGATCACGGCTTCCGTCTCGGTGGCGATCTTGTCCACAATCTGGTTGACACCGATGGCATGCGAGATATGGTGAATGAAGAAGAGCAGCCAGCAGACGCAGGCAAAAGACAATAGCATCGCACCCAGCACCGTGGCGATCGGCGCGAAGGGTGCCGGAAGCGAGCGCGCCGCCGGAAGGGCCGCCATGCAATACGAAAAGGTGCCGAGGAAGATGCCGAGCGTCCATTGGGTCACGCGGTCGCGGGCAAAGCTCAGAATGATGCGCGGCGAGAACTGCATCGAGGCCAACGTCAGCGTCATCAGCAGGATGGCGAAAACGATCGAGACCACGGTCATGATGGAGGCGGCAATGCCGGCGAGAATCACTTGAGCCACTTGCGGATCGGCGTGAGAGGGGAACAGCGCCTTCGGCACCCAGGCACTGACGCCCGGAACTTCCTCTTCCAGCCAAGACAGGAAGGTGCCGGCAAAGCCCAAGGTGAGTGCGATCGTAAGGGGACGGACGAGGAAGCCGCCGCGCAAATTGTACAGCGCGCGGCGGAGGAGCAAGGCGAAGCGTTCGTTCATTAGCGGGACAGGCGATTCCCGGTCTCGGTCACTCGACTACAAAGTCGGCCGACCGGACCACCGCCGCTCCGGCGGAATCCATGGCTTTAATGCCGACGGTGTAGGAGCCGGGCTTGAGCGTGCCTACGGGCAGTTTGAGACCGGCCGCGATTACGGGGTTGCCGGGCTTGATGAAATTCTGGATGTTGATCACGCCGGAATCGGTCTCCTGCTTGCCGCTGGCGCGCTCGGTGACGAGCAACTGCACCCCCACCTGCGGCGGTTTCTCATCGGTCAGGGCCGGCTCGTACACTTCGAAGTAGATGGTGGGGTTTTCGGTGGCCTTGAAACTGTACGCGCCGGTGGGCGTGAATTGGTAGGAGCCGGCCACCAATGGGGCGCGGCCTTCGAGCAGCGCGGAGTCCATGTTGGTATCCAGGTCGGAGATCCGGTGGATTTCGCGGGCCAGCGCCAGGCCGCTCATGGCGAACTTCTTGCCATCATTGGGATCAATGGAAAGCGGCGTCTCCAGCTTGCCGAAGGCGTCGCCGCCGGCGGTGAAGGCCACTTTGAGCGTGTACTTCCCGGACGCCAGATCGAACTGATTTTCGTAGTGCAGCGGCTTTTCGGCGAACTGCTCCACCGCCTTCTTGTCGTCCAGATCGAACTTCACGGTGTCGCTGAAGCGGGCCGCAACGTCGCCGTTGGGGCGGTAGGCGATGCCCAGGACGTCCATAGCGGCATGAAACTTGCCCTTTACTTTCTCGAACTTGAGGGAAGCCGATGGAATCTCGATGGCCACATCGACCCGGGCGGTATCGGTAGACGTGTAGAAGAACGGCGCTTGCATGGAAGCGGTGATGTTTCCGGGCGCGGCGCCGCCGACCCGCGTCTCCAGTTGCTTTTCGACGGGTTTGCCGGCGAGCACGTCGGCGGACTTCACATTGCAGTAACCGGTGCGCGCCCGCACATTGTTACCGTGGTCCACCTTTACCTTGAGGGTGTGACAGGTGCCCTCGGCGGTCTCCGGGGGCGTGTAGCCGAGCACGTAATACTGATTCTGCTCCTTGCCTATTTTCTCCAGTCCACCCAGCAGGTCGTTGGTGTTGACGATCACGAAACCGCCGGTGCCCTCGGCGAGCATATAGAGCACCTGCTGGTTGTCCAGCGCACTAGGAGGGAACGGTGGAACAATCTGGCGTGGCATGTTGAACAGGTTCCGGTTCATCAGGTTCTGGTTCTGCAGATTGTTGTTGTTGCTGGAACCGCCGCCACTGTTGTTGGTTGCGCCCCGGTTGCCCGGATTGGAGGAGGATGGCGTGCCGCGCGTGCCTCCCGGAGTGGGAGCGGTGGGAGAAGTCGACCTTCCCGAACTCGGATTGCTGGGCACTCCACCGCCACCGGTAGCGCCGCCACCTCTGGCGCCGCCTCCGCCGGTAGTGCCACCGCCAACTCCGCCTCCACCGGCCCCGCCGCCACCGCCGCGGACCTGCCCCTCGTACTCCGGCGACGCCGATACGAAAGAGGCCATCATGGCGGTTGGCGCCAGACGCGAGCCCGCCAGGAAGGCGAAGACCGGCCGTGGGGCGCGGCTGTCGGACGGAACGCGCAGGCCGCCGCGCGGGCTGGCAAACGGCATCGTGGTGAGGCCGCGAACGTCGATCGGGTATACCGCCACGTTCGACCGGTTGCACTGATCGATGGCGGCAGTTACTTCGGAGCGGATTTCCTCACTCAGCCGGAAACCGGCGCTCAGGAAGATCAGGCTTTTGCGCCCGGGTATGTCGGCCAGACTCTTGGCCATCTCCCGCAAGGCGAGGACCACGCTGCGGGCGCCGAAGCTTCCCATGCCGGCCAGGCGCGGCGCTCCCGGATCCCCGTTGGGCGAAACCGATGAGAACTTGGTTCCGCTCACGACCTGTTTTAGGCGTTCGGCATCGTTAGTGAAGTTCTGCGCGATCTGCAGGTTGCCGCCGTAGTTGACGATCGCCACCAGGCGGTTGGGGCCGGTGTTCGAGTCGATGAACTGCGCCGCCGCCTTGCGGGCCTGCGCCTGCTCGCCGAAGCCCATGGTCGAGTTGTCGAAGAAGAGCACGAGGTAGCGCTTCTGGTTGTTGATCGGGGAGTCCGGGTCCGCGCTGAAGGAAAAGGTCTTGATGGATTGCTCTTTGCCGTCTTCCCAGACCTTAAAGTTCCTGGACTCCAGATTAGGCACGTAGGCGCCCTTCTTATCGGTCACCACGGTGTCCACCAGCACCAGGCGCGTTTCGGTTTTGATCACCGGAATGGCGCCTGGCTGAGCCGGAGGGGCCGCATCCTGGGAGTGCCCAGGCACGCCGCCGAAACCCAACACCGCGAACAATACCAACATTCCCCGTAGCGTCACAGTACACCTCCATCGAACATGGCAGGCCAGGAGGCCTGCCCCACAGCTAATACGGAATTTCGACCGCGCCGTTTTGCGCCGCCATGGTTTGGCCCTCGGAATCTCTTACCACCAGCCGGATTGCGTACCGGCCGGGCTTGGCATCGAGCGTCGTGCGGATCGTCAGACCCGCGGTTGCGATCTTCTGCACGGTCTCGTCTTTGAGCCGCATCTCGATCTGTTTGGTGACTCCCCCCTGATAATTTCCATTGCGGTCGAACAGGCCGGCGACCACGGTGAGGTCGTTGCGGTTGCGATCGTTCTCCTTGTGGAAGCGCAGCCGGTGCGTGTCCACCCGAATCAACAGCGATACTTTGGCCTGCTGGTCATTGACCTTGAAAAACTGGCTGTGCAGATCGACCGCGATATCGTGCATCTCCTCGCGGGAAAATAGCGCTTCTTCAATCTCGCGGCGGGCGGTCTCCCTGGCATCGGCGAGATGAGTGGGCGCATAGTAACCCCGGCGCGCGTCCACCGCCAGCGCCGTCAGAGTCTGGGAGTTCGGATTCTTCAGCGTGACCTTGAGGGCATGAAAGCTGCCATCCATTTTCAGGTTCTGCGGGGAGAAACCGAGCACATAGACATACTCCGGTGCGGCGGCAGTGCGTTTGAAGCCGTCGTCTAAATCGTTGCTGTTCTGGTAGTGAGTGCCGGCGGTTCCCACCGCCAGTTCGGCCAGGACATCCGACTGGGCACTGGCGCTCTGGCGCTCGATCGTCATCATCAAGTTCGACGACAGCGCGTTGTTCGGCCCCGGCCGGCTGATATCCGGCATGGGCACGTAGAGCCCGCGGGCGTCCAGCGTGCTGATGATGACGTTGGCGCGGATGGCACGGTCCATGACCTCGACCTTTTCGGTGACGTGATCCTGCGTGGTCAGGAAGCCCGGAGAAACCAGGATGATGGTTCGCTGGCCGGGCATGGCCGCCAGACGGCGCACGGCATCCTTGAGGACCGAGAGCGCAAGCCGGGTTTCGTGGTCGCCGAGGTTGACTTCGCGCTGTGCGGCGGCCTGAGCCATCTGCTGCGCCGTTGAGATTTGGCTCGGATCGAGATTCATGCACACCAAGGCGTCCTGGGTGGCGGCCTGGAGGACCATGGGATCGTGCTTGTTCTGGATCAGGTCCGCCATGTAGTAGGTCATCACCGGGCACTCGGTCAATCCGGACCCAGTGACGGGCCGCGGGCGCAGGAGGAAGAGGGTCCGATGCAGGGCGTCTTTGTCGTCGGTGAATTCGAGTTCGGTCTGGCCGGAGGTGGTGAAGATAGCCGCGCGGTCGCCTTGGAGCATGCCGGCGAGATGGCGGTCGGCGGCATCGCGCACGCGGGCCAAGTCGGCGAACTGCAGATGGACGTCGTCAAACAGTAAGGCGAAGAACCGCTCGGGCTGGTCGGCCCAGGCGGCGGCGTTCTTGTCGGCAGGCTTGGCGCCGGCGGTGCCGGTCGTCTTGGACGAAGGATGGGCGGGTTGCTCGACGCTGAACCTGGTGATGACCTGCGGCTTGCCCTTGTCGAAAAGCTGAAAGTCGGGCTGCTTGAGGCTGCCGATGGCTTGGCCCTGCTTGTCGCGAATGACCACCGGGACCAGCACGAGGTTGACTTTAGCCTGGAAGACCGCAGGCTCGTCGCGCGTGGCCACTTCGGCGGCGGGCTTGGGTGGCGGCTGCGACGGAGGATCCTGCGCCGGGCCGATGCGCGTCAGCCAGAAGGCGCAGAACAGGATGCCGACGCTGAAACGAACGGTACACTTCACCTGATTGCCCGCAAGCACGGAATTGTTTCGCCCCGTTCATCATAGGACAAAGCCGGGCGCGCCACAACGGTAGACGAAGGCAAGGAGGAAGATGCAGGTTTAGGTGGGAGCGGCCGCAGCCAGTCTGAGGGCGCGGAAAAGCGGGCTTGCGGGTCCGGAGGTACTTGAAAGGAGGCACAAAGAAAGTTGGGGTTGGCGCCACTGGATACTAACAAAAGACTCAACGGTCACATTCCGGCGTTTGCCGCCGGTTTGGGCGCCCCACATGGCCGGTGCAAAACTGCCGCCGCACAGGGTGGCGCTTCAGGGTGCGTAAACCCACGTTCGTAACGTACGTTAGTACTCAGAGTTTACCGATGGACGCTACCCAGCCGATACTCCGGGTGTTTTAATTGGGGAGTAACCGGCGGCCAGTAGTCCTGTGTCTGGCATACTGGCGGTCGTAACGAGAAGCCGTAGCGGAGGAATCATGGGCCCAGGGTCGATCCAAGGTACAACGCGTTTCTTTAGCTTCATGGCCGGCATGGCTATACTGCTAGCGGCTGCCAGCCCAGCCGCGGCGCGGCGCAATCGAATCCAGGGAAGTATCGACGGCGGGCAACGCGTCGCACTTACCAATCACGTGCATCCCAAAGCCGTGCCCCAGCAGGACCAGGGGCCGGTTGACTCCGCTTTCGTCATGGAAGAACTCTCCCTGATGTTGGCGCCTTCACCCGAGCAGCAGGCGGACTTGGACGTCTGGCTGGTGTCCGTTCAGGACCCGGGTTCGGCCGAATATCGAAACTGGTTGACCCCGGAGCAATTCGCCAGCCGGTTCGCGGTTTCTCCCAGTGACATGGCCCAAATTACCGCTTGGCTGCGGGCCCAGGGCTTCTCTATCCGCACCGTCGCGCCCAGCCGTAACTGGGTGGCGTTCAGCGGAACTGCCGGCCAGGTGCGGCAAACGTTCCAAGCCGAAATCCATCGCTTCCAGGTAGAGGGCGCTCCGCATTACTCCAACATCGCCGATCCATCGGTGCCGGCCGCTTTGAGCGGTGTCATCACGTCCATTCGCGGATTGAACGATTTCGGACTCCGCTCCCCTCGGCCGGTCCCCGCCTATACGGCCGCGTCGGGAAATCACTATCTGACGCCAGACGATCTGGCGACGATCTATAACCTGAACGGGCTTAGGGCCAAGGGCTACGATGGCACCGGGCAGAACGTGGCGATCGTGGGCCAATCGGCCATCGACCTGAATGACATCCGCAACTTCCGCAGCCTCTTCGGTCTCCCGACCACGAATCTGCAGGTGGTGCTGGTGCCTGGCGGAACGGACCCGGGAATCGTCAGCGGCGACGACGTCGAGAGCGATCTGGACCTGGAATGGGCCGGCGCAGCGGCGCGGAATGCCGGCCTGATTTACGTCTACGCACGCAACGTGATGGACGCTTTGCAGTACGCGGTCTCGCATAATCTGGCGCCGGTGATCGGCATGAGTTACGGGAGCTGTGAAACGGCCCAGGGCGGCGCCTCCATGCGAACCATCGCGCAGCAGGCCAACGCGCAGGGAATTACTTGGATCGCCGCCTCGGGCGATTCCGGAGCTGCTGGTTGCGAGTCCCAGAATGCTACGGTGGCGAGCCATGGGCTGGCTGTGAACCTACCGGCCAGCATCCCCGAGGTGACCGGAGTGGGAGGCACCACGTTCCAGGAGGGCAGCGGGACGTATTGGGGCGCCAACGGCGGCAGCTTGGGTTCGGTGTTGTCGTACATCCCGGAGACTTCGTGGAACGACACCTCCAGCCGCCGTCTGGCGGCCAGCGGTGGCGGAGTCAGCGAGGTGTTCGGCAAGCCGTCCTGGCAGGCCGGACCGGGCGTGCCGGCGGACAATGCCCGCGACGTTCCCGACGTGGCCATGGCTGCGTCTCCGCTGCATGACGGGGCCATTATCTGCATCGGCGGGTCGTGCGCCAGCGGGCTGGGCTCGACGTTCTCGGTGGTCGGCGGGACCTCGCTCTCCACGCCGGTGTTCGCCGGAATCACGGCGCTACTCAATCACTATCTGGTAGGCACGGGTGCAGTAGGCAAATCCGGGTTGGGCAACCTGAACCCGGTCCTTTACGGTCTGGCCCAGACTTCCACCGACATTTTCCACGATGTCACTACCGGCAACAACGTGGTGCCTTGCCGCGCGGCTACCCCCAACTGCACGGCGGTGGGCTCGCTCGGCTACCAGGCCGGACCGGGCTATGATCTGGTGACAGGCCTGGGCTCCGTCAACGCCTACAACCTGGTCACGGAGTGGGGGAACTTCCACCCGGCGCCGGCCGCGCTCAGTTCGGTGACGATCACTCCGGCGACGGTAGCCGGAGGCGCTACGGCCACCCTGACCGTGTCGCTGACTTCCGCGGCGCCGGCCGCCGGAGCTATCGTCACGCTTTCGAGCAGCAGTCCCGTTTTTCCGGCGCCGCCAAGTCTGACCGTTCCGGCGGGTCAGTTCAGCGCCAGCGTCCCGGTCCTAACCACCAGCGTGACGGCGTCCACCCCGGCCACCGTGACCGCCACATACAACAGCGTCTCGAAGACAGCCACGGTCAACGTAGTGCCGGTGGTGCTGCCAACCTTGACTTCGGTGACAGTGACTCCGGCAACCGTGGCCGGCGGCGCTTCGGCATTGGTGCGGGTGACGCTCAGCGCGCGGGCGCCTGAGAATGGGGCTGCGGTAACCCTTGCCAGCACTAGTCCGGCTTTCCCCGTGCCCGCCAGTTTAACGGTACGTCAAGGCCGCAGAAGCGCGAGCGTGCTGGTACAGACCACCAGCGTCACGGCATCCACTCCGGTTACAGTCACGGCCACTTACAATTCCACCAGCAAGACCGCCAACGTAACGGTGGCGCCTGTGGTACTGCCCACTTTGACCGGTGTGGCAGTGGAACCGTCCAGCGTTGCCGGCGGCGCATCCGCTTCGGTAAGCGTGTCGCTGAGCTCGGAGGCTCCCCCGGGCGGGGTCTCGGTGACCCTTTCCAGCAGCAATTCCGTCTTCCCGGTGCCGGCCACCCTGACCGTTCCCTCCGGCCGGTCGAGCGCCAGCGTGGAGGTACAGACCAAGCCGGTGAATGGTTCCACTCCGGTCACCGTCATCGCGACCTACAACTCCGTCAGCAAGACGGCCAACGTGACGGTAGCTCCGGTGGTGCTGCCCACCCTCACCTCGGTAGCCATCATTCCCATTTCGGTGCGGGACATCGAAGACGGCCCGCCGATCTCGGCCAATTCCAGCTTCCCGGGCGGCACACCTGCTCTTTTGACGATTACGCTGAGCGGTGAGGCTCCTCCGGGAGGCGCCGTAGTGACCCTGTCCAGCAGCGCCGCGGCGTTTCCCGTGCCGGCAAGCGTGACGGTCCGTACGGGCCGGACAACCGAGAGCGTGATTGTAGAGACGAAGACCGTGACGGCCTCCACTCCGGTGACGGTGACCGCCACCTACAACTCCAGCAGCAAAACGGCGACGGCCACATTGACACCCGTGGTCGTGCCGACGCTGGCCTCTCTCTCGGTCAGCCCATCGACCGTCGATGGCGGAGGCAGCGCCATTCTGACGATCACGCTGACCGGGCCGGCGCCCCCCGGCGGCTCTTCGATCACGCTGACCAGCAGCAACCCGGCGATCGTGAAATTGATGTCACCGGCAGTGATGCCGGCGGGTTGGACCAGCGGCAGGCTGCGAATCTCGACGGCCCGGGTGAGCGCCGCGGCTACTATCACGATCACGGCGGCCTACAACAGTTCCACCCAAACCGCCAAGCTGACCGTGAACCCGGGCGGCGGCGACGGCGAGGGCGAGCGATAGAATCCCGGCGGATGGTTGATCCCGGGGCGTGAAGAAGTTGGCGCCCCAGCGGCGATGGTGAAACACCGGGAACAGGCGGATGCCGTCTTGGGCCGGATCGCGAGACAGTTTATCCTGAAAAACATGCTCCGATCCGTAGTGGTCACTCTCGCCGTGGCGGCGCAATCGCAACCTGTGGCCCAGGTGATCACCTCGCAGTATGACAACGCCCGCACCGGCGCCACCCTGAAGGAGACCGTGCTCACGCCCGCCAACGTGAACCGCGGCCGGTTCGGCAAGATTTTCTCGTACAAGGTGGACGGCGATGTCTACGCGCAACCGCTGTTCTTGCCGGGCGTGGAGATTCCGGGCAAGGGAATCCACAACGTGATTTTCGTAGCCACCGAACACGATAGCGTCTATGCATTCGACGCCGAGGGGAACCCCTCGGAGCCTTTGTGGCGCGTAAATTTCCTAAACCCCGGAGCGGGCATCGCGACCGTTCCGGCGCGCGCTGTTTCGTGCCCGTTCATAGCGCCCGAGGTGGGAATTACGCCGACGCCGGCGATCGATCCGCAGACCGGCACGCTCTACGTTCTGGCCCGCACCAAGGAAAGCCGCGGCGCATTGTCGCCGGACCGTTATGTTCAGAAGATGCATGCCCTGGCCATCACCACCGGGGTGGAGAAGTTCGGCGGACCGGTGGAGATCCAGGCCAAGGTGAAGGGCAAGGGAGCCGGCGCGGCGCAGGGTGAAGTGGCCTTTGACCCCTTGCGCGAACTGCCGCGAGCCGGACTGCTGTTGAGCAACGGGCAAGTCTACCTGGCGTGGGGCTCGTCGTGCGATGTGGGGCCGTATCATGGCTGGGTGATGGCCTACGACGCCCGTACGCTGGCGCAGACGGCGGTGTTCAACACATCGCCGGACGCAGAAGAGAGCGGCATCTGGCAAAGCGATAATGGGCCGGCTGCCGATGAGGAGGGCAACGTCTACGTGGCCACCGGCAACGGCCGGTTCACCGCGGCGGCGGGCGGGCGCGATTTCGGCGACAGCCTCCTCAAGCTGGGGCTCGACACCCGCGGCCTGGTGTTACGGGATTTCTTTACGCCATTTAACGAGAAGGCGCTGAACCGGGACGACGACGATCTGGGTTCCGGCGGACCGGTGTTGTTGCCGGGGCGCCTGGTGCTGATTGGAGGCAAAGACGGCGGGCTGTATGTTCTGAACCGCGACCACTTAGGGAAGTACCAGAGTGAGACCAACAGTCACGCCGTTCAGGTGATCCGATTCCGCGACGGCATTTATTCGGCGCCGGCTTACTGGAATGGTCACGTCTATGTGCTTCCCAGCAAGGATTACCTGTCGGACTTTAAGGTCGAAAATGGCAAGCTGTCGAACCAGCCCGTTGCCATGGGCACGGAGAGGTTCGGAAATCCGGGAGCTACGCCGGCCATCTCCGCCAACGGAGCACGCAGCGGCATCGTCTGGCTGCTCGACACCAAAGCCTGGAACGGCGCCGACCGGCCGGCCGTTCTGCACGCCTACGATGCGGCCAACGTGGCGCACGAGATCTACCATACCGAGCAGGTCCCCGGCCGGGACCGTGTGGGGAAGACCCTGAGATTTACCATTCCGACGGTGGTCAACGGCCGCGTGTACGTCGAGGCCAAGGGTGAAGTCGACGTTTACGGCCTGCTGCCGTGAGTAGGCGCGGCAAATCGGGCTAGATTACAGAAAATTACAGAAATTGCATCAGAAATTACAATAGAGCCTGTCAAACAAGGCAGGCCAGGAGGCCTACGCTAAAGAACCCGCCTGGATCCACAACAATTGGCTGCAACCTTTGGTGTCAAGACAGCGTCCTATCTATCTGGTCCCTGGGGCGATCGGGATTGCTTGAGAGAGAGATTATGATTACGAAGAGCGGACCGAAGCTCAAAACCGCGAGCTATCGGACAATACTCGAGAAGAAAGCCGAAGAGGTCCGTCGAAGCATGTCGGCCCAAAAGGCCGCGCAGGTGGTTGCCCGGCTGGATGTCCCTTCCGACGAAGGCGACCTCAGCCAGCAGCATCACGAGGAATGGATTTTCCTCAACCGCAACACCATCGACATGAAGTTGCTGCGCGAAATCGCCGGCGCTCTGCACCGTTTGGATCACGACGCTTACGGTGTCTGCATGGAGTGCGAGGAACCGATCTCCGCCAAGCGTTTGGACGCCGTGCCGTGGGCTAAGTACTGTGTAACCTGCCAGGAAATGATTGCTACCCGGATCGCCGACGGTGAAGTAGTCGACGAATTCCAGGAAGTTCATAAATGACGCTGGCCGATCTGCGCAAGCTTTCGATCCGGAAACAATATCGCGTGCGCTTCTCTCTGCGGAACGGGATGGAGTGCATCATTAACGAGCATGGAATCGCAAACGTGCCGGCCTTGAGGTCCGTCCCGGATTTTAGCCTGGAACACGAACTTACGTCCGCCCGCCAGTTTGTGCTGGAGCCGGTGTTGCGCGCCGGCGATAAGAACCCGCCCAAGCCGCGCTCCGTCGCACGCGAGGAGTTGGAGACTCTGGTCACCGCCCCAGCTGCCGCAACTTCCCACAACGACCACGACGACGAGTAAGCGCCGGGCGGCCCAGGGTACAGGCCAGCCACCGCCACAAATACCGGCTTCACGGTAGTCACCTCCAGGCGAGAAAGTTGTCCGTCACCAAGCCGAAGCTCAATACCAGACTGCATCCACTCGGAATACCCGATCGGCGGGAGTTACCTATTTCCGGCGGCCGGCATCTTATAAGCGAGCGAGGGAGGGCACCATGAAGCTCAACCGAAAGATCCAAATCGCCGCGGCGGCGGCCGTCATCGCCGCAGCCGGGAGCTGGACGCTGTTACACGGTTCCAATCGGACCCAATACACAGTTGTCCCTGCTTCCAGAGGAGACATTGATTCCGTGATCGCCGCGACTGGCAACTGCAATGCCGTCGTAACCGTTCAGGTGGGAAGCCAGGTGTCAGGGAACATCAAGACTCTGCTCGCGGACTTCAACACCAAGGTCCAAAAAGGGCAGCTCATTGCGGTCATCGACCCCGACTTGTTTCAGGCGCGCGTGAATCAGTCTCGCGCGAATCTGGAGAGCGCCAAGGCGTTGTTGCTGAACGCGGAAGCGATGGTGGTCAAGGCGCAGGCCGACGTGCAGAGCGCCAAGGCAGCGGTGGCCGACATGAAGGCGGAGGTGGCCAAGGCCCAAGTGAGTGTCCGTGATGCCAAGCTCAAGGCTGACCGGTACCAGGCGTTGCTCAAGGAAGGTGTCATCGCCACGCAAGATATGGATACGGCAAAGACCACTTACGACACCGCCGTGGCCGGGGAACAGGCATCCGAGGCGCAACTCGAGGCGGCCAACAGCAACGTGCAATCCGCGCAAGCGCAACTGGAGGTGGCCAGGGCGCAGGTACAGTCGATGAAGGCCCAGGTGCAGCAGGCCGACGCCGCGTTGGCGCAGTCACAGCTCGATCTGGACCACACCAAAATCGTCGCCCCGGTGGACGGAACGGTGATCTCGCGCCACATGGATGTGGGCCAGACCGTGGCGGCCTCTTTGCAGGCGCCGACCATCTTCGAGATCGCCCAGGACCTGACCAAGATGCAGGTGGATACCAACGTGGATGAGGCCGATATCGGCAAGGTTCATGTCGGGCAGCAGACCACGTTCACGGTGGATGCCTATCCCGGAACGGTGTTTCAAGCCGCGGTCCATCAAATCCGCGAGGCGCCGATCAATACCCAGAATGTCATCACCTACGATGTGGTGCTCACGGTGGACAACTCCGACATGAAGCTGTTTCCGGGAATGACGGCGAACGTCCGCATCCTGGCGAACACGGCAAAGGATGTTTTGCTGGTGCCCAATGCCGCCCTTCGCTTCAAGCTCCCGGGCGAGATCTCCGATGCGCCCAAGTCCGGCCAGTTGTCCAGCAAGTCAAGATCTTCCAAACAACAGGCACTGTATGTGCTCGACGCGGAAGGCGAACCTCGCCAGGTTCGAGTGATTGCCGGGTTGACCAACGGGAGTCTTACCGAGATTAAAGAAGGTAGCCTCCAGCAGGGCGATCGCGTCATCGTGGCGTTGGGCGGCGCCGGCAAAAAACCGGGTGCCGCCCAACCGGGAGCCGCACCCAGGGGTTCACGAGGGCCGTCGTTCTAAAACCGGCCTTACCCGGATGGAGACCAATGCCGTGACCAACCAATTGATCAGAGTCGAAGAGCTCACCAAGATCTACCGGATGGGAGACAACACGCTGCATGCGCTGCGCGGAGTTTCTCTGAGCATCCAGAAAGGCGAATTCGTGGCCATTATGGGACCGTCCGGCTCGGGGAAGTCGACCTTCATGAATGTTCTGGGCTGCCTCGACAGGCCGACTTCCGGGTCCTACTGGCTGGATGGAGTCGATGTCAGCCAGTTGGACCGTGACCAGCTCGCCCAAATCCGTAATCGCAAGGTCGGCTTCGTATTTCAGAATTACCAGTTGCTCGCACGAACCAGCGCGGATGAGAATGTGCAACTGCCGCTGCTCTACAGCGACATCCCGGAACGCGAACACCGCCGGCGGAGCATGGAGGCATTGCGAGCGGTGGGGATGCAGGGCCGCGAACATCATCACCCCAATCAATTGTCGGGCGGCCAGCAACAGCGCGTGGCGATCGCGCGGGCGCTGGTGACGAATCCCGAGATCATTATGGCGGACGAGCCGACAGGCGCACTCGATTCCCATACCAGCATCGAGATCATGGCCATCCTGCAAAGGCTGAATGCGGAACGCGGGCTTTCCGTGGTGCTGGTGACGCACGAGTCGGATATCGCGCAATACGCCAGGCGGATTATCGTTTTCAAGGACGGCGCCGTGGTCAGGGACGAGCCGGTGCCAAATCGCCGCTCGGCCGACCGGGAATTGGCGGAGTTGGGGAGGGATGCCGGGGAGGTGGCGGCATGAAACTCATTCTTTCGAGCATCCGGATTGCGTTTCGCGCCCTTCGAGTAAACAAAATGCGATCGGCGTTGACGATGTTGGGCGTGATCATCGGGGTGGGCGCCGTGATCGCCATGGTCGCGGTAGGCGCCGGGGCCACGGACCGGATCCAGCAACAGATCGCGAGCATCGGCAGCAACGTGATCATCGTGCTTCCGGGCAGCCTCACGGCCTCGGGAATCCGGCTGGGAAGCGGCAACGCGGTCACCCTGACGGAAGACGACGCCCGCGCGCTGGCGGCAGAGTGTCCGTCGATCGCGGCCACGGCGCCCACCAGCCGCGGAAGCGCTCAAGTCGTTTATGGAAACAACAACTGGGCTACGAGCATTCAAGGCACCACCCTAGACTACCTGGCGATCCGTGATCTTCAGATTGCCTCGGGCAGCGCGTTCACGCAGCAGGATGTTGACGGCGCCACCAAGGTCGCGCTGCTCGGCAAAACCGTGGCCGACAACCTGTTTCCCGGCATGGACCCGGTGGGGCAGGTTATCCGCATCAAGCAGGTTCCTTTCACCGTAGTGGGCACCTTGGTTCCCAAGGGCCAATCGCCCACGGGCCAGGATCAGGATGATCTGATCATCATGCCCATCTCCAGCGCCAAGAAGAAGGTGCTGGGTGCGAGCCAGGCTAACGCCGGATCGGTCGGCACCATCATGGTGCAGGCACGCGGACCGGAGGTTGTGGAGCAAGCGCAGGAGGAGACCCAGACTCTGCTGCGCCAGCGCCATCATCTGCAGGCGGCGCAGGACGATGACTTTACCGTGCGCAATCTGTCGGAAGTGTTTCAGGCACAGGAAACTTCGGCCAGCGTCATGGCGATTCTGCTGGCGTCCATCGCTTCCGTCTCGCTGATCGTCGGCGGCATCGGAATCATGAACATCATGCTGGTTTCGGTAACTGAGCGGACCAAGGAAATCGGCCTGCGGCAGGCAATCGGAGCGAAAACGAAGAACATTCTCACGCAGTTCCTGGTGGAAGCGGTTAGCCTGTCCACGCTGGGGGGAATGATCGGGATCGTGCTGGGAGTGTCGGCATCGGTCCTGATTTCGAAGTTCGCCGGATGGACGGTGCACGTCGGCGCCGCGTCCGTCGCGATGGCCTTTGTCTTCTCGGCCCTGGTGGGGGTGTTTTTTGGCTATTACCCAGCCCGCAAAGCGGCGTTCCTGGACCCCATTGACGCGCTGCGCTACGAGTAAACGAGCTAGCCAGGGGCTTCGCCCTTGTATCCGTTCGGAATATGGAAGTCAGCTGGGCTTCCGGCGGCGCCGGATTGAACGCGGTGTGACTTCTGCGGCCGCCGGGGATGGTGGCCGGTGGTCAGTGCCCGGTGGCTGGTTGAGAGGATTCCACACTCGCCTCGCTACCAACTCGTTGGCAAGGGCTACGCGATCTGCGTCGCTTTCTAAAGCTCTTCGAAAGAGTCTATGCGCCCTGACAGCCGGTCTGCTGACGCCGTTCCGCGGAGATCGCGCTTTGCCAGACGAGAGACGCTGCGCGCTCGATCGTCTCTACCAGCGCATCAGCGATGATTTGGATTCGTTGCTGTACGCCGTCGGCCGCAAAGTCGAACTCAACTAGCCCATTAGGGCTAGTCACCCGATGCGACTCGACGGCGTCTTCTACGCATCAAATGAACCGGCGGAGGAGGCGGAGGAAGAGCAGTGGATAACCCCACGGCCGGCGTCGATGTTGTGCGCGTCGTCACGGTTCTATCGATCAGCCGTTTTGAAGAAGATCACCTCGCGATGGAGCGGACCTTCGACAACGCTGAAGCTACCCTATATCCCAATTGCCGCGTGAGAATTATCCGCTGCACCGAGGCGGCTGGTGCGCTCCCGGTCCTACGCGGCGCCCGCATTCCGATCGTGGTCTGCGATGCCGACGAATGGCCGGGCGGCTGGGAGCAGATTCCGCGGGAACTCCAGGTTCTTTCTCCGCCTCCCTGCCTGATTTTGTCGTCGAGGTTTGCGGACGACCGCCTTTACATGGAAGCCGCGAAACGCGGCGCTTTCGAGGTGCTTGCCAAGCCCATCCATGGCTCCGAAGCGCTGCGTCTCATCCGGATGGCGTGGCTGCATTGGCAGCATCGGTATGGACTCCCTGCCGCCGAACCGGAAGCCCGGGAGCCCTTGACGGGCACGTAGCCCGCCGCAGCGTGGAATGTTGCGTTTTCTGAAGGAGGAACCGATTGATCACTGCAAGAATCCCGGTGCTTGGCGCGACCCTGTTAGCCGCCGCTCTCACCCCGGCGCGCATGCCTGCCGCGGTTCCCGACTCCGATGCCCGTGACGCCGAACTGGCCGACTACAAAACTCATTTCAAGATGCCGGAATACCGATCCCGCAAGCAGTGGGAGGCGCGACGGCAGGAGTTGCAACAGCAGATTCTATCTTCGGCCGGATTGCTTCCCATGCCAGCGAAGACGCCTTTGCGGCCGAAGGTCGTCAGGCGTCTGGAATACAACGGCTACGCCATAGAAGTCATCCTCCTCGAAACGTTGCCCGGGTACTTCCTTGGCGGCAACCTGTACCTGCCGGCCGGCAAAAGGCCACCGGCGCCCGCCGTACTGATCCCGCATGGCCATTGGAAGCGGGGGCGGCTCGAAGACCAGCCCTCGTACTCGGTTCCGGCCCTCGGCATCAACCTGGCGAGGCAGGGCTACGTCGCCTTTACCTACGACATGGTGGGCTTCAACGACACGCGCCAGACCCCGCATTCCTTCGGCGGGTGGCCGGAGGCGCTGTGGGCCTTCCATCCGATGGGGCTGCAGCTTTGGAACTCCATTCGGGCAGTGGATTATCTGCAATCCCTCCCCGAGGTGGATGGCCGCCGGATCGCCGTAACGGGGGCCTCGGGGGGAGGATCGCAGACGTTCCTGCTGGCAGCGGTGGACGAGAGGATCGGGTTGGCGGCCCCCGTGAACATGGTTTCCGCCTACATGCAGGGCGGCGACCCCTGCGAAGAGGCCCCCAACCTGCGCGTGGACACCTTCAACGTGGAGATTGCCGCAATGATGGCGCCGCGGTCCCTGTTGCTGGTGTCTTCGACCCACGATTGGACGCGCCACACGCCGGTCGAGGAGTTTCCGTCCATCCAGCGAATTTACGGCCTCTACGGAGTTCCGCAGAAGGTCCAGAACGCGCACATCGACGCCGAGCACAATTACAACCGGCAGAGCCGGGAAGCGGTCTATCGCTTCCTGGCCCAGAATCTCCAGTCCGCCCGTCCGGTTGCCGAACCCGTGGACGAAGATATTTCGCTCCCGCCGGACGACGATCTGCTGGCCTTCCCGAAATCGGGATCGCGCGATCTGGAAGGTTATGCCGACGTTTTCCAGGCATGGAAGATCGCGGGGGCGTTGCCCAGTCAGAGTCGTGTAGACCCGAGTGCGCAGCGTGATGCATTACGGTATGCTATCGGTGCGACCTGGCCCTCAATGGTGGAAAGCTCGATCCAGGGCAAGCGCGCCGTCCTGAGCCGGACCGGCAAGGGCGATCGCGTGACTGGCTACTGGACACCGGGCAAGGGTGCGCCCATCCTGGTTGTCCATCCCGCCGGTTCCGCCGCGGCGCTGCGCACGCCAACGGTGGCGCGAACGGTGCGTTCCGGCAGGCCCATCCTGATCCTGGATGCGTTTGCGGAGCATGGCGCGCGCGCGCAAAAGCTGCGCTTCGACGGATACTTTCTCTCTTATAACCGCTCGGTCTACGCCGAACGCGTGCAGGATATCCTCACGGCTGCTGCGTATCTGAAGGGGCAGGCGGGCGGGAGGCTGGAGATGATCGGCCTGGGCGACGCTGGGGTCTGGTGCGTCTTTGCCGCCGCGGTCGCGCCGGTGCCCATCGATCTGGTGGCCGATCTGAATGGGTTCGGCGGCTCCGACCAGGACTTTCGCGACCACTTCTTCGTGCCCGGCATCCAGCGCGCCGGCGGGCTGAGCGCGGCCCTGAGGCTCGACGGCCATGTCCGCACGATCCTGCCCGCGCCGGAAGAGATCGGGGAAACTGAAGGGTTCGCGCCGCCGGCAGCGCTGCAGCCTGACAGCAGGCAGCTATCGCCTTTGGATCAATTGCTGGTCACGCTTCAGCGGCTTCAACAATCGGCCCCAGCCAGGTACCAGCAGCTCACCCGGCAAATCGCCGCGAACCTGCGAGACGCAGCCCAAACTACCCAGTTCGCGGGCAATCCGGCCGAGGCAAACCAGCTCAACGAGCTTGCCAGCGACTTTGCGGAGGCATCGAAGAGCGGCCAGATCCCGAACATCGAGCACCTGGCCCAGGCGGTCGGCGGCCCGCGCCATCAGTCATTCCAGGTTGCCTCCGCCGCTGCGGAAGATCCCTCCAGCAGCAGCGGCGGTTCCAGCAGCGCTTGGTGGAGCGGCGAGAGCCAGACGCTGGCTAAACTTCTGGTAGCGTTCCGCCCGAGTGGGGTTGCGCTGAATGCGATGAGCATTATTCTGAACACGTTGTCCAACGCCGGGATTAGCGGTATTCGTGGCTGACCGGCATCGAACTCCGGCTCCCGGCCTACGCCGCGTCCCAAAAAGGCGAACCACGCAGCAGTTGGAATTCGTGGGCGTCTCGATGCGCCCGTAGTGAGCCAAAAATGGTTCTTCCCCGTTCGGAGGGTATTGCCGGCAGGAGCGAGTGGGGTTCGCCCCTGGTGGGGGCGTGGGTTGAAACCAGCCGCGCTACTGCTTATGGTAGTTCGGATAGGGCGGCCGCTTGCCGTAGTTGACCGGGTTCTTCTTCAGTTGCTCCAACACTACGTCGACGGCTTTCTCGAGCTGTGGGTCGCGGCCTTCGCGCACCAGTTTGGGATCCATCTCGACCTCGTAGTCGGGCTTCACCCCGTGGTTCTCCACATCCCAGGAGCCTTCCAGATTGTAGAAGGCCAAGTTCGGGGTGCCGACATTTCCGCCGTCAATCAGGTCGCCGGGGCCGGTATAGTGGCCGACCAAACCGCCCCAGGTGCGCGTTCCGACCAGCGGGCCAAGCCCCGATTTGCGGAACAGCCAGGGCATGGCGTCGCCGCCCGAGCCGGCCATTTCGTTGACGATCATCACTTTCGGGCCGAAGATTCCTTCCATGGGCACGGTGATGTCTTCGCCCTCGCGCATGGTGAAGCGGCCCATCAGGGGCCGGCGCAGATAATCGATCACGTAGTCCGCGATGGAGCCGCCGCCGTTGAAACGCTCGTCGACGATCACGGCCTCCCGGGCGGTCTGGCTGAAGAAGTACCGATTGAAATTCGAGTAGCCGCCACCGCCGGTGTTCGGCAGATAGACGTATCCGACACGGCCGCCAGTCAGCCGGTCGACCTGGCGCCGGTTGTCTTCGACCCAGGCAAGGTTGCGCAGCCCAGTTTCGCTGGCCACCGGAACCACGGTCACGTCGCGCGCATTGGCCCCGTTGGGGTCCGGGCCCACGCGGATCACGATCGACTTGCCCGCAGTCTCTTCGAAGAAGCTGTACAGATTGGCGGGCGGACGGATGTCGCGGCCCTGCACGGCAAGCAGGTACTCGCCGGCGGCGACGTTTACTCCAGGCTGGGTTAGCGGTGCGTTCAGGTTGGGATTCCAGTTCTCGCCGTTGTACACGCGCGCAAAGCGGTAACGGCCGTTTTCCACGGTATAGTCCGCGCCGAGCAGTCCGCTGCGCACCCGCTTGACTTCGGGCCGGTCGCCGCCGCCAACGAACATGTGTCCGACGGTCATCTCGCCCAGCATTTCCTCGAAGAGGTAGTTCAGGTCGTCGCGGCTGGCGATGTTGGCGAGATAAGGCTCGTACTTTTTCTCGATGGCCGCGCGGTCGACGCCGTGCAGGCCGGGGTCATAGAAGAAGTCGCGCTCATCGCGCCACACCTGGTGGTACATGTGTTCCCATTCGGCGCGCGGGTCCACCCAGGCCTGCATGGTATCGAGTTTCAGAGGGCCGCCGCCCTGCCCTGGAGGAGGCGGCGTCGCGGGGGCTTTGGCGGCCGGCGCGATGAAGTACTGCTCGCCCTGGCGGTAGAGCATCTTCTCGCCGTTGGCCGAGAGAACGAAGCGGCTGATGCCCTCGCGAATCTTGTCCGTCTTGCGCGTCTTGAGGTCGAACATGTGCAGGGTCAAGCCTTCGGGAGGGCCGCCCATCGCCTGTACCATGGGCGCTTCGACGAGGAAGATCACGCCGGGCTTGCCGGCCGAAAGGTTGCTGTAATTCCGGGCCGGGATGGGCAGGGCGAGGATACGCTGGCCGATGTTGTCGAAGTCGATCTTGACCGGCGTGTCTTTTTTGGCGGGCTCCTTGGCTGCTTCCTCGGGCTTCTTGGGTTCGGGAGTTGCCGGCGGCTTCTCTTCGTCGCTCTCCGGAGCCAGCGGGGAAGCCTGGTCCTTGGAGAGCACGGCAACGTAGACCGTGCTGGTGACCGGGCGCTGGATACTGGACATGTCAAGCCACCCCGAGCTCAAGGCCGTGTTCGTGCTGGCGGTGAAGTAGAGGTATTTACCCTCCTTGTCGAACTGCGCATCACTGGCGTCGCTCATGCCATCGGTGATCTGGAAGGTCTTGTTCTGCTCCAGCGAATAGGCGAACACGGCGTGCAAATGGCTTTTTAGCTTTCTGGTGTAGGCGATCCACTTGCTGTCGGGCGACCATGCCGGGCTTAACGCCAGCGGGCCTGCATAGGTGTCCTTGTCGATGTGGACGGGCGCACCCTTATCCAAGTCGACATAATTCACACTGAGACCTTTGTCCGTGTAGGCGATTTTCCTGCTATCCGGCGACCAGCGCGGCGCATAAGGAAATACCGGCGGGTCCCCGAGCCCGATGCGCCGCCGCTCGCCGAGCCCGTTCTGGTCGCGGATCTCCAGCGCATACTCGCCGGAAGCGTCGGAGAAGTAGGCGATCGATTTGCCGTCGGGCGACCAGGCCGGATCGCGTTCTTCGACCGCCACGGTGTTGGTGAGATTGCGAATATCGCCCTTCTCGGCGGGCACCGTGAAGATCTCTCCATGGGCTACGAAGACCGCGCGGGCGCCGGTGGGCGAGATGCCGGAGCCGCGGATCTCGTTGGGCGCGATTTTGCGAAAGTGCGGACGGATCTCGGCCATGTCGCCTGCGAGGCGCACATTTACGTCCCTGGCCTTGTGCGACTTGAGATCGTAAATGTGCAGCGATCCGAACTGTTCGTAGACGATCGCGTCCGGTCCCGCCGAAGCCGACTTGAAATCCAGGCCGGAATTCGGGACGGCCTGGCTCACGTGCCTGGCTTTCGTGTCATAGGCGAACAGGGATACCGGGCCGCCGCGGTCCGAGAGGAAGTACACGGTGTCGCCCACCCACATGGGACAGAAGTCGTTCGAATTATCGCGGGGGATCTTGACGACGCTGGAATCGGCGAGGGTCGCGATCCAAATGGGCGTGGTCTGCCCGCCGCGGTAGCGCTTCCAGGCGCGCTGCCACTGGTCGGTGGGGACGTAAGCGAGTTTGGTCCCATCGGGCGAGTAGGCGCCCTCGACGGCGCGGTCCAGGGGCAGTTGTGTCTCGAAGCCGCCTTCGACCGGGACCGTGAAGAGGCGGCTGAATCCGGAATAGCTTGTGCGGTTTGAGGAGAACAGTATATTCTTGCCATCCGGTGTCCAACCGATCGCGCGGTCCGCCGCCGGATGGTACGTGAGGCGTTTGGGGGTGCCGCCGGCAGCCGGCATGACGAAGACATCCACGTTGCCGTCGTACTCGCCGGTGAAGGCGACCCGCGAGCCATCGGGCGAGAAGATGGGGTCGGATTCGACGCCGACGCCGGTGGTGAGGCGGACCGCGTCGCCGCCGTCGCGGCTCACGGTCCATAGGTCGTTGGCAAAGGTGAAGACAATCTGCGACCGGCTGATGGTGGGATGGCGGAGCAGCAGGGGCTGGTCGGTGGAGTTGGCGCAGAAGGCGATCTGCGCGGAGAATGCAAGCATCATAGACGCGAATGGCTTCATGAGGCGCTGGCTCCCGTTGGGATTAGCCGGGATCAGGTTTCCCGGCGGCTTGATTATACACCGGAAGAGATTTCTCGATGAGCGCCATCCCGAATTCGTGGGCGCCCGCCCTACAATGGTCTGGTGAATCGTCTACTCGTCTTGCTTCTGGCCGCCGCGTCCGCGCTACGGGCGCAAAGGACTGCTCCGTTTGAAGTGGTAGAAGCCACCATCGCGCAGGTACACGAGGCCATGAAGGCGGGCCGCCTCACGTGCCGCGAACTGGTGGGCCAATACCTGAAGCGGATCGAGGCCTTCGATAAGAACGGACCGGGGCTCAACTCCATCGTCGTGGTGAACCCCGATGTGGAGAAGCAGGCCGAAGAGTTGGATCGGCGCTACGTGCAATCGGGGCCGGACGGACCGCTGCATTGCGTGCCGGTTATCGTAAAAGACAATTTCGAGACCAGAGGTCTGCAGACTACCGACGGCGCGCTGGCATTCGCCGGATTCCTTCCGGACAAAGATGCGTTTCAGGTGAGGCGCGTGAAAGAGGCCGGCGCGCTGGTGCTGGCGAAATCGAACATGGCGGAGTGGGCCTTCAGTCCTTATGAGACGGTGAACTCGATCCTGCCGGGGTACACCCGGAACCCCTACGCGCTCGACCGGGTGACGGCCGGATCAAGCGGCGGGACGGCAGCGGCGGTGGCGGCGAGCCTCGGGCTGGTGGGATTGGGCAGCGATACGGGCAACTCGATTCGCGGACCCTCCTCGCACCAGGCGCTGGTAGGGATTCGCTCGACGATGGGGCTCACCAGCCGCACCGGCGTATTTCCCTTGAGCCTGTTGGCTGATATTGCGGGGCCGATGGCGCGCACGGTGGAGGATGCGGTTCAGGTCTTCCAGGTGGTCGCAGGCGAGGATCCCGACGATCCCGTGACTGCCGCCGCCAGGCAGCATCTTCCGCAGGACTACAGGGTGTCGCTCGACCGCGATGGTCTGCGCGGCGCCGTCGTCGGAGTGCTGCGGCAGGCTTACGAGAGGCCCACCACCGACGCCGAAATCGTGCGCGTGTTTCAGACGGCGGTGGAGGATCTGAAACGCGCCGGCGCTACCATCGTGGATCCGGCCACGGTGGAAGGGGTGGACGCGATCAAGCGCCCGCAGGACGCGGGTCCATGCATGGGTTTCAAGTACGATCTGAACCGTTACCTGGCCGCTTGGGGCGACCGCGTTCCGATGAAGAATTTGAGCGAGATCGTAAAATCCGGACGCTTCCATCCGAACAATCAGCGCCGCCTCGAGAATGCCGAGAAAGGACCCGAGAACGGACCGGACTCACCGGCCTGCCAGGCGGAGAGCGCGTATCGCGATCAAGTGCGGGCGGCGGTAATCAAAACCATGGACCGTCTGAAACTGGATGCCTTCGTCTACCCGACGTGGAGCAACCCGCCGCGGTTGATCGGCGACCTGAATACGCCGGCCGGCGACAACAGCCAGTTCTATTCGCCGACCACCGGCTTTCCGGCGGTCAACGTGCCGATGGGATTTACGCGCGGCGGCACGCTTCCGGCGGGCATGACGATTTACGGGCGGGCATGGTCCGAGGCGAAGTTGCTGCGGTATGCCTATGCGTATGAGCAGGCGACACACCACCGGCGCGCGCCCGCGAGCACGCCGCCGCTGCGGTGAGGCATGCGGCGAGTTTCTACGCCCCACCGTACGGTGCGCCGGACCAACCGGATATACTGGCTGAAACCGGCGCGCCGCCGAATCCCTGGTAGGAGGACGGACCTTACGCAACTCACGTTCGCCACTCTTTTCAGCTTTGTGGGCCTGCTGCCGCCCGCCCCGCTGCCTGCCCAAGATCACTGCACTGGACACAGTCCGCAGCGCCCGACGGCTCCTTTTCGCTGCAACAGCCGGAAGGCTGGACGGCGAAGTATGGGCGCGCCAATGTTCGCCTGGCGAGTGCCGCGGGGGACGAGGAGGTCATCGTCATCCGGCTGCCCCGTGAGCCGGCCAAAGGCGCCGCCGCTTACGCCGACGCCGTGGCACGCAATTTTCAGCAATCGCTAGCCAGTTTCCGGATGTCAAGTCTAACGCCAGGGCAGGACTCGGTCGCCTTCCTGGTGACTTACAACAGCGGCGGCAGAAACTATTCGGGGCCTGGGGCCATCGTGCTCAAGGGCGGTGCGGCGTGGTGGGTCAGCTACGGCAGTCCGTCCACAGCCAACGTGGTGCGCGGCGCAACGCTGGTAGCCGGCATCGGCAAACCGGTCATGGGCGGCGCCGGATCTACCTCCGCTTCGGCCCCGCCCGCGCCCTCAGCCCCACCAGCCGCGTCCGCGCTCTCGCCTCTGACCGGGAACTGGGGAACGACGAACTATTTCGGGGAACTGGTCAATCCGTCGACCGGCGCCTTTTTGCAGTCGAGTTACACGGGTGAATGGTACACATTCGGGGCCGACGGCACGTACCGGTACACGATCGCGGGCTCGGGGCAGTTCATTACGGGAGTGGTGATTTGCGCGGGAGACTACGAACTCAGCGGTATCACGGTCCATCTCCACCAGAAGACGGAAAGCTGGTATCCATTGCCGCGTGACGCCACATACAATTCAGGGCTGTGAGCAGGAATCTGTAATGGACGTCAGTTTTGTGGGGATCTGAGGGTTGGCGGATTCTTTTGTGCGGTAGCATTTTGGGGCGCTGCCCCAAACCCCGCGGGGGATACCCCTGC